>Ga0265300_10003725_pt1 | contig 12416 bp, 9 predicted proteins | sample AusTroGonzalo_MG_FD_193482 | JGI IMG/M metagenome (GOLD analysis project Ga0265300, IMG submission 193482) | Bovine rumen microbial communities from tropical cattle in Woodstock, Queensland, Australia - Gonzalo_03 | ecosystem: Host-associated > Mammals > Digestive system > Stomach > Rumen ... | reverse complement strand
ATTATATATATAATTATAATTATATATATAATATAAAATTTATATGTCTTTTTTCTCATATCCCAAACCCACTTCATGGTACGGTGATACGGTGATACGGCGTTATGTCTTTTCCTGATTCGTTTCCCCCCTACACCATGCTTTGGGCCCGCATCCCTGCGAGCCCAAAGCAATTACTAACTAATCAATAACTCAATAACCAAAACCAATATGAAAAAGAAAACTTACTCTAACTAACTTATGCGTGAACCTTAAAATCGAAGGCAAAGTTACGCCATATTTCGTCCCATTACAAACTTTCTCGCATTTATTTCTCCAACTTATAGCGACAACTCACCCCAAAGGCGACAAATCAAGCAAGCCCCCTCAAAACTTGACCTGTCATCATTCTCACATGACGACAATGGAGTGGTGCAAGCTTTCGACAAAGAGTTTTCTATTAAATAATGTATAATTTTTGCAACGAATGGTTTTATTCTCAAAGAAAATTTGTAACTTTGTAGCCAATAAACATCGTAAATATGGTAAACAAAGATCCTGGCTATGTATATATACTGACTAATTCCAGTTTTTGCGAGGTTTGGGTGAAAATAGGCAAGAGTAGCCGCCTCCTCAAATGCACATTGTTCCAGACACCGTGTGTTTACACAAGACGGTTCTTTGTGTTTTAAGGGGGCTAGTTCTGAAGTGTGTTAGAAATAGTAGGATATAACAAATAATAAAGAAATACACAAAGATGAATACTAATGAATTAAAGCCTAGCCAGACTGTAAATAAAGTGTATTTGAAACAGACTGTTGAAGAGAACGATATTGTTCGCTTCAAGAATTCGATGCAGAAGATGCTGAAGAATGTGAACACAGACGAAAGCGAGGAACACAATAAAAATCTTGTGATGGAGTTCCTATCAGATGCGTTTTATAAAAGAACCAATGCCATTAATACTAAGGGAAAGACAGATGCCGCCATCTATGCCTCTCCAGATTCCAAAGACAGCAATATCCTTGTACTTATCGAAGCCAAAGGCCCAGGACGCCCAGATATGGCCAAACGTACAGAGCTGAATTGTAAAGCCCTGCATGAACTCATTCTCTACTATATCCGCGAAGAAGAGAATATTCACAACACAGAGATAAAGCACCTTATCATTACTAATTGCTTCGAATGGTTTGTATTTGATAAGACTTGCTTTTATAGGCTGTTTCTCGCTAACAAGAAATTCACGAAGGATGTTGTTGATGCCGACCGCGAGAATACGACAGATTATGTCTATGAGCAAGTGATTAGCAAAAAGGTTGAAGAGGTAAAGCACAAGTTGAAATACACATATTTTAATTTGGCGGACTATAAAGAGAAGCTGAATGATAACACCATCATTACTACTCGAAAGTTTATATCTATTTATAAGTTGCTTTCACCAACGCATCTATTGAAGTTGCCTTTCCAAAATGACCATAACGCCCTGAACCGTGGATTCTACAATGAGTTACTTTACATTATGGGTGTTGAAGAAGTCACGGATGACAACATAAAGAAAATCAAACGTTTGAAGACAAAGCGTCAACCATACTCACTGGTAGAACAGGCAATTTCTAATTTAGACGGATACGACCTCTATGAAGAACAAGAAATTTTTGATGTTGCACTGGGGCTAGTTCTTAATTGGACGAACAGACTTCTCTTCCTAAAGCTTCTGGAGTCACAGCTAATTGCCTTCAACAAGGGGACAACTCCTAAATTTCTAACAAGTATCCATGTCCCAGACTATGATGTACTTAACGATTTGTTCATGAAAGTGCTGGCTGTTCCTGCCGAACATCGTGATAAAGAACTATACGAGGATTTCAAAGATGTTCCCTACTTGAACAGTTCCTTGTTTGAAATGTCAGATATGGAGCGAAAATATTTTCGTATAAGCGGCATCCGTCTTGGCACAATGGAGGTCATGCCACAGACAGCTGTTAAGGATGGTAATGGTAAACGAATCAAAGGCTTACTTTCCACGCTCGATTATCTGTTCCGTTTCTTGGATGCATTTGACTTTGGAATAGAGAAGCAAGACAATGCTAACCCGTTACGCCAAGAGAGTAAGACTATCATCAATGCGTCTGTATTAGGAAAGATTTTCGAGAAGATAAACGGATATAAGGACGGTTCTTTCTTTACACCAGGCTATATTACGGAATATATATGCCGCAAAACCCTGCGCAGGGCTGTGGTGAACCGTTTCAACGAGATGAAAGGTTGGGAATGTGCTGATTTCCTTGACCTTTGCGACCAAGTGGGAACAGACAGAGAGAGTCGTACAGAAGCTAACCAAATTGTCAATAGTCTGAGAATATGTGACCCCGCCGTCGGTAGCGGACATTTTCTCGTTTCAGCCCTCAACGAATTGATTGCCATCAAAAGTGAGATGGGCATCTTGCAAGACCACGGAGAGAAGCCTAAACGCATTGGGGAATATATCACTGTAGAAAATGATGAGCTCGTTATAACCAATGAAGACGGCGACGCCTTTATATATGATCCTAAAGATCCACTCAGCCAACGTGTGCAGGAAACTTTGTTTGAAGAGAAACGAACCATTATCGAAAACTGTCTATTTGGCGTAGACCTTAATCCTAAAAGTGTTGAGATATGCCAACTTCGTCTGTGGATTGAATTGCTGAAAAATGCCTATTATTACAAGGACGAAAAGACAGGAAACAAACTCCTGCAAACACTACCTAACATTGATATTAATATCAAGTGTGGCAATTCTATACTTAGTCGAAGCCCTCTCAATTCAGACATTCGACAGGTACTGGCACCTACAAATCTCACCATCACAAAGTACAAACAAGATGTAACTAACTATAAGCATACAGCCGACAAAGGAACAAAGGCACAGTTGAAAAACGATATTGCGATTATCAAGGCATATCTGGAAAAAGGTCTTAGCAAAGACACTCCTGCTTACAAGAACTGGGTTTCTGTTGCCAAAGAACTGAACCTTATGAGATATAACAGTTCTCTTTTCTCGGATGCTAAAAATAAAAAGGGTGAATATGCTAAGAAAATTGCAAAGCTGGAGAAAGAAGAGGCAAAACTAAAAGGTCTCGTTGATGACATTCGAGACAATAAGATATACACAAACGCTTTCGAGTGGAGGTATGAAATACCTGACGTGCTTGATGACAAAGGAGTCTTTCAGGGATTCGACGTGATGATTGGTAATCCGCCATACATCAGTCTGGAAAAACTAACCGAAGATGTCAAAGCATACGCAAAGATGCATCGGATGGACGAAGATGAACAGACGGATGTGCCTACGTACAGCACTTTGGAGTCACGTGGCGACATCTATAGTTTGTTCGTGGAAAGAGGATTGCAACTACTGAAGAAGGATGGTTTGCTTTCCTATATCCTGCCCAACAAATGGATGAAGGTGGGATATGGCAAGTCGCTGCGCCAATTGTTCATCGATAAGAATTTGACACAAGTGATAGACTTTGGTGATAACCAGATTTTCACCGATGCTACTACTTATACTTGTATCATCCGCATGACAAACTCCAAAAATAAGGGGCAGATTTTCAGTTCTTCCATCAATAAAGTCAACCCGGAGACTTTAGCAGAAGACGTAGAAGAAAGGAAAGAAACGTTCAAAACCGAAGAACTGACTAGTGGAATATGGATTATTTCATCAAGAGAAGACTTCGAGAAGTCAGAGGCGTATAAAAAGAACATGGGAATGCTGGAAGATTTAGTTGGTAAAGAGTCTCATAGAGGTTTGCTAACAGGACTTTCGAAAGTATTTAATGTGTCGATTGATATTGGAAACCAATTAATCGCAGAAGATGTCTCTGCTTCAGAGATTCTTCGGCCTTTTATGCAAGGTCGAGGAATGACCCCATTTGGAAAACCAGATACGGCATCCTATTTGCTTTATATTCCTAAAGGATTCACTATGAAGGCTTTCGGCCTTAACCCTTTTGAAAAGGAAGATAGGAAAAAAATGCCAAATGAAAATGATGCATGGGAATGGTTTGAAAAATCTTATCCGTCCATTGCGCATTGGTTGCTGCAGTTTAAGGATGAAGCATCAAAACGGAGTGATAAGGGTGATTATTGGTGGGAAATACGTGCTTGCTCTTATTATGACGAGTTCAGTTTGCCTAAGTTATTTTACCAGACTTTCCAAGTGCGTCCTTGTTTTATATACAGTGATCAGTCTGTTTTTTGTAATAACTCTATATGGTTCATTTCCATTAAAAACAAGGCTTTACTTTCACTTCTATGTTCAAACATGGGCTGGTGGCTGATATCGAAATATTGTCCACGCATACAAAACGGCTATCAGCTAATTTGGGATAACTTCAAACAGATTAGCATACCGACGAAGCTACCTCCGCGTTTAGGCGAATTAGCAGATGTGCTTATGCAAGATGTTGAATTAGGGAATCAAGATGACTACGTTTCCCATCTTAATGAAGTCAATGATGAGGTCGACAAATTGTATTATGAAGCAATCAAGGGTACGGTCATTGATGGATGCGTAATATAATTTTAACATTTAAGTAAAGAAAAAGGACGAATTATAATGAGTGAAGAATTAAGAAAACACGCTGGGTTGACCGTTGTGTACTAAAGTGTGTAATATACATCGATACAAAAGATAGTTTTCTGTCTCGTTGGTTAAAGATTGTGTAATAAGAAGGATAGTTCTTTTGTAATTAAACACACGGGGTGGAATAATATAATTAATAAGTATATGGCTAAAGAAAAGCATCATTATATACCAGTATGTTACCTTGCTAACTTCACAGAAGATGGTAAGGGTATTTGGGTATATAATAAGCAGAAACAGCCTCCTTATATTACTTCGATTTTTGAGATTTTTAAAGAGAAAAACTTGTATAAACTTGACGAGAGTCTGATTCCAGAACAGTACAAAACTATTCTTAACTCAAAAAGTTTTGAATATGATTTCTTTGCACGTGGGTTGGAAAGTCAGTTTTCAAATTTCTTAAACGTGTTAACATCTACATTTAATAATTCGTATATTGAAGAGATTTCATCAGATGAGTGTATTGCTGATGAATATTTCTTTGAGCACATAGCATTTCATATGGTCATTCAATTCTTTAGAATGCCAGAAATGCAAAGAAATGTATCAAAACTACTCTGTGAAGTTGCTAATAAAACAGGATTGGAATCACCTACTAAGAATCCTGTTATAGATCACATGATGTGTTTGTTTGGGGATGGTAAATTAATCCAAGAGTATAAAGAATTATTGTTAAATAATATAATTATCTTGTGTGTTTCAAGGTCAAAGCCTTTCTACACAAGTGATGTTCCAATTATACGTGAGAATCTACCCTTGCTGGATAATGATTTTGCACTTGACTATGATAAATGTATTATTACCTATCCACTTACTAAATACATTATGGTTAAGATAATGGATAAAAAATACTATAGATCTCGGTTTGGGGATTTTGACAGACATATACTCTTTGTTGATGATTCATATGTCACATCTGAGAACAAGAAACGTATGAGTTTTTCTATAAAAGAAATTGTTTCACCAATTAATGATTTTGATAGCATAATTTGATATGAGTAAACTTAAAAATCAAACGGGGTCTGGAACGTTGTGTAGAAAGTTGTGTACCAATTGTTATAGAAGATTTGCTGGGTGGCCTTGTGGTAGAGGGCAAGCGAGTAGAATATAAAAACGCAATAAGGATTATGAGTAAGATATCAATCCGCTTTTATAAAGATTATAAAGTTCGTGCCGTATGGGACGAGGAGCACAATCATTGGTGGTTCTCAGTACTCGACATCGTGGGTGCCATCAACGATCAAGAAGATTATCAGAAGAATCGCAACTATTGGAAGTATCTGAAGACGAAGCTGAAAAAGGAAGGAAGTGAAGTGGTTAGTGGCACTAACCAGTTGAAGTTGTTGGCTCCCGATGAGAAAAAGCGTCTAACAGATGTCCTTGACGCTAAGGGGGTGGAGCAATTGGCTAAAGCCATTCGTAACCCACAGGCAATGGCCTTTCTGGATTGGTTTAAATATAGCGAAAACACCATTGATGGGCGAAGTAAGAAAAAGGCCTATACATTGATAGAAAGCAATTTGGTGGCAGATAAGGATGTTGGAACTGTTAAGGCCCTACAGCAGATACACGCTTACATCTTTGGCGGGCTTTATGATTTCGCTGGTAAGATACGTACGAAAACAATTGCGAAGGGTAATACTTTGTTCTGCTTGGCAGAGTATTTGCATCAGAACTTGAAGGCCATCGAGCAAATGCCTGAAACTACCTTTGATGAAATTGTCGACAAATACGTTGAGATGAATGTGGCTCATCCGTTTATGGAAGGTAATGGACGCTCGACGCGCATTTGGCTCGACTTGATATTCAAGAAGCGTATGAAGATGTGCGTTGATTGGAGCAAAATAGATAAACGTGAATACCTTGATGCGATGATAGCAAGCCATACTGACAGTAGCCGCATTCGCGAACTGTTGAAGATGGCACTGACAGACCGCATTGAAGACCGCGAGATCTTCTTGAAAGGAATTGATTATTCTTATTATTACGAACAAGAAGACTGAAAGTTATTATGACGACACCAATATTGTTTAAGGAATATATCTGGCTGGTAAATACCATTTATCAAGCCAGAAGCATTACACTCAACGACATCAACAATGCGCACAGGGGGAGTCTTGTGAGATGCAAATATTATCTGATTCTTTCAAGTAAGTCTTGGGCTGAGGTCTCTAGGCGTCATCTGCCAACAGGAAGCTTGAGCGACTCATGGACTGTAAGTATATTGAGATGTTCAAGGATGACGAGAAGAATACAAAGTACAAAAAGATTCGCAAGTTCCTTGCCTGAGTTAAAAGACGACAAAACGACAAAGCGACAAAGCGACAAAAGGAAAATCAAAATGGAAAAAGATAGAATTGAAATTATCGCCTCATTTTTCATTGGGGGAACTCTGCAAGACGAGTGTGAACAGTCTGGACGGGAATATCCCGAGTAGTGAGGATGTGGAGAATCTGAAACGACTCTGTCCGTGGCTGGAGGAGCTGAGATGAACAAGTGCGTGGGTGGCGCGTATTCAAGCAACCACCTGACGGGTTGCGCCGTAGATATCCGCTGTGCAGGCATTGAGCAGGCCATCCGTTATGCAGCGATATTGCTCGATACGGCTGATGACTGGAAGCAGGACTTCGACGAACTCTTCATCGAGCGTAACAGGCATGGGCGCTACTGGGTGCACTTCGCCGTGCGGCCAAAGGATAATCGCAGAAAAACGATGTTCCTTTCAGTTTGAACTTAAAGTTCAGTCTGACCAATCATAGCCTTGGAGAAATCCAAGGCAATTTTTGTTCAATTAATTTGGTTATTTCATGATTATGTATTATCTTTGCGGCGTAAATGTAAACCTACCAGAATTATGAGAAAAGAATTGGTGATTAGTATGATAGTGTTGCTGGCGTGGTCCTTCGTGGCGGTGTCGGCACAGAATCCAGTGAACATGAAGTTCGGCAAGCCGACTCAGGAGGAATTGCAGATGACGGTCTATGAGCCGGAGCCGGAGGCCGAGGCCGTGGTGCTGTGCCGGCTGACCAACGTGGAATATACCGTGCAGATGACCAGTTATCTGGTGGACTATCGTGAGAAGTGTCGCATCAAAGTATTGAAGCCCGGTGGTGCCAGGTTCGCCAAGGTGATCGTGCCGTATCAGGTGGGTATGTCGGTAGGCAATAACATCATCGGTCAGAGAACCTCGTTTGCGACGATCCCGATGAACAGGGCCAGCGGCGATTCGTATTTCGGTGAAGAGTCAGGCTCGATGTCGGAAGGCGTGTTCGGCACCGATGGGGATGAGAGCGTGGAGGACATCAAGGCGACGGCCTTCAATCTGGAAGGCGGCAAGACGGTGAAGACTTCCCTGAAAAAAAGCAACATCGTGACAACAAAGATCGACGACCATAACTATCAGGTGGAGTTTACTGTGCCGAACGTGAAGGAGGGTACGGTGATCGAATACGAGTACACGATTCATAGTCAGCTCTTCTGGGAACTGCACGACTGGTACGGCCAGTGCGAGATCCCTGTGGCTTTTGCCAAACTGGACATGAACATCCCCACCTTCTTGATATTCAACATCGAGGATCACGGCATCCAGCGCCTGACATACACCTGTACTGCTGGTTCGATGAAATATAAGGTGGAGAGCGATCCGCTGGCCAAGCCCATGACGGTCACCACCAACCACTATGTCTATGTGGGGAGCAACCTGAAAGGTATGCCGAACGACGGCTATACGTGGAATGTGCAGGACCTGTGGGCAGGCATCACCGCCGAGCTGAAGACGTACCGCCTGCGCGGGATGGCGCAGATGGACTATGCCAAGACGTGGAATCAGATAGAGGCGATGATTCTCGACTCTGACGATCTGGGGGCACATCTGAACGACCGCAGTCCGTTGGCCGACGAACTGAAGGAAGCCAAATTGGAAGAGATCGCCGACCTGCGTGTTCGTGCGGCGGCAGTGTGTCAGCTGGTGATGAGCAAGGTGAAGTGGAACGGCAGATACGCCCTGAGTCCTGCGTCAACGTCTGAGACGCTGAAGAACGGCGTTGGCTCGAATGCGGACATCAATCTGCTGCTCATCCAGTCGCTCCACGATGTGGGACTCGCGGCTGCTCCTGTCGTACTCAGGACGCGTGATCTGGGACTGCTGCCCTATAACTTCCCCTCTATCAGCAAGTTCTCGACATTCCTCGTGGCAGTCGTCCTGCCTGGTGGCAGCAAGGCCTTTCTCGATGCATCGTCGAAGCATGGCAAGCTGAATGAGGTGCCCGAAGTGATGCGGGTGGAGAGAGCCCTGCTGGTGCAGAAAGGCAAGAAGGGCGAATGGGTGAACTTGCAGAAAGAGATTAAAGACTAAAATTGTTGACAGCAATGAAGAAAGTGTTTCTTGGTTTGATGCTGGCTGTGGTGTCGGCGACGGGATATGCCCAGAAGGATGCGCGTATACAAGAGATCCGCAGTGCGTATGCGAATGCGAAGGTAAAGATGTCGAAGAACGGCAAGGACGGTCAGTCTCCGAGGGATCTCTGGATTGAGTGCAACGACGTGATCGACAAGGAGGCAGACGTCACGGAGTGGGAGGGAACCACCATCTACTTCGACACGGATACCGTGGACGGCAGGGAAGTGAACCGTCCCTACCTGATCGTGGAGAACTGGACTGCCCACCAGCATACACGGTATCGCGAGATGCTGATCAATCCGAAAGACAGTACGCTGATGTTCTGTTTCAGGCGCGGCGAGACGGACGCTGGCTTCGTGGTGGAGTCGCGCTACTATTACGACACGGAGGGGCAGATGATCGAAGAGAAGCACAATACACCAAACACGTGGAGTTCACCCGAGGGGGAACAGAAAGCTGCCAAACGCTATATCGACCTGTTCAAGACGATGACACAGGGCGTGCTGATCACCCGTGAAGGGGCGATGGCCGATGCGCCCAGTGGTCCGGCGAGTGCAGCCCGTCAGGTGGCGCAGCGCTCGAACGAACAGCAGAAGGCCTATATCCGCAGCCTGTACTCTCAATCGAAGAAGAAAATAGCCCAGGAGGCCCATGAGTATCAGAAACGGGACGTCCATATCGTGCTGCACGACCTGGGTACGCTGTGGCCGCCGATGACGACGGAATACAAGTTCTATTTTGACACGAGAGTGGTGGAACTGCCTGATCAGAGACGTCACGACAACTACTGCTACTTCATCTCAGAGCATCGCCAGCGGATGGGCTTCGACAGTTATGTCGAGTATCTGTTCGACACGTACAGCCAGGATTTGCTGTTTTACTACTGCAAGAGCGCAGAGGAGGGCGAACAGTGGGAGTGGCGACGCTATTATGACCAGCAGGGCAACTGCTTCGAGCAGACGGGCAACAGTGCCGACGACGTGCCCCTGGACCAGAACGACGCAAAGAATATGCTCGGACTGTTCTACAAAGTCATGGCTGAGGATGAATAGAACAATGAATTAATCTATTTTGTTGCTTTCGCAGAGTATGCGGAACTCATGGGGCGTCATGCCTATGGCGTCCTGGAATTTGCGGTTGAAGGAACGGATGACGGTGAAGCCGGCCTCCTGGGCGCAAGCGGCGATGCTCCACGTGGGTTGTGTCTGCAACTGGTACATCGAACGAAGTATGCGCAGGTAGTCGAGATAGTCGTCGAGTGTCTTGTGGAGCGTGGAGCGTCGGAAGAGCTCTACGATGCGTGTCTGGGTCGTGCCGACGAGATCTGCCAGCTCTTTGAGCCCGAAATTGGGGTCGGTGAAGTTCTGGCCTGTCTCGAGTTTGGTTTCGATGACGGCCATGAGTTCGTCGTCGTCGCGCAGGTCGGCATGCTTGATCAGTTCCTGGTGACGTATGACCAGTTCTTTCATCATCTGTATACGACGGCGGACGTCATAATAGGCATCGACCATCTGACCGAGCTGCATGTTGCGGTTCATGAGTTTCAGGTTGTCTTCCCGGAGCGTTTTGATTTCTGACTCCAGTTCCTGAATCCGGGCTTCGTAGTCTTTGTTATTCATATCGGTGTTGATTTGATGGTGCAAAGATAGCAATTATTTGCGATTTACGATTTACGTTTTACGATTTTTTTACACGGCGGCTGCAAATTTTTCACTTTTCACTATTCGCATTTCACTACTTTTTCGTAACTTTGCAGCCGAAATGGAAGATATTCAGCCACAAGAACAGCCACAGGAGCAGCCACAGGAGAAGTTGGTCTTGCGCACGGAAGGACTCATCAAGCGGTATGGTAAACGTACCGTGGTGAACGACGTGAGCTTCGACGTGAAGCAGGGTGAGATCGTAGGTCTGTTGGGCCCCAATGGTGCAGGAAAGACTACGTCGTTCTATATGACCACAGGTCTGATTGTGCCTAACGGCGGACATATCTACCTGGGCGACGAGGAGGTGACGAAGTATCCTGTCTACAAGCGTGCTCGTGCCGGCATCGGCTATCTGGCGCAGGAGGCGAGTGTGTTCCGTAAGATGAGTGTCGAGGATAATATCCTGTCGGTGCTGGAGATGACGGGCAAGCCGCGTGACTATCAGTTGAATAAGCTTGAGGAACTGATCAAGGAGTTCCGTTTGGGCAAGGTGCGCAAGAACAAGGGCGACCAGTTGTCGGGTGGTGAGCGTCGAAGAACGGAGATTGCCCGTTGTCTGGCCATCGAGCCGAAGTTTATCATGCTCGACGAGCCGTTTGCAGGTGTCGACCCCATCGCCGTGGAGGATATCCAGTTCATCGTGTGGAAATTGAAAGACCGCAATATCGGTATCCTCATCACCGACCACAACGTGGAGGACACGCTTTGTATCACGAACCGTGCCTATCTGTTGTTCGAGGGTCGCATCCTCTTCCAGGGCTCGCCTGAGGAACTGGCACAGAACAAGATCGTGCGTGAGAAATACCTCACCGATTCGTTCGTGCTCCGCCAAAAGGACTTCCAGTTGCTCGAAGAGGAACGTAAAGCCAAGGAAGAGACAGAAAACCCTTAATTTATTTTAAATTCTTGTTTTTTGTTTCTTTATTCTTAATTTATTATTGTACTTTTGCACCCTAAAATTTGCACGTATAATATAATAAGGTATAAAGAAAGATGAAAATTACATTTGATTGCCCTGATAAAATCAATGGCGTCATGACTATGGTCATCGAACCCGCCGACTATCAGGAGAAGGTTGAGAAGACACTGAAAGACTATCGTAAGAAGGCCCAGGTTCCTGGTTTCCGTCCGGGTCAGGTACCCATGGGAATGGTCAAGCGCCAGTATGGCACCGCCGTGAAGGTAGAGGAAGTGAACCGCTTGATCAGCGAGAAGCTCTATGGCTATATCCAGGAGAACAAGATCCAGATGCTGGGCGAGCCCCTGCCGAACCAGGAAAAGCAGAAGCCTCAGGATTTCGAGAAGGATGGTAATCTGGAGTTTGTGTTCGATATCGCCGTGGCTCCCGAGATGAAGGCCGAGCTGTCGGATAAGGACAAGATCACGTATTATGATATCAAGGTTGACGACAAGCTCGTTGACGATCAGGTGCAGATGTACGCCTCTCAGGGTGGCGAGTTCAAGGAGGCTGAGATATTTAGCGGCAACGACACACTGACAGGTGAGCTGCGTGAGCTCGACAAGAAGGGCAACACCAAGGAGGGAGGTCTCACCAACGAGGCTGCCATGATCATGCCCGCCTATATCAAGGAGGAGAAGCAGCGCAAGCTCTTCGACGGTGCAAAGAAGGGTGATATCATCACTTTCAACCCGAAGAAAGCTTATCCCGACAATGATGCTGAGGTGGCTGCCCTGCTGAAGGTGC
>Ga0265300_10003723_pt1 | contig 12422 bp, 14 predicted proteins | sample AusTroGonzalo_MG_FD_193482 | JGI IMG/M metagenome (GOLD analysis project Ga0265300, IMG submission 193482) | Bovine rumen microbial communities from tropical cattle in Woodstock, Queensland, Australia - Gonzalo_03 | ecosystem: Host-associated > Mammals > Digestive system > Stomach > Rumen ... | reverse complement strand
TGATTATCTTTACAAAGGTGGCAGATGTAGTGCTCTTTCACTTTTTGGGGCAAACTTGTTGCAAATCAGACCACAAATCATTTTGAAACCAGATGGTGCTATGGGTGTGCACAGAAAGTATATGGGCAATATGGACAAAGTTATTGAAAAGTATTGCAAAGACACATTGGCAGAGTTTAACACACCAGACCTTGATACAGCATTTGTGACATACACGACAGCCACACCAGCAATGGTTGAAACAGCAAAGAAAGCTTTGCAAGAAAGAGGGTTTAAAAATATTTATGAAACAACAGCAGGTGGCACAATCACCAGCCACTGCGGAGAATTCACACTTGGCATTTTGTATTTGAACGACGGAAAGTAAAAGGTTTGATACCTTTTCTTTTTTTGCACATACTATGCTTGTGAAAAAGAAGAAAACAGAAGAAGATGTGTTGAGCCCTTATGTTATTGAAAAGGACAACTTGAAACTTAAAGATTTGATTGGCAAAGAGAACTAATTTCTTGCAATTTTGATGCAAAAATAGTATGATACTTCTATGAAAGAGCTGACAAAAGCACAAGAAGTTGAAAGAAGTGTGATGAAAAAATTTAAAAAGACCATTTGGTCCAAATTTATCCTCGCACTGAAAACTTACAAACTTGTCAATGACGGAGACAAGATTGCTGTTTGTGTGTCTGGCGGGAAAGACAGCATGCTTTTGGCTGTGCTTATGAAAATGTTGAAAAAGTATAGCGAAACAGACTTTGATGTGTGTTATCTTTCAATGGATCCGGGCTATAACAATGCCAACAGAAAACAAGTGGAAGAAAATGCAAAAAAATTGGAAATTCCTCTGCAAATTTTTGAGACACAGATTTTTGATAGTGTTTACAATTTGGAAGGCGCACCATGTTATTTGTGTGCAAGAATGAGAAGGGGACATCTGTATAACGAAGCAAAGAAACTTGGTTGCAACAAAATTGCCCTTGGACACCACTTTTCTGATGTGATTGAAACGACAATGATGGGCATGCTTTATGGGGCGCAACTTCAAGGAATGATGCCAAAGTTGAGATCGCAAAATTTTGAGGGGATGGAGCTTATTCGTCCACTCTATTGCATAAATGAAGATGACATCTGCGCATGGCGAGATGCAAACGAATTGAAATTTTTAAATTGTGCTTGCCGATTTACAGAAGCATGTGAGATTGACGAAAATGCGTCAGCCAGAAAGGCAACAAAAAACCTTATCAAATCTTTGAGAAAGAAAATTCCAGAGGTTGAGCATCACATTTTCAAAAGCTTGCACAATGTCAATGTTGACACTTTCCCTGGATATAAAAAAGACGGAAAGTATCACGATTTTAATGATTTGTTTGAATAAAAAAAGCAGTGATTTCACTGCTTTTTTGTTATAAATTTTTGATGTAATCAAGCAAGTTTTGTTTGATTTTTTCATCTTTCAAACATTCTTGAATGACGAGTTTTGTGAATTCGAGCTTGTTTCCGCAATCATAATATGTTGCTTTGAATTCGTATGCCACCAAACCACCTTTTTGGGCGATGATTTGCACAGCATCTGTCATGCGCAATTCACCATTGGTAAATCTTGGCAAGTTTGGTATATAGTCAAACATATCTGGGGTGACGATGTATTTTGCAAGCCCAACCAAATCACTTTGTGGATTTTCCGGTTTTTCAATAATGTCTTTTGCCTCATAAACTCCATCACCAAGTTTTTTGCCGGTCAACACACAAGAATATCTTGGAACAACTTCTATTGGCATTTTCTTCACACAAATAACAAATTTGCCGGTCTTTTTGTAAACATCCAAAAGTTGGGCAGTCACAGGCTTTGCATTTTTGTTTGGTATGAAAAGGTCATCTCCACAGAGCAGGGCAAATGGTTTTCCTTGGGCCCATTTTTTTGCTGAATAAATTGCACCAGCAGAGCCATTAAGTTTGCCTTGTGTGACGATTGTGATTTCCATGTCGTCAATGTATGTGTTGAGTTCTTTCAGCATATCAAGTCTGCCAAGGTTTTTCAGGGCAGTTTCAAGTTTTTTGTCATGCGAAAGCATTTTTTTGAAAACAGGAAGTTTTGCTTTTGATGTAACAATGCAAACTTTTTTTATTCCACTTTTGTAAATATCTTCAAGCAGAAACAAAAGTGCAGGTCTGCTTCCGATTGGAAAAATTTCTTTTGCAATTGCTTTTGTTGCGGGCAAAAAACGTGAGCCAATGCCACCAGCCAAGATGACGGCTCTATCTACATTATATTCCATTTTATTTTTCCTTTTATTTTCTTTTCAAATCTCTTTCAATTCTGATAAGTTGATTGTATTTGGCAACACGATCTGTTCTGGAAATTGATCCTGTTTTGATTTGTCCGGCATCTGTTGCAACAGCAAGGTCAGCGATGAATGTGTCTTCTGTTTCGCCGCTTCTGTGGGAGATGATTGTGTTGTAGCCATTTGCTTTTGCAAGAGCAATTGTTTCAAGGGTTTCGGTTAAAGTCCCGATTTGGTTCAGTTTGATGAGAATTGCATTTGCTGCCCCCATATCAATACCTTTTTGCAAGAATTTCTTGTTTGTCACAAAGAGGTCATCACCAACGATTTGAATTTTTTTGCCGAGTTTCTTTGTCATCTTTACCCAGCCATCCCAATCATTTTCGCCAAGTGGATCTTCAATTGACACGATAGGATATTTTTTGATGAGTTTTTCATACCAATCAATCATTTGTGCTGTCGTGAGAGAGCCTTTGCCACTTTTTGCAAGGTCATATTTCTTTGTCTTTGGGTTGTAGAATTCACTTGCTGCAACATCCATTGCAATCACAACATCATCTTTTGGTTTGTATCCAGCATTTACGATTGCTTCCATGATGGCATCAAGAGGTTCTTCATTGCTCTTGAAGTTTGGAGCAAATCCGCCTTCATCTCCAACACCTGTTGAATATTTTTTCTTTTTGATAACTTTTTTCAGTTCCATAAAAATTTCGCTTGCGCAACGCATTTTTTCTGCAAAAGTTGTTGGACCAAAAGGAATAATCATAAATTCTTGGAAGTCAACATTTGAGTCTGCATGGGCACCGCCATTAATAACGTTCATCATTGGCAGAGGAAGAGTTGTTCCTTTTCCAAGTGTTTTGTAAAGAGGCTTTTCCTTTACAAGAGCATTTGCTTTTGCAACTGCCAAACTTACTGCCAAAATTGCATTTGCACCGAGTTTTGTTTTGAATTCTGTGCCATCAAGTTTGAGCATTTTTTCATCAATTTGTTTTTGTTTTGTAACGTCCATAAGGTAAAGTGCTGGGGCAATGACTTTGTTTACATTTTCACATGCTTTGAGCACACCTTTTCCATGATATCTTGTGCCGCCATCACGAAGCTCCAATGCTTCTCTTTCTCCTGTGGAAGCTCCACTTGGGACGAGGGCATTAACTCTTCTTCCGTCTTCAAGTGTAAGTTCACACTCAACGGTTGGATTGCCGCGGCTGTCAATAACTTCATAAGCTACAATTTTTTTAATTTTCATACCTATCTCCTTTTACCAAAAATATTGTAGCACGTTGTCAATTTTTTTGAAAACGTTTTAAGCATAATTATATGTATGAATTTGTGTTTTTTGTTGACAATATGTTTTCGTGTTTGATAAAATTGTCTTGTAATCAGAATGGTGGAATGGACCAAGTAGCAAAATTGTGCTGTTTGCAGAGAAAAGTTGGGTGGTGAAAAACTTTTGACAGGAAATTTTGACGAATTACAACCATTTCAAGTTTTGCGCAATTGTCTGCGAAAGACAGAAAGAGGACTGACATCGTCAGTTGAATTTAGGTGGTACCACGAATGCACACTTCGTCCTAAAATTTGAGGATTTGTGTGCTTTTTTATTAGGAGAGAAAAATGAGCAAGATTGATAGAAGCAAATTGTTTGAGACATTGAAGGAAAGAGGATATGTTTACCAAATGTCAAACGAGGCAAAGGTCAAAGAAATCTTAAATGGCAAACCAACAACGGTTTACGTTGGCATTGATCCAACGGCCGATAGTTTGCATATTGGGCATTTCTTTTCGTTGATGATGATCAAATATTTTCAGGATGCTGGACACCACGTGATTGTTCTCATTGGTGGTGCAACAGCCATGGTTGGTGATCCAAGTGGTAGAACGGACATGAGAAAGATGCTCACAAAAGAGCAGGTTGAGCACAACTTGAACGAAGTGAAAGCCCTTGTTGAAAAGTTTGTTGACACAAAGGGAGAAAATCCTGCCAAGATTGTAAGCAATGCAGAGTGGTTTTCAGGGTATGACTATGTTGACTTTATGAGAGATGTTGGATGCTATTTCAATGTCAACAAGATGCTGACAAATGATGCATATGCAAGAAGATTGGAAGAGGGTGGACTCACTTTCCTTGAAATGGGCTATATGCTCATGCAAGCATATGATTATGTGTACCTCAACGAAAAATATGGTTGCACAATGCAGGTTGGTGGCTCTGATCAGTGGGGAAAGATGACTGCCGGCACAGAGCTCGCAAGAAAAATGAACTTTGCAGATGGCAAAGACAGGGTTATGGAATGTTTGACTTGTCCACTTTTGACAAATTCAGAGGGACAAAAAATGGGAAAAACTGCCAAAGGGGCACTTTGGGTGGCAAGAGAAAAGACCAGTGTGTATGATTTCTATCAATATTTCTACAACATCCAAGACAAAGATGTTGAAACACTTTTGAGACTCTTTACAAGAATTCCTCTTGACGAAATCAAGACACTTGTTGAAACAGACATCATTGCAGCAAAGAAGAGAATGGCATTTGAAATCACAAAGCTTGTGCACGGAGAAGAAGAGGCAAAAGCCGCTGTTGCAATGGCAGAAAATTTGTTTGCAAATGGCGGAGATGATGCTCCTGTTGTGGAAATACCTAAAACAGAGTTTCCTATGAACATTTGCGATTTGCTTTTTAGAACAAACCTTGCACCATCAAAGAGTGAAGGCAGAAGACTTGTTCAAGGCGGAGCAATCACTTTCAAAAATGAAAAAGTGACAAGATTTGATTTGCTTCTTTCAGCGGAAGATATTGCAGATGGTGCTCTTCTCAAAAAGGGCAAGAAGAGCTTTATCAAGGTGCAGTTGGTTTAATGGAAAGGTTGTTGAAGCAAGTTGAATATGTTGAAAAAAAGTCAAAATTTATTGGCTATCTTTTTGCTTGCAAAACAACCGAAGAAGTTGAAAAATCGCTCACGGAATTAAAAAAAGAGCACAAAAAGGCCACACATATTTGTTATGCATATTCACTTTCTGCTCCATTTTTGGAAAAAGCTGTTGATGATGGAGAGCCTGGTGGAACGGCTGGAAGACCAATCTTGTCCGTTATTCAAAAGAAAGAAAAAAAAGATGTGTGTGTGTTTGTGGTCAGATATTTTGGAGGTATCAAACTTGGTGCAGGTGGACTTGTGAGGGCTTACACAAAAACGACCAGTGAGGTGCTGAAATGACCATCACAAAAATAAAACAAATTGCAAAGACGAATCGATATCATGTCTATGTTGACGAACAGTGGTTTGGAATTTTTATGGACGAAACTCTCGCCACTCATCATCTCAAAACAAACCAAGAAATTGATGAAAAAGATTTGAGAGAAATCAAAACAGAAAATGACCGCAAACTTTCTTTTGACATGGCAACAAGTTATATGGAAAAATATGTTGTCAGTGAGAAAGGAATAAGAGATTATTTGAGAAAGAAGTCTTTTGATGAGAGGACCATCAAAAATACAATTGAAAAGCTCAAAGAATATGGCTTTGTTGATGATGAAAAGTTTGCAAAAAATTATTTTGAAAGCCTTGCTTCAAGCAAAGGAAAGAGGGCAATTGCAAACAAATTGCGAGCAAAAGGGGTTTCAAATGAAATTATCGAAAATTTGCTTGCAGAAATCGACGATGACAGCCAATTGGAGCAAGCGATTGCACTGGCAAAGAAATTCGTCAAAAATCGCGAAATTTCACTAAAAACCAAGCAGAAATGCATTGCTCATTTAATTTATAAGGGGTATGATTATAGTGTGGCACAAAAAGCAGCAAAGAGTGTCATCGACATGTCATACGAAGGAGAAAACAATGATTGGATTTGATTTACAAAACACATCAGCCATAAAAAATGGAAAGAAATTGCTTGAAAAGATTGCATTGCCAGGCGAAGTTGACTACATAAAAAGATTTCCAAACAATTTTGACGAAAAAGTTGCAAGTTTGTGGGCTGTGAAAGAGGCCGTTTTCAAGGCTCTTGACATCAAATCTGGCGACATACTTTTCAGTGAAGTGGAACTTTGTCACAAGGAAAGTGGGGCCCCATTTATCAAACTTCATGGAAAGGCATTAAAGAGGTTGAAAGAGCTGGGAAACGAGATTGAAATTTCCATCTCACATCAAAAAGATATTGTCGGTGCTGTTGCAGTTATAAGATAAAAATGTGCCAAGAAAAATATACTTCTTGGCTTTTTTATTGTCTTACAAAAGAATAAATTTTTGACACCTTCTCAAACTATAAGGTGTATAAAAAATGAGATACGGGAGATAGTTTTATGAAGAAAAATTGCAAGAAAACTTTGCAAACAACAAAAGATAAAGCAAAACATACAATGAAAATGAAAGAAACTTTTGAGCAGATGGAGGCAATCTATGCCGACCTTTCTGACCTTGAAAGAGCTGATCTTGAAGACTATTTAGAGGGTTATGGAAAGTACGATTAAAAGAGGAGAGATATATTACGCTGACCTCAGTCCTGTTGTTGGGAGTGAGCAGGGTGGAATACGTCCCGTTTTAATCATCCAAAATGACGTTGGAAACAAATATGCTCCAACCGTCATTGTGTCTGCCATCACCAGTCAACTAACAAAGGCAAAATTGCCAACTCATATAGAACTTTCGGCACAGAGTTATAAGTTGCCAAAAGATTCGGTTGTGCTTTTGGAACAACTTCGCACACTTGACAAACGTAGGCTCAAAGAAAAAATCACAACACTGGATGCACCCAAAATGAAAGAAATCAATCGTGCACTGCTCATTTCACTCGGTTTTGTGGGGTAAAAAAAGGATAGGGTTTCCTATCCTTTTTTTTGTTACTTTGTTTTGTCTGCTGTTGCAGCTTTAAATTGTTTAGCTGCATGTTTCATTCCACTTTGTGCAAGACCTTGTTGCAACTTGTTTCCATCTTTGAGATCATGGACTTTGCTCAAAGTTTTGATAACTTTTCCAATCTTTGGATCTCTATTGTGTTCTTTAAGATAATCTATGACGTATGAAGTTTCTCCACGTTCAAGCATGCTTTCAATAGTCAGTTTGATAATTTCTGGATTGTCTTGCATTTCAGGCGGCAACATTGAATAACACCTTGGATTTGCCTTGATTGCAGCTTGTACAACTTCAATATTATTTTTCAAGTCTGGATTTGATCTTAAAAATGCCTCTGCAATATATTCTTCTGTGCTTCTTGAACGAATGATTTTTCCGTCTTCCTCATATGTTCTTTCTTTCGAAATTTCACTAATGACGAAGTCCACATTTTTGATAATTTCTGATCCTTCAAGAGCATAAACAGCATCAGATCCTTGAACCCGAATTGCAAGCGATGCAAGCTCGTAATCCTCATTTCTCAATCTTGGGCTGGCATAGTGATAGAAACATCTATTTGTGATTGCTCGGACATGTGCAATTGCATATTTCATAAATTCTGGATTGTCGAGATATTCTAATGGAAGGATTCCAACCAGATAGTAGCTTTTATATTTTGCAATCAATTCTTTTGCTTCGTCCATTGTCAATGATTCTGTTGTGAATCTTGCAAGACCATTTTTGAACATATAGGCATCCAATTCTTTGCTGGTTAATTCTGATGGATGCTTGTCAATTGTCTCCAAAACAAGTGCGCCAGAGGCAACATCATCATAATATTCTTGTTGTTTTTGAAGACTCAAAGAAGCAAAACCATAGCTATATGCATCACCTTTTGTTAAAAAATCCCATTTATTCTCTGTCATAATAAAATCCCCCTTTATGTTTAAATTCTAACATAAAGTTCATTTTCTGTCAATAGGGTATGGAGATTATGTACATAAAATACTTTACATTTTGTTTTGTGTGTGGTAAAATAGAGCCGAATAAATTTGAGGGAGAACAAAAATTATGATGATTGAACCACCAATTGATGACCTTGAAAAGAAAGCCGGCGGAAATAAATATATTTTGTCAGTTTTGGCATCAAAAAGAGCAAAAGAAATTGAAACAACCAGAAGAGCAGAGCTTGCAACAGCAGACAAAAAATCCATCAGCATTGCACTTGATGAGATCAATGAAGGCAAAATTACTGCAAGCGATTTAAATGATTGATTTAAAAAAACTGCTATGTTATAATTCTACTGAATATTCAGTAGAATTTTTTATTTTGGAGAGTTATGTTTGCACAAATAATAATTGACCAAGATGCGAAGGCTCTTGACAGAGTTTTTGAATACACTATTCCTGATGATATGCAGGTGCAAGTTGGAGAACGTGTGCTCGTGCCGTTTGGCAGACGCAGTCTTCAAGGATTTATTGTCGGCATCACGGACAAATGTGAATATGACGAGAGCAAGCTCAAACCGATTGACAAGAAAATTGAAAATTTTGCTGTGATAAAAAAAGAGATGCTGCAACTTATGTTTTATATGGCAGACAAGTTGCATCTCAAACTTGCAAGCATCTTGCGCCTCTTTTTGCCGAGTGAAATGAGAACTGACAAAGTGAAGGAACTTGTTGTGAGATTTGTGGAGCTTGCACACGAGTTTGAAATGCCTTCTGCAAGAGCAAAGAAACAGGTTGAAATTGTAGAATTTCTTCGAAAAAATGGAAAAAGCAGATTCACAGAAGTCGCAAACGAGTTTGGGCATAGCGCACTTGCCACACTTGTTGAGAAGGGAGTTGTTCTTGTCAGTGAAGAACAGGAAAATAGAACACCAGAATTTGATGTTGTTGAAAACGAACATAAAAAACTGACAGATTTGCAGCAAAGGGCTGTTGACACAATCACAGAAAACAAAACATACCTTTTGCATGGCGTCACGGGAAGCGGAAAGACAGAAGTTTATATGAATTTGATTGACAGGCAGCTTGCAAATGGCAAAACAGCGGTTATGCTTGTGCCTGAAATATCTCTAACACCACAAGTTTTGGCAAATTTCAAGGCTCGTTTTGGAGACAAGGTTGCACTTATTCACAGCGGTCTTTCTGCTGGTGAACGTTTTGATGAATGGAAACGCATTTTCTTTGGACAGGCGAGAGTTGTTGTGGGAGCGAGATCTGCGATTTTTGCACCAATTGAAAATGTGGGAATTATCATCATTGATGAGGAACATGAGCAAAGTTATGTTTCGGAAAGCAATCCTCGTTATGACACACACATGGTGGCGGAGTTTAGAAGAAAGTTTAACGATTGCACCCTGGTTTTGGGAAGTGCCACACCATCTATCGATAGTTATGCAAAGGCCATTGATGGAGAATATACTTTGGTTGAAATGCCAGTCAGAGTAAATGGGATGGAAATGCCAAAAATCACAATTGTTGATATGTTGATGGAATTGCGACAAGGAAATAATCAAATTTTTTCTGTTCCATTGATTTATGAACTTCAAAACATAGTCAAAGAAGGAAAACAGGCCATGCTGTTTATCAACAGACGCGGGTTTTCCTCATTTCAAAGATGCCGTCAATGTGGCTATGTGGCCAAGTGCACAGATTGTGATGTTTCGTTGGTTTATCACAGAGGAGAAAACAAGCTAAAATGTCATTATTGCGGCAAACGTTTCAAGGCACTTGACATTTGCCCAAGTTGCGGAAGCAGAGACATAAAACAGGGGGCAGTTGGGACAGAGAGAGTTGTTGAAGAACTTTCAAAACTCTTGCCTGGTGTGAGAATTTTGCGCATGGACAATGACACAACTTCACAAAAAAATGGACACCGCAAGATTTTAAATGAATTTAAAAAGACAAAACCAGGGATTTTGGTTGGGACGCAAATGATTGCCAAAGGACATGATTTTGAAGATGTTTTGCTTGTTGGAATTATTGATGCAGACCAAAGCTTGTATCAATCTGACTATCGCAGCATTGAGAGAACATTTCAACTTATCACACAAGTTGCAGGTCGTGCAGGCAGAGCAGAACGACAAGGCCATGTCATTTTGCAAACATACAGCCCAAGACATTTTGTCTATCGTTTTGCAACCAATTATGACTATAAAGGATTCTTCAAAAAAGAAGCAAATTTGAGAAAAGTGACAAACTTTCCACCTTATGCCAGAATTGTGAGAATTTTGTTTTCACATGAAGACGAAAAAATTGTAGCAGAAGAGTGCAAAGTGTGCTATAATAAGGTGAAAGAAATCAAAGAAGAATATGGCGCGGACTTTATTTATTTGGATGTTATGAAAGCGCCACTCAAAAAGTTGCAAAACAAATTCCGTTATCAAATCATGATGAGGGTCAAACTTGACAAAGCAGACGAAATTGAAAAAGAAGTTTTTGATGCGGTTGACAAGAAATGCAAAAGTTCTGTTTTCTTTGAGATCAATCCAAACAATTTAAGTTAGGGAGAAACTGATGTCAGTTAGAAATATTGTTACACTTGGAAATGAAACGTTGAGAAAAAAGTCAAAGCCTGTTGTGGACTTTGATGAGTCTCTTGGCACACTTCTTGACGATATGAAACAGACAATGATAGAAAAAAATGGCATGGGCATTTCCGCAGTGCAAGTTGGTGTTTTGAGAAGAGCATTGATTGCCGAAAAAGAAGATGGTGATTTCTTGGAAGTTATCAATCCAACAATCTTGGAAACAAAAGGTAAAGTGAAAAAGAGTGAAGGGTGTTTGAGTGTTCCTGGTTTTTACACAGAAGTTGAAAGACCAGAGTATGTGAAAATTGAGGCATATGACAGACATGGCAACAAGTTTGAATATGAAACAGAAGGATATTTTGCTCGTTGCATTTGTCACGAAATTGATCATCTAAACGGAATTTTGTTTGTTGACCTTACAAAAGCAGGACAGGAATATAAAAAGAAAAAAGGAGTGCAGTAGATGAAAATTTTGTTTTTTGGCACACCTTATTTTGCAGAGATAGTGCTCAAAGGTCTGATGGAAAGTGAATTTGAAGTTGTTGGAGTTGTCTGCCAAGAGGACAAGCCGGCAGGCAGAGGCAACAAAATGCAATCTCCACATATTGTTCAGTTGGCGAAAGAGTATGGTCTTCCTGTTTATCAATTTGAAAAACTTTCTCGTTATATTGAAGAATTCAAAAAGATTGATTATGACTATGCTGTCACAGCATCATATGGCAAAATTTTGCCAAAATCTCTTCTTGAAATCAAACCATGTATAAATGTTCACCCAAGCATGTTGCCAAAGTATAGAGGAGCAACGCCAATTCAAACAGCACTTCTCAACGGCGACACAAAAACAGGTGTGACGATCATGAAAACAAATGTTGGAATGGATGATGGGGACATCTATGTTCAACAAGAAGCAGAAATACTGCCAGAAGATGATTATAATTCATTGATTGAAAAATTGGGTCATGTTGGACTTGATCTTTTGCTGGAAACACTGCGCAAAATTGCAAATGGCACAGCAAAATTGATTCCACAAGATCACGAAAATGCAACGTTTGTCAAAATGATTGAAAAAGAAGACGCACTGCTTGATTTTGGCAAACCGGCCGACACAATTGTCAATATGGTGAGAGCTTATGTTGAAAGCCCTGTTGCATATTTCTTTTTGGGAGAAGACAGAATCAAGGTTTACAAAGCAAGAGTTTTTGACAAAACAACAGAGCATAATGTGGGGGAAGTTGTTTCCACAAAGAAAAAGTTTTTGATTCAAGCACAGGATGGTGTGGTTGAAATTTTACGTTGTCAAGCCCCAGGTGGCAAAATTCTTGACAGCAGCAGTTTTTTAAATGGATATCATTTTAAATCCATGGTGGTAACGAGATGATTTTGGATTTGAGCTTTGAAGAGGTTTGTGATTATGTGCAAAGTTTAGGCGAACCAAAATTTAGGGCAAAACAGCTCTATGAAGCTCTCACTATGGGCAAAACTTTGGATGAAATTTCAAATCTCCCAAAATCTTTCAAAGAGAAAATTGAAAAAGATTATCCAAAGTATGAGGCTGTTGTGCATTTGCAGAGCAAAGATGGGACACAAAAGGTGGCATTACGTTTTCCAGATGGAAGCATTGTTGAGTCTGTGCTTTTGAAATATAAGTATGGTTACACGGTTTGTGTTTCAACACAAGTTGGTTGTAGAATGGGGTGTAAATTTTGTGCATCAACACTTAATGGACTGATTAGAAACTTGTCTGCCGGAGAAATTTTGGCACAAGTGCTTTTTTACAACAAAA
>Ga0265300_10003721_pt1 | contig 12431 bp, 11 predicted proteins | sample AusTroGonzalo_MG_FD_193482 | JGI IMG/M metagenome (GOLD analysis project Ga0265300, IMG submission 193482) | Bovine rumen microbial communities from tropical cattle in Woodstock, Queensland, Australia - Gonzalo_03 | ecosystem: Host-associated > Mammals > Digestive system > Stomach > Rumen ... | reverse complement strand
AATGCTAAGCCTACCCACACGGGCGACCAGCCAAAAGCTTCCTGCATAGCACCGCAGATGGTGTTAGCCTGAATAGAATTATTGGATAGTCCGAACTGACAAGTGATAAGCACGGCAAACGTGACGGCCATCCACCGCTGATGCAAACCACGTTGGATATAATAGGCAGGACCACCGATAAACGAGTCTTTGTGCTTCTGTTTGAACAACTGCGCCAACGTAGATTCTACGAAAGCTGTTGCCGAACCGATGAGGGCTATGATCCACATCCAGAACACGGCCCCAGGACCACCAATGGCGATTGCTGAAGCCACACCAGCCAAATTGCCCGTACCGACGCGAGTGGCTACAGAGACTGCGAAAGCCTGAAATGACGAGATATGCTTATTGCGGACACCAGCTTTCTGCTCCTGGACCTGCTCTTCTACTGTGCTGACAGCCGATTCAGTAAGCAATCGAAACATTTCACTCACCATACGGAACTGCACGAAGCGCGTCTTAATGGTAAACCATACGCCACAACCTATCAATACGAATATGAGCACATAGCCCCATACGGCATCGTTCACCGATGTTATCAAGCTGTTTAATTCCATGATGCAAAGGTACAAATAAAAAATAAAAATTCTCTATTTCTTCAGAAAAAGTTTGTACCTTTGCAGCCAGAATGAACGCGTTTCTTGATATCCCTCTGACTGACGGTCGCCATCTGCCTTGTCACAATACTAATTTGCTGCTGACGGATTACGAAGGCCTCAACAGCCGCAGCCAATCGTCACGCTTCTCGGAATCGGCTGCCATTTTCGACTACGGGTTCAGTATGATACGGTAGTTTTTTATGGAAAACACCAGCACTTTCACAAATAATATGTATCTTTGCAACAAAAATCGGATTATGACTAAGAAACTTTACTCAAACACGATCACAACAGGTGACATTAAGAAGCGTCACCCGCGCTATCTTACCTGTGAAACAGACAAGCAATATGCTGGGTTGGCAAAAGACATCTATGATTTACTCTATGATGATCTTAGCTTCATGGATGAACGGCAAATCAAACATGCCAGCATCAGCCTCGCACTTTATTTCGAAGATATCCATTCGAATACACATCTCTTCGAGACCTTCACCAAATTCTATAAAGAATTATTCGGGCGATATGTGCCTTTTTATTCTTCAGAGAATGCAGACTCAACTCTGGGGCGAATAGATGCAATGAAATTCATGCTATGGCACGCTATCGCCGCAGAGCGCGACGGCATGATGCTCAATCCAACGAACCAGGGCTTGGCCAATATGGCAGAGAGACTGCAGAACTTGTGGGACGAAAGGAAAGATAAAATAGAGCCTAATGAGGAACTCGCAGACTATCTATATTCAGAAGAAACACAGGAAAATGCCAATGAAGTGAAAATGGTGCTCATCTGGCTCAGTTTATATAGTTTCCTCGGACGGTGGTATGGTAATCCTAATCCAAATTATGATGAAGCTGGTCTTGCAAAACTATTTGGTCAAACCGATAAGGAGACGCTAGAATATGCCAACGAATGCCATTTCGTATTCAGAATACAGACATGGCCTCTGTCGCTCACTCCTCAGCACATTTATGCTGAAATGATACGCATCGAAATGGACGATCCCAACGATGAAATCGCAGAGTCCATAGATCAAATCAAGAACAAATCCTACGAAATATTTCAGATAGCAGGAAGTGACATGATGGGACTGACTCTGAAAGACTTCTTGGGAGAGACTTTTTGGGTAGATTACGATGACTTCTTTGGTGATGCCCGCAAATTGACCAAAAAACACACCCACATCCTGGCCTCTTTCATCAAGTTAAATGACAGGTGGGAATTAAACGGCCCAAGTCTTTGGCTGAATCCCAGCCAAAAGCACTATCATATGTATTTGGAAGAGTTAAAACAACACCATCATTGGATGCACGATTACATTGGCCAATACGACGAACTCATCAACAAACATCATGGCGAGCGGCTATATTTCTTTCGCAATGCCAAAGAGTATCTCCAATGGGTAAAAGATGAAATGGGGATGAAAGACACAGAGATGCTATCCGAACTCGAAAGCCGAGAAGATCCTATGGCCTGCTTTTTCGAGTATAACGGACAGACCACCTGCTGCATGGATGCCGAGTGCATCAAGCATCCTGATAATCCCTGCTATGACAAGTCGTATGCCGAAGAAAATGCACTCACATTTATTGGCAATACTAGCAGTTGCAGTCCTGACATGTTGCTTTATATGTTTGAGCATAACCTGTTGCCTGATGCTATGTTCAATGACATTAGAGGACGTAAACACGGCCGCCAGCTGATGCAGGAGAACTTAGAATTCATGGGCAGATGCATGCGTCGCGACATCAAGAGTAACCAAGTGTTCCACAAGCGTACTGAAACAATGGTCCATGTTAACGAGGTCGTTCCCGTCGACAGATATCATACCAAATTATCGTACGATAACTTCGTAGACGCGATTGACGAAGAGAACACTATCTTGAGTAAAGCACGCAAGGAGTGGAGAGTGGTAAGAGTTGACAACACCAAAACAATCATCCAAGACGTGGAACATCAGAAAAGTTTCGAAATGAACACTCGAGACCTTTATGAAGCCCATCTCAATCTGGAAAAAAACAACATCCAGATTTCTACCGTTGCTCCTTTCGTTGGAAAGGAGAATGCCCCAGCAGCTTCTGCCCTACTATACAATATCATTGGACAAGGGCAGGCTTTCAATAATTTACGCAAGAATGTCAATGAAATGCTGAAATATCTGAAATTAAAATAATAATAATATGTGGAACATCCAACTGACCAAAGCCGACAAACGATGCTGTAGAGAGCTGATACATATCGGACTCGAACGAGAGTGAGAACAATTCGTCAAGGATATGCAGCAACTTGCCAATAAGCCTATCCCTATGTCAGAACTCAATGAGTCCTATCGTGAAGAAAATGGTTTCTCTGTAGAAGGCCCTTGGCACAAACGCTACATAGCCTTATACAAGAAGACGCAAGAGTATGACAAACACGTAGCTGACCGTTACGATGGAATGTCTGGTGGCCATTACATCGGCTGTGTGCTTGAGCTTTATCTCAACGGCATCATCACTGACGAGGAAATCGCCCCACTCAGCGACCAGCCGCGTGAGTTTCTAAAAGAACATAAACAGAGATTCCAATAACCAGTCGTACAACTCAAAGCCTCACAAACCTCAAAGTGTCTGACACACAATGAGCATTATTAAAGATCGGCATCAAGACTTGCGATATCAACAAGCTCTAATGCCGCCATCGGTCAAGGCATACTGACGCCCAACTTCGAGAGCGAATTCCAACGCTGCTTCCCAGAACTCACGAATTCCGAAAATCCATAAACCCAAAAGGGCTGGCTGATAGATCTATCCAAGGAAAAACAGACTGACGCCGACAACGGAGATGACTGCTCCAAAAACGGCTCGCCAAGTGATCTTTTCGTGGAAGAGCCAGTAAGAAGGCAGAAGGATGATAATGGGCGTCATCGCCATCAGCGTAGATGCGATGCCTGCAGCCGTATATTGCACAGCCATCAACGAAAAACCAACGCCCACAAAAGGACCAAAAACAGTAGTAGCCGTAGCAACGGTCAGACCTTTCCTGTCATGCATCGCCTCACGCAAAGGCTCCATTCCATCGCGAAAATAAAGCAAAACAGAGAAGCCGATAATGCCTGCCACACAACGGTAGAAATTGGCGCTGAAAGGTATCAACCACTCTGGTAAGCCACCCACGGCCATCATCGAAGCATCATAATGATCCATACCGATCTTACTCAATACCAAGCCTACACCCTGACAAACGGCTGCGCCGATAGCGAAAAGCACACCATTCAGGGGTAGTTTCAACGACACCTTATGATGCTCACCTCGTCCGAGTACGGAGATGCCAATACCCAGAAGTGTCACCAGCATAGCCACAATGCTCATGGCCTTCATCTGCTGTCCCAGCGTCACCCAAGCCATCAGGGCTGCTGCCAATGGGGCCAGCGTCATAAAGAGCTGTCCGTATCGCGAACCTATTATAATATAACACTGGAAAAGACAGAAATCGCCTATGACATAGCCTACGAGTCCTGACAACAGCATCCACCCCATCGCCTCTGGTGAAGCTCCAGGAGGCAGCATGTTGCCCGTCACCACGCCAAAGAGCACCAGCGAGAACACCAGTGCCAGCGCCATTCGTAGCACATTCAGCGTCAGATTGCCCAATCTTTTCGAGCCAAACTCGCTCAGCAACGCCGTCGCCGTCCACGAAAAAGCAACTCCTATCGATATCAGTTCGCCAATATAAGTCATCGTTAAGCCTATAAACCTTACAATTTTGCTGCAAAGTTAGGAAAAAATAATCTAAATAGGGTAATTATCTGTAAAAATAGGGCTTTTTCCTACAAGAATCACAGTTATTTTTCTCATCTTTGCAGCATCATTCATAAAAACATAGAAGCGTATGAAAGAGAATCGTATTATCGCATCGGCCCTCATTGCATTGGGCATCTTATGTATGGGTTGGTTTATCAAGGCTGGCATCGACAACTTTGCCAACAAGGACCGTAAGGTAACAGTAAAGGGCTTGGCAGAGCGCGAGGTGCCTGCTGACAAAGTGACTTGGAGCATCGGCACGAAGGTAACGGGCAACGACCTGCCCATGCTCTATGAGAACATCAACAACCAGACGGACAAGATCAAACGGTTCCTGGGCCAGAACGGTCTCGAAGAAAAGGAAATCACGGTGAATCCGCCTTCAATCAGTGATCTCGAAGCTCGCGAATGGGGCGACAACCAGAAGAACTTCCGCTATATCGTCACCACGACGATTACGGTGGCCACCAATAAAGTGGCAGAGGTGAACAAAGCCATCTTCAAGCAAGGAGAGCTGTTGAAACAGGGTGTTGCCATCGACAGTAGTGACCCCCGATACGAGTATGCCTCGTTCCAGCAGATGAAGCCTGAGATGATGGCCGAAGCCATCAAGAACGCGCAAAAGACCGCTGAGCAATTCGCGGAGGCCAGCAAATCCGACTTAGGCCCGATACAGACAGCTGGCCAAGGACAGTTTGAAATCGAAGACCGCGACCAGAATACCCCTTACATCAAGAAACTGCGCGTCGTAACCACCATCACCTACTCGCTGAAAGACTGATGGAAGGTATGTCATCCTACAAATTTTAGGAAAAAGGTTGTCAGGTTGACAAAACGCCCTGCCACAAAGGGTTTGCAACCTCTTGGAGGTTGTCAGAGGTTGACAGAGGTTGACAGTCTTATCAAGAGCGTAATAAGGATATTGATAACGACTTTGCAGCAACTAAACTCCAATGGCGGAAGGTTTCAATTGATTGCCGTAAGGCTTCAGAACAATAAATTCTCGAGAGAATTCAAAGGTTTAGTGCCTCCAAACCAAGGCTTTCCTTACTGCAAACCTCTAAATTCTCTCGAGAATTCAACAACGCGAACCATCTTCTCATTCTTTAAGCCATATCCTTTCATCGACTTTAGACTATCCAGACTCTAAAATATGGCACTCAATAACTATATATGAGTCCTGACAACCTCTGTCAACCTCTGACAACCTCCAAGAGGTTGCAAGCCCTTTGTGGCAGGGCGTTTTGTCAACCTGACAACCTTTTTCTAAAAAATTCACATGATGAACACAAGTTCACAAAGTGAGCAAAGATTACTCTACCTCCTTTTCAGTAACCCGGTTTAAAAAGATAAAATAGAGAAAGCAAACCATCGCCGTAACAGTCAAATAAGCATAACAATAAGACAAAGGTATCTCTGGTGGTGTGCTATCCATACCAGAGAGGGCGATAACCAAGGCTGGATGGTATGAACCTATTAAGAGAAAAACAGGAATGATGATAATCCAAGGATGATAACCAGCGTCGCGCAACCTCCGCCCTACTCTATAATATCGTAGGACAAGGGCAGGCTTTCAACAATATGCACAAACATTTCAACGAATTACTCAAATTTCTGAAAAAGTAGAATAGAACATGTGGAACATCCAATTGACTAAAGCCGACAAACGTCATTGTAGAGAGCTGATTCACATTGGCCTCGAACGAGAATGTGAACAATACGTCAAGGAAATGCAGCAACTAGCTAACAAACCCATCCCCTTGGCAGAACTCAACGAACCCTATCGCGAAGAGAACGGCTTTTCAGTAGAAGGCCCTTGGCACAAGCGCTACATTGCCCTGTACAAAAAGACGCGTGAATATGACAAGCACGTAGCTGACCGTTACGATGGAATGTCTGGCGGTCATTACATAGACTGCGTGCTTGGCCTTTATCTTGACGGTATCATCACAGATGATGAAATCGCCTCACTCAGCGACCAACCTCGTGAGTTTCTAAAGGAACATAAACAGAGGCTTCTATAATCTATTTTGCTCACAAGTGAGCACTTCTTTCGTCTGCTTCTTCCTTCGCGTACCACCAATACTCTTCAACAGCCTCTTGTGCCATTTCCAGTCCGAAGAAATTGGGATCATAATGACGGTCAATGCCGAACCACGCTAACCGTTCCTTCTCCTCCTTTGTCTTACGTTTCTTTTGCAAGATGCTTAAAAGATCGCCATAGCCCCACACGCCACCGCAATCTTCAGGCGGACAAGCACCTTTTCCATTCAGCACGACGGCCTCAGGCTCCTCGTCATCATCATATTCGCGGATACCCTTCACCCACACCTCGTGCTCCCACGAGTCTCCAAAATCATACTCAAACTTGATGCGATCGCCTTTTCCCTTCAACACATTTCTCAACGAGAACTTGTTGGCATCGTGCATCATCCTTGGTAAGCCAAAGCCCACAAAGCGCTGCGACTCCTGCAAATCCTCCGCGCTTTTATAAAACACGTCGCCCTTACGGAACTGGTGCAGATGACAGTTCTCCCAGCCCATTGCCTCGATAATCAGTCGTGCCAGCAGTTCGAGCGATACGTTCGACGGCACCAACATTTCACGCCACACAGGCACTGGAGCATTGTTCAGCTTCACACGAAGATGATATTCCAGACAATCACCATCCAACAACAGCCCCTCAGGCAGTTCATACCATCGATCCAACATGTTGTCTTCGTATTCATCACCATCCAAATCATCATCCTCATCCGACTCATCATCATTGGAACCAAATAACAACTCACGAATCATCTCAAGTTCGCTGCCCTTGTCGATGGCATAGTCTTCCGGATTGAAATCTTCTTCTTTTCCTTTCTTTGGTGGTGTCATCATCTTCATCGGGTCGATGCCTTTCTTCACAAACGACAAGAAAAGATCTTCCATACTTCTGATGCCTTCTGCATCCATACTGCGCTTAACATCCTCCGGCATTTGCCTCCTCAGATGCTCAAAGTCCACATCTACATTCTTCTTTTTTGCCATATCTCAGTGATTTTTGCGCAAAGTTAAGCATTTTTTTCCTTTCTACCAAAAATTGCTAAGATATTTATTCGTTACAGAGCATAAGGGCAAGCAATTGTTCCCAGTCTGGGACTATTTTGTTCCCTGTGTTGGAACTTTTCATTCCCAAGGTGGGAATAATTAGGCACCTGTTTGATAACGGATACGAGGCTATTATCCGTTAAGGCGATGGGCTTATTTCACAATAAGAGGCTTCGGATCATAAATAATAGCTTATTTTTTTGAAAATGCCTCATCCTTCCCGTCAAGATATTGAAAACCCTTTAAACAAAGGCATCTTCAAAATATTATCCCTCCCTTGATCCCTCCCATATCTCTCCCGTCATCTCTCCCATCGTTTTTCTGCTGATTTTCAAGACCAAGTAATTGTGTATACTGCTTTGGGGTTGACAATTTCGTTTCAAATGTGAGGGTAGACGGGAGAGGTATGGGAGGGTTATGGGAGAGATGACGGGAGGGGTCAAAACTGCAACTTTCCTTTGTTTAAGGGCTTTCTGATAGCTTGACGGGAGAGATCCTGTGTTTCATGACATCAACCTCACAAAGTGTCTGACACTTTGTGAGGTTATGCCATACGGATGATGGTGAAAGATATTCCTGTCAGGCGCTCAAGTTGACGAATACTTGCACCATATTGTTTAGCCATTCTGAGAATGTCCAACCGTCTATCACGACTGTAAAGCTGAAGATCCGTTGGTTGTCTGAGCCCAAGGGATTCTGACAGAAATGCTTTTATCTCGTCATCGCTCCGTCTTCCACCCTCATTATCAAAATCCAATATTAATGAGGCTTTAGGCAAAAGTTCAAATATAAGTGCTCTCAAATCCGCAAAGGACATTAGTTTCCAAACTGGTTGGATTGTGCAGATTGTTTGCTGACCTTCGTTATGGTTCTCATACTCTATCCAACTACTCCATCTGTATTCTTCGATAGTCTTAGTAATGCCTGCCGCTACAGGATTTTGATGGATATAACGTAAAAGGGTAATAAAATAGGCTTCATCGTTAACTACCTCACTCCTGAATCTGTTTTGGAATAGATGGCCTACATGCTGGTATTTGCTATTGTAATAGAGAGCATAGCCGACGGTTATACGCTTGATAACAATGGATAGTTCCTCTACCGTTTCTCTAATAAGCAAGTGAACATGGTTGGTCATTAAGCAATAAGCATAGATTACGCATCGAGGAGGTTGAGGCTTTCCACTCTCATCCTTATAGAATACAATACGATAAAGTTGTTTCTTGAAAACAGCATAATCCTCTTCACCTTCGAAGATGTCCTGCCTGTTGACTCCTCTAAGCATCACATGATAGATGCCGGTTCCACTTTTCTCTCTTGGTTTGCGTCCCATAATACTATTCGTTTAAGTTTAACAATGCAAAGGTAAACAAAAACTATGAAACCGCAAAGGAATCAATCAAAAATCTTTGAGACACCCATCAAAAAAGGGAAGCCATAAGCCTCCCTCCTACCTCACAAAGTGTCTTACCTCACAAAGTGTCAGACACTTTGTGAGCATGAGTTCTCGTACTTGGCCTATCTATCCCCCTTAATCCCTATCTTAACGACCCAAAACTGCCACCCCTACCCCAAAAACATAAGAAATGCCCTCCATCCCGCTCTATTTCGAACAAAATGGAGAGCACTTTTTTCGGCAAGTTTTCTTGACATGTAACAAAAGAACCGCCCCTCCCTTACACGATGCAAAAGTAGAAATGAGAGCGACTTTCCTAGATCGAAACAGACAGAAACAGCCGTTTAAACAGAGATTAACTACCATTTAAACCAACAGTTACTGCCGTTTAAACTTGTTGCCGACTCTAGTCAACTTATTAGCTGACTCCAGTCAAACAATCATTCGACTACTGTCAACCAACCAGTTGACTCTGTGTCAGCGAGCAATATAACGATCATCAGCACCATTGTTTCAGAAATTTAATCACACGACTGCACTGTCTCTGCATAAGCTAAAAGCAGTTTTTCTGCATGTTTTTATTTAAAATCAAAAAAAAGTAGTACCTTTGCTGCAAAATTGAATATAATGAGAAAAAAACTATTTGCAATACTGATGGTATCTCTATCCATCCTGTCGTGTTCAAAAGATGATGATTCCAATAATGGAGTAAGCAGGTTTGCGAATTCAACGTGGGCATTCTATACAGAGGGCAACAACAGGGTATATTACAAATACGAGTTTAGTAATGATACAAACGGAATGTTCTGGTATTACAATAGTACCAACAACGCGAACAAAACCGATTTTGTTTATACCACTGATGGCAAGACGCTTAAAATCAACTATAAAATATATGCCATTTCTACCGAACTAGATGAAAACGGAGAACTTAAAGTTGTCGGTCAGGATGCCACTATAATATACTTTATTGAGAATTCTGGCGAGAACACCATATCGGGATATTATCAATACTCCATGAACAATGGTGCAAAAAGATACCCATTTAATGCAGTAAAACAGAAATAGTACTCTATTTCACTATCTAAACACGCTATCAATGTATTCTAGTAAATCCGTGTTATGATGAATATAGTGGCGTAGGCTCTGCCCCCCTTTAAAACCGAATTCTTTCAGTTCATTTTCTGAAAGCCCTGTACCATCAGATTCTTTTAGAAGCCGCAACCTAAATGTGGGATGCTGGGGTGCCTTTCCTATCCAGAATTCAGAATCTTCACGATGGTCGACAGCTGCTTCTACTATTGTTTTGAATCTAACAGCACCGTTTATATACAAATAGACACTATCACCAATTTCAAAAGGATAACTATTTTGTACCCAACTTACAAAGCCTTGCTGATGAAGACTATCGGTATGTCGGCAGCGATTCGGATTAGCTAATACCAGCCATTTATCATTTCTATTCATTGCTTAATGGTTTAAAAAAAATTCCTAATCTGTTGCAAATATACGAAATAATTCCGTATAAACGAACGAAAATGCAGAAAATGTTGTATCTTTGCAACGTAAAACTTTTAAATCTATGGATAGAAAAACATTTGAAAGCCAAAAGGCATTTGCTGGAGAGAAGAAGCCCTCGATGCAACGACGATGTGTGGACAATGACTACACAGCACGACGGATGTATATGATCACGATGGTGACGGAGGAGCGAAAGCCGCTCTTTGGCAAGGTAGTAGGACGCAGCGAGGCCGTAGAGCCGTCGGCAGAGGCGGCCCACACTGAGCTGTCGCCATTGGGAGAGGCGGTAGCAAGGATTTGGCAGACGATAGCCTGTTATCATCCTGAGGTGAAGGTGATGGCGCTACAGATGATGCCAGATCATCTGCATGCCATCCTCTTTGTGAGGGTAAAGATGGAGAGGCCGCTGGGGAAGGTGCTGCTGGGGGTTAAGCAGGCTTGTAATCGGGTGTTTCGGGAGGTGATGCCGGAGGGGGTGGTTGCTGTGGCACAGCAACATGCACAACGGGAAAGGGGAAACGGGCTGTTATTTGCGAAGGGGTTTAATGATCAAATATTGCTGAGGGATGGGCAGCTGGAGCGATGGATCAATTATCTGAAGGATAACCCTCGTCGTTTGTTGATGAAGCGAGAGAATCCTGATCTATTTCGAGTGCAAAGAGGACTGATGTATGCTGGGCAAAACTTTTCGGCTATTGGAAATCGTTTCTTGTTAGAGCGGCCATTAAAACTGCAAGTGCAATGTTCAAGATGCATAACGGAGGCGGATTTGCAAGCTAAGCTGATAGCTTGTCTGAAAGCGGCTCGACAAGGGGCGGTACTTGTATCACCTGCTATCTCACAAGGCGAGAAGGCTATCATGAGGGCTGCTTTCGAGGAGGGACTGTCGCTGATTTATCTACAAGAGAATGGCTTTACTGATTTAGCGAAACCTGGCGGAAAACGGATGGAAGCCTGCGCCAGAGGACAGTTGCTGATCCTTGCCCCATGGGAGCATCATAATGAAAAGATGACCATTAAGAGGGGGCAGTGCCTAGAACTGAACGAGATGGCAAGGATTATTTGCGAGGGGAGGTAGAGTTTGTTGCTGTGGCACAGCAACATGCAGAACAAAATAGCGCCGCAGTTTTTGCGACGCTATTTATTATAGAATAATGTATATGCCACATTAATCAGCCAGCTTGGCCTTGATGAACTCGCGGTTCAGACGGGCGATGTTGGCGATGGTCTCGTTCTTGGGGCAGACGGCCTCGCAAGCACGGGTGTTGGTGCAGTTGCCGAAGCCTGCCTCTTCCATTGCCATCACCATGGCCTTCGCACGACGGGCAGCCTCTACGCGGCCCTGGGGAAGCAGGGCAAGCTGAGAAACCTTCGAGCTGACGAACAGCATAGCTGAGCCGTTCTTACAAGCAGCGACACAAGCGCCACAGCCGATGCAAGATGCGCAGTCCATAGCCTCGTCGGCATCCTCCTTAGGAATCAGGATAGCGTTGGCATCCTGAGCCTGACCGGTGCGGATCGTGGTGTAGCCACCTGCCTGGATAATCTTATCGAAGGCACCGCGGTCTACCATACAGTCCTTGATCACGGGGAAGGCTGCTGAGCGCCAAGGCTCAACGGTGATAACGTCACCATCGTTGAAGCGGCGCATATAGAGCTGACATGTGGTAGCTCCACGCTCGGTCAGTCCGTGAGGAGTACCGTTGATGTAGAGCGAGCACATACCGCAGATACCCTCGCGGCAGTCGTGATCGAATACGAAGGGCTCCTTGCCCTCGTTGATGAGTTCCTCGTTCAGGATGTCGAGCATCTCGAGGAACGAGGTATCATCGGGAATATCGTGCATCTCGTGTGTATCGAAATGTCCCTGGTCCTTGGGGCCATTCTGGCGCCAGAACTTTATTGTAAAACTTATATTTTTTGCCATAATTCCTTATTACTTTTAATGATGCGATGTGCTAATATCTGAAATGTTAACAAAGCCAATCCCATGAAGAGATAATAGAATG
>Ga0265300_10003720_pt1 | contig 12431 bp, 16 predicted proteins | sample AusTroGonzalo_MG_FD_193482 | JGI IMG/M metagenome (GOLD analysis project Ga0265300, IMG submission 193482) | Bovine rumen microbial communities from tropical cattle in Woodstock, Queensland, Australia - Gonzalo_03 | ecosystem: Host-associated > Mammals > Digestive system > Stomach > Rumen ... | reverse complement strand
GCTGCACGTAAAGCCAACACCCACAGGTCTTGGTCAATTATTCCTGTCACAAAATAAGCGACTGACTTTCGATATGTTGTGCTGTGCATCTCACAAGCGTTCAAGACGAAACGCTAAAGAAGAGCTCCAGCCGCACGCGTTCAAGCCAGGTTCTATTGGCGTTACAAATGGTAAAACCTGCAAGTTGTACAACGGGACTAACCCACCTCGCTGCGGCGGAACGGGGAGTCTGAAGCACTAGTCGGTTAAACTAGCACGCTTCCTCACAAAAATAAGTTATCAATAAGCGATTTCGCGATTCACAATGCAGCAACAACGGCGGCGTGAATGACCGACCGAAAGGTAAGGTGAGATAGCAACCGTAGGGAGTTGTCCACGCTGATCTTATTGCTTCACAGGTGCAAGTTGAAATGAAGCGAGATGTCATGGGAGCATCGGACAGTACGAATTCCCTAAGTGGAAGGTTAGCAAGAGCCAGATCCACTATAAAGAAGGAGTGAACTCGCCGTGCTTGGTGGTAGGACGAAACTAATGTAACCACCAAAGTGTGACCAGAACAGATTGATAGACAATACTGAACCGCACTATAAATACAAGGAAAAGATGTCTATCCGTATCGTTGATTGTTTCGTTACTCAATCTCCCATCTTGGTGGTTCAAAGCAGGAAAACCACCTGTGCAACTAGAGAGTACTGAAGGGCACATTAAAATTAGGAAAACTATGCGTTATGCGGAACGCATGAGGGGCCGCTTCCCCGAGTTGACTATCCCCACTAAGCGCGTAGCCGTAGTCAGTTAATATAAGGTACAGAGAACGAAAAGGGATAATCTGTACTGTTAAAAAGTCCCGAAGATGTGAGTAAGAAGCTCACCCTCTCTAACCGTAGCGAGGTCGTCTAAGAAGTTAAGGCATCGGGCATTAATATTCCTCGTTAGCCTAGTGGTACAGGCATGCGGCTGTTAACCGCACCACCAAGGTTCAATTCCTTGACGGGGAGCCACAAGGCAGAGAGAATCGGTATTCAAGTCGGCCTCATAAGCCGATCCCCGTGGGTTCGACTCCCACCTCTGCACCCATTTGAAGAGGGAGCCTTTGGGCGCCGGAACCTCAAGTCTCGCCATCCCCTCGGCGGTTTATCAAGTAGAGGGCTATGGATACAATAGCACTTCCTCCACGTGGTGTATCTGGACGGCGCAGTTTCGCAATACTGTAGCCGAGGACAGAATAGTGCAAGAGAATCAACATAAGATTGCGTATGGTTGGCGTTATCTCCCTCACGACCGAGGGCGCTCCAATAGCGAGAGACAAGCTACTAGAGCGATGCAACAGCACCCGACTTCGTGCACAAAAAGAATCTCGGCTATATCAAGGGGAGCCGCAGAACAGATAACAATTCTCGAACCGCAGAAGGGGACATGGTAGTATGCGGTATATAAATACCCGCCAGCTACCAGCGTTGGGCGCCTGTCCAACGCTTTCTTTTTATGTATTTTTAGGATGAGATTCTCTACTTTCATATACGGTCAAATACTGCAATTTGACTTTTTTAAAAATTTATGGTATAATTATTATAGTAAAATGAGGAGAGGAGCCATGTATTCTATGTGGGAACAAATAGCAAGCGTGCTTGAGCAGCGTGACGGCGCGTTTGTAAATTGGGATGAAAGATTTTTCATATGCCCAGGATGTAAGGAAATCATCTACGAAGATGAAATGACTGAGGATCCGATTTGCCCTGTCTGTGGCGTGGTGCTGATATAATTTAAAGCCAGGATGTGGTGTAACAGTAACATGCCAAGCTTGGGACTTGGAGTAGCCGGGCGGCACGGACATCTTGGACCATATGGCCTTGTAGTGTAATGGTAACACCGCGGAATTTGACTCCGCTATTGTTGGTTCGAACCCAGCCGAGGCTGCCATATGCGGACGTGGTGTAATTGGTAGCACATCAGTCTCCAAAACTGATAGGTTTAGGTTCGAGTCCTAACGGTCGTGCCATAAGGGTAATAGTTTCGTAAGTCGTAGACTGTATTACAGTATAAGCGCATTAAACCGGTGCAAATCCGGTAACCCTGTTTTATTATTAAATAAGGCGCCGTGGTGGAATCGGTAGACACCACAGACTTAAAATCTGTTGAGCTTTTGCTCGTGTCGGTTCAAGTCCGACCGGCGCTACCAGAGAAGTTAGGGAATCTGTTTAGTTAGTATTGCGTACTACGGCTAAATGGAGAAACAGATATTGCAAAAATACCTAATAAGGCACTTCTTACCATTTAAAATGCCCGTGTACCCAATGTTGGCAAAGGGGACGGATTGCTAATCCGTTAGGAGTTTTAGGACTTGAGTGCGGTCGGCACGCACCGCGGGCGCCACAAGGTAGCTTAGCACAATGGCAGTGCAATCGCCTTGTAAGCGATAGGTTCTCAGTTCGAGTCTGAGAGTTACCTCCATATGGCTTCGTAGTTCAGTTGGCTAGAACGCCGGCCTGTCACGCCGGAGGTCGTGGGATCATACCCCATCGAAGTCGCCAAGGTCTACTGTTTGTTAGTTTCATCAGACCTATAGTAATAAAACGGTTAGAAACTAATTCTTGTCGTGGTAAACTGCGGCGGCTCAGTTTGGAAATTTTACAACCGCTGAAAATTTAATATTTGAGAGGTTTTTCATTTGAAATTTTGGACGTCAATAATTAGCGTCCTCCTCGTAATCGCCCTATGTTTTTCACTCTGCATCGTCGCTTTCGCGGAGGAAAATGAAAATTTGGGAAATGAGGCGGCCGCGGAAGAAATTATGGACGACAAGACACAGAAAAACGAAGAAACTTTACCCGAAGTAAAAAAAGAACCTGCTGAAGCAGAATCCGAACCTGGAGAGGAAGAAGAGGAAGAAGAGGAGCCTGCTCCTCCCACTCCTTATACAGTAACCTATACTGTATCTTACATCACTGCAACCGGATGGGTGTCCGCGGGAACACGTAAAATTACAGTAGACCCGAGTAGCGGTATAACCTCTACATGGTATGGTGTGCGTGTAGCTGAAAAGAAAGTTACAACTCCTGCCAATCATTTGATGGAAGTTCAGTATAACAATGTAAAATACACTTTCAATTATGATTGGAAAGACCAATTTGGTAATAGTTATACAGCCGACACTCCGTTGGATGGTAGTGGTTTCTCACAGGATGCCACGGTTGAAATTAAAGCGCAGTACCTAACTCGTAGCGTATATAATTTCACAGCCGTATACCAGGATAATGTGTATACCAACGGCGGTGGATGGAGTTCTGAGAATGGTGTTGATTTGTATACTCATACATTCAACAAATACGATGCACCAGCTCACTATGATTTCCTTTATTGGGATAGTGAAGGAGAGCATTTTGCACCAAATAGCACCTTTAGTATCTCTGCCAAAGATTTGACCGCAGATACTACCAGAACTTTTGTAGCAACTTATCTCTATCATCCCGAAATCAGAATTAACTACCATGATAAAGATGGTGTAACAACTGTTGTCGGATATGATGAAGTTGGTATCTATGAAAATGCACCTGCAAATATCAAATGGTTCTATGATGGTGAGAATACGCCGATCGCGGCCGGCACTACGGTCACGGCGGATACAATTGTCACCACCACATTATCGGATGTTGTAAAAGAAATTGATGTATATGCAAAGTATCTCACTATAAAATGGGTAAACTATGATGAATCTTTGCTTTACACAAGCGTTGATGTGCTTTATGGCGAGATGCCTACCTATGAAGGCGCAACTCCCACTAAGGCCGCAGACAAGAAGTATACCTACACATTCGATCAGTGGTCGCCTGAAGTGGTCGCTGCAATCGAGGATGCTACTTACATGGCAACCTATACACAGACCGCAAAGCCAACACCTCCCGCAGCTACTTATACGGTAACATATCTTCCTGGCACACAAGGCACATTTAAAGCACAGGTTTCTGTACTTTATTATGGTTCCAAGACACCGGCCGCGCCTATAGTTACAGGAAATGAGGGATATGAATTCACCGGTTGGAGTCCGGAGATACAGCCGACTGTAACTGGTACCATTACTTACACAGCTCAATGGGAAAAAATCGCAGAGTCTGAACCTGAACCTGAACCTGAGCCCGAACCTGAACCGACGCCTGAGCCCGAGCCCACGCTTATAGTCGTCGACCCGCCCGTACCCACGACACGTGCGGTAGAGTCGGACGAGGAAACATGGTCATTATTAAATCTTATTCTTCTCTTCGCAACTGTTTTTACCCTTGTTAACTTCGGAAAGGGTAAAAAATATAACATTTTAAACTTTGTCTTCGTAATCTGTTCTGTCGTACTATTTATATGGGTAGAAAATGTACATTCCCATATGATTTTTGTCAATAAGTATACCATCGTGATGTTAATACTTTATGTGGCACAGCTGGCAAGTCGTATATTTGCCAAAGATAAAGAAAGTGAGGAAGAGACAATAGCTGAAGAAACAGCTGAGTAATCTTCTTTACCGAAATAGACCTAAAGCGTCATGTTTATTGCATGACGCTTTTACTTTTGGAGGATATATTATGCTTTTTTGGATTAAAGTAGCTTTTGGATATTTAAAAAATTTCTTTATGAAGGTATTTAACTACTTAATTAAAGGAAGATATATGCCTGACACGGAGTATAACAGATAGATGTTTGATTACTATCTGCGGGTTGTCATGGACCCTGACACGCCGGCAGAGGCGCCCGCGGAAGTATGGTAGGATATGAAAGTAAAAGAAGTATGTATGGAAGAATTTAATGTAGGTGAAGAGGAATGGAAGGCAATTCGTCAATCAATCTACGCTGAAACTGTACTTGAGATGGTGCAGATGTTTTGGATTAAAGAAGATGATATTTGATTTTTTATAAAATTTATGCTATAATATATATAGAAAATGAAGAAAGGAAGGCTTCCAAAATGGGTTGCGTTAAGAATTTCAATACAGCACTTGAAATATGGCTCGCCCACAATGGTATAGCGAATATCCAGGTTCATGAGGGCGCAGACTTCTGCTATTTTTATGAAACTCATAAGATTCAGTGGGGCATGATTGTGAATGAGAAACTTGATCACGATTTTGCCGAGTACTTCCATGAATATGGTGTGGAAGGCATGACCTTTGACAAAATGGATATTGTAGTTTTTTCCTTTCTTCATGAAGTAGGTCATGTTATGACCCTCAGTAACTTCACTGAAGAAGAAATGCTTCTTGATTCTATTTTTAAAGATGATACGCATGATAGCTTCGAGTATTGGGATTTGCCCGTGGAGTTGGCTGCAAATGTATGGGCAATCAAATGGGTGGAAACTCACAAAGAGGAGTATCAAGCACTCTACAACCTCTTTGCTACCGGTTTGAGAGCTATTTATGACGATAAAGACGTCATGGAGCAGATCAATGATTGGATGGATGATGTTATGGACGGCGATGATTCGGATCTTATTATCGTCGAGGATGATGAGGAGTGGTAATAATGTTTGAAAACTATTTGCCGCAAGATGGCATAGCTTGCCACGATTTTGAAGATGCGGCCGCGATCATGCAGATTCTTATAAAGAATGACAATTGCGTTATGCTAAGCCGCGAGGAAGATTTGTGGATAATAAATTGGGTCTGGTCTGGGCATGATGCTGATCGCAATGATGTTATTTTTGCGGACCGTGCCACATATGAATGTGATTGGTATAACTTCTGTAATCGTCACCCCGAAATTAATTGGGAAATGGATGATGAAGATTAATTGATATTCCTCTTTATTTACCTCCTTTCTTAGAAAGTCAAAAAGGTAACAATTTTGTTACTTTTTTGACTTTTTTATAATTTTATGATATAATATATATAGAAAAATGAGAAAGAAGGGTTTTGATATGCTTACAAAAGAAGACTTTGCCCTTGCGAAAAATATAATAAAAGACCTGAGATTGCCGGAAGAGATGGGTTGCGACAGCGGCGATGATGAATTCAATACCGACATCATCTATAATGCCATGCGTGAATCTCCTCTCAAATGGAATGAGTTTACTGTGGAAAATGGTATCTCTAAAGTAGTCATCATCCCCAATGACGCAAACTTCGTTATCAAAATTCCTCTGACCGGTATGTGGTATTATGAGGAAACCTATAACGAGGAAGAGGATGAATGGGAGTATAATGAAGACCCCACCTTTGAGTGTTTTACTGGAGCCGAGTATGGCAATTGCGGCTGCGACTACTGCGATGATGAAGTTTATCGTATTGGTATGGCTGAAGCAGAAGGCTTTGGGAAAATGTTCCCTCAGACTGATTGGCTTGCAAATATGAATGGGAAAAATTTCTACATTCAGGAGAAAGTGCATCCCAGCCGCGAGTATACTCCGAAAGTATCCGAAGAGAGTCGTTCCAAGTCAGCTAATCTTGATCCAAGCTACTGTCATGGCAGTGCAGAATGGCGCGCCGCTATTATAGAGAACTATGGCGAGGAGTTTTGGAAGAACTTCTGTATATGGGATAGTGCCGAAGGCGGCACTATGCGTGATATGCATTGCGGCAATTATGGGTACAATATGGAAGGTAAGCCGGTAATCTTCGACGCTTCCGGTTTTGAGTCATAGAAAGGAGATAATTATGACATTTATACAAATTTTAATGTTGTTAGTTTATATGTTGCTTGGTGTTGTGGGCGGCATTGGTATAGTAGTTATTGCTTTTTGTTGGGGTGAAGTATTATCTCACTTTATAAAAGGAGAGTGATTAAAATCGGGTTAGATAATGGTATAATTTTGCATACAAAAAACCCCGTGGAAAATATTCCACAGGAATTGAAGGGCCGCTTGAATGTGTATTTTAATGGGAATGAATATCAATATACTATCTGCTATTGGCGTAAGTGTTGGAATATTCGTCATTATGTAAAAGAAATCTTTTACTGTTCTCCTGAAGATGTTGATATAGAGAGTATGTGCATTGAAGACGTAAAAGAAATGTGGTGTATTATTAATACACTAAACAAAAAGAAAAAATGGGAAGATGACTCTCATGGCGGCTCTATTTGGAGTTATAAAGAGATTCGTGATGTGCTTGATCACGACTTACTTTGTCTTGAATGGTTGATTTACTTTATGCGGCATCATAACTCCGATGAGTATCGTGTAGAATTTTACGACAGTTATTGAGGTGTGATATGAAATTTTCAACTTTTGATCTTGCAATTGATGCTCTGCGTATAATTGCAGAAAATGAAGAGCGGGCGCGTGATGCTGGTGTTGAAATACAGGCTTTGACCGATCCTATGATTAATGCTCTTATGGCTGTAGTGGATGAATGTTATGATGGCTATTGCGGTGAGGACATCGGCTACTTCTGTTGGGAACTTGATTTCGGACACAAATGGAAGCCTGGCTGCATGACAGATGTCTTCGGCCGCGATGTGAAGTTGAGTAATGTGCGTGAATTGTATGATCATCTTGAACACAACAAGCCATTCAAAACTGAATGGAGCTACCCTAAAGACGGTTGTATAATTGGACACGGTCGCTATAATGGTGTAGATTATTACCTCTATTGGCATTCTACATGGTGGTGTGCTTATATAGATGCGCGCGGCACTCGCTTTGATGGTGCAGATTATGACAACATTGATATTGATTGTCATGGTGGCTTTACTTATTCAGAGCCGACGCTTCCCAGCGATTTTAAGGGATATAAGCAATCGTGGTATATTGGGTGGGATTACGCTCACGCTGGTGATGAGAACATCACCCTCTATAATTGTTCAAAAATTGAAGAAGATGTGTGGAAAGTTATTGATGAGCTTAAGATAAGCCATCAATAATGGGGATAGAAAGGCCGCCGTGTACATTGGATACACGGCGGTTTGTGTTTAATTTTATGCAGATGGAAGTGGGTTTGGGGTATAGAAAGCGGGATAACCAGAAGGAGAGTCTGTTACATAATAATCAAACTAACTATATGCAACACTAATAACATATAATTTTTCTGCTTCGTCAAAAAAAGCTTCCATAACATACATTCTATCAACTCTACTACTACGATCCCCACCCTAACGGCAAATTAATATGGTGTTATTAGATAAAACATCATTAATTTCTTGCCAGGTCATTTGCATCTGGTCACTTTCAATTGTGACAACCTGTACAGAAGGAGTATCTCCACTTCCACCATCAATCTCATTTAACATACTTCTCAATACATTAGGATTGGTATTTTCGGGAGTGGAGAAAATATATTTTACTATTTCGTTTTTAGTCATTTAAAATTTCCTCCATTTGTATTATTAATTTGGGCCAAGTAATTCAGGATAGCCAGAAGGAGAGTCTGTTACATAATAATCAAATCGATCCTAATTTGCAACAAAAACACCATACTATTCTTCTTCTCCTCCTTGATCAACAATAGTAGTTCCCGTAATATACATTCTACTAACAGGTTCCAAATGGCAAACCAATATGATGCCATCATATAAAGCATCATCAATTTCTTGCCAAGTCATTTGAATCTGTTCATTGTCAATCGTGACAACCTATACATTATAGTCACCAGATGGGGCAGGTGTATCTCCACCCTCAATCTCATTCAACATAGAGCGAAGAACATTAGGATTGCTATTTTCGGGAGAAGAGAAGGCATATTTTACTATTTCATTTTTAGTCATCTAAAAATTCCTCCATTTGTGTTATTAGTTGTAGTCTTCAGGTTCATAGAACTTGTGGGCGAAGTAGAGTAGGATAACCAGAAGTTTCACTTGTAACGAAATATCTAGAGTCATATTGACTTGCAATATAAACAGTATAGTACTATTCAAGCTCATCATAATATGTAGTCATAACAAATCCTCTATCAGAATAAGTTACAACTGCTACTGATCTGGTTGGTGTAGATGATAGATCACAATAAAGAATTGTGCCATTATACCATGCATCATTAATTTCCTACCAGGTCATATCTAATGTTTTATTTTCATCTATATGAAGTTCAATAACTTGAGTATTATTATTTAATTGATTGCCGTTTTCGGAATTGATCTATTGTAGCATAGACTTCAGTACATTGGGATTAGTGTTTTCTGGAGTAGAGAAAACATATTTTACTATTTCATCTGTTGTCATTTTTATCACCTCTATTTTTTATGTAGAAAAAATTTGCATTTTCTCTAAAAATATGATATAATGTAATTAGAGTTAAGAGGTGATTTTTATGGAACTCTACTATGACGGACCAATGCAACTGCGTTTTCGGCACCCTCGCATTGGCTCAATGGTTAATGGGATTGGATACCATGAATATATTATCAACATCTACAGCGGCGAAGTATTTTCCACAAAAGAAATTCTTGAAGCGGCCGCGCTTAAAGATATTGACGAAGACGATGCCATAAAAGAGTGGAGTGACTGGGCGCCTCTGGGTTTTATCTAATCATATAATGAGGTGTGGTGTAACGGTTAGCACAGCGGTCTCTAAAACCGCGGGTCTCGGTTCGATCTCCGAGCGCCTCTGCCATTTAAAAATTGACTTTTTTTAAAAACTGTGATATAATAATATTAGAAAATGAGAAAGGAGAAACTTAGATGAAAGTTTCTGTATGTGCTCGCATAACGTATTACTATACCGCAGAGATTCCTGACGACACAACAGATTATGTTACGGCCGCAGATAGTGAAGATCCTGTCTACTTGGATCTCTGCCGCACTCTCCATGAGAAACTCGGTTCTGATTATGAAGGTGAAATCGTCAGTGTGATGGACGAAGAAGGCGACAAATATCTCTATGAAGGATGGTAAACCCTATGACAGTAGGACAGCTTAAACTTGTTCTTGGCAACCTCGATGATGATACCGCAGTCATGATTGAATATATGCCTCGCCGCGATGAGTATATAACCGAATATGCAGTCGGCGTTCGCATCGAAGACGACACCATCACCATTTTTGGTGTAACTGAACTTGATCTTGATCTATGACGCGGCCGCATTCAAAATTTTGCGTAAATTTTCGTGAAAATTTTAGAGTTATATCCACATAATCTCTACTTTAAGACAAATAAGTAAGAAATAAATTAAAAAGAAAATAAGTTGGTAGGAAACTGTTAAACCTCTTTTTTCAGGGCGTTTGCATCGGAGTTTCTACAGTCAGGCGATGAAGTGACGAGCAGGGTTGGCTGTAATAAACATTCGTTCAGACGCAAGGTGTAGGTGCGGTGACAAACCCACCGAGGGGCCGTGAGACGGAAAGGGACGCCGTCCGAGTGATGAAGCAGCTAACGCTGCTGTCATCACGGTAAAATTGCCTGTTTAATCGTAGCGTTTGGGAGCTTGGTTAAGCAGATAGATTAAAAGACTCGTGTGTAGAAATACATACGGGTCTTTCGGCATTTGTGGGCAAGTGGGCGAAAGGAGTGAGAGGGGAGAGATGTGTGCAACGGAATTTTGCAGAAAAAACGGAACGAGGGTAGACGAAACAGGGTGCGCGAAGCAGGGTATTATCAGGTCAGCGCTTTGCGTCGTAGCTTGGTCGTATATGTATATATGTATACATATAAATATATATGTAGTTTAGGAAAGCTTTTCTCCCCGACGTAAGAGATCCCCTACCGCATGATTTTGGTATTAGGAAAGTATATACAATAGTCCTGGCCGCAAATTTTCACAGCTGTCAAATTTTTCAAAAAATAGGAAAAAACGAATAAAAATGCAGCTTTTTGCAGTTTTTTTAGGCAAAAATCGCATAAATTTACGGAAAAATGTACAGGTGCGCCGCAATTTTCTGAAAAAACGCATACAATTTTGCGAAAAAGTGCCATTTTTTAGCCGATTTTGTAGAAAAACGCAAAAAAATTACAAAATTTGACATATTTTTGTCAAATTTTTACGGCGCGGCCGCCGTATAAGTGGTAGCTTATACACAAAAACATAAAAAAAGAGAGCCAGTCTTTCGACTGACTCTTTCTCTTTAGTGAGAGATCAACCTCTCACGTAGCCGCGCTGGGTGCCCTTGCCGGTGACCTTGATGTCAACCTTGGCAACCTCGCCGCTCTCCACGAGCGGACGGAGCAGGGAGGGAACGCTTGCCGGCTTGATGTCAAGGCCTGCGGCCTCGATGAGGGCGGTGGCGGTCATGGGCTCGGAGCCGATGACGTTGAAGAGGGCCTCGCGGATGGGCGCCTTCTCAGCCTGCTTCTCAGCGGCTTTCTTGGCGGCCGCGACCTTGCGGACTTCGTTGGTGTGGTCCAGCTTGCCGATGGCTTCGTTTGCGAACTCAACGAGCTCGGAGGGGATGTTGTCGAGGGATGCGATGGTCTGGAAGAATTCACGGTTTGTCATAGTTTTACTCTTTCTCGCTATCAGGTTGCGACCCGTTGATTAAATTATTTTTGTGGCGGTGAGAGGTACATAAGTTTAAACTTGCCGCCCGAGAGAGTTTATTTTTTCTTTCTCTCTCACTTTCTATATATATTATATCAGAAATTTCTGATATTTTCAAATTTTTGCGGCCCTGTATTTTTTAATTTTTAAATTTGACAGGGCCGCGGCCGGTTTACTCCTCGGCTTTTGCCTTGGCTTTGGCGGCCTTGTCGGCGGCCTTGCGAGCGCGCTCTTCCGCCGCGGCGACCTTGAGGTCATACTCTTTGGCGAGGCTGTAGCCGTCAGTGCCGTTCTCTTCGGTGGCGTCCTTGGGGATGATGACGCTGACCTTGATCCAGCGGTCGTCGCCGTTCTCGTCAACGGTGGGGAACATAAAGGTGCCCGCCGCGGTCTGGCACACGTCGGTGTCGTAGTTGTTCTCTACGAAAGCCTTAAAGGTCGCGGTCCACGTTGCACGCAGGGAGTCGGTAATCTTCTTCTGATTGTCTGCCATAGGTATTTTCTCCTTTCCTCATTTTCTATATATATTATATCATAAATTTTCAGTTTTGTCAAGAGTTTTTCGTTCGTCAAAATAGCAAAATTTTTGGTTCCAGCTGCGGTATTTTTTGTGCAATTTGCTGAAACCTGCCCGATGCGGCTGAAAATTTGACATTTTTTTGTCAAATTTTTGCAGCTCTTGGGTTGCAACGCAGCTGCGCAGCTGGTTTTTAATAATCGCAGCTGCAGCTGCTTTTGCAGCTGCTACGTTCCGATATACAGGTGCGGCCGCAGCTTAGTTTACATAATAAAGTTTACATAACGCGGTGTTATGTAAACCTTTCAGTTTAGTAAAATACCACTCTACCGTAGTAAAGTGGTTGACATAAAAAAGTTGACATAATTCGGTTGACGACGGTTGACATAATATGGTTGACATAACGCCCGGACGCGCCCGGGCAAAACTTCAATACTTTAAATCGCTAAAGTGTATGGACAAAAAAGGAAGACGTTATCCGTCTTCCCATTTGTCAAAACCCAAGTCTGAATAAAAAGAGTCG
>Ga0265300_10003714_pt1 | contig 12444 bp, 14 predicted proteins | sample AusTroGonzalo_MG_FD_193482 | JGI IMG/M metagenome (GOLD analysis project Ga0265300, IMG submission 193482) | Bovine rumen microbial communities from tropical cattle in Woodstock, Queensland, Australia - Gonzalo_03 | ecosystem: Host-associated > Mammals > Digestive system > Stomach > Rumen ... | reverse complement strand
TGAAACTAACACCAGTCGAAAAGGACTAATTATGGAACAGTTATACAAAGAAACCGCTATTGTATCTGAAAATATGCAAAAATACGGTGGAAGTTTTGCAAACCGTCTTGGTGCTGCTTTGCAATACGCAGATATAAATAACATAATGAAAATCAAAAATACGTGGTCTGATTTGTGGAACACGTATTTGAATTGGGGTAATAACGATGGAAAATAAAACTAAATATTTGACAGTTTTGGACCAGTTATTCAAAGTTGCCGAATCAAATAATATAACCAAGCGACAGATTGGTATTGTATTATACGGTAAAAACTGGCGAAATATTTATAAAATCAAAAGCGAGGACGCTAAAATTGCAGCACGCAATCGCAAAATCGAACACGCAATTCAAGCAATCTTGGAGGGGGGAAATGCCTAATTTGAGTTTAGAACAAAAATTGGAACAAAGAGAGGATTTTATCAACGACGTTTATGCGTTGCTTAAAAATAGTAATAGCAAAGCGGCAGTTGTTGAAGTATTATTACATAGAACCGAATGTCAAATAAACGCACAAAAGTTGGGAATTATATAAAATGACTATACCACAAATAAGCAATAACGATTTTATACAATGGTGCAAAACAGAAAAAGGAATACCGAATATAATGGCAGCACCTTTTGATACTTGGTTATCTTGTATAAACGAATATTGTAAAATATATTACAAAAAACAAAGATTGGGGGTAATATAAAATGAAAGTTTATATTTATGACTATTCTGGGAAAAAGAAAAAAATAACAATTTCTAAACCAGTCAGAAGTGCATTTATGCTGATAGTATCAGGCGACCAAATATTGTATGTTGATTATACTGATGGAACAGAAGCGGTTTTTGATAGTTGCGACGATTATAGAACTATGAATTATCTTGATAACGGGTTTTTTGTAACATTACACGATGGAAAAGATTTTATCAAAGAACACAACAATTATTAAAAAGGGAGGAAAAATTGAAAATACTTTGTTTTTTAGGATTCCACAGATGGAAAAAAATCGAATCGGAATCATACGGGACACACAGCGTTATCTTGCGGTGTGAACGGTGTAAATCTGAAATTATATTTGAATATACGGACGCTGGTGCACAACATATCAGCGGTCATATTTCTTGGATTAAACCACGGACACGCAAACAGATTGCAGCCGTCCGTAAATATTTCAAGGCGATATTGAAAAAGCACAAGATTCTTGAAATGGCTGGATTACCAAAGCGTGATAAAAACGGTTTTTCTTATTCGCTGGGAAACAGAAAACAAAGACGGGCAACCGCCAGAAGTTATAACCGATACAAACGGAGTATCAAAAATGTTTAATTTTTGGGTTGGGTTTTGTTTTGGGTTGCTTGGGTATCGTTTGTGGCACCTGGGCGATATTGCAGAACAAGAAAGGAAAAAGGATTTGTGATGGCACGACCAAGATTATCAGACGAGGAAAGAGAAAAACGCAGGGCTGCGTCAATCGCCAGATACACGTTAAAAAAGGGTCATATTCCAGGTGCGGTTGGAAAACCACCTGCCAACATTGACCGTCAAAAAGAAGTTGTGGCTGGGAACCTATTTGTGAAAGAAAGCCCACGACGTGTCAAAATGCCGTTATTACCAACGAATCCAACACCACAGGATTTGAAAGAGTTTATTCTTGCATTGGCAGAGGAAGCCGCGCGTTCTGGGAGTGCACCAGCAATGATTGCAGCAGCCAATACATTACAAAAAGAGATTGACCGATTCGAACGAACAAATCCACCGAAAGCGGAACCGCCTAAACCGCGTCCACGTATTCCAGTGGAAGTCGAAATCGAAAAAGTCAAGTGTCCACACTGTGGCAAAGAATTTGAAGTATAACCAAAAACAAAAGGACTAAAAATGGCTAAAAATTATGCAATAGGCAGACATTTATCGACCTGGTGGAACGAGGGTCAAGATGGCAAACAAGGGTATCGTAACGTTGTTATCAGACGCAGATACAAAGACAAGTCAGGTTTGGACGCAGAGGAAAAGATTACTTTGTTTGTATCTGAATTTTTGGAATTGTGTGCTGAAATGGAAGCAATGAAAAACAAAATCTTATTGCTGCCACGTGAAATTGTTAAAAAAGAGGACAACACGCCAGAACCAAATATGCAGGTTGTGGACGTGAACGATTTATCAGATATTCCATTTTGACCTAAAACAAAGGAAAGGAAATGCCAATTACAAACGTTTTATCAGTCAATGATATTATGGCGGACTGTCCAGAGAAATTGCTGCGGTATGTGCCTTGGCTATTGAATGGATTGGAAGCACGTAAAAAAGCACGTGCACGCGGTGTTGACCCAGATAATATGCCACCGTTGCCTATACTGGCAATCAAAGGTTGGCGTTTTTCTGGGAAATCCCAGTTTGGCGTTCGGTTTCAAGTGGGTGCAATTCTTGATGGTTGGGCAACGTCTGGTATGATTGCTGCAATTACGTCCGATGGTGCAAAAGATACAATGCAGTTGTTGGACAAGGTTTTAGAGGAAGCCGAGGAACCGACACAGTTCCAGCGTCAATCAGACCACCCGATTCGTATTTTATCGCAAGGCGAACCTATTTATATCGAATACCTGAATAAAGTCGATTCCAAAGCACGTCAAACGTCCGCTGATATGCTTATGATTGAGGAATTGGAAAAGTGGAACGAAACCGCAGGTAAAGCGTCGTTATTGACAATGATTCGACACTTTGACTGTATTATCGCATTATCAAATGATTTTCCACGCTGGGTTAAAAAACTATTCGAATCGTTTGGTGCTGTATTTATCGAAGTTACATATATGGACAATAAGAAGTTGGAAAAGTCCATCAAAGACGGTTTGGAACGTCAACGTATCGAGGACCCCGACGGTTGGGCACGCGACGTCGCATATTTGCCAACAGGTGGTTCGAATCGTGTATTTTCAGAACGTGCCATCGCAAACGCATTCGCACCAAAGAATCCAAAGTTCCAACGCAAAACGTCTATTCTTGCAATCGACGTTGGTGCTGGCGGTCCTGATAATTCTGTTATTATTCGGTGTGATTTTGATGGTTATGCTATCGAAGCCGAGATATTGACAGACGAATCCATAGATTCCGTTGCTTTGTGTCGCAGGGTAAGTGATTATCGTGTATCGCAAAGGTGCGACGAGGAAGTATGGGATTCACAGGGCGTCGGGCTTGGAATAATGCCGCAGCGTGCACCGCGTGAAATGTGGGCAACGTCAGGTATCGTTCCATTCGGTGGTGCAGCAGTTGATAAATCAGCGTATTTCAACGCCAGGGCAGAAGCAATGGTGCTAACAGCCAATGGTCTTATGAAAGGGAATATCAAACTGATTGGTCTAACCGAAGCCCAGAAAGCCCAATTTGAAGCCGAATGTCGTGCCCATACTATCAAACCAAGCGAACTTGCGAGAACAAACACGCACGCGATACAGTTAGATAGTAAGGAAATTGTCAAAAAACGCCTGGGCGGTATGTCGCCTAACATTCTTGACGCTTTGTCGATGGGTGTGTGGCGACTCTTGACATACACGATTCATAATGATAACATATTACCAACGAACAATTTTTATGGTTCGTCTGGTGCAGACGATACGGGAGTGCCTGGATTATGAATGAAAAAGAACTAGAACACATATCTTATTTATATTACTTTGTTTTTAGCACGCCAGAAGCAAAGGAATTGCTGGATTTCTGGGTTGACGACATATTGCAAACCTCGCATTTTCAGCCACAGATTGACCCCAACAATATAAAAACCATACGCGATATGGGGGTCCTTGAATTTATTCAGGGAATAAAAAATCGCGTCAACGAGTTCATAGAGAAAGGAGTAAAAAATGGACCCACAAAACAATCAACCGACCAACCAGGTATCAACACCAGCGAACACACCAGCGGAACCGATACAGGGCAACCAACCCTCTAACGTTATCGTTGATGGCGGTCAAGGTGGTGCAGCCACTATTGACTTATCTGTGTATTTCAAAGATGGGGAACCAGGCGTTTATGACCCAGAAAAGATTACCGCACTTGTAAAAGAACGCGATAACAAAGCAAAATCTGCGTCATACTTTCAATCGCAGTTTATGCAAAAGAACGAAGTGCCACAATCCATCGACGGTTATGCAGAACACTTTAAGCCAGATTCCACATACGAAAAGTTTATGGAAAATGACTTGGTTAAATCAAAAATCAAAGAAATTCGCGAATGGGGTTTGAAAAACAATATCGGACCAACCGCTGTAAATTCATTCTGTGATATGGTTTTAAGAGGAATGGTTGCAGATGGAACATTGGATTCACGCACACCAGAACAAATCCAAGAGGAAGTTCAAAAAGCGACAGCGGCTGCACAGGAACAATTAAAACCGTTCTTGGAAACAGTCCATCGTTCGTTTGAGGACCAAACAAACCTGATAAATAAGTTCTTTGACACACCATCGGTCTTTACAAACGACCCAGAAGTCAAGGAACTTTTACAACAGGCAGCAAACGAATCGCCAGTTGCATACAAAGCAATTTCATATTTGATTGACGCAATCGAATTTGGTGGTTATAAAGCATTACCAACCCAGGGCGAATCTTTGGGAATTGGTGCTGCGGAGTTCTGGGCTAAATATAACGCAGAACAGGACCCAGTAAAACGCGACGCTATGTTGAGTGAATTTGAAAAAATGAACCCAGGTAAATAAGAAAGGAGGACCTTATGGCTAAAAACTGGTTTATTGAAGCCAATAAATCCCAAGACCCAGAAGTCAAGGATTTATTAAAACAGTATAACGAATTGGACGCAAATGCGGACGATTATGCAGAAAAGAAAGCCGAATTGGTTGCGACCATCAAAGCAAAATTGGAAAGTTCTGTTGAACCTGAAACACCAGAAGTCAAAGCAGAAATAGACAAGGTTGCAGACGAAGTGGTTGCCGCTGAAAATGCTAATACTGATTCTATCGACGCTGAATTGGACAGCAAAGACGAACCAGAAACCCCAGAATCCAGCGAAAGTGCAGAAAATGCACAAATCGAGGATTCTGCGGATTTAGACAAAGCGGAACCTGAATCAGAGGAAATTCCATCATTTACATATACAGAAACAGACGCAGCCAAAGCAAAATCTATTGACGAAATTATCATAATGAAAAAAGCGTGCCGCGAGGAAATTGCACGTCTTGAAAAAACACGTCTGAAACACGCAACATACAAACAAAATCGTGAATTGGACGCTGCAATTTGGAAAATCCGTCGTATCATAGGTATTGCTTTCAAGCGTGAAGTTGCCTTGAAAGAACGTGCACGTCGTATCAGAAACGCAGGTCGTGTATCTAGTATTGCGTTGAAACGTGCCAGATTCGTCAAACTTATGCGTCAAGGTTTTTCTATCACAAATATCACAAACCACCCAGAGGGCGTTAAAAAAGAGGAATTGGTGGACGTTTTAGATGAAGCAACCATCGAAGCGTGCAAAAAAAATAATTCACGCTTTCCTGCTATGTGGTTGAGATGGAAAGAAAAATTTATTGACAAGAAAGTCGATAATAAGTAATAATCGTTGTGTAATAGCGTGGTGGTGTAGTAGTAACATATTCGGCTCATACCCGAAAGACCATTGGTGCAAGTCCAATCCACGCAACCAACATTACGGGTCGCCTATCATTGAGGTATCTCGGATTCCGCCAGTAATCCGCCCAAAACTGGCACATTTTGAAAGGAGGATTGTCAATGCCTATGAACCCAAATTTTTTATGCTGTATCGGTGCTGAATTAAAAAACAGCACACAACAAACAACACGTATGTCCCAAGTTTATTTATATCGTGCATTCGAGGACGATACATTATCTGATATGTTATCTGCTGGATTTTTTAATGCAGCAATGGGGATTATTCGTCAGGACGATTTACTTTTATTATACAGTCCAAACGAAACAACAGCAAAATACACTTATGCACGTGTATCGAGTGTAAGCAGTTCAGGTGTTGTTATTGAACGAGTTGGTATTGAAGCAGCAAGTATATCAGTTGATACAACAGGTTATTCCAATTTATCAGGAAATAATTTACAGGAAATATTGAATAATCTTGATACAATCATAACCAGTATAAATAATGCGTTTGTAAGAAAAGACGGTTCGTCAATTATGACGGGACCGTTGAAATTCCGTGCTGGTTCATTCGAGGGTGCGATTGCTGGTGGATTGGGCGATGGTATTTCAGTTTATAAACTTAAAGCCGATGGAAGTATAGATTCCGAAGTTGCAAGTTTGACAAAGACAAATGGATTCGTTCCAGGAACAAACAATGCAATGAATATCGGTAACAGTGCGTTAAAGTGGAAAGACGCATATATTGCACGTGTTATCACAACAATATTGAATAACGGTTATGATATTGCAGTTCCAGTAACAAACGGACCTGATACATTAGCGTTGAAATCAGAAGTTGATAATGCCGCAAATTCAGGGGACCAGTTATACTCAACTGGCGTATGGTATGCTAAAATGTATTCTGGCACAACACCACCAGCCAGCGCAGAAATTGAGGGGCGTAATTATGCGGATTTTTCACAAACCGATAGCGGTGGCAATCCAATAATCGTAATTTACACATATACTGGTGGTGCTTGGACACAAACAGCCACAATCACGCCACCTGCCGATTATAATGGCTATATGACAATTACAAGCAAGATTTGGGACATTTCAGAACAAGCAGGGCAACAAGGCGGTAAAGTTTTATGGTCCCACAACCAAAAAACATTCACGCCATACCCACAAATCATTTCATTTGAAAATGCAGCATTGACTGGAACACCGACAACACCAACGCCAACTAGCACGTCCCCAGATACACAAGTCGCAAACAAACAATATGTCGATAGTATTTTAAGTCAATTATCGCCATCAACAGTCGTATCTTTGGGTTGGGCACCTTATATCTTATTGACAAAAGATTTTATACAGGCAGATTTCAATCCATCAACACGTCCAACAGGCAGCAAAACCGCTTTAAGATTTATGGCTGGCACAGTATTAAAAACACCATCAGGCGATATATTCGAAGTTGGCGATACTGATTCTGTGATTGAAATATCAACGATTGTCCAAGGGACAGCGTTAGCGGCAGGCGATAAAGTTTATATCTATCTGGTATCAAATGGCGATGGCACAGCAAGTCCAGTCGTATCAAAATCTGCAACATACAGCGGTTATATGATTGGCGGATTCGCTATGTTATGTCCTTTGCGTGGGGGTTCATTCACGAATTTACCAGCAAGCCACCCATATTATTCATACAGCAATTCAGGCAACCAGATTATGCACACGTCCGTCTGGCATTTGAAAAACGCATACGACCAGAATTTAGGCGTCTGTGTGTATAATTCTGAAAAGAGATTGTGGGTCCAAGCATACATACCATCATTATATGATTCTGCTGGCACTTGGCAATCAGGGTCTTATTCAACGACAAACGGTGGCGGAACAAGATATACAGACCCGACATTACAGTTGCGGTCCGTCTATAATGTCGCACCATCAAACAATATGACATTTGGCGAACAGTCCCAGTGGTTAAAAATGGCTGGCGGACGTTATATCTTTGACGACGAATTTACAAGCACAGCCGAGGGTTCAAACGAACAAACAAATGTCAATGGTTCGAATCAGAAAAACGCTGTCGGTGGTTGGTATGATACAGCAGACCGTCCTATGATTTCTAACTTTGGGGCGTGGGAAATGAACGGCTTTTACTGGCAAGATATAGCGATAAATGCTGCTGGCGGTTCTGCGTGGGCTAATCAAGGTCTAAACAAGGGACAGACATACGGTGGGCAGCGGCTGCGCGCTGGTGCGAAGTGGAGCGATGGCGCGAATTCGGGGTCGTTGTCGCGGTTTGCGGCTTATGCTGGCGTGGAGCGCTATGCGGCTATCGCTGCGCGCGGTGCGAGCCCTTGCTACGAAATAATATAAGCGTTGGGTCGCGCTTGACGCGACCTGCGGCGTAAGCCGCCTTATAAAAAATTTGCCATTTTTGGCAAATAGGTAAAAGGGTTCTATTTGTCGTGCGGCTGCACGCTGGTGCGAATTGGAACAATGGCACGAATTCAGGGTCGTTGTCGCGGAATGCGAATAATGCTGGCGTGGAACGCAATGCGAATAACGCTGCGCGCGGTGCGATACCTTGATATCTAGACAATTCCTAACCCAACAGGTTAAATAGCAAGGGCTGATTCTTTTACCTCTCGCGAAAGCGGAAACACTAATCAGGGGTGGTAAGGTGCTAGTAAGGATTTCCTGAACGCACCGAACCAGAAAGAGAATGAAAAGATACGGTAATTTATGGGAACGTTTTATTTCCAAAGACAATTTCCAAATTGCTTTACATAACGCAATTCGTGGCAAGAAAAAACGGGACTATGTAAAAAAGTTTATGCTGGACCCAGAAAACAATCTTGAACGAATCAGACAAGATATAATTCACAAAAGATTCCACACCGCAAAATACACAGAAAAAGAAATATACGAACCTAAAAAACGAATTATTTATATGTTGCCATTTGTGCCAGACCGAATTGTCCAACACGCACTTATGCTGATTTTAATTCCCATCTTGGAAAAATTATTTATAACTGATACTTATGCTTCGATTGACGGGCGTGGAATGCACAAAGGCAGTAAAAGGGTTATGCAGTTTATCGCAAATAACGATTATTTCCTGAAATGTGATATTCGCAAATTTTACCCAAGTGTCAATCACGATATACTGATGGACATTATCAAACATAAAATAAAAGACAAAGATTTATTATGGTTGATAGAGGACATTGTCAGGTCTTTTCCTGGCGATACCAATTTGCCCATAGGAAATTATTTTTCTCAATGGGCTGGTAATTGGTATCTAAATGAACTTGACTATTATGTAAAAAATAAGTTAAAGTGTAAATGCTATCTAAGATATTGTGATGATTTCTGTTTGTTTTCGAACGACAAAAAACAACTGGCAGAATGGAGAGAGAAAATTCGTATATTCTTGGCTGAACGACTGAAACTAACTTATTCCAAAGCAGAAATATCTCATATCAAAAATGGTGTAGATTTCTTAGGTTATAGACATTTCAGGCGGAACGGCAAACGATATATTCTGGTAAGAAAGCGGACCGCAAAACGAATGATAAAACATATTCGTAAAACCAAACGGGGCTATAACAAAGGATTTATACCTGTGGAACAAGCACTAAGTCGGGTTGGTTCGTATTATGGTTGGGTTAAATACGCAAATTCGCACCATCTCAAAATATCAACAAGAATAGACGGATTTATGAGGTATCTTAAAAATGAGCAAGACCGCAAAAAGATTCAGTGATATTGCCAAAGACGATATTATGTTGGTTGGCGAAAAAATGAAAATGGAAAATGTTATCGGCAAAGAAATCGAAATTGTTGCCTTTGCAGTGATAAATTCCAAATATACCAAACTATGCACCAAGATTCAATTTGAATACGAGGGCAAAACATACTTTGTATTTACTGGTTCCAGTATTATTACTGGACAACTGGAAAAACACAAAGACGATTTACCATTTATTGCCACCATCGCAAAAATGGACAGGTGTTTAACATTGACATAATACAAAGTTTGATTTATAATGTTTTTGAAAGGATTAAATTATGTTATTTGAAAAAACAAAACTTTTCGTAAAAACAACCCTGATAAAATCAGAAGCGTTGTTTGTGAAAAAATCACTAATAACCAAACAGTAACGGAGGTAAAAATGTCAACACCACTTGAACTTGATACTTTATATGCAGTAAATACCATAGATAAATTCTCGCCACAAGGCGGAATTGAAATTGTTGCTGCCGACAGTGCGGTAACTATTCGTGCAACAACAGACAGTCATTTTACAGGCGATTATAGTGAATTACCTGAAATTGTTGACAATGGTGCAGAGGGCGATTTCTATAAATCCGACGTGTTATCTGCAATCAAATTTATATCTGTGTCTTGCTCTGATACAGACGCAAAGATTGTATTATCTGGTTGCTCTGTAAAAAAAAAGGCATAATGGCGACGGTAATCTTTAATCCTGCCAAAATATCTTGCTCTGGTTCAGATTTTGTAAAAGCCCTAGCAGATTTATTCCCAGGTGTTGATTTGACAACAGTTACAAACGGCACAATGACATATTTATATGGTGGGGACATTTGGAAAATGGAAATCAAAGATTCAGGTGGTTCAACACTGGGAACATACCAGCAATATACGGGCGATTGGACAAGTGCAGGATTTACATTTACTGGCGAATTTGTGGACGAGGAAGTTGTATCGTTCGAATGTAATATAGAAAACCGCTAACAAAGGAGGACGAAATGCCTTGCGGAAAAAAGAAAGGTGGTAAAAAATAATAATTGACATTCCATCAAAAGAAATGTTATTATTGTTTTCGAATCACTAGTATAAAACACCTGGGCGATAGTTCGGGTGTTTGTTTTTTACCATATTGCTAACGTCGGCAAAATGATACCAAAACAATTTGTCAACACTATATATAGGTATATACAAGAAAATCGGTCAAAAAAAGTGGCGGATTTCTCACATTCGACATACGTGTCGTTCTAACGGTAGTATTTTATAAAAAAATTCTTGACATTTTTTAATCTTTTATGTGATTATAATAATGACCAGTGCGATGGACAATCGAGAGAACCCATCAAACAACACTGACAACAGCCCAAACTTTAAGAATAACCATTAAAACAAAAGGACAAAAAATGGACCCAGTAACAACAGGGTTGTTAAATATAACCCACTTTGTGGCAGAAGTTCAACGTTTATTGCTGAACTCCACACACGGTTTGCGTAACGTTGTCAATAACAAGGGTATCGTTGTCGGAAACGAAATCAGATTCCCATTGGTTGACATTGACGGCGAAGCACAACCAATCAACGACGGTGCAGACACCGTTCCAACCGACTTGTATGCAGATACAGCAGTTGCAAGTATCACGTTATTTGAAGCAGCGACAAAATTGAATCGCACTGTAATAAATGCGACCAATTCCGCAGCCCCATTACGTGCACAAGCAGCAGCAAAAGTCGTTCACTTTATGGAAAACCGCTTTACACGTTCAATCTTGGACGCTTTAATGCAATATGACGATACAAATATGGAAGTTGGCGATAACTCAACACCATTTACAGTCGATACATTGCACGAAGTCGGTTTGTTAGCAGGTAAAAATAACTGGGGCGAAAATGACCGCTACCTGTTATTGCCTCGTGAAGCAGAATACACATTGAAACAAGACCAAAAATTCTATGAAATCTGGTCTATTTACAATGGCGGAAACGCAGTAAATGGCTTCACAAAACCGAACGATATGGACGACAGCATACGTTGGATTCCATACAACGGCTTTATGGTTGCATTTATGAACACCAAAGACGCTAACAATGCAGTTGGTTTGCCAGTTGCTGCGGACGGTGCTTTGATGGGCTTTGCATTCAAGGGCTCTCGTGTTGGCTTTGGTATGAACCAAGAAATGGAAACTCGTATATTCGAGGACAAGACCAAACAAGGTAACCCAATTATCTTTAAGACAAATGGTTCTTGCGGTGCTTCAATTATCGACACTCGTGGCGTAATTGGTATCAAAATGGACCCATCTATCTAATAGGTAATGTTTAACTCGTTCCCAGGGAAACCTGGGGACATAACAAAAAAGGATTTACTATGGCATACACAGTAAAAAATTTATGTTGCTTTGGCGGTCAAGTCGAATCTGGCAATCCTAGATTGTGGAAATACAACGTTCCTGTTGTATCGGGCACACCTGATACAGTAACAGCAGCAGGTTATTTCCCAATCGAATCAGGTATTGCTGATGGCGATATTATTATGGCGATTTCAACAGAATTGACAATGTTGGTGGTTGCTGAATCCAGCGGCACATTGACAGCGTCTGCTATTGAATTTGCGTCAGATAACATACCGTCCTAATAGAACGATTACCCTGCCCTCTTTTGAGGGTTGGGCAATCGGTTGAAAGGGAGGTATGAATGCCAACAGAATATATCGCAGTAGGAATCTCGATTGTTACCATTTTAATATCAGTGGGTATTTCATACGGGATTATGAAAGCCAAAATGAATTATATGGAACAAAAACTCGAAAAACACGATAAGGACCACGATTTGCTGGTCGAAGTCAATACCAAGGTTGATATGTTGTTAGAACGGAGTAAGGAATGACAAACAAGAAACCTGAATTTTGGTATTCAATGTTACGCGACGACGATGGCGATTTTTGCCTGTGTCGTTTTTTACTTTTATTGTCCCCTGTATTTGGTTTGGCGACTATGTGCGTATATTGTTATTTCTTTAAGAACGCAGCCACAGAAAC
>Ga0265300_10003712_pt1 | contig 12446 bp, 8 predicted proteins | sample AusTroGonzalo_MG_FD_193482 | JGI IMG/M metagenome (GOLD analysis project Ga0265300, IMG submission 193482) | Bovine rumen microbial communities from tropical cattle in Woodstock, Queensland, Australia - Gonzalo_03 | ecosystem: Host-associated > Mammals > Digestive system > Stomach > Rumen ... | reverse complement strand
CAGGCATTGGTGTTTTGTAATTAATTAATTTTTAACAATTTAGCATCGCAAAAACGATACTCCGCTCTTTTTGCGGACCGCAAAGGTACGAATAAAACCGCTGATTTCCAAATAGTAGCAGCAGTTTTCAACATGTTTTTCAACAATTAGTTAGGGGGTTGTGTCGATGAGGACGGGGGTCTGAAGGGTGGAGCTTTGGAGATCGCGGGCCTGGGCGCTTGCGCTCCATGCGTCTTTCAGCGGCTACGCCAGGTCGGGAAGGGTCTTGACGGCGAACTCGCTCAGTTAGTCCCGCCCGCGGGCCTAACTAGCGCTCAAACAGACGCCGTCATCCCTGCGGGCACGCCCCTTCCCTCCCGCTCGCGTTCGCTGAAAGCCGAATTCCGCACAACCGCCCAAGTCCCTCTTTTTCCGACTGTGATGTAACAAAATAGCCATTGTACGCTCAGAAACGCAACATACCCCACCTTGCAAAGTGGGGTATGTAACGCTTTGCCTCACAGAAGGCCGTTTTTGCGACATCGGGGTCGGGAACCCTCGCGCACGTACGCGTGTCGTGTATTAAAGTAAAGGGGCCTCGTTGTCGAAGCCCCTAAAAAGTGTTTATCGAGTTGCTACTCTTTTCTGTGAGAAATACGAGGTTGGATGAACTTCGTTCTTTGCCGCCGTTCGGATACTCTCCGGAATGTTGCTGAAGAACGAGAATCCGGTCAGCTGCTCGATGTAACTGATTTTCACATTCTGCCGCTCCGCGCCGCTATTCTCGTGATCAAGAAGGTAAGCTGCGCCGACGGCCGAGACTGCATTTCCACCGGAGAAGTGCACCTTCATGATGCACTTGAAGTACTGCGAAGGAATTGCACAGTCATGACCGTACCGGTCCGGCGTGGTCTCAAAATCATCGTCAAAAATAGGCCCGGTAACGACATACAGCGTATCGCTGCCGCTCGTAGCACTACCGATGTTCTGGATATCCCCTTCCAGCGAAGACCAAACCCCGCCATTAAAGCCGCTCAACTGCGGAGTCATGTTCGAGAAATAGGTCGTCTGCCTGGTCTGGTGGATGGTCGTACGACGGTCGTTGGACGCAACCTGATGACCGCGAGAATAAGTGGAGCTCTCCTGGTACGCTTCGGAAAGATTGGGCTGCCAATCAGTATCCAAAGCAGGATCATACACCCATTTGTCACTCCGGTCCACAGACCACGGATAAGCATCTGCATTCATCGCAAAAGCCACCCACAGCGCCGCCCTCTTGGTCTTGTCATAAAGCAAAGAGTAATTGCGCTTCTGCTTGTTGTTGTGAATGAACGTGTGCGTCACCACCATCTGATTCGAATTGCCGGAAACGCCATAACGGAACCAGTGAGACCGATTCGCATTATACTCGTCCTCCGAACTATAATCCGATTTGTACGGGAACGTCTCATAACCGGACCTGGTAGTCCCTGACAATTTTACCGTGGGGATTTCCCCACAGGAAAGATATCCGGGCTTGTCCTCGGTCGTATGACCTTCATCACGCGTGGTGAAAGACTTGACACTACTCTTAATATCCACATATGCCTTCCCATTCCAAACCGTCATATAAGCCTGGTAATAGTAGGTCGTGGCCGGAGACAAATTGGAGACAACGGCCGAGAATGACCCGGAAGGTCCTAAAAGGATATCATCCGTGTACACGGTGTTGGTCAGCGCATTTGCGCTCGTTCCGTACTTGAACCACGCCGCCTGCGGCGCAGCGTCCGTACGAACCCCACTATACGAAGCGGACAGGGTTGCCCCTGTCACGCTTACGTCAGTGGAGGAAACTGCTGTGATGTTTCCACCCCCGGAGGTTCCGCCTCCGGATCCGTTTCATTTTTTGTAGAGGGCAATCGCCTTCTGATTAGTATAACTAGAGGACTTAAAATACCTGAAACGAGTCTGATTAGCCGTGGCGTTATATCTCAGATATGCGCCTCCACTTACGATGTTCGCATTACCATCAGCATCGAAGGTAATGGTATTCTCATAGGTAGTGGAAGCAGAACTCTGCATACCGTTAGCATCGGAAGTCTGACCCATGTAGAGTCCACCTGCGCCCTTCAATGTTTTCGCTGTTGCATCATAAGTAAAAGCCGCTGCATCAACATCATCGGACACGGCAATTCCGTCCTCCGTGACAGTCACAGAAATCGTATTACCTACCGCATCAAGTTTATCGGTCAAACCGCCATCCAAAGCGAGTCCACCGTCCTCATAAACAATCAAATACTCACCATCCGTAAGATCATCTGTCGATGTCACCTTGACATAATACTCTCCTGTAGGTTTAGTCCTAAACGTAGCCGTCACCGTCACATTTGCGGCAGGCATGGTGAACTTGTTATTGGTAACCGTCACAGGGTTATTAGAGGCATCCACCACGGTAAGGGTGTTCAAAACATAATCCGTAGCCGGGGTAACCGTCAGCGTGATTTCCGTGCCCTGCTTTGCTTTAGAAGCGCTCGCCTCAACTTCGCCATTCTCGCAAGGAGCCACAGTAATCGTATACTCCTCATTTCCCGTAATTCCATTCAAGGAATAGATGTAAGCCTTCTTGGAAGCGGTTTCGTAGGTTCCGTTGTAATTCGTCAGTTTGCCGCAAATAACCACTTCGTCTCCGACCTTAATCTGCGTGTTTCCGTCCACCCAAGCTTTATTTCCTAAATAATTCACACTGTAGCAAGTGAACTGAGTTTCAGAAGTCGTACCGTCCGCGGATACATTGAAAGTAGCGGTACCGTACTGTGCGCTGAACGTATACTTGATGGAAGAAATTATACCCGTGAAATAATAGTCTTCCTCTGTAACATCATCAACGGCCAAATTTTCATCCACCCACTGATAAACACCAGGGACATTGAACGGATCCTCAAGCGTACCTGCTCCACTCGGCTGGATGCCGGGCTCTTCCTCAACCCAAGAATAAGGATAAAGGGTCACCGGCTTCTGCGATGCGCTGCCATAGCAACTGAAAATAGAATTGCCGGGATTGAACTGCATAACATTTCGGTTGGTAGACTTCGAAGCCTTGATCGAGAAGCTTCCATCCGTTTCTTCTTCGACAGCCCAATAGTAGTTAGCCCCATCAAGAGTGGGAGCACCCTTCAACTGGTTGGCGGAAGAACTGGCCGCATACAGGTAATTACCGGAAGCATCCTTGATGGTGTAAAGGCCGGCATAGTCTCCTTCGGTCATCTTCTCAAAGTGCATCTTGATCTCATTCACCTTGGTCGTGGTGATCTTTTCGTTCTCCACGTCCAGCGTCACACCAAGTGCCGGAAGATTGTTTCCAGAAACATAGGCCGGAGCGGCAAAAGCCTTCTCTCCGTTTACGCCCGTGATAACCCAGTCGCCCGTGTAATCGGTATCAACAACCGGCTCACCTGCAGGGAGCTTAACTCCAAACTTGGAGAACTTGCCAACCGTGAAATTGACAGGACCGAAAGTCTTCGTATAGACAAACTGATCGGATTTTACGACAACGGTCAAAGTATTGGCGGCATTCGGCATCGTCACGAAATAAACCGGGAATTCACCGTTCTCGCCAACCTCAACATTGTCATAGGCAAGCGTGATGGCTTTCGCCTGGCCCTTCATCGCTCCGTTTTCATAGTAACCGGCAATGTCTTTGTCGGAAGAAATGGCGATTTCATAAATCTTTTCTCCAGCAACCAGATTCTTGAGAGTCATCTTGCTGATGGCGACAGGACGGGTGAAATCCAGAAGAGCCTCATCCAGTCCATCCACGGTAACATCCTCGGCAACCAGGACATCGGCACCGGGGTCATAGTTATCAGTTTTCGGGTTCTGGTTAACATTAACCTTCGGCTTGTTCGAACCCGTCCAGGCATTGGAAACAGCGGTACGCAGCGTGGAACCTGCTTCAACGGTAGCGGTCACGGTGAGAACCTTGTTGTCGGAAGAAACGGAGACGACGCGGTCTTCAACCGGGGTCAATACTTCTTTACCATCTGCATCCTCTCCGACAACGCACACTTTCAAGTTTTCCACATCTTCAGCAGTCCACTCATAAGAAACCTTGGTCTCTTCTTCGACTGCAGCAGTTCTGGTTTCGTCTCCCGCCTTCTGGGCAGTAAGGGTGACGGTTACCATGTCCTTCTTGGATTCATTGACACCGGCTTCTTTCTGGCAAGCGGTGAATGCGAAAGCGGCAAGCGCCGCAAAGCCTAAATAAAAAGCTTTTTTCATGACTAGGTCCTCCTATTAAAAATCACCCTGATCATCGTATTCCTCATCGGCAATAGTGCCCGGTTCATGACCGGTCTGGCAGAAATTCTCCTCAAACTTGATTACGAGGAGCTCGGCCTCGGGGGCCGAATACAGAAGTTTTTTGTTCATAACGTTATGGTTTGTTAGTAATTACTGTCGTGTTATTGTTGTGTATTTGCTACGGACTCCAAATTTACGAATAATTTGTCGAATATTTATTCTTTTTTTCGAAGAAAAAAGAAATGGGCCCTCAAAGGGGTGCTTGTACCGGTCCAAAAGGGGGACCGGTACGGGCGAAAAGTGGGGGTTTTTGCTTGCATGGGTCCAGAGAATGGACCGGTACGAGCAGTGAGAGGGCAGTGGAAGGCTAAATGGGAGGAGGGGCAAGCACCCCGGCCCCCTCGCACAAAAAAAACGGGCAAGAACCCTTGCCCGCTCATATGATCCAAGATCCTTACAGCCGATCGACATCCGCCCAGCCGAATTTGGCGGGGTAGAGCCAGGCGCGGTCGGTGCGTTCCATGACGCCGTAGTCGAGGGAGACTTTCGGGCAGGCGGAGTAGGCGTGGTCCACGAAGACGGCGTCGCCGATCTGGGTTTCCCAGCCGCGGAAGAGTTCGGTGACGTCCGGGAGGAAGCGTTCCATCTCTTCGCGGATGACGGAGGCTTTCCAGAGGAAAATACCTGAGTTCCAGAAGAATTCGCCGGTGCGGATGAAGACTTCGGCCAATTCCTGGGGAGGCTTTTCCGTAAAGGTTTTCACCTGCAGGGGGCGGTCCAGCTCCCAGGCGTTCTTGCCTTCCTTGACCTGGATGTAGCCGAAGTTCACGTCCGGGTTCTTGGGGACGATGCCGAGGGTCATGAGGACGTCGTGGCCGGCGACGAATTCGAACATTTCGTCGATGGTCTTCATGAAGAGTTCCTCGTCCCGGATCACCAGGTCGCAAGGGGTCATGACGACGAGTGCGTCAGGGTCGCGGGTGAGGATGGTGTAGGTAGCGTACGCCGTGCAGGGGGCCGTTTTCCGGGCGTGAGGCTCCAGGAGAAGGTTCTTTTCCGGGAGCTCAGGGAGCAGGATGCGCGCCGTGGCGGCGTATTTTTCGAGGGTGACCACCAGTATGTTCTCCTGGGGCATGAACCGCGCGAAGCGGTCGTAGGTCATCCTCAGATAGGCGGCAGGTGAAGAGCCTCCGGCCATAATGACACAATAGCGGTGTGTATCCATAAAGGGTATGTGGTTACTTATACATCGGTATCCAGGCCTGCGGAAAAAACTTCACCTGTGTCTCGTCACCCGCGAAGGTCACGGAGATCACGTCGAAGAATACTTCCCGGTCGGAACCGGATTCGTTCAAATATTTCAGGGCCGCGGCGCTGATGCGGGCTTGCTTCCGCGCATCGACCTTTTCCTCCGGTGCGGCATCGGCGTCGAGCCGCGTCTTTACTTCAACAAAATGCAAGCCATCCGACGCCTCGGAAATGATGTCCACTTCCAGATGGCTTCCCCTCCAGTTCCGCGCCAGGATCCGGTGGCCCCGGGATTCCAGGAACGCGCTCGCTTTCTCCTCGCCCAACTGCCCGAAGGCGCGCTTCCCTCTCGTCTGCATCGGCCTATCCGAATTTCACCACGGTGACACCGGAACCGCCGAACTGGATGTGCTCGTCGGCGACGGATACCACCCCGGGGACGGTGCGGATGTACTTCTGTATCTCCTCGCGGAGGGCGCCGGTGCCCTTCCCGTGGAGGATGCGCACCGAGCCGACGTCCAGCATGATGGCGTCGTCGATGTAGCGCATCACGTTCTCGATCGCCTCGCCTACGCGCTGGCCGCGGACATCCAGCTCCATGCGGAAGTTCGCCTTCCGCTCGGCGATGCCGGTGTCATAGACCTGCCGGGGCTTCGGCGTCTCCCGGACCGCGGCGCGGAACTCGTTGGAGGTCACGCGTTCCACCCGGTCCAGGGGGAGTTTCGTGGAGAGGTTCCCCACGATGATGGTAACGGCTTTTGTCGATACCTTCGAGACCTCGCCCACCATGCCGCTGTCCTTGATCCGGACCTTTTCGCCCACCTTCAGAGGGGCGGTTCGGAACGCGGCGAGCTTCTCTTCGGCGAGGGATTCTTCGTCGGGGACTTCCTTCCCCGACTTGGCGGCGCGGCGGGCCTTGCGGGCCTTTTCCCGCTCCTTCCGCTCCTGGAGCGTCTTCAGTTTCTTGTCCAGGTATTCTTCCCGCTTCCGCTTGTCATCGAGTTTTTTCTCAGCCAAGGCGCCCAGGAAGCCCTGCAGTTCGGCGCGGGCGTCCTTCGTGGCCTCCTTTTCGGCCTGGGACTCCTTGATGGTGCGGATGGTGCTTTCCACCTGCTTATTGGCGCCCTTGATGATCTCCTCGGCCTCTCTCTTCGCCTCGTCCAAGATCTTCTGGCGCAGCTGTTTGATGTCCTCGAGCTCCTTCTGGTATTTGTCCGTGACGGCCTCCAGTGTCTTGTCGGTTGCCCGAATCTTGGTCAGTTTCTCGTCCAGAGCGCGGCGGTTCCGGGCAATCTTGCGGAGGTTCCGCTCGATGCCCACGAACTCCTCGCCGGCCCGCTCCTCGGCATCCTTGACAATCTCCTGCGGCAGGCCCATCTTGCGGGCGAGCTCGAAGGCGAAGGAATTTCCGGGAAGGCCCATCTCCAGCTGGAACAGCGGGGCGATGTTCTGAGCGTCAAACTGCATGGCGCCGTTGATCACGCCCGTCTCACCGGAGGCGGAATATAGCTTCAAGTTCGTGTAATGCGTGGTGATTACCCCGTATGTCCCCCGACGGTCCAGTTCCGCGAGGATGGCTTCCGCGATGGCTCCACCCGCGGCGGGTTCCGTGCCGGAGCCGAACTCGTCGATGAGCACGAGCGTCTTCCCGTCGGCCTCCGCCAGCATGGCGTTCATGTCGGCCAGGAAGGAACTGTAGGTGGAGAGGTCGTTGTCGATGGACTGGTCGTCGCCGATGGACACCATGATCCGGTCGAAGACGGGCAGTTCCGAAGTTTCGGAGGTGGGAATGAGCATGCCCCACTGGAACATGTACTGCAGCAGGCCCACCGTCTTGAGGCACACCGACTTACCGCCGGCGTTGGGACCGGAGATCATCAGGATGTGCTTGGCGGGGGTGAGGGTTGCGGTCAATGGTACGATGGACCGGCCCTCCTTCCGCAGGGCCTTCTCCAGCAGCGGATGACGGGCCTTCCGAAGCGACAGTTCGCCGCTTTCGGAAAGGACGGGCATGCCGGCGATGAAGTCCAGGGCCACATTGGCCTTCGCCATCAGGAAGTCGATCTCCCCGAGGAAGATGGCGGCGGCCGATAAGTCAGGAACATACGGACGCAGGAACTCGGAGAACTCGTGCAGGATGCGCGCGATCTCGCGGGTTTCGGCGAACCGGAGTTCGGAAATTTCATTGGTGAGGGCGACGACCTCGGCCGGTTCCATGAAGGTGGTCTTGCCGGTGGCGGACTCGTCATAGACAAAGCCCTGGAACTGCCGTTTCTTTGCCGATGTCACCGGCAGCAGCATCTTGCCGTCGCGGATGGAAATGCTGGCATCGGCCTCCACGAGCCCGTCCTGCTGCGCTTTCCGCAGGATGGCGTTCATCCGCTTGGAGACGTTGATCTCCTTCTCGCGGATGGAGGTGCGGATCTCGTACAGCTTATCCGACGCCGTATCCTTGATTTCCCCGTACTTGTCCAGGATACCGTCGATGCGGCGCTGGATGTCCGGGAAACCCGGGAAGCCCGAGGACATCTGCTTGAGGGCGGGATAGATACCGTCCTTGATGCCCCGGAAGAAGGTCGTGACCTTCCGGAGGGTGTCCAGCATCGTCCGGAGCCGTCCCAGGGAGAGAAGGTCGATGGAAGCGTTCTTGCCGATGGGCTCGAGGAAGGGGAGACAGTCGATGTAGCCGCTGGTCGGGAAGTTCTCCTCGAACATCAGGATCAGGCGCATCTCGTCGGTGAGGGCGAGGCGTTTCCGGATGACGGCGGGATCGGTGCTGAAGGTTTCTTCCTCGACGCGCGCGGCGGCATAGTCCGTCGAACACCGGTCGGCAATCATAGTCCGTACCCGGTCAAACCCCAGTTTCTGCTCCAACCTTTCCGCTTTCTCCATACTCAGGCCTCCTTCCCTTCTTTACCTGTGTCCATCGCGCTGCCCAGCAACTGCCGGAGCTCCTGCATCGACTCGACTTCCGTCACCTCGCCGCTGCGGACAAACCGCACGGCGCCGTCCTCCTCCGACACCACGATGATATCGGCGTCGGTATCCTCGGAAAGGCCGATGGCGGCGCGGTGCCGCATCCCGAAATGGGCCGGGATGTCGGTCCGGTTGGTCATCGGAAGCTGGCAGCGGGCCGCGGCGATGTGGTTGCCCACGAGAATCATCGCGCCGTCGTGCAGCGGGGAATTCTTGAAAAAGATGTTCATGATCAGCCGGCGGTTGATCTCCGCGTCGAAGCGGTCGCCCGTGTCCATGAACTCGTCCATCGAGGACTTGTGCTGGATGACGATCAGGGCGCCGGTCTTTTCCGCCGACATGGCGCGCACGGCCTCGGCGAGTTCCTCCACGCTCCGGCTGCCCAGCTGCTCCTCCTTGATGCCGAGGAGACGGTTGAACAGGTCGCCCGTCCGTCGGGATATACCCGTCTGCATGGCGAAGCGGTTCAGAAGGTGTCGGATTTCCGGCTGGAAGATGATGATGATCGCGAGCACACCGACGTCCAGGAGGGCGTTCAGGAGGACGGTCATCATCCTCATGTTCAGTGCCGAAGCGATGGCCTGCGCCGCTACGAGCAGGGCGAGGACCAGGACGATGTTCATCACCGTGGAGTTGCCCCGGATGCTCCGCAGCAGGAAGAAAATCAGGAGGCCGACCATCCCGATGTCCAGGATGTCCGCCCAGCCGAACTGCAGGAAGCTGAATATACCCAGCACTTTCATCATACGATACAAATGTACGAAAAAGATTTCGTACCTTTGAACACTTTTAAGAAATTGAGATGGGTTTTCGGGTCTTGAAATTCGGCGGGTCGTCGGTAGCTAGCGCTACCGCCATGTCCCGCGTGCTGGATATCGTGGGGCCGGAGATGGCGAAAGGCCGCGTCGTGCTCGTGAGTTCCGCCATCAGCGGATGCACGGACGGACTGCTCGCCTGCGCCGCCGGGGACACTTCCGGACTCCAGGCTCTCAAGGAGCGCCATCTCGCCATCGTGCGCCGGCTTTTCACCGGCGACGAACGCGCCGACGCCACGGCCGAAATCTCGAGGCTCTTCGAAGAGATGCTCTCCGCCCCGGGCGACGAAAAAGTCACCTTCGGCGAACTCCTCTCCACCCGCATCCTCGCCCGGAAACTCGCCTGCGAGGGCTGCAAGGTCCATTGGGTCGATTCTCGAACGCTCGTCGTGAAGGACGACCTGCCGGAGACCTATCGGCGCATCCAGTCGGCCGTCAATGCCACCGATGCCGAGATCATCGTCGCCCCCGGCTTCATCTGCAGCGATTCCGCCGGCAAGATCTGCACCCTCGGCCGCGGCGGCTCCGACTACAGCGCAGCGCTGTACGCGGCCGCTTTGAACGCCGAATCCCTCCAAATCTGGACCGACGTACCGGGCATCATGACGGCGAACCCGAAGCAGGTTCCCGCCGCCCGCACCGTTCCCGAAATGTCGTACCGCGCCGCCCTGGACATGGCGGAGCACGGCGCCAAGGTGCTCTACGCGCCGACGGTCGCCCCGGCGATGGAAGCCGGCATCGACATTGAAATCCGAAATACCTTCGCCCCCACGGGCCGCTATACCCGCATCTCGTCCTCTTCCGACGCTTCGCCCTGGATCGGCGTTACGTCTTCCGCCGGTGAAATCTGCCTCGTAGGTACGCCGGAGAGCGATTTTTCGTCCGTAGCGGACATCATCCGCGAGACGCTGCGCAGCGCGGGCATCGCCCCGCTTGCAGTCTCCGTCGAGGGCTGCGACGTCCTAGTCCGCGTGCGGGAAAGCGTAGAGCTTCCCGCCCTGCAGGCCCTCCACCGGGCGTTCTTCGAGACGCTCCCGGTCCGGGAAATCAGCCTGTTCATCGCCGGCTACGGCGCGGTGGGGAAGGCCTTGGTCGACATGGTCGGCCGGACCGCCTACACCGTGGCGGAGCGCACCGGCAAGACGCTCCGCGTCACCGGCGTCGCCGACAGTCGCCGCTTCACCATCGACCCGGGCGGACTCGCCGCCATCGACCTGACCCGCGACGGCACGACGGGCGACTTTGTGAACGCCGTCATCGACCTGGCCCCCAAGGGGTCCGTGTTCGTGGACTGCACCGACAGCGAAACCTTGTACCGGCGCTATCCGGACCTGTTCCGGGCCGGGCTGAACATCGTTTCCTCCAACCGCCGGTCCTTCGCCGTCCCTTACGTGGAGTATGCGGCGATGCATGCCGCGGCCCGCGAAAACGGCTGTTTCTTCCGCTATGAAACCACCGTGGGCGCGGCCCTGCCGATGCTGGAATCCCTGGCCATCGGCGCGAACAGCTGTGACGAGATCGTCTCCATCGAGGCGGTCGTCTCCTGCACCCTGAACCAAATTCTGAGCGCTTATGGGGAAGGCCCGACCTTCGCTTCGCTCGTGCGGGCGGCGCAGGAAGCCGGACTCACCGAGCCCGATCCGCGCCTGGACCTCGGCGGCCGCGACGCGCTCCGCAAGCTCCTCATCCTCGCCCGTGAAGCGGGAGTTCGGCTCGAGGAGGAAGACGTCAACATCCGCCCCCTGATTCCCGCCAACCTGTTCAATGTGCCGCTGGAGGACTTCTACCGCGGACTCGACGAGATGGAACCCGTCTTCGCCGAGGCGCACCGCCAGGCCCTCCGGGCCGGCTGCCGCCGCCGCTTCGTCGCCTTCCTGGAGAAGGATCCTGCCTCCGCCCTCGGCTATCAGGCCGGCATCCGCGTGCAGCAGGTTCCGCAGGACCATCCGGCCTATCACCTTCGCGGAACGGAGAACGCGATTCTCATCCGCAGCGCCTTCCATCCCACGCCCATCGTGATTCAGGGACCCGGCGAAGGCGCCCGCCAGGCGGCATCGAGTATCCTTAACGATATTTTGCGCTGATTTTTATTTTTAAGATAATTTATTATCTTTGTAGCGGTTAGTATTTCAGCAAAACGGATTTAATAATTTTGGACGTATGAAAGTTGCAGTAGTGGGAGCCACCGGTCTGGTCGGCTCAAAAATGCTCAAAGTGCTGGAAGAGAGGAACTTCCCCGTGACGGAATTACTTCCTGTCGCCTCCTCTCGCTCCGTCGGAAAGAAGGTTCAATTCCAGGGCCGCGAATGGACGGTCGTGAGCGCCGACGAGGCGATCGCGAAGAAACCGGCCGTCGCCATCTTCAGCGCCGGCGGCGCAGCCTCCGGCGAACTCGCACCCAAGTTTGCTGCCGTCGGCTGCCGCGTCGTGGACAACTCGTCCTACTGGCGCATGGACCCGACCAAGAAACTGGTCATCCCCGAAATCAACGGTGACGTCCTGGGTCCCGATGACTACATCATCGCGAACCCGAACTGCTCTACCATCCAGATGCTCATGCCGCTGGCTCCCCTCCAGAAGGCATACGGCATCAAGCGTATCGTCGTCTCCACCTACCAGAGCGTGAGCGGCAGCGGCCAGAAGGGCGTGAATCAGCTCCAGGCCGAGCGCGCCGGCGAAACCGGCATCTTCTATCCCCATCGGATCGACCTCAACATCCTCCCCCACATCGACAGTTTCCTCGAGACGGGCTACACCAAGGAAGAGATGAAGATGGTCAATGAAACCCGCAAGATCCTCCGTGACGACTCCATCGCCGTCAGCGCCACCACCGTCCGCGTGCCGGTCTGGGGCGGTCACAGCGAGAGTGTCAATATCGAATTCCGCAAGCCTTTCGACCTGGACGAGGCCCGCGCCCTGATGGCGTCGATGCCCGGCGTCGTGATCCAGGACGACCCCGCGAACAACGTCTATCCGATGCCTTTCTATGCCGAGGGCAAGGACGAAGTCTTCGTGGGCCGCATCCGCCGCGACTTCTCCGTCGAAAACGGTCTCAACCTCTGGTGCGTTAGCGACAACCTCCGCAAGGGCGCTGCCACCAACGCCGTCCAGATTGCCCAGCTCCTGCTGGAGAAGGGTCTGCTGGAGGGC
>Ga0265300_10003711_pt1 | contig 12447 bp, 5 predicted proteins | sample AusTroGonzalo_MG_FD_193482 | JGI IMG/M metagenome (GOLD analysis project Ga0265300, IMG submission 193482) | Bovine rumen microbial communities from tropical cattle in Woodstock, Queensland, Australia - Gonzalo_03 | ecosystem: Host-associated > Mammals > Digestive system > Stomach > Rumen ... | reverse complement strand
GGCCTTTTTCGTCGGCTTCAATCTGGAAAATTGCCCCACGGTACTTGGGGGCTTTGGCAATTTCTTGTAACTTGTTGGAAAAGGATGCACATTGTTCTTCGTTCATGGCCGCAAATGTAGAAAAATAGAGGAGTGATGAGTGGTGAGCTTTGAGAAATGAGCACGGGGCTTCGCCCCTTTGTTTTATAATCGTGCTTGAGGCTCCTGATTTCAACTCATGGCTCAAGGTTGAAGGCTCATAGCTCATGGCGAAGCATGTGATTCTTATTCTAAAACCTGTTACCTGTAACCTGACACCTAAATGCAAAAAACGCAACCCGTGAAGGTTGCGCCAAATGTAGTCATTAACAGGAAAAATTAGAATTAGAACTGTTCAATCTGGGTGTTGAACTTATACTTGTCCTTGTAGTAGGCAAGCATCTCGTCGCTGTTGGAAAAAGCTTTGCGGAGCGGGTCGCGGAGAGCAGGTTCTCTTTTGACCTTCTTCTGGATTTCAGGCACGACATCCTTGAAGAAAAGTTCGTTGCTGGCAGATGCGACATGGTTCTGGTTGTAGTCCATGTGGTAGCGGCGTTCGACCATCTGGAACAAGTCGGACTGGCAGGAATTTTCAGGCGGCAAATGAGATGCGACAGGCAAATAGCACTGCTTGATGTAATCCTGCTTCATGCTGACAATGAGACTGTCGATGGCAGGGATGTTGTGAACCGAGTCGTTATGACTTGCTAGTTCTGCCTTTGGGGTCACAACTCCAGAGCAACCAGAAACGAGTGCTGCTGCGAGTGCGAGGGATGCCCAAATGATGGAATTTTTCATGTCCTAATCCTTTTTTTTGACATTGTTATTACACTACATCAATCCCGATGAACAAAGTTACTTAATTATGGATTGATTTGCGATAGTTGGGGTGTAAAATTCTTGTTACGAAGAACTGTTTTTTTTGTTTTTTCACGTTTCATGTGATATAAAACACCAAAAATTTACTTTGAAGAGGGTTTAAACTTGTAAAACCACTTGATGGGGTCGATTACATCGTATTTTACGTTGCCGATTCGTTTCTTTCCTTTCTTGCTTACAAGTCCTGTGACAATGTGTGCGTGGGGGCCTGTCGTGTGTCCTGTTGTACCGACGGTGGCAATCGGGTCACCCGGCATGACATCCTGGCCGTTTAAATAAAGTAACTTGTCGCAGTGCATGAACAAGATAACATCGTTTTTGCGAACAAGCCCGATGATGACTCCTCCGCGTTCGTCGCGGCTAGTCCATGCCTTGGCGTTGAAGGGGGCGAGGATGCGTGCCCCTTGGCGGCTTGCGACATCAATACCGTTGTGCTTTCTTTGTGTGGCCGTTGCGTTTTCATGATAAAATTCCGTGATGTAGGCGATGCTGTCCGAAATGACGGATGTCCAGTACTTCCAAGCGGCTCCGATGGTGTCTGCCGAGGCGGGGCGCTTGATTTCATTGGGGCGCGAAAAGCGTATCGTGGTTCCTTTGGGCGGAATGTTCTGGTTGCCTTTTTCCCAAGAGGTTACTTTGAATCCGTTGTCTTCAAGAGTTTTGGCAACGTAATTTTTGACCATCTTTTCGTTTGTGATTATTGCGTCGAAGCGTCCGATGGCGTAACGTGCGATACGCTGCATGCTCTCGACTCCGTCGAAGGTGTATTCGAAGGAGGGGGCGACGGAAAGCTGGTTCCGTTCTTGGATGCGGTCGCGCAAGTTTGAATCGCTGCGGTCGATGTCTGTCACGAAGAGGAATGGCGCGATTATTGCGACAATGAGCAGCAACGGGAAGCTGTTGCGGATAATTCGCGGGAATCCGTCGAGCGGGTTCTTGATGAGGATGGATACTTTATGGAGCTTCTTTACGACTTTAGCCAGATTTTCCGGGTTTTTCTGGAAATCCAAAGCGAATGCTTCCTTGGTCGCGATGGCGTTTTTGCGGATAGCTTTGCGTGCCCTGGGGAAACTCCGTCCGGGTCGTTCTTTCGAGAGCCAGAGAATTTGTGCTTTCTGGGCTTCTTTTACGTCTTCGATGAACGCTGCCGCCGAATTCAGGGAATTTTCAGTCACATGCACCATCAAGAGGCGGGCCATCGAAATGAGGTTCCCGACGTTCTCGATTTGTTCGGTCGAAATGATGCCGATGATATGTGGGGCAATCTTTTCGAGGTTCTTGATGTTGTGGTAGAGTGTGCGGTATTCCGAGTCCGAAGCAGGAATTGCCTTTGTGCCGCTAATCGTGATATTGACATCGGCTGCTGAAATTTCTGCGATGTCTTCGGCAGTGAGGTCTTTTTTCGAAAGGTCGGCGGCCTGTAGGGGAGCGTTGCCTGTGAAGGGGCGCGTGCCTGAAAAGTCGATTACAACAAAACGCGCACCGGCGTTAAGTGCCAGTGCGAATTTCTGCAAGGCTTCTGTGGGTAAAACGTCTTCGTCAGAAATGGCGAAAAGCGTGAATCCGCCTTGGTTGTAAAGGCTTTCTAGGACCTTTCTTTGCATGCCTTACTTGGCGGCACCGCGCGGATAGGTGTAGCCGGAAGGAGGTGCGGCGACGAACTTATCGACTTGGAGGTAGAGTTCTTCGGCGGATGCTGCCGGGTTGAAGAAAATTTCCTGGTTGCGGTTCTGGCTGCGGCCCTTGATGGGTTCGTTGCGGCGACCACGGGAGACGATGCCGAGCGGGAGCACTTCCAAAAGCGGCAAGAGACCGAAGTAGCGGAAAAGGCTGAAGTTCTTCTGCCAAGTGGTGCGTTCTGCCAAGATTGCAAAGGTCCCTTCGATGATGGACTTGCTCTGGAGAAGGTCTTCGGAGGTCATCGTCACGAGTTCGTGATTGGTGGGGAAGTTGTTCTGGAAGTTGACCATGTCGCCTTTGAGATAGTTGGCGTCGCAGAGAAATACGAATTTCATTGTTTTTCCTGGTTAGATTTAATGGTGTTAGTTACAAAATTAGCATTTTTTGGCGGATTTTGTGGTATTTTGGGGTGTGTCTGCAAGGGTGCAAATCTAAAAATCATTGCTTTTTACAAAAAGTTTACAATCTGGGTGGATTTTTCCCGTTTTTTGGCTTTTAAACGGGTTTGGGGCTTTCTCAATGGCCTTGATATTGCTAACTCGTTGATACTCAATGAGTTATGTGTTTTTTGAAAAGCAATTGACAAAGATATTATTTATAATTATGAAAAAACATGATTTAATATCGTTATGTTTTTTTTTGAAAACATTATATTTATAGACGTTTTTTAGGACGTGTGAGAAATTTCACTTCGAAATTTTGAATTCGTGTATGGTAATTCGGAGAACGAAAATGAAAAAAATGAAAAGGTCCATGGCGGCCTTGCTTGCTTCGGCTAGTGTGATAGCGACATCATCTTTTGCGCAAGATCCTGCACCAGTGGCTCCAGTTGGGGCGGCCCCGGCTCAAGTGCCGGCAGCAGATCCCGCTCCAGCGTATCCTGAACCGGCTCCGGCAGCGGAGAATGAACCTCCACAGATAAATGGAATTCCTGGTGAATCTATTTTGGAAGGTGGTACTTTTTCAAAGATTAATCTTGATAACTTTGTAACGGATGACCTTGATCACCCCTCCCAGCTTCGTTGGAAGGTGAGCGGTAACAAGAACCTCAGGGTGACGATCGCTCCGGATCATACGGTTGAAATTGCGACTCCGAATCCTCTTTGGAACGGTTCTGAAGATTTGACTTTTACGGTAACGGACTCTAGAGGAGCGATTGCTTCCGAGACGGTGAACTTTAATGTGGAATCCGTGAACAATCCGCCGGTGGTAAGCCAGATTCCCGGTCAGGTTATTTCGGAAGGCAAGCAGTTCGCAAAGATTCGCTTGGATGACTATGTGAACGACCCGGACAACAAGAAGGATCAAATCACATGGGATACGGAAGTCCGTCCGACGGGCGGCCCGCAGGCTGACGGTGATTTGTCTGTAACGATTGACGCAAACCGCGTGGCGACGATTGCCATTCCTGATGCTCATTGGTATGGTTCTGCTCAAATCAAGTTTATTGCAAACGACCCGGATTACGGTAGCGACAACAAGACTGCGGCCTTTACAGTTTCTGCAGTCAACGATCCTCCGGTATTCACAAAGAAGATTCCCGACCAGATTATCGACGAAAAGAATCAGTTCGACATGATTTCTTTGTCCGATTATGTGACGGACCCGGATGAGGACCCGATGAACCTCAAGTGGACCGTGACGGGCAACAAGGACTTGAAGATTGAAATCGACAAGTACGGTTCTGCCATTGCGACGACGCCGAACGAAAACTGGAATGGTCAGGAACGCGTGACGTTTACCGTGACCGACGCAGCCGGTGCTTCGATAAAGCAGGACGTTTTGTTCAAAGTAAATTCCATCAATGATCCTCCAGAGTTTGTTCAGAACATTCCGGACCAGACGATTGAAGAAAAGCAGGAATTTGCTCCGATTCAGCTGGGACAGTACGTGAAGGACCCGGACCACCGCGTTGAAGTGCTCAAGTGGACTGTTTCGGGCAACAAGGATTTGAAAGTCTCCGTTTCTGGCGGCGTTGCCACGATCCGCATTCCGAACAAAATGTGGAACGGCTCTGAATCCATCAAGTTCACGGCTTGCGATTTGGACAAAGCGTGTGCGGAATCCGAAGCCATGTTTACGGTCAATTCCGTGAATGACTTGCCGAAGTTTATTCGTCCGATTCCGGGACAGAACATCAACGAAAGACAGCAGTTTACGAAAATCAAGCTGGATGACTTTGTCAAGGATGACGACAACAAGAATTCCGAACTCTCCTGGGATGTCGAAGTCAAGCACCAGGGACCGATGCCGGAAACGGGTACGCTCAACGTAACGATTGACGATAATCATGTTGCGACAATCGAAATCCCTGATCCTAGCTGGAACGGCAACACGATTGCTACGTTTACCGTGACGGACCCGGAAGGTGGTTCTGCCAAGCAGGATGTCGCTCTCAACGTGAAATCCGTGAACGATCCGCCGGTATTCAAGAAGATTGCTGACCAGACGGTCGAAGAAAAGTACGAATTCACTTCGTTTAATTTGGATGACTACTTGAGCGATGCCGACCATGATTTCTCGAAGCTCAAAGTCGAAGTGACGGGCAATAGGGATCTCAAGGTCAATATAGACAATAGAACGCACGAAGTCTCCGTAAAGATTCCGCATGACCAGTGGAACGGTACGGAAACGTTGATGTTTACGGCAACCGACCCGGAAGGCGCTCGTGCAACGACTTCTGCGAAGTTTACGGTAACGGCAATCAACGATCCTCCGGTGATGAAGGATATTCGCGAACAGACGATTAAGGAACAGGGCGAATTCAAGGTTGTTGAACTAGATAATTACGTTGATGACCCTGACCATGCGAAGAACCGCCTCAAATGGACGATTTCTGGCAATAAGGAACTCAAGGTCCAGATGGATGCTGGGCATAACGCTCGCATCACTCAGCCGTCTGCACAGTGGCATGGCGCTGAATCCATTACGTTCAAGGTTTGCGATCCGGACAATGCTTGCGATGAACGCACCGTGCTCTTCACGGTGGAATCTGTGAACGACGTGCCGATGTTCGTAAGGCAAGTGACCCCGCAGACGATCAAGGAAAAAGGCCAATTCCAGCCGATCAAGCTTGGCGACATGGTGAAGGACATGGACAACAAGCTCTCTGAACTTACGTTTGCTGTTTCTAGCAGACCGGCTGCCGGTTCTAAGAAGAGAGAATCTGAACTCAAGGTTGAAATCGACGACAACAAGGTTGCAAAGATTGTTATTCCGAACAAGTTCTGGAACGGAGCCGAAGAAATTACGTTTACTGTGACGGACCCGGAAGGGGCTAAGGCTTCTTCGACGGCTCTCTTTACCGTAGAATCTGTGAACGACCTCCCGGAAATCAAACAGGTGGCCGACCAGACCATTCAGGAAAAGGGCGAATTTACGCCGTTCAATGTGTCTGAACTCGTGTCTGACCCGGATGACCGCTTTGAAAGCTTGAAGATTGACTTTACAGGCAATAAGGATCTCAAGGTCGATATGTCCAAGAGCGGCATCGTGACTGTGAAGACTCCGAACAAGATGTGGAATGGTACTGAAAAGGTGACGTTCACTGTAACGGACCCGTCTGGTGCCAAGGCTCGTTCTACGGCAACGTTTACTGTTGTTTCTGTGAACGACCCGCCGATCATGAAGGAAATTGCAAGCCAGACTATCAAGGAAAAGGGTGAGTTCAAACCAATTGAACTTGACAACTTTGTTGAAGATTTGGACCATCCGAAGAATCGCCTCAAGTGGAAGATGGAAGGAGCGCAACAACTCCGTGTGACGATGGACGCTGCACACAAGGTAACTGTTGTTCCGCCGTCTCCGAGCTGGAACGGTTCCGAAAAGATTCGCTTTACTGTGACCGACCCGGATGGAGCAAGCGACAGCAAGGAAGTGACGTTTACGGTTCTTTCCGTGAACGATGCTCCTGAATTTGTCCGTGATTTGCGTGACCAGTCTATTGACGAAAAGAAGCAGTTCCAGCCGATCAAGCTTGAAGATTTCGTGAAGGATGCAGACCACAAGATTTCTGAACTCAAGTGGACATTCAAGGTCAGCCCGATTGGCCAAGGCTCTTCCAAGAAGAAAGGCAAGAAGGGCAAGGATGAAGAAGAATCGGTTGGTGAAACGCTCAATGTCCAGGTCGATGCGAATAACGTTGCAAACATCGTGATTCCGAACAAGTACTGGCACGGTGCAGCGAATATCACGTTTACCGCCACAGACCCGGAAGGCGCCTCTGCAAGCAAGACCGCTCGCTTTGAAGTGCGTTCCGTGAACGATGCTCCGGTTCTTGCAAGCAACGCTCCGACGGGCGAAACGATTCTCGAAGGAGGCCGTTTCAAGACTATCGATCTTTCGACTCTTGCCGACGACCCGGACCATCCGGCTTCTTCTTTGAAGTGGGAAGTTTCTGGCAATAGAAACCTCAAGGTCGATATGCGCAAGGACAATACCGTGATTATCACCACTCCGGACCCGCAGTGGAGCGGCAAGGAAACGCTCACGTTCTCCGTCACCGACCCGGAAGGCGCATACGCTCGCCACAAGATGCTTTTTGAAGTGACTCGCGTGAATGATCCTCCTGCATTTGTGAACCGTATTCCTGACCAGAAAATCAAGGAAAAGGAAACCTTCAAGCCTATCAGGCTCGATGATTTCGTGAAGGACCCGGACAACAAGCCCAATGAACTCCGTTGGAAGATTACGGGTGCTAAGCAGCTCAAGGCTGAAATCTCTGCAAGCCGCATGCTTACGGTGACGGCGCCCGGCAAGGATTTCTGGTGCGCTCCTGAAATGATGATTCTCGAAGTGAGCGACCCGGACGGCGCAAAGACTTCGCAGTCCATTACGTTCGAAGTCATGTCCGTGAACGATCCTCCTGTCTTGAAGGATATTCCGCCGCAGAAGATTCGTGAAAAGGGACAGTTCAAGGATATTGAATTGAGTAAGTTTGTCCGTGACCCGGATAATACGATTGAGCAGCTTTCTTGGACTGTCAAGGTGCTGAAATCGGAATCCGCTCGTGCCAAGAAAGGCAAAAAAGGCAAGAAGGGCAAGGGTGATGACGACGATGAAGATGACGAACCTTTGAAGGATCCGTTCAGTGTCGTGATTTACAAGGGCGGCCTCGCTCACATCAATATCGCCGATCCGAACTGGCATGGCGAACGCAATGTGGAATTCACTGTGAAGGACCCGGATGGCGCAACGGATTCCAAGACGGTCAATTTTGTTGTGGAATCCGTGAACGATCCTCCGGTAATTCGACCGATTCTCGCTCAAGTTATCAAGGAAAAGGAACGTTTCCAGCCGCTAGACTTGACGGAATATGTCTCTGACCCGGATCACCCGGCAAAATCCTTGAAGTATGAAGTTGCAGAACCGCGTGCACTCAAGGCTTCTATCAACGCGAAGAAGCAGTTGATCGTGACGACTCCGGACAAGTACTGGAACGGTACCGAAAAGATTCGCCTCGAAGTGACGGACCCGGAAGGTGCGAAGGCCGTTCTCCAAATTGATTACGAAGTAACGCCAGTGAACGATCCTCCGGTGATTTCCAAGAATATCCCGGACCAGAAAATCAAGGAAAAAGAAAAGTTCACGATGGTGGACCTCGCTAAGATTGTGAACGACCCGGACAACAAGCCGAATGAACTCAAGTGGACTGTTACGGGGAATAATGAACTTGTCGTGGATATCAAGAACGGACGCGCAAGCATTACTGCTCCGAGCCCGGATTGGTATGGCAAGGAAACGCTTACGTTTACCGTGATGGACCCGGCTGGCGACAAGCAATCCACCAAGGCCACGTTCGAAGTTGTTTCTGTGAACGATCCGCCGAAGTTCAAGGCTATTCCGCCGCAGACGATTGAAGAAAAGAAGACTTTCCCGCCGATAGACCTTTCCAAGTATGTTACCGACCCGGATAACAAGATTGAAGAAATGAAGTGGTCGATTGACGACGAAAATCCGTTTGCTTCGGCTGCCCCTGTAAAGGCTAAGCATTCGAAGAAGGATAAGAAGAGCAAGAAGAAAAAGAAGGGTAAAAAGCATGTTGAAGAAGAAGATGATGCCCCGGCTCCAGTTGTTGCAGGAAAGCATCAGCTGAAGTACAACATCAGCAGCAAGGGTATCCTCACGGTCGAAATTCCGGACAAGTTCTGGAATGGTAGTGAAACTGTGACGATTAACGTGTTCGACCCGAGCCGCGAAAAGGCTTCTGTGGATGTACGCTTTACTGTGAAGTCCGTGAACGACCCGCCGGTCGTGAAGGAAATTCCGGGACAGACGACGCTCGAAGGCAAGCCGTTCAAGTCCATCAACTTGGACGATTATGTCAGCGACCCTGATCACAAGAAAGAAGAAATCCGCTGGAAAGCCACTGGTGCAAAGAACATCGATGTGAGAATCAATGGCTCTCGCGTTGCTGAAATCAAGCCGAAGAAGGATAACTGGTTCGGTGAAGAAACTGTTATCTTTACCGCTACGGACCCGTCCGGCGCTTCGGACAATTCTGTTGTGAAGTTTGTCGTCAAGCATGTGAATGCACCTCCTGTCATGCGTGATATTCCTGACTTTACCATCAGGGAAAATCAGAACGACGGCGTGATTGCAACGATTAAGCTTGACCAGTACGCTCGCGACAAGGATCATAACTTCGATGATCTCAAGTGGAAATTCTCTGGCCAGAAGCAGTTGCAGGTGAACTACGACAAGGCTAAGAAGACTGTGATTGTGGCTATGCCTTATGCTCATTGGAAGGGTGAACCGGAAAAGATTACATTTACGGTGACGGACCCGGATGGTGGAACGGCGCACAAAACCGCTACGTTTACGGTGATTGCCGTGAACAATCCGCCGGAGACTAAGGCTCAGAACTACGTGGCCCATGAAAACGAAAAGTTGAAGGTCCCTGCTTCGGGCGGCCTCATGGCTGGTGCGATTGACCCGGATGGTGACAAGATTGCTTCCGTGAAGCTTGTGATGAAACCGCGCAACGGTCGAATCATCTTGAACGAATTGAACGGTTCCTTTGAATACATGCCGAACAAGGGCTTCACTGGAATTGATGAATTTACGTACAAGGTGTTTGACCCGGCGGGTGCATCCTCCAAGGTTACGAATGCGGAAATCAATGTGATGATGAAGGTGAACGACATTCGCGGCAACAGCACAACCACCAACAATAAGAAAAAGAAGTAATTCGATTTTCTAAATGAACGAAGCCCTGCGGAATACGACCGCAGGGCTTTTTTGCTTTGAACGGAGAACTGTCTCTCTGGAGGCTTGTAAAGCCGATAGAGTCTATTATTTCTTGTGGGTCCTATCGCGTGCGAAGCACCCTTCTGGATGATGACTTGTGTTGCCGTGTCATGCCGGATCTATTCCGGCATCGCCTTTATTATGGTTGTCTCCCCGGCTTCTTGCTGGTGGTAATTTATTACGATTGCATATCGTCATGTTGAACGAAGTGAAACATCCAGTGCTTCTTGGTTAGATTTAACTGGATTCTTCAGCCTACGGCTTCATGACGATGCTAGAATGTCACCCCGGCCTCTGTGCCGGGGTCGGTCTCTCATTACATTGAAAGAATCGTCTTATACGCTTCCACGAGTGTTTCGAATTTCACGGCGCAGTTGGCGGGGGAGGTGGATGGCAATTTTACAGCCTTGATTCCAGTGGCGGATTCGCAGTATTTTTCGTAGAGCTTGTGGGCTGTGGCGCCTGTGCAGAATATGCGCTTGATTTTCGTTTTGGCGAGTAGCGATGCGATATCATTTGGCACTACGTCTTCGATGCTTGTGTCGCTTGCCCCGATGATGGTGCAACTGTCGAGAACATCCCATAAGGCGATGTGGTGCTTTTCGAGCATGGCGCGTTTTTCGTCAATGGTCGTGGGGAGCGGTTCGTTTAGAACGCTTGCAAGAACTTTCCAAAAACGATTCTGCGGATGCCCGTAATAGAATCCTTGCTCGCGCGATTTGGGCGAGGGAATAGAGCCGAGCATTAGTACTTCGCAATTTTCGTCGTACAACGCCGGAAACTCATGCGAGACAAACGTTCTTGATGTTCTTGCTTTGTTTTTTCTCATATAGAACCTCAAAGGCGAAAATTGAAAATGCTCGCTTTCGCGAGCATGATGAAATCATGTTGTCATCCCGGCTTGACGGGGACAACCTTATAAGGCGAATGTAGCAGCCATACTTGTATGGTTATTACTGAGCCGCAAAGGTTGGGACCTTGGTCCCTTCTAGGCTTACTTATTATTCGCTCTGATAAGGTTCAGTGCCGACCCTGCCTTGAACCATGCCCACTGCTGTTCGTTGTAGGTGTGGCTGAGCGCGATGTTATCGACGGAGCCATCCTTGTGGTGGGCGACGAGGGTGAACTCGGAACCCGGAGCGAACTTCGTGAGGCCAACGATGTCGAACACGTCCTGTTCCTGGATCTTGTCGTAGTCGGCGGCGTTCTTGAAGGTGAGGGCGAGCATGCCCTGCTTCTTGAGGTTCGTTTCGTGAATACGGGCGAAGCTCTTCACGATTACGGCCTTCACGCCGAGGAAGCGCGGTTCCATGGCGGCATGTTCGCGGCTGGAGCCTTCACCGTAGTTTTCGTCACCGATAACGATGGAACCCGTGCCCTTGGCCTTGTAGATCTTGGCAAGTTCCGGAACTTCCTTGTATTCGCCGCACTGGCAGAGAACCTTGTTCGTTTCGCCGTTGAAAGCGTTCACGGCGCCGATGAGCATGTTGTTCGAAATGTTTTCGAGGTGACCGCGGTAGTTGAGCCACGGACCAGCCATAGAAATGTGGTCGGTAGTGCACTTGCCCTTGGCCTTAATGAGGATCGGGGCGCCAGCGATATCCTTGCCGTCCCATGCAGCGAACGGAGCGAGGGCCTGGAGGCGCTTGCTTTCCGGATTGATGGAAACGGTGATGTTGGAACCGTCAGCAGCCGGAGCCTGGTAGCCTGCGTCCTTCACGTCGAAGCCCTTCGGCGGGAGTTCGCACTGTTCCGGCGGGTCGAGCTTCACGGCCTTGCCTTCGTTATTCACGAGGGTGTCGGTCATCGGGTTGAAGCGGATGTCGCCAGAGAGGGCGGCGATCACAGCCATGAGCGGGGACGCCACGAAGGCGTGCGTGTTCGGGTTGCCGTCGGCGCGCTTCGCGAAGTTGCGGTTGAAGCTATGGACGATCGTGTTGAGTTCCTTCTTGTCGGCACCTGCACGGTCCCAGCGGCCAATGCAAGGACCGCAAGCGTTTGTCATAATTGTTGCACCGAACTGCTTGAACAAGTCGATGAGGCCATCGCGTTCGGCAGTGTAGCGAACTTGTTCGGAACCCGGGTTGATGAGGAGCGGGCACTTCGGGGAAAGACCCTTGGCGAGAGCCTGCTTGATCATGTTGGCGGCCATGAACAAATCTTCATAGCTGGAGTTCGTGCAAGAACCGATGAGGGCGGCACTCACGACCGGCGTAGATTCCGGCTTCGTTTCGGTAGCCTTGAGAGACTCTGCCATGTCGGTCACGGCGAATGCGCGGTCCGGGCTGAACGGGCCGTTGTAATGCGGAACGAGTTCGTCCAAGTTAATTTCGACAACGCGGTCGAAGAACTTTTCCGGTTCGGCTTCGACTTCCGGGTCGGCCTTGAGGTCTGCGGCAATCTTGTCGGCAGCGTCGGCGACATCTGCACGGCCCGTGGCGCGGAGGTAACGGCTCATGGAATCGTCGTAGCTGAACGTAGAGCAGGTAGCGCCCACTTCGGCACCCATGTTGGCAATCGTTGCCTTGCCAGTAGCAGAAAGGCTGCGAGCGCCTTCGCCAAAGTATTCGATAATAGCGTTCGTGCCACCCTTAACCGTAAGGATGCCAGCGAGCTTGAGGA
>Ga0265300_10003710_pt1 | contig 12448 bp, 12 predicted proteins | sample AusTroGonzalo_MG_FD_193482 | JGI IMG/M metagenome (GOLD analysis project Ga0265300, IMG submission 193482) | Bovine rumen microbial communities from tropical cattle in Woodstock, Queensland, Australia - Gonzalo_03 | ecosystem: Host-associated > Mammals > Digestive system > Stomach > Rumen ... | reverse complement strand
ATATTAAACTTTGCTAAAGATTTATGTGATGAGCTTTATGTCTTTATCAATGATGATGATTATATTGAAAAGACTAAATGACATAAACCTATATACAATGAAAATGAACGTATGGAAATGCTACATTTATTTTGAATTAAAAACGTGTGAATATTTATAAATCAAACAAGTTTAGAACAAAAGATGATTAAATGTTGAGTTAATGTAATATTTGTATGAGATGATTATGTCTGAAAGGAAGTTGTTAACCCATGCGATGCTCTAGTAATATTCTTCCAAAGAGACGATAAATATTCTACAACTAATTTAATTAAACGTATGAAATGAGAGCAGTAATACTTGACAGAGACTGAGTGCTTAACGAGGAGATAGGAGGAGTTAATAAGTTTAAAGACTTTAAACTCCTTCCTAATACTGCTGAAGCTATCAAGAATATACATGACGCTTGATACTTAGCTATCGTTATAACTAATCAGTCTGCGATAGATAAATGAAAACTTACGTGGGACGAACTGCATAAGATGGAACAAGTACTATACGATATTGGTATAGATGCTATTTTTACTTGTCCACATTATAAACAGAACTGTCCATGTCGTAAGCCTAAGACTTATCTATTCAAGAGAGCTGCTATTAGATATAAGCTTGACCTTAGTGAATGCTATACAGTTGGGGATAGTACTAGGGATATACAAGCATGACATGATGCTTGAACTAAAACTGTATGAGTGCTTACCGGTAAAGGATGTAAAGATAAGGAGTGTGAAATAACTCCTGATGAATTTACTACTAACTTATTTGAATGGACGAAAAAGATTTGTTAAATATGTTTATGTGAGCACACTTAGTTAAAGACAGTAGTAATAATTTTAATCTACTATATGATTGAGATATTTGAAATATCTGAGTATGTATAGATAGTACTCAAGCCGAGTGATGGTATGTACAGACATACAAGAGTGTTGAGTATAAGGACTTGACTATTAAATTCTTGTGAGATGTTATCAATGTAAAAATGCCATTATTTAAAAAACCGAAGGGATATAAAAGTGTCAAGATGGAATATCTTGCAATGCTTAATAGTTATATTAAGCAAGGGATAATTGGTGATAGGCGCGGAACTGTTATAAGTAGATTAATGGATAACCTAGATGTAGTTATCTGGGATAAAAAAATATGTTTCGTTGAAGTTAAAAGGTTCGACGAAAAAGATATTATCTTTAAGAGTAAGACTACTGAACTTGAATTTGGTACTGACACATTCAAGATTAATATTGAAAATAACTGAGATATAGGTAGATATGAAAACATATTACTACTTATGAAAGAAGTACAGGACTGATATTATGATGTTAGAACACATAGTCTTGTAGATAAGATTAATTGAAAGATGACCCAGCAAGATTATAAAATCTGAAGGGATATTACAATACTTTTACATGATAATGAAATAATAGATGTACAACAGGAAGACACAAAGTACAATGCTATCAAAGATAAAGAGTGACGACGAATTATCACTCCGGATTGAAAAAAAATCAATACAATTAACTTCCAACCTCGAGAAGTGACAGAATGAGACTGAGTGAAGAAAATTCGCTTGATATGAGCGTACACTCACCTTCTCCGCAATATGCTCGACTTTAATCCGCTGTCTCGACAGTATAACATGCTCATGGGACAAAAGAGGATTACATTCTTGGCATGATGTAGACGTAGTGGTAAAACTCTTCTCGGAAGTTACTTGATTGTCCGTGAGTTGTGGAGAATGCCTAACAGTATTAAACAAACTCAGAGAACTGTAAAATCATTCTACATTGCGCCTTCAGAGGATAAGTTCAAAGAAGTAGTCGATTATATTAAGACCGCTTCTGAAAGTATTCGTATGTTGCGTGTTCTAGACTTTAATAAAAAAGAAAATAGATTATACTTATACGATGAAAAGGTCTGAAGATGACAGAAGGTACAACTTACTGTTTCGTCTTGTGACTTTGTATCAGCTAAATGATACGAACCTGGAAGATGAAAGGCGTCAGACTTTATATTGGTAGATGAGGCAGCGTTTGTCAATGAAGATGTGCGGCTAAACATATTACCTATTCTTTCCAACGAACGTGCTAAGTTCTATGCTGTAAGTACTATCCAACGAGAGAGTATGCGTAACTGGTTCTATGAACAATTAGTTGACGCTGAGATGGGTTATGATAGCGAGATGTTATGAATGCGTGTAACTATAGATGATTTAGAGGATACACTTATAGCGCCTGAGGATAAGGAAAGAATGAAACGTAGTCTTAAACATAATCTTCAACGTTACTATGCAGAACTTTATGCTACATTTCCAAACAGTCAAGCCGTATTTAATCCTGAAGGTTTCTTTAATATATGAACTAGTTTAGGTTATTGAGAGATTATTCAAGGTTATATAATTGGTTACGACCCTGCTAAACGTGCCGATACCTGAGCTGTTATGGTATGACAAATACGTTTACCTAGTAAAGGTAACCAATATATAGAACTTATAGAAGAGTATTGACTAACCTGAGAATATACTCAACAAAAAGAATTTGTTAAAAACCTAAAACAAAGTTTCATATATAAATGATACCCTTGCATATTAATTATGGACGTGACATGAGTATGAGAAGCTGTATCAGAAATATTCTGAGATATAGTTGATTACAAAGTATTATATACAGCACAAGGTGTTCGTCCTGTAGTTGATGACTACTGAGCTTGGAAAACACCAAAGACAGTATTAGTACACGGTACTCAACTACTTATGGAAAAGAATATGATGAAGTGAGTTAGTACACTTACTAAACTTATGGATGAGATGAGATATTTTGTTGGTTATACAACTCCAGCAGGTAACACTAAGTACGAAGCTAGTTCTGGACATGATGACTTTGTAAATGCTATGATGTTAGTAAGCTTTCGATATAATTATATTGAGTGACATATATACTCTATGGGTAGAAATAATGAAATAAAACGTGAATGAGTTAATCCTTTGACCGGTTTGTATGAACCTTTTGCTATGAGGACCGATATACCTGCAAGTAAAAGGTGAATGAAAAAATGAAAAAACTATTGATTTTGATGTTAAAAATGTTATTAATATATAAGGGAATTTATTATTTAAGTTTGACATGAATAATCCAAAGGACGTTAAAAATTTCATAAGCCCATATAAGAAGGCTGAAGACCAGGTTTGGGAGGACCTGAATATATTGAAAAACTTCTACGCAAACCACTTACGAAATAAGTGGGCTTCTGCGTATAGAAATTATTTTATGTACAAACTTGATAGAGCTTTGCTTATCAAGGACTTTCAAACTAATATTAAATCTCCAGTCGTAAAGATGTACGTTGATGCTATGCGGACTGGACTTTATGATAATGTAATTAACTTCCGTGTTATTGGTAGAGACAGAGAAGACCAGAAGAAAGCTGACGATGTTAAGGCATGGTTGGAACGAGGTTTCTCTGCTTCTAACTCTAGGATGGAATTTATGTCTGCTATCAAAGAAGCTCTCATATGTTGACCATGATACTTAAAGATAGGATTTGTCGACAGAGAGAAAAAGATAGAATATAACCGTGGACTTAAAAAGTACAATAAGAGTACAAAGGAACAGTATCCGTTCATTAAGTACGTTCCACTGTTTAACGTATTTATTGACCCAACGGTACGTTCCTTTGAAGAAAGTCCATATGTTATTGAAAGGAATGTTATAAGCGTAAATGCTTTTAACAAATACTATAGCAACTACTTCAAAGATAATAATACTAAAAGAGTAGTAGATTATGCAATTGCTAATCCTTACTACTTCAGTAATCTTGACTATAATAGAATTAAACATGCAAGTTTCTGGGATGAAGCCAGTGTAAAAAAATTCTTTGAAGACCATGTTGACAATAATGACGGAGGACTATTTGATACATTTACTCAGAACTATTTAAGTTTTGAGAAGAATAGTAAGTACGTTGAAGTTATAGAATATTGGAGCGATGAGAAACATATTATGTTAGTGAATGGAAGAGCATTTGTAGACGAGGTGAACCCTCTACCATTAAAACAAAAACCTTACGTTGATATTGAATATAATAAAGCTCCAGGGTTAGCTTTCTGAAGTGGACTTGGTGTCACCCTAGAGGATATACAAAATATCACTGATGAGTTATTAAACTTACAAATGGACAACACTAAGTTTCAGATTGCTCCAATGTTCCAAAAACTTAAATGAGCCGATATGTTTAGTCAAGAAAGTTCTTGATTAGTATATGAGCCATTTAAAGTTGTTGAGGTAAATACTCCAGAATGAATGCATAGACTTGAATTATGAAGCCCTGAGTTTACTGGAGTAGATATGATACAATTCTTACTACAGTTATGAGAGATGAGTGAAGGACTTAACTCATACTCAATGGGTTATCAAAATAAAGTTGAGCGTTCTGCTACTTGAGTATCTGCTTTAGTACAAGCATTCAAGAGTAGATTGCTTCCATTGGTTGAGAGTATGAACCAAGCTCTAGCTAAGATTGCAGAGATGTGGACAGCTACTGCTGTAGTAATGATGCCTGAAACTGTAAGTATTAGAGTAATGTGAAAAGACAATACTCCAATATTCAAAGATATAACAATTGATGATATAGTTTGAAAATACGATATTGAGTTTGATGCTCAAGCATTGAAGAGTGCTACTCGTGAAATTAAACGTGACCAATTATTACAACTTCTTCAAACATCAATTCAATGATGAATGGACCCTAACACAGGTGAATACTTCATCGATATGCGTGAGTTATGGAGAGAAATACTTGATGCGTTTGAAATGTCACAAGACCTTGTTATGAATAGTAAAGAGGTTAATAAAGACAAAACAAAGAGTATGATACTTCAAGCACAAAGTGAGCAGAAAGTTCAGCAGGCTGTACAACAGAACCAGCAGCCTGCAAACCCTATGGGTATGCCTATAGCTAATAACTGAGAGTTAGCTAGTGCTGAACCTGGTACTCAATGAATATGAATTGAATGAGAAACAGCCGCAAATGGAATAATGGCTGGTAATGATATAGTACAAAATATAGACCAAAATATCCAGCAAGAAGCTGGTCTCCAAATGCAAGGAGATATTTTAAATCAAGTAATGGCATAGAATGACTTTAGTGTTAAAATGACAACAAGACTGTACCGTTAAGACACCTGATTGTTGAAGTGCTTCTTTGTTTTATAGTACTGATGATAATGTATTAAAACTTAAAGACGACAACTGATGTTATGCTGCATTCTGAGCTGGTGCTGTATCTTGACATTGAGAACCTACTATCGTACCTAGTTACATATGACAAGAGTATGTTGATATAGATACTTGAACATTCTATATATCTAGAGGTAAATCATCTTGTGCTGATTGGGTACTAGCTACATTAAACATTTGGTGAACATGAGCTTGTTGAACATGTATAGTAACTGAAAACGAAACTTGGGCTCCAGGCGTATATAACTTTACAAACCTTTTGATTTGCCCTTGAGTTACATTAAGCTTCTGTTGATGAGATGTTAATCCAGTATTAAAAGCTACAAACTGTATCTGTAACATGGGATGTATAGATATTAGATGATGGTGAGTTACACATAATATATGTACAACAATTAATTACTGAGAATTAAATTTCCCATTATGTTGACGTTTTGATAGTCCATGTCTAATTACATTACGTTGATGATATTGATGTTTAAGCTCTTGAGCTAACTGATGACATTGATGACAATGATGAAGTTGTTGAGAATGAACATCTGCTGGTTGAGCATGATGAGAAAGTAGTTCTGCAACATCTTGAAGTTGAAACCCTTGATATGATTGATGTAATGGTATATGTGCTTGATGATGAGGATGAGGATGATGAGCTGGTAGAAGATGTTCATCATGATGAGGTGCATGAAGTGCTGGTAGTGCATGAGTTAACTGATGTTGAGGTAACTGATGAAACTGAGCTAGCTGATGGACTGGTTGTGCTAATGCTTGATGATGAGATTGATGATGAGGATGACGATGATATTGTAGATGATGAAATGGTTGAAACTGATGAACTGCTTGATGATGAGGATGAGAATGATGAGCATCATATATATGAGTTTGATGAACATGATGAAACGCTTGATGATGAACATATTGATACTGAAGCTGATGAAAGTGATGAGATAGTGTTTGGTGAAATTGATGAACTTGATGATGTTGAGTACAAATGTCTACATCATCTGGTAATGGTAAATATAATCCAGCATGATGTTGAGGTAATAGTCAATACTGATGTTGATGAACTTGATGATGTTGATGATGACTTTGAGGATGATGATGGGGTATGTTGAGATGATGAGATGCTTGAGGTTTCTTAACATATTCATGAAGTTATTGAACTACAGGTTGTCCTCTTTGAGCTTGATGAAATGCATATAGTATAATGTATGCTTTGTGATTGGTTTCTCCTAATATATATAATGAATGTGTTATATGATGTTGATGAAATTGATGACATTGAATGGATTGAAACTACTGTTGTGGTAGACAATGATGAGTTTGATGAAATTGATGAAATGGTTGAAACGTTACAATTATATGGAAAAATAATTTAACTTGTTGAGTAATCAATTTATGTTGAGGATGTTGATGAACATGATGACAGAGTTACTGTTGTTGTAGTATTATTAATTGATGTTGTTGATGCCCTTGAACTTTAGCTACATTTAAATTTAACTAATGTGATTTGTTAATATGAAACCTGGTTTCTATCTTGAAAGAGATATGACACCAGACCAAATAGCTGTATATATAGATGAATGCACATGTTGTATTAAATTTGTAGACAACTGCTGATGTGAAGTTGTTGTAGAATGAGTATATGCATGTAACTGATGTTGAGCACCAACTGAAGCTCCAGACTTTGTATGACAAGTATATGTTGATTTATGTACTGATTGAATGTACAAAGCTGTATGAACTGATGTGAGCGCACGAAATAAATTTTTATAATTAATTATCATAATGTCTAAGTTTAAACAATTATCAAGTAAAATTCAAAAACAATGACACAGTAAGAAAAGTGCTGATGCTATTGCTGCATCTATATGAATTAAGAAATATTGAAAAGCTGGTATGGCTAAGAAAGCTGCAGCTGCAAGGAAATAATTTATTTATTAAATAACTATATTATGCCAAAAGAGAAAACTAAAAAAACTATCATCCGTATAGACGGAGGACTTGGAAGAGTAATTGCAATGTCTTGACTTATATATGAATATGCCAAGACATATTGAGAAACAGAAGTAATAACTTCACGACCTATCGTATTCTGGTGAAATAACTTAGTTAAATATCATCCACTAGATAAACAAAACTTATACGAAGAAGTTATTAGAGGTAATAACTATATTGAAATAGAACCATATACAATGCCTGAATACTTTAATGATGGTATTAACTGGATAGATGTTATTGCTAAGAAGTTATGAGTTAAACCTGTAATGCCTAAGTTGTTCTTTACTGAGGCAGAGAAAAGAAGATATTGAATTTGCTGATGCCAAAAACCTATCATCTTTCAACCATTTGGTTCTGGAGTGAAGGATGGTTCTGGAAGCGACGATACATATCGTTCATTATATCCTGAACAAGCACAATACATTGTTAATTGTTTAACGCAATTAGGTTACACCGTATTCTTAGTGAGAAGTGAGAACCAACCTATGTTACAGAATTGTCAAACATTAACAGGAGATTTAAGAATGATTATGTGTTTAGCTGGTAAATATCCAGTATTAGCTGTTGATAGTTTCGTTCCACATGCGGCTATGGCTCAAGGTAATAAACCTGTAGTAATATGGGCTGGTACTGATGAATGAAGATTAGGATATAAAGATGCTTTAAATCTTAGAGAACATCCATTAGTAGAACATGTACCTATGAGAATGCCAACAAACGACTTTAACATGATGAACAAGAACCAACACACAAACCAATTCAGTAAGGACTTTTTAGATAATGTGGTAAAAAATTTCCTACCTGTACAGGCGGAGTGTGCTTTACCTACTAAAGAAGAGAAATGTGAAAATTAATTTTCAATGCTCAGTCTGAACCAGTAGCACCAGTCTGAGCAACAAAGCATACAATGTATGCTGACTGTACCGACTGAAAAATTAAAGTTAAAGACAGTGCCTGATGTGTATGTACGTTATGAGAATGATGAGGTGGATGAATTAGTTGAGATATATGGAGTACATGAGCTGATTGAGATTGTACTATTACTTCATGTACAACATTAGAAGCTAAAGAATATAATTTTGATACATTCACACTTAAAGCTCCTTTATTCTTTTGTTGACCTTGAATACCTGTAATTAAAGCTAATCATCTTTGTTTCTGTTGAAACATACAATTAGGTGCAAGTCCAGACCAAATATGAAATATTACTTGTTATTATAATGTAGCATGATGTGTTAGAAATATATCTAATAAATATCCAACTCCTGTTATTTGTTTAACTCGTTGAGTATGAACATGCTATTGTGGATACGGATGAGAAGCATGACAACCTTGACAAGGTTGAACATGTGGAGGTTGAGCATGATGACAATGAGCTAATTGTGCATGATGAGGATGAGGATGAGGATGAAGTGGATGAGGAGCATGATGAAATGCTACAACTAATTGTGGATGAGCATGATGAACATGATGAGCATGACGATGGTCATGATGAAATGGTTGATACTGAGATTTAAGATGATGAGCAGGTTGAGTTTGATGATGCTCTTCTAACTGTTTCTCTTGAAGCTGATGAACATGATGACCAAGTAAATGTTGTGGATGATGCTGATGAAGATGATGATGTATGAATTTAACAAGTAACTTTACAGTTAACTGTAGTTATGTAATCTTCTCAACTTGAACATGATGACAATGATGAGATTGATGTTATAGATGATGAATGGGTTGATGTTGATGAGTTGTAACATGAACAGGTATAATGTATGTATGTTGAGATAATAGTGTAAGATTTAGTGCATGATGATGTTGATGAAATTCTATATGAACTTCATGTGGATGAACATGATGAAATGGTTACTATGTAGATTGAATTACAATATGTTGATGAGCAGACGATACTAGTTGCATAGATATAGAAATTTGAAGCTGATGAAAATGATGAAACTCATTATCATGAAGATGATGAAATGGTTGATGTTGATGAAGGTTCTGTTGTTCTGTAAAAGTACTTCCAAATAATTCATATCAATTCTTAGACTGATGAAATGGTTGAGACTGATGAACATGATGCCGTTGAGGTTCAGGTTGAGACGCTTGATGTTTCATGTTTAATTGTACAGCTAGACCTTGAATGGTTACTCATACATATTTAATATGATGAAATGGATGAGATTGAACTTGTTGAGGATGAGATGGTTGATGTGGATGATTATGTGCATTATTAAATAACGATTGAACTTGGCTTTGTTGTTTATGATACCCTGGATGAAAATGATGAAATGCATATAGTTCATTGTATTGATTAGTATTATCTGCTAGATGTATAGATTGGTATGTTAATAATGCAACTATATGTTGAACAGGTTGATGCTGATGATGTTGATGAGATTGATGATGCCCACAACGAGAAGTATGATGACCAGGATGAGATTGAGGTAATGGATGAGATTGAGCTGATGTACATATTATATATGGTGATATGACAGCGTATGATTATCAATGTTGTGTAATAGATAATGAATGTGTAAATAATAAAATATGTATAGATTGAGGACCTGGTTGAAAATGATGACGTGGTAGAAGAAGTTGATACTTCCAATTATCATCATCTAGTTCTGCTTGTACATACATGAGTTGAAATTGAAATGATTGATTACCATGATGTACTTGAAGATATTGTTTAATTAAAGTTCCTACTAATTAATTTATATCTTAATAATATACAAATGGCTTGTAAATGAGGATGTAAAAAAGGTTGAAAGAAAAAATAGTTTTATTTCAATAATTAACTTAAATGTCTAGATGATTAGATAAACTTATCAGTGAACTTAAATGAAGAAGCTGATATGATTATGCATGAATACAAGACAAGATAGCTGCAATGCATAAGCCTCCTATGCCTGAACCTGAAGAAGGTATTGCTGTAGTTGAGATAGAAGCTATTCCTGAATGAGAGTGTCCTGCATGTTGAAAAGAACATGAATGACCATGTGAGGAACCAAAGAGCTGAGAAGCTGAAGAGCCTAAACTTCCAGAAGAAGTTGATAACGAACCAGCTAATGATGAAGCTCCATTCGAAGATACGACTGAAGAGAAAGAAGCTTTAGAGTGAGAAGATAAACTCGAAGAGCCAACTCCAGCTGAAGAAGATAGGATGCAAGAAATACTTAAAGCTATTAAAACATTTTTTCCGAACGAGAATACGGAAGACGTGCTTGTCAGACTTGTACAAAAACTAATTGATTTATAATTAATATACCACTATGTTATTGCCACGAAAGAAAGAAAAACAAAATAGAGATGTAGAATTTGTTAGCGAAGAAGGGATGGGATTTATCCTATCCCCTTTGACTGACAAAGCTTATGATATTATCTATGAAGCCATGGACAGATATATTGACTTAACTATGAAACAATATATCCAAGACAAAGTAAATCAGAAAATGCCCGATGAAACTGTACATGACCAGATTAGAGGGCTATTAAACTTTAAACAATTTTTGCAAAAATATAAAGACAAAATAAAAAAAGTATAAAAAAGTATTGATATTTATGTAAAAAATGTTATTAATAATTAAGAGGGATAATTTTTAAATATTAATTTAATTAGGGATATGGACGAATTAAGCCAAGACTTTGACTTGTTCTGAGGACAGTTAGACCAAACTGAACCAGAAACAGATGTTGTTGAAGAAGATTTATTCGGTTGAGCATTAGACAGCGAACCTACACCTGAAGAGGAGACTGTCGACGAAGGTACCGACTTAGAGGCTGAACCAACAGAAGAAGCTCCTGTTGCAGAAGCTGAACCAACCGAAACTGTTGATGAAGTGACAGATGCGGAAGAGCTTGACGCAGATGCAATCATCCAAGAACTACTATGACAACAAGCTGAAGTTGATGACAAGGTTGAAGAAATTAAAGACGAAGCAGAAAACACTGGTAACAGTGAGCTTTTGTGAATGATTGATGAATTGCAAAGTCTTTTAATTGAAAAGAACCAACTTATTGACGAGCTTACAAAGAAGGATGAAATTACTTCTAGTAAGTTAATGGATAAGTATTGAGACGCTGAGAACTATTCTTTCTATAAGGATACTATCGACGCTCTAGAAAACAATCCAAAACTTAACATGTTAGTTAAGTACATTGACAGCGACAACGAAAAGATGCAAGACAGAGTTATTAACATCTTATCTGACTTATTAACAGAAAGAACAGGTGAAGATATTTCTGCTCTTATAAATTCTAATCAAAAGTCTGCTGTATCTAATGCTTTAACAGATGTAAATGGTTGAGGTGAAGTTGCTGCTCCTGCTATTGAGGAAGAAGATAAACCATTAACATATGACGAAAGTATTAACAACTTATTTTAATTCCTTAATTTAGTTTATTATGGCAGTATTGAGTAATAATAAACTTGATGATTATGGTAAGACGATAAGCTATTGTCATGATTGTGCTGGTATTACAATACCTGGACACAAATATACTCCAACTAATTTGGAATGTCCAATAGCTTGTATTTGTACTCATGCATGTCTATATGAATGAGAGGTATTACCATGAGCATTAGGTTATACTAGTTCATCTACATGTTGTGGTACAACTACTAATGTATACACATTCTGTGATGTAACTATATGCGACCCTTTAGTAACTTTATATGATAAACCATTATCATAGTTTAATTTTATTTTATTTAATTTTTATTTATTATGGCTAATTTAGATACTTGAGCTACATACACACTTGGTGGTGTATTAGAAGAAATAGTAGGAAAAAACCTTAGAATTTTCCCTATTATGTTCAAACAATTCAAACACTTGGCATATTGTTTCTTCGACATTAAACAATTGTCATGAGAAAATCCTGGATATACAGTTGCTCCAAAAGACATTCCAGGAATTGAACCATCTATAACAGTTGATGGTTATTCAGTTAAATGGTTAGATTACAACACATTTGACTTTACTACAAAAGTAAATACAGCAGTTACTTCTGGAACATTGTCTAGTAACTCTATGACAGTTGTTGTAGATGACAACTCTGGATTTGCTATCAACGATACTGTATACTTCGTAACAGATGGAACAGCTGATAGTTATGATATTGATGGTACAGTTACAGCAGTTAATGCTAACGGAACTGGATTAACAGTATTAGTTAACACTATCAATGGT
>Ga0265300_10003703_pt1 | contig 12463 bp, 12 predicted proteins | sample AusTroGonzalo_MG_FD_193482 | JGI IMG/M metagenome (GOLD analysis project Ga0265300, IMG submission 193482) | Bovine rumen microbial communities from tropical cattle in Woodstock, Queensland, Australia - Gonzalo_03 | ecosystem: Host-associated > Mammals > Digestive system > Stomach > Rumen ... | reverse complement strand
GATATCACTGGTCGTTTTTGTTTTAGAATAAATATTTCGCTTTTATATTGCCGGCCCATCCGTCAAATCCACCAATTTGTTTTTGAATCGCACCAGCAAATGTAAAGTTTTTGTAATTATATTCTACATCTGTGCTGATTTCGGTGTAATCGTCAACAGATATGCCATCCATGGCGATATTGTTTATATAAATATCATGTGCACGATTAAATGTTGCGACATATTTTACAGACATTGCACCATACCAATCATCTATGATATGTTTCACGAATCTTGCAGATGGGGCAACATTCAAGAACATAGAATTTTTAGATGTAATCGTTTGTCCGCCAATGTATAAATTATCCGATGAAACCCATGTATATCCCGCATAGATACCCGGTTGAAAATATAATGTGTTGTCTATTTTTAATTTTACATGCGCATCCATTGCGACATTAAACCATGCATTGTTAAAATTGATGTGTTCTTGTTTGTTATTCACAGAACCATTGTTTAACAACAGCCCCGCATCAAATTTTTTGTAATTATATTTGGCAAATATTCCCAATGAATTTCCATATGTGTCTGTGCTGGCTGTATTGCCACTGATTCCTGCACCAAAAGCACCGAAAGATAAATCACCATATTTCAAATTTAAATCTTTGGTTGTTGTACCAAATCCAAATAAATTATATCTGGTTCTGGCAGATTTGTGATTTGAATAATGGACATTTGCATTTATATGTTTGGCGTCAATCCAGACGCCTTTTAATAATTGTCCTTTTTGGGAATGACTGGCCAATATGGCGGAATTATCAAAACCATCGCCACCATATTCGTTCAACCGATTCATAGTTCCATATTCATTTATTCTTTTGAAAAAATCAGATAAATTTTCAGAATTATGTGTAAATGACATAATTTGTTCCGACAGCATATTTATATCTATAGCAGATGCATTGTTAACCCATACAGGTGTTGCATTTGCAGAACATACGAATACAGATGTTAACAAAAAAGCAGTTGCAAAGATTTTTTGATTGGACATATTAAATTCTCTTTTTTCTTGGTTATATGTGTATTATATCACATTTTTATGACTTTTATGAAATTTTTATTGTCAGCTTTATTATTTTTATATACAATGATTTGCATGAGGACAAAGATAAAAATAGAGTTGGATAAACCTATTGTTATGGTTGGTTTAATGGGGGCAGGCAAGACCAGTGTCGGTCGTGCATTGGCCAGAAATCTTGGTATTCCATTTGTTGATTCTGATAAAGAAATTGAAAAAGCTGCGGGGTGCAGTGTCGTTGATATTTTTGCCATGTATGGTGAAAAAGAATTTAGACGTGTAGAAGAAAAAGTTATCGAACGATTAATTGAAACGCCACCTTTGGTCAAAGTGATATCAACGGGTGAGGGTGCATTTATAACAGATGCTGTGCGTGAGATGGTTTTGAACAAGGCATTATCTGTTTGGTTGCGCGCAGATTTGGAATTGTTGGTTAAACGGACTAATTTCAGACAGACACGTCCACAGTTATTAAACACAAACAGTCGTGAAATATTGGCCCAGTTAATCAAAGAAAGATATGATACATATGCTTTGGCAAATATCATGGTTGAAACTCGAGATGAGAATATTCATAAAACTTTGAATAAAGTTTTAGGTGCAATTGAACAATACAAACAAAACAAGGAGACAAAAAAATGAAACTGTTATCAGAATTTAAAACATTTATAAGCAGAGGTAACGCAATCGATATGGCTGTTGGTATCATCGTAGGTTCTGTGATGACCAGCGTTGTTAATTCTTTGGTTAAAGATATTATCATGCCACCAATAGGATTGTTAATCGGCGGAATTGATTTTTCTCAATGGTTCTTTGTTTTGGGTGGGGGCGAAGCTGGTGCAACATATACAACTATGGCGGCGGCCCAGGCAGCAGGTGCAACTACTTTGAATTTGGGAACATTTTTGAATACAGTTGTCAGTTTCTTGATAACAATGTTCGCTATATTCATATTTGTGAAGATTGTTAATTCGGCACGTGCAAAACAACCTGTGAAAACAAAAGCATGTCCATATTGCCAACAATCTATCAGCAAATTGGCTACTAAATGCCCATATTGTTGTTCTGATGTTCAACCAGAACAAATAGAATCTGTTGTTGAACCAGAATTGTACAAGAAAGTAAAAAGTTTAATTTTAAAAGATAAGAAGCCTTCTATTTCTTATATTCAACGTCGTTTGGGTATCGGTTATAACAAAGCTGCAAACATGATGGATAAAATGGAAGCTGATGGAACCGTCAGTGCGCCAGATTCCACAGGTCAGCGCAAGATTTTAAGCAAGAAAAAATCTAAATAAAATAAATCCAAAGAATAATAAAAAACGCCCAAAAAATAGGGCGTTTTTTATTTCAAATATTTTTTCACTTTGTCCAGTGACCAGAATAATAATGCAGTCATAAGCAATGTGAATACCATTGTTGTTTGCATTCCAAAATTATCCAACAATAATTTCGCACATGATAACATTACTGCACCAAACACAGTTCCAACCATTGCGCGCGTTGATAATACTGTGCCACGTTCTTTTGAATCTATGTCGTGGTGAATCAAAGTGTTATATTGCAGATTATTTAATATTCTGATTGCCGGAACAATCGCCATAATTGCACAGGCGGGATAAATAATCATCATGTTAGTTGTATTTAATACAATCAATGTTAATACTGCGCCCAAAATGATAGAAAATATCGTCAATAAAGATACTGCCTTTTCGCCCAATTTTGCGCAAATTTTATATGCGAATTTTGAAAAAACAATGCACGAAAATTGATTGATGCCGAAATATACGCCGAACAGAGCCAGTGGAATATGGGCTGATTCCATAACTGGCTGTAATATCCACAATAAAATGATTGTAAATCCGCCAAACAGGGCCGGAAACAATATAAAATTGCGTAATTTTGGATTTTTCAAAGTGTTATATGTAATACCAACTACATCGGCTATGTCCGATTTGTTCTTTGCCTTTTTGCGTTTAACTTCGGTTAATTCTGGAATAAACAAGAACAACACAATGGTTATGACACACAGCAGGGCCTCTGCCCATAAAATCGCGGAACCACCGATAATTGGAAATAAAATTCCACCCAATATGGCCGCACTAAAAGATGCCGCTTGGCTGTAAGTGGTAATAGAGCCAAATTCTTTCAAGAAATTTTTTTGTGCGTTATCACGTTTTAATAAATCGTATGTGTATGCTTCCAAAGTGCCAGAGAACAGGGCGCTGGCAACCCCTAAAATTGCTTCGCCCAATACGATTTGCCAGAAACCATAAGCCATTGCCAATGTGGCATAACCAAACATATGGACAATTACCCCCAGAATTAAAATGCGCCGGCGGGAAAATCTGTCCGATAAATAGCCAGACGGTATTTCAAACAAGAACGCAGAAACGCGGAACATGGCTTGGATAAGGAAAAAATCGCCAACTGTGATGCCTTTCTGGGTATATACCAAAACGATAACAGGGGCGATCATCATAAAGAAATTAAAAAACCAACCAAATCTTAATAAATTTAAAGTTCTTGCCACAGAGCGATGTGTATCTTTGTTTTTCTTCATTTCTTTTTTTCCTTTTGGCTTCAATTATATCATAATCAGGAATCTTTTTCTATATTTTCAATTTCCCCCAGGGCAGTCGATTTTATACATTATACAAAGGCGCATAATATATATTATGTATAGTTTACTGTAGTAAACGTATACATAATATTAGCAAATAATTATATTTACTGTCGTAAACGTATACATAATATTAGCAATCATCAAACAAACATATAATCATCTTAACATATGGTTTTGTGTTTTCTATTAGCGACCAGAATTTTATAAATCATATATTTGTATGCTCAGCTCGCTGAAAATCGATTGAATAAAAATTTTGTAAAAACAGCCCTTTTGCTGTCAGCCAGCAAAATTTCATAAAGCATATATTTATATGCCCAGGTCGCTGAGAATCGATTGGGTAAATTTGGGCATCGGGCGGTATGGGCGAAAAATTGGTAAAATTCACCCTGGTTTGTATGTCTGATAATGCTGTGAAATGCCGGATTTCTGCGGTTTGTAGCGGTTTTTGTGATTGAAAAATTATTCAAAATTTTATAAAAATTGTCAAAAATTCCGAATTTCTGCGGTTTTTATGATTTTTTGCGTTTTTTGATGGTTAACTAATTATATTTAGCGTTGGATAATGATACATAACTGCAATCATATAATCACAAAATTTGACAATTTTGACAAATAACCCCTATTTTTTATAAAAAGTTGACAAAAAAATATTTAGTAGTTTTAATATATTGTTCTTATTTTTTGTCGCGCTGTGCCCCTATAAAAACTTGATTTTTCGTGTATGGTGGTATAGAATTCTTGTGATTTTTATAACCCAAAAGGCTCTATTATGGCAGATGATATCAAAAACATACTTGAACGCGAAGCAAAATGGCAAAAACGTTGGCGTGATGAACGCGTTTTTTCGATAAAAGATGATGGTTCAAAACCCAGATTTTATAATTTGGTGGAATTTCCCTTTTTGTCTGGTGCAGGAATGCATGCCGGTCATATGCTGAATTACAGCGGTATGGATGTTATGGCGCGTTTTCGTCGTCATTTGGGTTATGATGTGTTGTTTCCTATGGGATTTGATGCATTGGGGATTGCTGCTGAAAAATATGCGGCCAAGGTTGGTAAACACCCTGCTGATGTTGCAAAAGAATTGGTAAAAAATTATTCAGAAATGATTGATCGTGTTGGTTGGTCTGTGACTCCTGAAACCCGTGTTGCGACATCTGATCCTGAATATATTAAATGGACCCAATGGATGTTTATTCAATTCTTCAAAGCTGGTTTGGCGTTTAAATCTGAATTACCTATGAATTGGTGTCCAAATTGCAAAACTACATTTACAAACGAAGAATTGGAAGATAATAAATGTCCAAGATGCCAAGGTGTAATTGAAAAGAAAGAAAAATTACAGTGGAATTTGGCACTGTCTAAATATGCAGAAAAATTGCTGGACGGTTTGAAAGATTTAGATTTTGACGACAGAATCAAGAAAGATGAAATCAATTTGATTGGTAAATCTAATGGTGCTGATGTTGATTTCCGTGTTGGTGATGATGTTATGACCATTTATACAACACGCGTTGATACTATATTCGGTGTGACATTCTGTGTTATTGCACCTGAACATAAATTGTTAAGAAAATGGTTGGATTCGGGTCGTATTGAAAACAAAGAAGAAGTCGAAAAATACATCAAAGATTCTGCTGCAAAAACAGAAATCGAAAGAACTGATGCGACCAAGGAAAAAACCGGTGTTGAATTAAAGGGAATCAAAGCAATAAATCCATTTACAAATACGGAAATTCCTGTGTTTACATCTGATTATGTGTTGGTAGATTATGCATATGGAACAATTATGGCGGTGCCTGCACATGATGAACGCGACTGGGATTTTGCAAAGAAATTTGGTTTGGAAATAATTCCTGTGTTGGCGGGTGGCGAACCTGATAAAGTTTGGGAAGGTGACGGCGAACATATCAATTCTGATTTCTTGAATGGTATGGGCAAAGAAGAAGCAATTGCAGCCGCTATTAAATACGGCACAGAACATGGATTTGCGCGTGGCACAACAAAATACAAATTGAAAGATTGGGGTTTTTCACGTCAAATGTATTGGGGCGAACCTATTCCATTGGTTTATTGTGAAAAATGCGGATGGCAACCTGTACCTGAAGAATCTTTGCCATTGTTGCAACCATATATAGAAGATTACAGCCCAACAGACGAAGGCGAAAGTCCATTGGCGCGTGCAACAGATTGGGTTAATACAACCTGCCCTGTGTGTGGTGGTCATGCAACACGCGAAACAGATACTATGCCACAATGGGCGGGATCTTCATGGTATTTTTTAAGATATATAGACCCATCAAACGACAAAGAATTTTGTTCAACGGAAAAAATGAAAAATTGGATGCCTGTGACTCACTATAACGGTGGACACGAACATAACACACGTCATTTGATTTATTCCAGATTCTGGCACCGCGCATTGTTTGATTTGGGTTTGGTAAATACCCCAGAACCATATCAAAAACGCACTGCCCAGGGATTATTGATGGGAAATGACGGTTATAAAATGTCTAAATCACGCGGTAACGGATTTATGGTCGCCGAATTGATAGACCAAGTTGGTGCCGATGTCGGTCGTGTGACTGTGTTGTCTTTGGGACCATGGAAAAACAATGTGATTTGGACCGAAGGAACATTGGCTGGTGTTCAGAGATTCTTGAAACGTGTTGAAAATTTCTCTGATAATTTGACAGATGATGATTTAACACCAGATCAAGACAAATTGGTTAACAAATTGATTGCAGATGTCACAGAACGTATTTCCAACATGGGATTCAATACATCTATTTCTGCAATGATGGAATTTATCAATGAATTCCCAGGTGGTAAAATGCCGCGCAAAGCATATGAAATCTTGATTCAATTGTTGAACCCGTTTGCCCCTCACCTGACGGAAGAAATGTGGGAGAAATTGGGACACAAAGATGTATTGGTTTTCGAACCATGGCCAACATTTGATAAATCTAAATTGGTTGATACAGATATGACGATTGTTGTTTCTGTGAACGGAAAACGTGCAAAAGATTTCGTTGTTCCCGTCGATATAACCGAAGCAGATTTAGTTGAAAAAGCCAAAGCCATGGCGGAAAAACAATTAACTGGTGCAACAATTATCAAAACCATAGTTGTTCCAAAGAAATTGGTTAATTTTGTGGTGAAAAAATAATAAAAACAGATTAGTTTTAACCTGTCTGAATATTCAGGCAGGTTTTTATTTTTATATATAAAATATTGACAATTTATATTTTTGTGCTATATAATATAGGAGAAAAAACAAGGATAATATGACAAACAATAAAATTATCGAAGGCAGCCCAGAATGGGAAAAAATATGTGAACAATGCGGAATGTGTTGTTTGCTGAAATATCGTGACAGTTGTGGCAATGTTTATTTAACCCGCGTCAGATGTGCTGCGTTGGATAAAGATACTCGCAAATGCAGATGTTATGCCCCAGAAATGCAAAATCGTGATAATGGTCATGATAACTGTATTGCTTTGGGTGGTGAACGCGTAACCAGATTGACATTAAACGATGCGTATGCTGTACCCTCTTTCTGTCCGTATGCCCAAAGATTTTGCACAAACCCCAAAGTAAAAAAAGCAAAACATAGACCTGAATTTGATTGGGAAAATACTATTTCCGAAACCGAATTGAAGGTTGGCGATTCTTTGGCAAATTATGTTGTCCCAAATTCAAACAAATATTTTAAATATAACCCACATGTAAACCAAAGAATACATGATGAAATGAAAATTCAAACCAGATAAAAAAACCGCCAAAATGGCGGTTTTTGTTTAGGATATTTTTTTCAATCTGCGAACACGTTTTTCGCAGTTATCAAATGGGCTTTCTAAAAAAGCCTGGACACATAAAAATGCAATTTCTATGTCTATGTCATCGGCGGCCAAAGCCAACACGTTTATATCGTCGTGGAAACGGTCATCACGCGCCTGTTCAGGTCTTTCACATCTGGAAGCACGCAAATGTCTGTAACGATTTGCCGCGATTTCCATACCAGCACCCGTGCCACAAATTAAAATGCCACGTGCATCTGCATCATCCAACATGGCATCCGCCATTTTTTCTGCGATATCTGGGAAATCAACAGGTGTATTCAAATCGTCTGTACCCAGATTGATAACCTGGTACCCAGCAGCCATCAACATTTCAGACAAATATAATTTCACACCAACACCGCGGTGATCTGCGGCAATATATATATTTGAAATCTTTGGTTTCTTCATTTTTTTTCTTCCTTTATCTTTGCCAATTTGCATTCCAATCCTGTGTTACCAGTTATGTTTATGGTCTTATAATACAATGTTCCAACCATTTTTGCATTTGAAAAAACATTTACATAGTTAACCGACGCGTCGCCTTCGATTTTACCATGTAAAAACAAAGTATTTGCTTTGATATTTCCAATAACACTGCCACCGCGACCGATAACGATTGTTTCTGCCGAAACATCACCGTGAACTGTGCCGTGAATTTGAACAGTGTGATCGGTTTTTATATTACCTTTGACATTACAACCCGCGCCAACGATAGTCGGGGTTTGTTTTTCATTAGAATTTGTAAATGCCAACATTTTTCGTTCCTTTCCTTTGAATTTGTTTTCTTATTTTCCCTTCACAAAATTTGTTGGGTTAAAAGGTGTTCCTTTGTATCTTATTTCATAGTGCAAATGTGGTCCCGTTGAACGACCGGAAGAACCGCCCAAACCAATAACAGAACCAGGTCTGACCCAATCACCACGCGCAACCATTATTTTTGACAAATGGGCATATAATGTTGTGAACCCAAGTCCATGATCAACTTCGACTGTGGTGCCATAACCATAACGTTCCCCAGCAGAAATTACGCGCCCCGGTGCAACTGCGTATAATTCAGTCCCTACTTTGCCCGCAAAATCTATGCCTTTGTGTTTTTTATTCTTTTTTGTAAATGGATCTTGACGCATGCCGTAATTTGATGTGATAACTGTTTTTTCAACAGGTGCACCAATTGGCAAAATTTTAACAAGGCGGTTCAAACCATGCCATTTTTCAAGTTCTTGCGCGATTTTTTGATATTTAGGATTTGAATTTTTATCAACTTTTAATGGAACGAAAGCATCCCCAATGAAAGCATTAGAATATTTGTTGGCTTGTTCTGTCAATTTGCTTTCATTTAAGCCCAATTTTGTGATGCTGGTATTGATGCGTTTCATTTGTTTTTGCAAATCAGCAATATTATCAGATGTTATTTGGGACACCATATCTACGATTTGATTGTCGGCATCTGTGATTTCTTCCAAAGATTTTACAATCTGTTCATCGCGTTGTTTGATAAGTGTATTTTCGTTTTTGACTAATTCATATTCTATGGACATAGCAGATATTTTTTCAAATTCAGGCGAATAATCTTCGTTGCCCATCACTTCGTTGATACGGGTTTGCAAGAAATCCAATTCCCCAATAATTTTTGATTTAGAATTTAATAAATTATCTTTTTCTTTGTCAGACATCTTGCCTTTGTCTGCTTTCAATATTTTATCATCAATAATATTCAAATCGCGGGTCAAATCATTGTATTTTTGCAGATAAGTTTTCAAATCAACCATTTGACGATGATGTTGGTTTTTTACCTGTTCTAATTGTTGGGTACGTTTTTGCAACAAAGGTCTGTGATACACATAAATATATGTTGACCATGATGCCCATATACACATAGTGATGGTGACACAGAATTTTGTAAAGCGCCAAAAACTGCCCTGTTGATAGGTTTCGACATTACCGTCTGTGTTCATAACTGTGAAATCACGAGCGGGAAATAATATTTCAATCAAACGCCATACCGCACGAAACGGTGCAGTGATTAACGCCCAAAATGACGAAAAATATCTTGCTATAAAATCAATCATAGTTTTCTTAGTGTAGCCAAAAACATATCAATAGTCAAGCCAGAGCGCAAAATTGCGTCAGTGTTCATGGATATGCCCTGAAATACGGTTGTGCCAGTTTTTACGGCCTTTTTAGCACGAATCAGGACACGTTCTGCGGTGTTTTTAGCTCCAAATAATGGTAATATTTGTATATTGCCCATGTGTTTATCACATAAAACCGATATAACCTTGTCCAAAACAAGCGCATCAACTATGGTGCAAAAATACCCATTTGGTTTTACACGTGCAACGCAACGTTTTGTCCATAATTGAATATCTGCGTTATGGTGGGCGTTATGTTTAGCCGGTGTCCCATTAAAGTAAGGTGGATTTGTAATAACCAAATCAAAGGTGTCTGGGGTCGACCAGGTTAAAATGTCTGCGTTAATCAAATTTATATTTTTATTATTCAAATCGATATTTTTTTTGCACGCTTCCAGCATTTCTGGGGCAATATCAATGCCCGTGATTTCGGCATCTGGGCAATGGGTCAATAAACACAAAGATACCCCACCCGTTCCAATACCTGCATCCAATACGGTTTTCACATTTGTTGGTGCAAACGCAGCCAACCAAACTGCATCTGATGTTGGATTATAAATACTGTTGGACATAATAACCCGTCCATTAAGCAGTGTAAAATTTGCTTGTTTTTCAGACATACCTATATCATAATTCATAAAAACGAAAAGGCAAGTTTATGTTTAATGATATGTTAATTGTTACTACTGCAATCAGTTCCTTTAATAATGCGGCCCTGTTCAGTCCTTTGTTCTTGGTAATCGGGCTGTTGATGTTGCCTTTGTTCGTTATGGTTGCCGTTTATGGCCGTGATTTCGTTACAAAATTGGGTTGGAACGACAAAAATATTGATAATAATGTCAGTTTTTGGACATCCTCCACTGTTTTATTGTGGTTAATGTTGTTCGGTGGCAATTATGCGGTAATCAGGGACGGCATATCTTTGTTGCCTTTATTGTTGGCCGTTGTTTTATTGTTGTTGATGATAATCGTATCCCAAAAATATACTATGTTGGGTTATGCTAATAAAATACGCGATAAAAAAACAAAGTTGGCACTGTTTGGTTTATTGTTGTTAATGGCTGGTTTTTCTGCAATTCATAATTGGTATGGTATTTTATTGCAAATCAGCGCGGTTGTTTGTGGTTTTATTATTGGAAGCAGATTCAAAAAAAATATTGCCCTGGTTCCTTGGAATATAATTATGTTCTGTGCGGTTTTGATTTTGGTTTTAATGCAACCTGAATATTTCAGATTTGGCCAATTGGGCAATTTAACAGTCGTTCATTTATTAAGCGCTGTATTTGTTGCATTATGTGGTGTAACTGCGTTGGTTACAAAATATGTGCATGCGCGATCCAAAGTGCATCAAAGCGCCTATGTAAAATTAAAATGGTTTTTCCGTATTTTGTCGCTGTTGGCTTTGGTGTTGTTTATATCAACTGAATCTATTCCTGTATTCATAGGGTTGATGGGTGCGGTGGCATTGTTGGAAATGCTGTCTGTGTATCATTCAAAGAACTTAGATTCCAAATTGTCAAAACAGGCATTTTCTTTGTTTTTAATTGGGTTTGGAATAATCATAATCTGCCCAGTGATAAGTGCCATCGGTATAACCTATGCTGCTATGACTGCGACAGGAATAAAAGCAAGAGATTTCTTGAGTTTGTTATAATTTGTTATATTTATTGAATAACATTTTTCAAAGATTTAATGTATATTTGGTTCGAAATTAATCAGTTATAACAAAATGGAATAAAAATATGGCAACTGTTATAGATCCAAGTGCAATCATTCAACCAGGTGCAGTCATAGGAAATGACTGTAAAATCGGGCCTTTCTGTATCATCGGTCCAAATGTTGTTTTGGGCGACAGGGTTGAATTGGTTTCAAATGTTGTGATTGGTGGTAAAACATCAATTGGTGATGATTCTATTGTATACCCTTTTGCAGTGTTGGGCGTTATGAGCCAAGATTTAAAATGGCAAGATGAAGCGGCTATGACTGGATTACGCATTGGCAAAAGATGCAAAATTCGTGAATATGTAACTATCCATTCTGGAACCCCTGCATCGGATGGAACAGAAATTGGTGATGATTGTCAAATTATGGTTAATGCACACGTTGGACATGATTGCAAAATTGGTAACAGCGTTGTTATGTCCAATTTGGTTCAAGTTGCAGGCCATGTGGAAGTTGAAGATTTCGCAATATTGTCGGGCGGTGTTATGGTATTGCAGTTTTCACATATTGGACGTAATGCGTTTATTGGTGGTATGAGTGGTGTTGGTAATGATGTATTACCATATGCTATATATGATGGCGCACGTGCAGTTTACAGAACTATTAACCGTGTTGGATTGATGCGCCATGGTTTCACAAACGAAGATTTACACGCAATACATTCTGTGTATTCTGCTGTGTTTAATGAAACCGAAGGAACGGTTTTGGAAAGAATAAATAAAATCCGAAAAGAAGTTAAAAATAACAAATATGCGATGGATGCGATAGATTTTATTGAAAATCGTTCAAAACGCGGTATCGGAACGTCAAAAAATGACTCGCACTAAAACCAAATTAAAGATTTTTATTATTGCAGGTGAAGTTTCCGGGGATGTGTTGGGTGCAAAGATAATGCACGCAATGCCTGGTGTTGAATTCGTTGGTATTGGTGGAAAAAATATGGCGGATATGGGATTAAAAACTTTATTCCCTATTTCTGATTTGGCCGTCATGGGAATTTTCGAAGTATTGGCGCACGCACGGACTTTGACAAATCGTATAAAACAAACTGTGGATGCGATAGCCAAAGAAAAACCTGATA
>Ga0265300_10003702_pt1 | contig 12463 bp, 8 predicted proteins | sample AusTroGonzalo_MG_FD_193482 | JGI IMG/M metagenome (GOLD analysis project Ga0265300, IMG submission 193482) | Bovine rumen microbial communities from tropical cattle in Woodstock, Queensland, Australia - Gonzalo_03 | ecosystem: Host-associated > Mammals > Digestive system > Stomach > Rumen ... | reverse complement strand
AATATGCCACCGCCTACGACAAGGAGGGCAACACCTACATTGCAGCCGGAGTTATCCACATTTATGACAAAGAAGGCCGCGAAACGGGCAGCATAGATTTGGAAGAAAGGCCCATTTCCATGGAAACCGGCGGCAGGAATGGAGAATATCTGTTCATTACAACCAACCGCTCCTTCTACAAAATGAAAATTCGCCAATAAATGATATAATTATGAAAAGCATGACAATCCTGCTGGCAGCCGCCACCATGCTGATGACCGCTGCCTGCGGCCCCAAAAAGGCCGATGCACCCAAAGTGCTGGTTCTTTACTATTCCCAGACGGACAACACCAAAGCCGTCGCGGAAACCATCGCTAACGCTCTGAGCGCCGACATCGAGGCCATCCTTCCCGTGAACCCCTACGACGGCACTTACCAGGAAACCATCCAGCGGGGCATGGAGGAACGCACTTCGGGCAAACTCCCGGAAATCCAGCCGCTTAACGCCGATATCGCCGCATACGATATCATTTTCCTGGGCTACCCCATCTGGTACGGCACCTACGCCCTGCCCGTTGCCACCCTGTTGGAACAGGTGGACCTGAGCGGAAAGAAGGTTGTTCCGTTCTGCACCTTCGGCAGCGGCGGACTGGATGCCAGCATCCAGGATCTGGCTGCCAAACAGCCCCAGGCAGAGATCCTTCCCGGCTACGGCGTACGCACCGCCAGAATGGCCTCCATGCCCAAAGAAGTGGATCAGTTCCTGAAAGCCAACGGGTTCCTGGAGGGCGAAGCCGTTAAACTGGAAGCCTTCCCGGAGCCGCACACGGCCACCGAGGAAGAGGCCGCCATCTTTGACGCCGCCGTCTCTACCTATCCCATGATCAGCGCCCAGGCTGTTACCGCCACCTCCCGTGCCGTTCCCGGCGGTGTTGAATATCTTTTCACCGCCCAGGACAAGCCGCGCGAGGGTATGCCGCCAATGCCTGCAGGAATGGCTCCCAGGGAAATGAAGATTTACGTGATTGCAGAAGAAGGGAAAGCTCCCGAGTTTACCCAGGTGGTTCGCTAAGTAAAAAAAAAGTCCGGACTCGTTGTCCGGACTTTTTTTATTACTTGTAAAGGAAGCGTCGGATAGACATCTTGGGCGTTTTCTCAAACGGCTTGTCCATCAGTTCCACCTTGGCAATCTGGCTGTAGCCGGGCAGCTGCCGGTTGGCGCCTATGCGGATATTCTCCGGGATATCGGCCTTGGCCTCGTTGTCCAGAAGGGCCATGGCAACGGCCTGTTCGTCCAGGAACACCAGGGCTACCAGCTTGCCGCCCCTGTCTACCACCACAGATTCCATCACATAAGGCTGATTGTTCACTACGGCCTCCAGTTCCTCCGGATAGATATTCTGGCCGGAAGGGCCCAGGATCATGTTCTTGGAACGGCCACGGATGAAGATGTTGCCATCGGCATCAATGATACCCAGGTCTCCGGTACGCAGCCAGCCGTCCTCCGTAAAGGCATTGGCCGTGGCTTCGGGATTCTTGAAATAACCCACCATGATATTCTCGCCACGGGCCTGGATTTCACCCACCACATGCTGCGGGTCGTCGGAGTCGATACGGACCTCGGCGCAGTCCACAGCCTTGCCGCAGGAACCGGCCACATACTTGGTCCAGTGTTCATAGGCCAGCAGCGGGCAGGCTTCGGTCATGCCATAACCTACCAGATAAGGGAACTTGATCTTCTTGAACAGGCGTTCCACCTCCGGATTCAGGGCAGCGCCGCCCATGATGAACTCTTCCACGTTGCCGCCGAAGGCCTGCACCAGACCGTCCTTCACTTTCTTGTAGATAACGTTGTTCAGGCCGGGGACCTTGGTGAGGAACTTGATGAGGGGTTTGTCCAGCGTAGGCTTTACCTTGCTCTTGTAAATTTTCTCCATCACCAGCGGAACGGTAATGAGGAGGTAGGGCTTTACATCGGCAAAAGCCTTCAGGAGGGTTGCCGGGGTGGGAGCCTTGCCCATCCAGTAAATGGACGTACCGTTGCACAGCGGATACAGGAACTCGATTACCAGACCGTACATGTGGGCCATCGGCAGCATGGAAACCATCTTGTCGCCGGCCGGCACATTGCGCTGGCTGTAGTCTACGTTGGCGCTGAAGTTGCGGTACGTGAGCATTACGCCCTTAGGGTCTCCGGTAGAACCGGAAGTATAGTTGATGGTGGAAAGATCGTCCCAGTTGTTGGTGGGGAAAACCACATCGTCCGGGCCGAATCCCTTCGGATACTTGGCGGCGAACAGCTCGTCCAGATGGTCCACAGCGTCCTGGATCTTGGGATCCCGGCACAGCAGCACCTTCCAGTTGTCTACGTCAAAGACCACCTTCAGTTGCGGCATGGCCTCCGGGTCCATCTTGGCCCAGCGGGCGGCATTGGTGAACAGGGCGATGCTCTCCGAGTGGTTCACAAGCCCCATCACGCTCTCCGGCTTGAAATCGGCCAGGATGGGAACAATTACAGTTTCGTAGGTATTAACAGCCAGGTAGGCAAAGCCCCAGCGGGCGCCGTTGTTGGCGCAGAGGGCAATCTTGTCTCCCTTCTTGAAGCCGGCCTTCTCAAAGACAATATGAAAACGGGCTATATCAGTGGCCATCTGGGCATAGGTGAAAGAATCACCGCCGATGGTATTAAGTGCAGGTTTGTCCCAGAATTTCCGGGTTGCGGCCTGAAGCCGTTCGAGGTAATGAGGATAATTTGCCATTACATTTAGGTTTAGTAAATCGTGCAAATATAGCTATAAATTTGATAAAAACCTATTTACCACCCCAAAGGGTAGTTCATGGTGATGCAGTGAAGGCCGCCATGACCGGACAGAAGTGCACGGCAGTCAATGACTTCCACCTTCCGGTCCGGGAAAACGGACTGCAGCCGGGCGGCGGCTATGGCATCCTTGGGAGAATCGGCTCCCGGAACAAGGACAGCGCCGTTTATAATAAGGAAATTGGCGTAAGAGCCGGGAAGGCGGTAACCGTCCAGATACATGGGATCCGGAAGCGGAAGCGGAACCAGCTTATAGGGTTTCCCGCCCAGGGTACGGAAGGTCCGAAGCTGCTCCTCCATGGCCTTCAGGGAGGCGTAGTTCTGGTCCGAGGAATCATCGCAGGACGTATAGGCGATGGTATCGGCCCCGCAGAAACGGGCCAGGATATCCACATGGCTGTCTGTATCGTCCCCCGTTATGCAGCCATGGTCCAGCCAGAGGATGCGTTTGAGGCCTAAAGCTTTGCCCAAGTGCTCCGCTATCTGCGCTTGGGAAAGATATTCGTTGCGGTTGAGTGAGCAGAGGCACTCGGTGGTGGCCAGCAGCGTACCCTGGCCGTCGGTGTCTATGCTGCCGCCTTCCAGTACGAAGGGACGCATATCCACATACCGAACATCCGGAGCAAATACGCCCTGCCGACAGATCTGGCGGGTAATCTGGTTGTCCAGATCGGAGGCGAACTTAAGGCCCCAGCCGTTAAAAACAAAATCCAGGATGCACTTCTGTGAGCCGTCAAATACAGATATGGCGCCATGGTCCCGAGCCCAGGTATCGTTGATGGGACACTCCGCAAAGCGGATACCTTCCATGGATTCCAGTCCGTTCCTGCGAAGGTCTTCCTCGCATTCGGCCCGGTCACGGCACACGATAAGGAGTGGCTCATGACTGAGAATTGCCCTGGCGATGCGGGTATAGCAGGCCTGCACCTTTTCCACTTCGTACCAGAGCGAGTCCTTGTGTGGCCAGGTAAGCTGTACAAAGCCCTGGGGCTCCCATTCTGCCGGAATTCTTCTTGTCATTTCGGGCGCAGTCAAGAAAACTTTATTTTCCAAAACGTTTCAACAGCACGTCGTAGGCATCGATGCGGCGGTCACGGAGGAAGGGCCAGCCGCGGCGGACATATTCGCTCTGGTCCAGGTCTATATCCACTACTCGTACTCCTTCTTCGGCCTTTTCAAACTCTGTAAGGAGCTCTCCCTGGGCACCGGTTACAAAGGAATGGCCCCAGAAGTCGATGCCGGTGGAATGACCGGTAGGATCCGGCTCCACGCCGGTGCGGTTTACGGTAATGACCGGGAGGCCGTTGGCCACCGCATGTCCCCGCTGTACCAGCTGCCAGGCCTGCCGCTGCTGTGCCTGCTCCCAGTCCGGATCTGTAGGCACCCCGCCGATAGCCGTGGGATAGATGAGCATTTCTGCTCCGGCCAGGGCCATGGCGCGGGCGGCTTCCGGATACCACTGATCCCAGCAGACCAGCACGCCCAGCACGCCCACAGAAGTTTTAATGGGTTGGAAGCCCATGTCGCCGGGAGTGAAATAGAACTTCTCGTAGAAGAGAGGATCGTCCGGAATGTGCATTTTACGGTACTTGCCGGCAATGCTTCCGTCGGCCTCCATGACCACGGCGGTATTGTGGTACAAGCCCGGCGCCCGACGTTCGAACAGCGACAGCACCAGCACCACCCCCAACTCCCGGGCAAGAGCGCCGAAACGCTCCGTAGAAGGCCCCGGAATGGGCTCCGCCAGGTTGCACAGGGAGGCATTCTCCTCCTGGCAGAAGTACAGGCTGTTATGCAGTTCCTGCAGAACCACCAGCTGGGCGCCCTGCGCCGCACAGGCGCGGATGCCGCTTTCCAGGCGCTTGATATTGCCGTCAATGTCGGCCGTGCAGTGCTGCTGCACCAATCCTACTTTAAGTTTCCTCATTTTGTTCTGTGATAAGATTTCTCCACTCGCTTCGCTCGGTCGAAATGACAATTATTATTTATATCTGGAATACTGACGAAGTTCCGTATCGGCCTTGATTTTGTCGATAATGGCGCACACCAGACGGAACGTACGGCTGTCTTTGGTGTAGGAGGCGGGGGTGATGAAGTTCACTCTCCCCTGCTTCAGGAGCTTCCGGGCGGTTTCCTTCTTGCCGGGACGGGACGGATCGAACACTGCAATAGCATTGCCACCGAACATGTTCACCAACTTCATGGAAGGCACGTCCGTATCTCCATCGCCAAAATAAATCATGTTGGTGAAAGGGATGCGCTTTTCATCATCGGCCCAGCTTTCATTCACCCGTTTAGCATCTCGGGAAGAGAAAATCCCCTTCTGGATCTTGAACAGGTACTGGGTTTTGGCCGTGAAATCCACCGCAATGCCAGGCCATTCCGCCTCTCCGTTCTGGTCGTAGATGAAACTGCCGGCAAATACGTGTTTGAACTCCCGGGCAATGGGAGAGCCCTGAATAATCTCGTCAAGACCGGACGAATTAATATAATGCTCAATAATAACGCCGTGCTCCTTGCCGTAGGCGTTAATGTTCTTGAACCATTCCCGTACGCCCTCGTATAGCTTGATATCGGCCCCGTAGCGCTTGAAGTCTTCCCGTGTGAGCTTGATGCCGTTTTTGCGGGCTTCGTCATGCATCAGTTTCATGTATGCCAGGATATTGGACGCATCCTGGCCGATAGCGATGCCGTCGCTCTTGGCCCAGAACTCCTCCGGCGTCTGGCCGATAGCCTGAATGAACCCGAACTCCTGCATGTTGCCGGGCGAAAGGGTTCCGTCAAAGTCGTAAATCAGGCCGATAATAGGTTTTCTTCTCATGCTTTACTCTATTACAGGACACAAAGATAGAAAAAAAAGGACACTCCGAAAAGTGTCCTTTTAAAACTTATGCAAGTGAAATTACTTGATCTCGATCGTTACAACGCGGTTCTTGTAAGCCGGGGTGTTGAAGATATCTACACCACCGTTGGCCTTGCAATCGATGTTGCTTTCCTGAGCACCAGCCTTCTTGAGGAGTTCCACAACAGCCTTGGCGCGCTTCTCGGAGAGAGCCTGGTTGGTCTTGACGGAACCGGTAGCCTTATCGGCATAACCGTTAACCTCCAGCTTGGTGTCGGCATCCACGGCGTTCTGGCAGAAGTACTCGAGGTGAGCCTTTTCACGAGCGGAGAGCTTGGCGGAACCCAGATCGAAGTAGATGGAGAGCGGAGTGGCGTTGGTAACCTCAACAGCGGTGAACTTGCCGTTCTCGAAGAGGTAGGTCTGACCATTCACCAGGTTCTTGTAAGGAGCGAGTTCCTTCTCCAGGGCAGCAATCTTGTCCTTGAGCTGGGCGTTCTCCTTCTCCAGGGCAGCCACCTTGTCGGCCAGGGCGTTGTACTGTTCGGTGGTGAAAGGAACAGGGATAACAACCGGAGTGATGGAGGTGTGACGGTCGAAGTTGGTCTTGCCAAGGTTGAAGGCGAGGCCGGCCGTTGCGCTGGGGAACATGATGAGGTAGCGGGAATCCGTGTTATAGGCGGAAGCCTTGCCGATGAGGGCCAGGAGATCCAGGGTGATGCTTACACGGTTGCTGAGACGGAAAGTGTTGTACAGACCAGGACCGGCGGCATACTCGAGGTTGTTGCCAGCACCCTTGGAGAAGATGTTACGACGGGCGGAAACATCCAGGACACCCATGCTCATGTAGGGGATGATGTTCCAAACGCGGGTTTCCTTATAACCGCCGATGGAGTTGGAGATATTCCACATTACATCGCCGTGTACATAGTTGAAACCGAAAACACCGCTGTCTTTGGTCATGCCCTTGTTCCAGAAGCCATGCCAGCCGCCACGGATACCGATGGCAGGGGTGAACCACTTACCGAGGGTGATGTCCGTAGCAAGACCGATACCGCGGATAGAAGGATTCTTGGAGAAGGAGAAAGTGCTGTTAACACCGGCACCTACACCAATGAAGATGTTGTCAAAGGCCTTGTTGGTCTCATACGCACCGCGAACGACATTACCGTTCTCGTCGCGATTTGCATTCTCCTGAGCGAAAGCGTTCACGGAGAAAAGGAGGCTTGCAGTTGCAAGAGCTCCAATAAGCATTTTGATACCTTTCATAATAAGTATTAAGTTTTAAAGTTGTCAAATTAAGGCCGTAAAACCGGCTCCCAACATGCCCGCTATAGGGTATGCAAATGCAAATTTAAGCATTTTACAATTTATAAACAAACTTTTCAACAAATTTTTAAAATCTTTAAAAGTCTGCGTATCTTTGTAAATCCAAAATTTGAACGCCGTGAAATTCAATCTGAAGTCCGATTACCAGCCTTCCGGAGACCAGCCCGAAGCCATTGACGCGCTGTGCCAGGCCTTGCAGCAAGGGGTAAACAACGTCACCCTGCTGGGCGTTACCGGAAGCGGAAAAACCTTCACCATGGCCAACGTTATCCAGCGCCTGCAGCGCCCTGCGCTCATCCTGAGCCACAACAAGACGCTGGCGGCCCAGCTGTACGGTGAATTCAAGGCGTTCTTTCCGGATAATGCCGTAGAATACTTTGTATCCTACTACGACTATTATCAGCCGGAAGCTTACATTCCAGTCACGGATACTTATATAGAGAAAGACCTGAGTATCAACGATAAAATCGATGAACTGAGGGTAAGTGCCGCATCGGCCCTAATGAGCGGACGGCGGGATGTCATCGTCATCAGCTCCGTAAGCTGCCTGTACGGCATCGGCAATCCCGACGACTTTCACGACCAGACGGTGACAGTGCGCAAGGGCGAGCAAATGAGCATGACGCGCCTGCTGTACAAGATTGTAGATGCCCTGTACTACCGCACGGAAACGGATTTCAAGCGCGGCAGCTTCCGCGTCCGCGGGGATACGGTGGATATTTTCCTGGGCGGGGCCGATTACGCCGCCCGCATCGAATTCTTCGGCGACGAGGTGGACCGCATCGCGCTGATCGACCCGGTAACGGGCGCCGTCTTCGAAGAACTGGACAAGATAGACCTGTACCCGGCCAAAAATTTCGTCACCTCCAAGGAGAAGGGCGCCGCCGCCGTAAGCCAGATCCAGGACGACCTGGTGAAGCAGGTGGAATACTTCGAATCCATCGGCAAATTCCTGGAAGCCAAGCGCTTAAAGCAGCGCGTGGAGTACGACATAGAAATGATTAAGGAAATGGGCTACTGCCCCGGCGTGGAGAATTACTCCCGCTACTTCGACGGCCGCAAGCCCGGACAGCGCCCCTTTACCCTCATCGACTACTTCCCCGACGACTTCCTGGTGTTCATCGACGAAAGCCACGTAACGCTGCCGCAAATCCGCGCCATGTACGGCGGCGACCATTCCCGCAAGGAAACGCTGGTGGAATACGGCTTCCGCCTGCCCGCCGCCAGCGACAACCGTCCCCTCACCTTCGACGAATTCGAATCCGTAACGGGCCAGACGGTATACGTGAGCGCCACCCCGGCCGATTACGAGCTGGAGAAATCGGAAGGGCTTGTGGTAGAGCAGATTGTGCGCCCCACCGGCCTGCTGGACCCGCCCATCGAGGTGCGCCCCACGCAGAATCAGGTGGACGACCTGATGGAGGAAATCCAGAAACGGGCCGAAAAGGACGAGCGCGTGCTGGTAACCACCCTCACCAAACGCATGGCCGAAGAACTGGACAGCTACTTCACCAAAACCGGCATCCGCTGCCGCTACATCCACTCGGATGTGGACACGGCGGAGCGCGTGGAAATCATCGAAGATTTCAAGAACGGACTCTTCGACGTGCTCATCGGCGTTAACCTTCTGCGCGAAGGCCTGGACATCCCCACAGTGTCTTTGGTGGCCATCCTGGATGCCGACAAGGAAGGCTTCCTGCGCAGCGGCCGAGCCCTCACCCAGACCGCCGGCCGCGCCGCCCGCAACATCAACGGCCTGGTAATCATGTATGCCGATACGGTAACGCAGTCCATGGACGAAACCATCCGGGAAACCGCCCGCCGCCGCGCCAAGCAGCAGGAATACAATAAGTTACACGGCATTACGCCCAAACAGGTGCAGGTGCGCGCCAATGTGCTCATGAGCGAACTGGTAAAGTCCGGCGAAGACACCACCCACCTGAGCGGCTTCCTGAACCCGGTGCTGCAGAACAGCGTAACGGGGCATGTCTCCGCCCCAGATTCCGTCTCGGCCCCCGTCTATGTCCCTTCCGCCTCCGAACTGGGCAAGGGCGACGTCTCCGTGGGCCTGGGCCACGACGCCCGCCGCGAGGGCACATCGGCCTATGTGGACGGCTACATTGTGGCCGACCTGGCCGCCGTGCTGCAGGACCCCGTAATCCGCTCCATGTCCCGCGAGCAGGTGGAAAAAGCCGCCGCCGAAGCCAAACGCAAGATGCAAAAGGCGGCCGCCGATCTGGACTTCACCTCCGCCGCCAAATATCGCGACGAAATGTGGGCCCTCACCGAATACCTGAAGGTGTGGAAAGATTAACAGATGTGCACTCCGTAGGGAGCATCGGCTATCTATTCAGCGACCGAAGGAGTGTACTTCTGTTAACTCCTCGTCACTTTAATTACATGCTTCTGAAGGCGCAGCTGGGAGAGCACCTTGTCCAGCTCCAGGTTGGAGGGGACGGAGAGTTTGAGGGTGAGTTCGTGGGTGCCGTTGCGGGGGTTGTCCGTTACGTTGAAACTGCGGATGGAGGCCTTGAACTGGCCCACCACCTCCAGCACCTTGTTCACGGCCGAGCTTTCCTGGTCCGTTATCACCTTTAAAACCACCTGGAAGGAGCCGCTGGAAGGAGATTCCGACCAGCGCACCTTCTGGATGCGGTAGGGAAACATTTCCAGCAGGCGGGCGGCATTGGGGCAGGTAATGCGGTGAATCTTAATGCCCGCTTCGCGCGTGACAAAGCCGAACACATCGTCCCCGAACACCGGATTGCAGCACCGGGCCATCTTGTAGTCGATCCCCTTAACATCCTTGGCATTGAGCACCAGGATATCGTCCTTGGACTCCCGCTGGTGATACACCTTGGCCGCCTGGGCGGCTTCGGCCGCCTCTATTGCCTCGGCATGCCGCTTTTCCTCGCTCAGGATGAAATCCTTGACGGTGTTCACATCCACCACCTCATCGCCGATGGCGGCATAGAAAGCCGTAAGGGAATTGTAGCCCAGTTTGGTGCGAAGTTCCGTGAGCATGGCGTCCGGCATTTCCAGCTTCCAGTTCTTGAGCCGGCGCTCCAGCAGTTCCCTGCCGTCGGCCGCCCGGGACAGTTCCTGGGCCGCCAGCGCCTGCTTCACCTTGGAACGGGCCTTGGAGCTGACCACCCAGCCCAGCCAGTCCTGGTTGGGCCGCTGGTTCTTGGAGGTGAGAATTTCCACCGTATCGCCCGTGGCAAGCTTTTCCCGAATGGAAACGGCCTTCCCGTTCACCTTGGCCCCCACGCAATGCGAGCCGATGTTGGTATGAATGCCGAAAGCGAAATCCAGCACCGTGGCCTCTGCAGGCAGGATTCTCAGCTCTCCGGAAGGGGTGAACACGAAGATTTCCTTGGACGGCGGCTGCGGCAAATCGTCCGGGCCGTCCGTATCCGGATGCTCCAGGGCAAAGCGCACGGCGCCCAGCCAGCGGGCCATGGTTTCTTCCCGCTTGATGCCCTTGTAACTCCAGTGGCTGGCAAAACCGTTTTCGGCCACGTCATCCATGCGTTTGGTGCGGATTTGCACCTCTACATAGGCGCCGTCCTTGTTTTTAACGGTAATATGCAGGCTCTCGTAGCCGTTGGGCTTGGGATTGGTAACCCAGTCGCGCAGGCGCCTGGTATCCTGCTCATACTCCTCCGTAACAAAGCCGAAAACCTTCCAGCACAATTCCTTCTCCAGCTTGTGGTCTTCTCCGTCGCAGTCGATGATAAAGCGGATGGCAAACACGTCAAAGACGCCCTCGAAAGGCACTTTCTGCTTTACCATCTTGCACCAGATGGAGTAGGCCGCCTTGGTGCGGATCTTCAGCTTATAATGGATTCCGGCAGAGTCCAGCTTGGATTTGAGCGGCTCTATGAATTCGGCCATCAGCTTTTCCCGGTCCCGTTCCGTTGCCTTTAGCTTATTGGTAATGAGGCGGTACTGTTCCGGCTCGGCATAACTCAAATACGTATCCTCCATCTCCCGCTTCATATTGTACAGGCCCAGCTGGTGAGCCAGCGGAATATACAGCATGAGGGTTTCCAGCACCTTCCGCTCCCGGCCGGCCTTGGGAAACATCTTGAGGCTTCGCATCACCTCCAGCCGGTCGGCCAGTTTGAGCACGGTCACGCGCGGGTCCCGGGAGTACTGGATAATGAGTTTCTTGTAGTTCTCGGCCTCCAGGCGCGTATCTTTGGGATTGATGGTGGATATCTTGTTAAGGCCGTCCACCATGGTAACGATGCTCTCTTCCCACTCGCGGGGATTGAGTTCCAGCGACCCCATCCGGCTGGCTTCGTGCAAATACACGGCAGCCACGCATTCGGCGGGAAGGCCGATTTCATCGGCAACGATATGGGCCACGGCGTCCGGATGGCCGATAAAGGGCGATCCGTCGTGGCGGACCTTCTCCGAAAGGGCTCCTACGGCCATTTCCCGGGCCCGCAGTATCAATTGCTGCCCTTCGGGGCTGTATTGGGGAAAGCTTGTGTCCATGGTGCTACTTCTGTCGTTCGTTCAGGGCGCGCTGATAGGCGCGGGCATTGGCAAGATGTTCCGTATAGGACGAGGCAAAACGGTGGGAACCGTTGAAGGAAGGATCGGCACAGAAATACAGGTAATTGTGCGAATCCGGGTGCAGGACGGCCTCCAGGCAGCTTTTGGGCGGGCAGGAAATGGGCCCGGGAGGAAGGCCGACGTATTTGTAGGTGTTGTAAGGCGACTCCACTGCCAGATGCGAGAGCAGAATACGCTTGAGCTTGTATTCGAAGCAGTAGGCTATGGTGGGATCGGCCTGCAAAGGCATGCCGATACGGAGCCGGTTCAGGTACACCCCGGCAATCTTGGGCTGCTCCGGCACGTATTGGGTTTCCCCGTCCACGATGGAAGCCAGCACGCTTACCTCCTGCGGCGTAAGACCCTGGGCGCGGGCCGCATCCTTGCGTTCCTGCGTCCACCAGGCGGCGCTTTCCTTCACCAGCCGGTCCATGATTTCCCGCACGGAAGCCGTCCACTGCATCTGGTAGGTGTCCGGAATCACCAGGGTAAACAGCTGTTTGGGATCGGCCCCGTAAAGGGCCAGAGAGTCCCGGGAAAGGCAGAAACGGGCCACATCGGCCGAATCGGCCAGCATTTGGGAGCCGATTTTCCGCGCCAGGGCGCCCGGCGTTTTGATGGAGCCCGAGAGTGTAAGATTCACCGGCGTCTGCCAGCCTTTATGCAGCATGCGCGCCACATACATGCTGGAGCAGCCGGCATCTATCCGGTAATGCCCTACAGCTACGTTATTTACCCCTTTCAGCGTTCGCTTGAGGCTGGCGGGCTTCTTCACAATGCCGGAAGAAAGGATGCTGTCCCGAACCTGCCCGGCATCCATCCCGGGATACACATACAGGTCCAGGGAACCGCTGAAGTTGGAAGCCTTGCGGTCAAACCACGCCTGATACAGCGCCCCTCCTCCAAGAAGGGTGACCACCAAAGCCAGG
>Ga0265300_10003701_pt1 | contig 12465 bp, 9 predicted proteins | sample AusTroGonzalo_MG_FD_193482 | JGI IMG/M metagenome (GOLD analysis project Ga0265300, IMG submission 193482) | Bovine rumen microbial communities from tropical cattle in Woodstock, Queensland, Australia - Gonzalo_03 | ecosystem: Host-associated > Mammals > Digestive system > Stomach > Rumen ... | reverse complement strand
CCCGTGGTATGACGGCCATGATCTGTACGGATCAGGTCAACATCACAGTGGACAACTGGTTCAAGCAGGTGGCGGGTATCAAGGTGTATATGCCCTTTGAACTGGGCGCTGTGGTCAACAAGCGCGGTGTCAAGATGGTACCCTATGTGAATATTCCGGTGATTATCGCGCTGGTGGTTGTGGTGCTGGTGTTCCTGATGCTGCGCTACACCCGGACAGGCCGCAGCATGTACGCGGTGGGCGGCAACCAGCAGAGCGCCGCACTGATGGGCCTGAACACAAAGCGGACCAAGATGATCACTTACATTCTGTCCTCCTTCCTGTGCTCCATCGGCGGCGTGCTGTACTGCATGAATACCATGTGCGGCACCACCACCCAGGCGTTGGGCCTGGAAATGAAGGCCATTTCCTCCGCGGTTATCGGCGGTACGCTGCTGACCGGCGGCGTGGGCAACGTGTTCGGTTCCTTCGTCGGCGTGCTGATCAACGGTACGATCAACAGCCTGGTCAGCTTCAACGGAGAACTGACACGGCTGGGCGGCACGGTACCCAATGTGGTATCCGCCTTCCTGCTGTTCGTGTTCATCATGCTGCAGGCGGTATTTGCCAAGCTGCGTGAACGGAAACAGTAAACCGAAAGAAAATATAAAAGCCGTATCCGGTTTCGGGCCGGATACGGCTTTTCTGATTGCTGTGATTATTCGCCGGCGAAGATGATATCATCCCGGAGCCGGTAGAGCGTGGCGCCGCATTTCTTACGGCAGAAGAAGCCGACCCATTCGTCAATGGACAGTTCGCAGTCATACATGACCTTTCCGTAACGAAGGCCGTTGATCCGTTTACCGCTCCGGTTACTCTCCAGGGAGCGGACCGTGCCGGTTTCGGGATCATAATCCGACATGAAAATGGCGCTGTGGGCACCCTTGCCGCCGGAGTAATCGCCTGTCATCTGGAAGAAATCGCCCTTCCGGGTCTGCTTCATGAATTCCCGGGCGAGCGCGATATTTTCGTCCCTGGAAAGGGATTTATCATACAGGAACTGGGCCGCAATCTCAAAGGGATTACCGTCGGAGGCAGGAATATCTTCCCAGCAGTAGCCATAAGCGTAAGGCTTGCACTTCTTTTCCGGCAGGTTGTTGGGAATTTTCAGCTCCTTATCCGGGTACTCCGCCATCCGGTAACGCTCCCGTGTCTGCCGGAAGAGATGAACGGTGAAATTCTTGCAGACGTAGATATCGCCCTTGTAATGGGCGCGCTGAAGCTTGCCGTTGGCTTTATCGTAGAGTTCTTTACCCAGGGAGATGATGTCCTCAATAAAGGCATCCCGGGCAACGGAAGAGGCCTCTTCCCCGTCCGGAGAAGAGGCGGTCTCATCGGAGAGGATTTCCTCATCCAGAGAAATATCTTCGGTCTCTTCTTCCCCGTATACCGGGACGGAGAAAAGACACAGTATCAAGAGAAGGGCAGCCAGCAGGAAGGAAAGGCTCCTGCGCGAGGTGAAAGGCATCAGACGGTTTCTCCTTCAATCAACTTACCGGAAACAGTAACCTGTTTCGGCATATGACTGTCCGGGAATTCGATCGCGTCGATCAGCAGGCTGAAAACTTCCTTGGCAATGCGCGGGGTATCCTGACAGTAGGTGGTCAGCCGCGGCGTAATCATCTGGCTCATGAGAATGCCGTCGTATCCGACCAGGCTGATATCATCGGGTACCTTGATTCCCTGGGCTTCCAGCAGCCACAGGGCACCGAGGCAGCTGTAGTCGTCGGGACAAAGGACGCAGGTGGGTTTTTCTTTCTGCTGAAGCAGCTCCTGAATATAAGCGGCGCAGTCTGCGGAATTATGGAAGTGTCCCTCACGAACATATTCCACAGGAACACGAATACCCAATTCTGCACAGATCTTATAGAATCCTGCAAGACGTTCACGGCTGACCGCACCTTTTTCACCCTGGATGAAGGCGATCTTGCGATGGCCGCGGGCGTAGATGTGACGGACAATCTGTTCCATACTCCTGCGGTTATCACTGGTGACGCAGTCCACACCTTCGTAGGTATGGTCCACGATGACGGTGGGAATGCTGCTGGTAGCCAGACGGATGATACCGGCAGATTCAAAATCGGCCTGAACCACGATGACACCGTCCAGGCTCCGCTGCCGGGCGTGCTCGTAGTAGTTGCTTTCAGCGAAACCGCCCCGGCCGATGAAGGTAAGGTCGTAACCGTTGCGTTCAGCTTCCAGGCGAAGCTCGTCGAAAAGCGAACTGAAATATTCATGATTCATCCGGTCTTCATAGATGATGCCGATGTTGTTGGATTTGCTGGTCTTCAGCGTTCTGGCAGCGGCATTCGGATAATATCCCATATCCTTGGCCGTCTGGCAGATGAATGCGGTCCTCTCCCTGCTGTCGCTAGTTAAACCGTTCAGAGCACGGGAGACCGTTGCGACGGATACACCGCACACCTCCGCTATATCCTTCAATCTGACCATGATCGAATGAATCCTCCTTCCGCAAATCGGTAATCGTTTGCTGTTTTTTCATCATTTTACAGCAAAATGTAACCGACGTCAACTAAATTTACAATAATTGCGTAACTAAAATTTTGACAAAGGAAAAGACAGCAATGTAACTGCTGTCTTTATAAGGAAATATCAGATATTTTCAGCGGATATCTTCCCGGCGGATAAACCTGGCCAGGGGCTGATAGATCAGCATGGCGATGACCATGGTTACCACAAGCTCTGCCAGCATATACCAGCCGTTATACAGGAAGGAATAAATCCAGGGATTGGTCATGGTCATGTTCATGAAGGATTCCGGCATCCACACACCCCAGATCCAGGCACCGCTGATCAGGTGGCAGATGAACCGAAGCACGAAGGTAACAACGATGCCGACAGCCAGGCTCTTGCGGGTCTTGCCAAGAACGGTGTCGAAGAGGCCGGAAAAGCCGATGGCGGTGTAGGCAATGATATAGTCCAGCAGGATAACGCCGACGGCCATAATAAAGTTGGCAGCATATCCGACGTTGTCCAGGCCGAGCAGGAGCTGGATTGCACTGTAAACAAAAGCGGTGGGAACGCCCCACTTCCAGCCCCAGCGATGGCTGATCAGCACAACGGGCAGCATGCTGGCGATGGTAACGCCGCCGCCGAAGGGCAGGTCAATCTTCAGAAGGCTCAGTACGGTTCCCAGCGCGATCATAATGGCGCTTTCGGTCAGTTTGCGGGTCAGGTTTTTATTCATGGTCTTCCTCCTTTTCTGATCCGGCGGACATAAGAAAACCCACATGCCTGAAGACATGCGGGAAACGGTTTTGTACAGCATGACCGCTTCCCTACGGTAGGATTACCTACACAGGTTCCAAGGGTCGGGCGATGCCCTCTCAGCCGGAAACCGGCCCCCCCAGCGTGCATGTTCGCATCGGAACAGCGATATTATAGCACCGGGCCTTTGTTTGTCAACAGATTGACGCTGTTTTCAGTGACTGAAAGCGAGGAAAAGACAGATGGGATTCCGGAAGAGTTTCCCTGCAAGGGAAGGAGATTGCCGGGGAGTCGGGGAATATCAGTGATATGCTCCGGGAAAAGGTGCTGACGGAGTTTGTTGAATGAGATGAAAATGCCGGTAATCCGGATGACAGGAGAAGGAGAATTGAACGGTGCAGCGATGTGTGATTGTGGGCGGAGCCGGGATCCGTGAGTATCAGCAAATCCGGAAAAGCCTGCGCGGGGATGACTGGTTTGTATACTGCGACGGCGGACTGCGCCATGTACAGGAACTTGGCCGGGAGCCGAACCTGATTGTGGGGGATTTTGATTCCCACGAGCAGCCGGAAACAGATACGGAAATGATCGTGCTGCCTCGTGAGAAGGATGATACAGATACGGTTTATGCAGTGAAGGAAGCTGTGAGGCGTGGTTTCAGGGAATTCCTGCTGATCGGTGTGATCGGGGAAAGATTTGATCACACCTTCGGCAACGTATCGCTGCTGCTTTACCTGGATGCCCTGGGGATTCCGGCCTGCATCCTGGATGATTATTCCGAAATGAGGATCGTATCCCGGGAAACAGCGGAAGTGAAGGATGACTGTTCCTGGTTCTCCCTGCTGAATATCAGCGGAACAGCAAAAGGAATTACAATCCTGAACGCGAAGTATCCGCTGGAGGATGGGGAAATTACCAGCGAGTATCAGTACGGCATCAGCAATGAAGTTCTTCCCGGTAAAACGGCCTGTGTATCCGTCCGGGAAGGGCAGCTCCTGCTGGTAAAGGTATTCGGACAGAACTGATTGTTTGTTTCTTGTTCTTTCAGGATTCTCCCCTTGACGGGGTACGGGTTTCGTAATACGATTGCGATGCAATGATGGAGATCCAGTAGGGAACAGATAATCCGCACAGAGAGCTGCCGGGAGGTGCGAGGCAGCCGGAGCTGTTTATCCGAAATACTCTCCGGAGCTGTAATCTGAATCCTGCAAGGGTAGTAGGAAAGCCGGGGGCGCCCGATACAGCGCAAAGGATATGAAAGTATCCGGAGGCCGGCCCTGAACGGGGCGGCAAATACGAGGTGGTACCGCGGAGTTGATTCGCCCTCTGTGTCCGAACAGACACGGAGGGCTTTTTTATGAAACGGTATCCCAGAAAGAAGGAATAGTATGGCATTTGGTGATCTGGCACTCAAACTTGGTATGCTGTTGGTTTTCTTCGGCGTCATGGTCTATGTCGGTTTCTACTGCAGAAAGCATTCCACCGACGTGAACGGATTTGTGCTCGGCGGACGGAGCGTCGGCCCCTGGCTGACGGCGTTTGCTTACGGTACCTCCTATTTCTCCGCCGTTATTTTTGTCGGCTATGCCGGACAATTCGGCTGGAAGTTCGGTATTGCCGCCACCTGGGTGGGTATCGGCAACGCCCTGATCGGTTCGCTGATGGCCTGGGTGATCCTCGGACGGCGCACCCGGATTATGACGCAGCATCTGTCCAGTGCCACAATGCCTGACTTCTTTGAGAAGCGGTTTGACGCGACTTCCCTGAAAATTGCTGCTTCCATTATCATCTTTATCTTCATGATTCCTTATACCGCGTCCCTGTACAACGGACTGAGCCGTCTTTTCCGGATGGCCTTCAATATTGACTACTCTGTTTGTGTGATCGTTATGGCAGTACTGACCGCCATTTACGTGATTGTCGGCGGCTACATGGCAACGGCCGTGAACGACTTTATCCAGGGCATCATCATGCTGGTGGGTATCGTCGCGGTGATCGGGGCCGTGCTGGGCAGCAAGGGAGGCTTCATGGCCTCCCTGGAAGGCCTGTCCGCGGCAAAGGATACCAGCGAGGGCTTTATGAACGGCACGGTCCCCGGGATCTTCAACTCCTTCTTCGGACCGGATCCGCTGAGCCTGCTGGGCGTTGTACTGCTGACTTCCCTGGGCACCTGGGGACTTCCCCAGATGGTCGGCAAGTTCTATGCCATCAAGAGCGAGGGTTCCATTCACAAGGGAACCATCATCTCCACACTCTTCGCCATGGTGGTTGCCGGCGGCTGCTATTTCCTGGGCGGTTTCGGCCGTCTCTTTGCCGCTGAACTCGGCGCCGCGGAAGGCGGAAATCCGGCGGGCGGTTTTGACAACGTAATCCCGACGATGCTGCAGACCCTGTCTCCCTTCCTGATTGCGGTCGTAATCATCCTGGTGCTCTCCGCATCCATGTCCACCCTGTCTTCCCTGGTGCTGACCTCTTCTTCCACGGTGACGCTGGACCTGCTCAAGGGCCGCGCAATCAAGGATATGGACGAGAAGAAGCAGCTGCTGGTGATGCGGGTACTGATCGTGGTATTCATCATCATTTCCGCCGCCCTGGCGATTGTCCAGGCAAACTCCAGCGTTGCCTTCATTGCCCAGGCAATGGGCGTCAGCTGGGGCGCTATGGCCGGCGCGTTCCTCGCTCCCTTCCTCTACGGCCTGTACTGGAAGCGGACCACGAAGACCGGCTGCTGGGCTGCCATGATCTTCTCCTCTGTTTTCATGATCATTGATATGCTGGCCAACCTGAAAGTGCTGAACATCAGCCTCGGCTTCCTGCAGTCCCCGATCAACGCGGGCGCCTTCTGCATGATTGCCGGCCTGATCATCGTTCCGCTGATCAGCCTGATTTCCAAGGCACCGGACAAGGATACGGTGGATCGTATCTTCTCCTGCTATGAGCGGAAGGTCATTGTTACCGCCAAGGATTCCATTGAAACCGAAACAGAAGGCTGAGCCAAAGACAGCCTGAAGAGTATATGAAGAGGAAGCATCTCCGGATGCTTCCTCTTTCTTTTCAATAACAGACTGCGGCACAGGATTACAGACGGCTGTGACAACTGGAAATCCCTTATATTTCCTTCCCCAAAGGAAGTATCAGGGCACTGGAAAATAAATTATCAAATTGTTACAAATGTTTGACAAAAACTGGGGTTCTGTGGTAAAATGCAAACCGTTTTCAAGTATACTTTTGGAGGTGCACTCTCATGAAGAAATTGCTGAGTCTGGTAATGGCCATCGCACTGATTCTCAGCATGTCTGCAGCTTCTGCAGATCCGATCAGTGTTGACGGTCTTGCCAAACGGAATATTAAAATCAATGAAGCAGGTCTGAATCCCTCTGCCGATGAAATGATTGCCCAGATGACCAGCCCCACTACGGGCAGACAGCTGGATACCATCGAATATCCCGATGGATTCGTCGGAACTGCTGTGACCGGTGTTTATCAGCCGATCCTGGTTCAGATTTCCAATGCCGGCGGCGGTGTGAATACGGACTCCAAGGGCCGGCCGACTACCGCTCCGATCAATGCCCAGTATGCTGACGTTGTGTACGAAGCCTGCCAGGCCAATTCTTCCAATGGCGGAACCCTGACCCGTTTCAGCATGCTGTTCTCTGACACTGTTCCGGATTATGTTGGCTTTGTGCGCAGCACGCGTTCCACCCATCCCAGAATCCGCCAGGAGTGGGACTGCGCTTTCGTAACGTCCGGTTATTCTACCGCGGACGTTCCGCAGGAATGGAAGAACTTCGGCGTAATGAATCCCCAGAGCGCCACGCCTGATAATCCCGGCCTTGTGTATGTGCAGAACTTCCCGAAGGTCTGGGCAAAGTACATGTTCCACTGCACCAATATCTATGATGCCAACGACCATGTGTACCAGCTGGCAAACATTGTGCAGAATGTTATTCCCAAGGATCATGTTCCGGCCAACCACACCTTTAAATTCACGGATGAAGTCCCCGCAGGCGGCGATTCCGGTGTGATTGCCTATATTACTTTCGGCGGCGGCACCAAGACGGACAGCCGTCTGGAGTATGATGAAGAAACCAATACATACATCCGCTACGTCCCCATGAGCGGCCAGGATGACTTCGCTTATCGTGCACAGACGCTGGTGAACCCGAAACTGAGCTCCAAGAACGTAAACGGCTCCAGGGTGGTTATGGTTGAGCCCGATGAACGCGTATACGGCGATCTGGTTACCTTTACCAATGTTATCGTGCAGGGCATTACCATGAACTGGCGCGGCAGTGAACGTCCTGATCCCGAACTGACCGGCACCGGCAACGCTGATTATTTCATCGGCGGCAAACACTACACCGGCGTATGGCAGCGCAAGGATTACAACAGCCGCACTGTGTTCTACGGCGAAGACGGCAATGAAATCGAACTGATGCGTGGCAAGACGCTGATCGTTCTGCTGGACTACAACAACAAGGGCAGAAGCTTACAGTACGAATAAATCCGGAATCCACCGGATTTCCGGGAACCACTTTTCAAAGTGGTTCCTTTTTCTTAAGCAAAAGCGCAGTATCATGATGAAGAATATCACGGAACCGGAATGACAGACGGATCCGGAGATATCCGGGGGAGAAAAACATGAAAAAACTGACAAGTGTATTGCTTGCCCTGATCCTGATCCTGGGGACGACATCGGTTATGGCGAGTCCCAAGGAGATCGATGGCCTGACCCCCAGGGATATCAAGATCAATCCCGCGGGACTGAATCCGTCTGCGGAAGAAATGATCGCCCAGGGAATCAGCCCTACCACAGGCAGGAAACTGAGCAGTATTAAATGCCCGGACAACTTTGCCGGCGTGGCAGTTGACGGACAATACAGGCCTTTCATGGTTCAGATTTCCAATGCGAATAACGGCGTGGGAACGGTGAAGGGCGGACTGTACGCTCCCGCACCGGTAAACGGTTCCTATGCGGACGTGGTGTATGAAGCCTGCCAGCGCCAGGGCGGAGCTGAGACCCGTATGAGCATGATTTTTTCCGATACGATTCCGGACTATGTGGGGTATATCCGCAGTACACGCTTAACACATCCGAGAATCCGGCAGGAATGGAACGCGTTTTTCTGCACCTCCGGATATACCAATGCAGACGTTCCAGATGAATGGCGGAAACTGGGTGTCAAAAATCCGATGTCCAAGAACCGGAATGCGAAGGATCCCGGGATTATCTATGTAGGTGACGCAGGGGAAAACAAACCATGGAAAAAATATGTCAGGCGCGTGAAGGGAATCAAGGACGTAAACAGCGAGGTGTTCCTGCTGAAGGACCTGCTGGACAACGTGGTGCCCAAGGATCACGTTCCAGCTAACCATACATGGAAATTTACAGATGAGATACCTGCCGGCGGCGACAGGGGTGAAATAATCTATGTGACTTTCGGCAGCAAATACGATTCCGACAGCCGACTGGAATATGATGAGGATGAAAACGTCTACATCCGGTATGTAGCGGTGGAAAATTATGTGGATATGCCCTACCGTGAAACGGCCCTGATCGGTACTGAAAACGTGGAAGAGAGAAACAGTAAAGGCCAGCTGGTCAGAAGGGTTGCCTATGAACAGAAAATTCCCGGGAATACCATCACGTTCAGCAATGTGATTATTCAGGGAATCAAGATGAAATGGAAAGGCGGCGCACGGCCTGATCCCGTTCTGATCGGCACAGGAAACGCTGACTACTTTATGGGCGGAAAACACATTGCCGGCGTATGGGAACGGACGGATTATGACAGCCGTACGGTCTTCTACGGAGAAGATGGAAATGAAATTGAGCTTCAGCGGGGGCGCACGCTGATCATCCTGATGGGATATAATAATAAGAAGAGCAAAGTCAGCTACGAATAAGCATCGATCAGACGGAAATGAAGGCTGTACGGGCAGATATGTGACCGTCTGATACATGAAGAGTAATTTTTCGTTACAGTTTTTGCACTGGTATGTAACAAACCCTTGATTTTTTCTAATAAGTATTATACAATTCGTACAGTATTGGTTACGAAAGGGTGTTTTCAGTGGGAAAAAGGATCCTCCTGGTGGACGACGAACCTCTGATCCTGAAGGGCCTGAAATATACGCTGGAACAGGAAGGTTACGAGACAGACAGTGCCATGGACGGAGAAGAGGCCCTGTCCAAGTTTGAGACGGGTTCTTTTGATCTGATCCTTCTGGACGTGATGCTTCCGAAGCTGGACGGTATTGCTGTCTGTCAGAGGATTCGTGAACGGAGCGATATCCCGATCATCATGCTGACCGCAAAGGGCGAGGATATGGATAAGATCCTTGGCCTTGAGTACGGCGCGGATGATTATATGACCAAGCCTTTCAATATCCTTGAGGTGAAGGCTCGCATCAAGACGATTCTTCGTCGCGTTTCCGGAAGCGTTCAGCAGCAGGAACACCGGGTGATCCGTGTTCACGATATGGAAGTGAACCTGATCAAGCGCAGCGTGACCCTCGGCGGCAAAGACATTAAGCTGACCGCAAAGGAATTTGATTTGCTGCAGATGTTCGTGACGAACCGGGGCACTGTTTTCAGCAGAGAACAGATGCTTGAAACCGTATGGAAATATGATTATGCCGGCGACGCCCGTACGGTGGATGTTCATATCCGCCGTCTGAGGGAAAAGATTGAACGGGATACATCAAAGCCTGAATTCATCTTTACCAAATGGGGAGTTGGTTACTATTTCACGGATCAGGACTAAACTCGCATTCTTGGCCAGCATCAGGTGGAAAATCCTGCTGGCCTTTTTTCTCATTGTGGGTCTTTCTTTTTTTGTGGCCGCGACAAGCCTGAACGGCATGGTCAAGGACTATCTGTTTGAACAGCGCAAACGCGATGATATTGCAAAGACCGGGAAGCTTGCCCAGAAGGCGGCTCCTCTTTTTCAGTCTGTCTCTTCAAACGAACTGAATGACCTGCTGGAGGAAGAGGCGGAAACCATGGACGGCCGCCTGATCCTGATTGATAATGACGGAAAAATCCAGTATGACACCTTCCAGAGCTTGTGCGGACAGAGGACACAGGTGGATGAGGTGATCCGTGTCCTGAGAGGGGAAACGGTCAAGGATTACGGAATCCATACCCCTGGAAAATCAGTGGTGGAGGCTATGAGCGGAGAAGCCGCCGAATATGTGGCCTACAGCACCTACGAGATGAACGGCTATAAGGGCAGGATCGGCGCGGCGATGTTTGTGAGCAAGATCCAGAGCCTGGTGAATTCCATTGAGCGGGTGGAGGTTCAGCTGCTGCGCGTGTTTGCGGTGATCGCGGTGGCTGCGCTGGCCTTTGCCCTGCTGCTGAGCCGGCTGCTGACGAACCCGATCACCGCCGTGAGCCGGACCATGAGGAAAATGGGAAAAGGCGACCTGAGCGTCCGTGTGCCGGTACGGGGCAGCGGTGAGCTGAGGGAACTGGCTGAAAACTACAATACCATGGCATCACAGCTGGAAAGCCTGGACAAGACCAGGAACCAGTTTGTGTCAAACGCGAGCCACGAACTGAAAACACCGCTGGCGACCATGAAGATCCTGCTGGAATCCATGATTTACGAGCCGGATATGCCCGCAGAGGTCCGGGCGGACTTCATGAAGGACATGAACCATGAAATTGACCGCCTGACCGGGATTGTCACGGACCTGCTGGTGCTGACCCGGATGGATAACGGTGAGGAAATGAAGCGCGGCATCGTGAACATGACCGAGCTGACCCGGGAGACCATCCATCAGCTGACTCCGGCCGCGGAAAAGAATAACCAGACGCTGACCGGCGACGTGCAGGAAGAGCTGTTCCTGTACGGAGATAAGAGCAAGCTGAGCCAGATCCTTTACAACCTGATGGACAACGCGATCAAATACACCCCGGAAGAGGGAAGAATATCCGTATCCCTGCGGGAGGAAGACGGCAATATCGTCTGGCGGGTGAAGGATAACGGTATCGGTATTCCGGAAGAGGACAAGGAACATATCTTTGAACGTTTCTACCGGGTGGACAAGGCCAGGGGCCGGGAGACCGGCGGAACGGGCCTGGGCCTGAGCATCGTGAAACAGATGGTCAGGATGCATGACGGTACCATTACCGTTGAGAGCAATCCGGGAAAGGGCTCTGAGTTTACAGTGACATTCCCGCAGGAAGGAGCGGAGTCATGATGAAAAAAGGATTATGCCTTTTACTGGCACTCTGCTTCCTGTTCCTCCTGGATGGATGCGCGGGAAGGAAAATTGAGGATTACCAGACGCCGGCGTCAACCCTTCCACCGGCAGCGGCACGCTATACCGCACCGGATGGCGACGGGATTGTCATGGAGAATCTGAAATACCAGATTTATCTTCCGGCCAGGGACGGGCTTCGCCTCGTATCCCGGGAAGTGACAATAGACGCGGAGAACCTGAATGACGCCGTGGAAAAGCTGATGAAGCAGCTGCTCAGCTATGAAGGAGATACGGACGCGAAACCCCTGGGCGGAAGCAAACCGCTGGAACTGTATGGGACGCATCCCATTGAAATCAGCGGCGGCATCTGCACGGTGAACCTGACCCGTACGGCGAAACAGCTGAAACTGAGCGAGTATTACAAGCACTGCCTGGCGATTTCCACGACCCTGTGCGAACTGAATGAGATTAACGGGGTGAACATCCTGGTGGAGGATGAAAGCCTTCCGCTGGATACGCCCGGATACCTGCCCATGGGAACCCTGATGGGTCATGCGGGAGAATCGCTTCCGGTGCTGTGGGAACAGATGGAAGCGAAAAAAACCCCGATGACGCCTACAGACAAGGATCCGGGCAGGAATCCCCTGAACGCGCTGGCAACGCTGTATTATCCGCTGCCGGACAGCCGGGGTATTGCCTGTACGATCCGAATGGTCAATTTCGCAGGCCAGACCCCCGCGCAGCTGACAACCAAACTGATGGATGAAATCAGCTCTGAACGGCGGGCATTGTCAGGCGGACAGAACTTTCCGAAACTGACGGAACTGCTGCTGCATGATCCTGTGACGAGTGACCTGCCGGACGGCGGACGGCTCCTGACAGTGAGCCTGCGGGAAGATGCAGAGTCTGTACTGGAGGCCGCCAAGACGGACCTGGCCTGCTGCGTGGCGGCACTGACCTATACCCTGACGACTTTTATTCCTG
>Ga0265300_10003700_pt1 | contig 12466 bp, 8 predicted proteins | sample AusTroGonzalo_MG_FD_193482 | JGI IMG/M metagenome (GOLD analysis project Ga0265300, IMG submission 193482) | Bovine rumen microbial communities from tropical cattle in Woodstock, Queensland, Australia - Gonzalo_03 | ecosystem: Host-associated > Mammals > Digestive system > Stomach > Rumen ... | reverse complement strand
TTGTCAGTTTCGTTACCGATGATCTTGATGGAGTTCTTGTTAGCACCGACGGTACCGTCAGAACCGAGACCGAAGAACATAGCCTGGAAGAAGTCGCTTTCGAGCTTGAAGTTCGGGTCGATTGTGAGGGAGGTGTTGCAAACGTCGTCGTTGATGCCGACGGTGAAGCGGGACTTCGGAGCGTCCTTGGCAAGTTCGTCGAAGATAGCCTTGACCATAGCCGGGGTGAATTCCTTGGAGGAAAGACCGTAGCGGCCACCGATCATCTTCGGCATTGCCATCTTGCCAGCCATGACGGCTTCGGAAATAGCGGTGAGGGCATCCTGGAAGAGCGGTTCGCCTGCGGAACCCGGTTCCTTGACGCGGTCGAGGACAGCAATCTTCTTGACGGTCTTCGGGAGAGCGGCAACGACTGCTTCCATCGGGAACGGACGGTAGAGGCGGATGTTGACGAGACCGACCTTTTCGCCCTTGGAGTTCAAATACTTGACGGTATCACCGATGGTGCAGGTAGAAGAGCCCATGGAGATGATAACGCGTTCTGCATCGGCAGCACCGACGTAGTCCACGATGTGGTACTGACGGCCTGTGAAGCTTGCAACCTTGTCCATGTACTTCTGGACAATTTCCGGAACCTTGGCATAGAACGGGTTCACGGTTTCACGACCCTGGAAGTAAACGTCCGGGTTCTGTGCGGTACCGCGCATGGTCGGACGATCCGGAGTCATAGCGCGTTCGCGGCAAGCCTTAACATACTTGTCGTCGATAACGTCGCGGATGACGTTTTCTTCGAGAGCTTCGATCTTCATGACTTCGTGAGAAGTGCGGAAGCCGTCAAAGAAGTGCATGAACGGGACGCGGCTTTCGAGCGTAGAAGCGTGGGCCACGAGAGCGAGGTCCTGGCATTCCTGAACGCAAGAAGAAGCGAGCATGGCAAAACCGGTCTGGCGGCAAGCCATAACGTCGGAGTGGTCACCGAAAATAGAAAGACCCTGCATAGCAAGAGCGCGGGCGGTCACATGGAAGACTGCGGGTGTCAGTTCGCCAGCAATCTTGTACATGTTCGGGATCATCAAGAGAAGACCCTGGGAAGCCGTGAACGTAGTGGTCAGGGCACCAGTCTGCAAAGCACCGTGGACGGTACCAGCGGCACCACCTTCGGACTGCATTTCAAATACGCGAGGAACTTGACCCCAAATATTCTTCTGACCCTTGGCACTCCAGTTGTCGGAATGTTCAGCCATCGGGCTAGACGGAGTAATGGGATAAATTGCAATAACTTCGCTCAACTTGTGGGCTACGTTAGCGGTTGCTTCGTTACCATCAACCGCAATCATCTTTTTTGCCATGGACTATCTCCATTTTTTAGGTTTTTTCAAAAAAATCTGATAATATACACCTATGGCGTGTGGCACACGCATAAGGGCAAAAATCCACGCTTAAAATTAAATAAGATTAAGCGAAACGGACAATAAACTTTTGAAAAAAGTGAGAAATAATTGTGTTTTTTGGTTTTGTTAGCCAAATAACTTCTGATTGATTTCAATTTCAAGCCCTGCATAGGCGGGTCCGAACTTCTGGCGGAGTGTCGTCGTGAGTCCGTCGGACTTGCCGAGATACGGATAGTTCCTGCGGACACGGAGTGTCGGCTCGCGTTCAAGGATGTTCTTGATAAAGATTTCGGCAAGTTTTGTTTCGGCAGGGCGGCTCGGGTCATAAAGGATCCCGACGTCGGCATCGCGCTCGACTCCGTTCAAGACGGGGGTAAAGCTATGGATTCCCAAGTGGATGACCTTAAGAGGAACATCCTTGTCGGACTTGCGCATTTTTTCGGGAATCACTTTTGCGACAAAATTCTCGATTTTTTCGCGGTATTTTTGCCAGAGGCTCATCATGTGACGTTTGATGGTCTTGGGCAAAACGGAGGTGTATTCCGAAAAGAAGGTCTTGCTGTTGACGCTGCGGTTCATGTCGACGACGAGCCGTGAGAACCGTCCCGAACAGTGAAAGTCGGGTTTCAGGCGCTTGACCAGATTGGAAAATACTTTGTACGCACCGATGTCATAGCCACGGTGGGTGGCGAGCACTTCGTCGGGAATGCCGTAAACTTCGCACGATTCAACACCGCGACGGCTAGCTTCTTCAAGGTTGCATTCGCGAAACGCCCGCATGAGAAAATCCGGCAGAGCGTTGCTCGCGTGTTCGCAGGTAATCATCAGAGCCGGATTCTTCATCATTTTTTCTCCACGACAAGAATATTGCCGTCATAAGTCATGACGCCCAGCAAAATGCTGTGGACCAGACGGAACTTGTCTACTTTATAGTAAGGGCCGTTGTTCATGGGGTTAGCGCAGTCGGGGTCGGCCACCAGGAACTGCTTTTTTTCGTCAAGACCATAAAGCACGACAAAGTGACCCATCGGATCACCGTGAATATCGTCAAAGACGGATTCGTTGTTCTCGTTCGTGTATTCGCGGGGGGAGCGGTAAAGGTAGGTCGCGCTGAGTCCGCAAAGTACAGGGATTCCACGTTTAAAGTAACCTTCGAACATGCTTGCGCGAAGGGCCGCCATGGCGACGGTTCCGCCCAAGTCGATGAAACGGATGTAGGCGTCAATCGCCTTCTTGAGTTTCGGGGCGTGCTTTGCCTTGTGCAATGCGACAAGCTTTTCGCGAAGCTCGGGCATCTTGAGGTTGCTCCACGTGGGGTCAAAAATCTTTAGATTGTATGAATAAATGGTAGCCTTGAATCCGCGCTTGAGGGCATCTATGCCAAGGAAAACACCCAAGGTTCCGCCTTCTTCCAAAAACTCGATTTCGGAGATGAGCTTTTTCAGGGGTATCTTATAGCCAAGATACGAATAGACTGCGTGTAGGCTAGTGGGTCCGCACGTAACATCGTCTGGCTGAGGAAGTATTTTTAAATCCATCTGTTGGCCTCGTATAGGAAACGTGGCGGTTTGTTCATCAAATCGTCAATTTGCGATTAAATATAAGTAATTTAAATATTTGTGAATCTTACAAAAAAATATTTAAGAATGCGAGTTTATTCGATTTATATTATATAGAGTTATATGATACACCTTGAATCGATTTTTTAGCTTCCGTTTATAATTTTATTTTTTCATTTCTCATTTTTCGTCCTTCAATTTTAGTTTTAAATCCTTTTTTTTAACCGTATTTTTTAATTTTTGCACATGCGACTTTGGCTTGTTACTTGTCCTGATAATTTTGCAGCAGAATACGACGATATTGAAGAGATGTTCCGTCGTGGGCTTACACGCTTGATTTTAGATAAACGTGGCCGTGGCGGGAATCCGCAGGCGACTCCTGACGATTATGAACGTTGGCTGTTGAGTTTGCCGATGGAATTCCGTGACCGTATTTGGGTCCGCGGAACGCCAGATGTTGCCGAACAGTTGGACGTACGCGGTTGCGTTTGCGAAGCGCAAAGTTTGATGGGCGAGGTACCCGAAAGCTGGAAACGCGTGAACTGTGTCGCTTTTTGCCGTAGCGTGGAACAGGTCGAAAATCTCCCGGAATGGGTGGCTGGAGCGCTCTTGGGACCGGTTTTGCAGCCGCAATCCGCGCTCGAAGTCGTCGAAACGCTCGGGACTTCGCTGACTCTTCAAGCAAAAACCGCCACCATCTTGTGGGGCGGTGTCGATACGGATACAATCGAGGATTTCAAGAAAATGTCACCGGCAGGGGTCGCGACTCTTGGCGGTATCTGGAATTACGCCGACCCCGTCAATGCGTTTATAAAGCTGAATAGAGTGGTCGCGGGGTTCTAAACCGCGACTGGATCCTTCACGGTTGCACCGTTCAGGATGACGCATTAGCCGTCACTTCACCACGTACATGCTGTTGCGGGGCTTGCCGGGGAGTCTGTTGCCGAGCAAGTCAAAGTACATCGGCGCTCTCTTGAGGCGTAATTCCTTGCGGATGTTGCGCACATCCCTGATGGCGGTCGTCGAGGAATCTTCTACGTACGGCTTGTCCGGATCGTCCACGACAAGCTTGATTTTCGAAACCGTCTTGCAGCCCGTTTCGTTCGTGTACGTGACGGAGTAAAAGCCGCTCTTGGAACCGTCGACGTTCTTGAGCGTATTTTCACGGGTGGTCGACTTGAATCCGTCCGGGCCCGTCCAATCCCAAATCTTGCCGTCCCACGGATGCGGGCCGAATTGTACGGTAGCGCCCTTTGCGACCTTGAGGTCTGTTGTTTCGCTCCAGCCGTTATCGTCGACTTTCACGTAAGGGACAATCTTTGTGCCGGAGCAGGGGGCGACCACCTTTTTGCCATCGCTCACGCCGACAGAATCGGGAATGTCGATGACTCTCGGTTCAAAGTCCGGAGTGGGGAAGGCCTTCATCAATGCGGCCGTTTCATTGGCGGTAATCGGAATGATGGTGCCGTGACGGGGCGTGAAGGCTCCGCTTGTCTTTGTATCTTGCACGAACTTGAACGTGCTCAAGTCGCTGCTAGAGGTAAACTGGTAATGACCATCCATGTAGCAGTCGTACATCAAAATCCAGGAATTCTGGTTGATCAGCTTGAAAACGCCAGCGCCTTCGACGGCTTCTTTCGTCTGCTGGAGTGTTCCGCTCGGCTTGCTCCACTGACTACCGGCAGCACCGCCCTTTTGAGGCAAAAGCGTACTTGAAGTCACCTTGCAGATTCCGCCTTCGCCTTCGTTTTTGTAGAACGCATGGTAGAGTCCGTCCACTGGATTATAGACGATATCCATGTCGATTGTTGCAGAACCGCGGTCGTAGAAATAGACTGGTTCGTCGAGCAGGTCGGTAAAATCGTCGTTGGCGTAAGCATAGAACACCTTGTCGTAAGGAACCTTGCCATCGTTCGTCAAGATGGAAAAGTAGACCATCAGGCGGCCTTTGCTCCCGTCTTTGTTCTGGTAATCGCTGTCCCAGATGGTTTCCGGAGCCCATACGCGGGTGACATTTGCAAAGTACGTTCCTTTGAAACGGTCCGGGAAGTGCACTGTGCTGTGCTTCCAGTTGATCAGGTCCTTGGACTTCATCAGCACCATGCCGCGGTTGCTGGCCCAGCCTTCGGCGCTTTTCATATCGGTATTCACCATGTAGAACCAGCCGTCCGGAGCACGCAAGATATGTGGGTCGCGGAGCCCTTTCTTGATGCTGACCGTATCCGAGGCGACGACGCGGTTGCCTTTATTCATCGGCGTGTAATTGTACCCGTCGTTACTGAGCGCATAGTAAATGTTTTCGTTATTGTTGGCCGGAAAATAGACGAAAAGGTAGTTGGAATAAGGTTCGTACCCGTGAATAGAGACGTCGAACGTCTTGGATTTGACTATAGAAGAATGGGTATCATGCAGGTATGCCGTCAAAACGACTTTCTTGTTTTCGCCGACAAGTCGCCCTGCAATTTGCCCTTTGTGTGTCAAAAACAGCGTATCGCTACTTTCCCAGGTCACGGGGAAGGGCTCGAAAAGATTAATGGTGTCGGGGAGTGCCAAATCCGTATAAAGGTCATTCAGGTCGCCTTTGAGGCTGAGACTGTTCAAAGTTTTCCAAAAAGGCGTAACATCTTCTTGAGCGAAGGTGTAGCTTGCCAAAAGACCCAAAAATGTCGAAACCATTATTTTTTTCATTTAATGCCCCGTTATTACCGTTTTTAATATAATTTCTCTCGCAAACAAAAAACATGCCAATTCTATGGATTCCTTGAAAAATAATCCATAAGAAAGTAAGTCAAATTTATGCTCTTAGTTGCATTAAAATGAGTTGTTATATTTTGATTTAATAGCTTATATTAGGAATATGGAACGTACGCGTTTAAAGATTTTAGTTGTAGATGACACCAAGACGAATATTGAGGTCTTGGAAGGCATTCTGTCGCATGATTATGATGTTTGTGTCGCTTTGAATGGAAAAAAAGCCATTGAACTCACAGAAAAGATCAAACCCGACCTGATTTTGCTCGATGTGATGATGCCCGAAATGGATGGCTACGAAACTCTGCGGATCATGCGCGAGAAGAATATTCTGCATGGCATCCCGGTCATTTTCTTGACGGCCAAGGCCGATAGCAAGAGCGAACAGACGGGCCTCGATCTCGGGGCCGTCGATTACATCACCAAGCCGTTCAACCCGGCGCTGGTGACGCTTCGCATCAAGAACCAGCTCCAGCTCAAGTTGCAGCGCGACCATCTGCATGAACTGGTCGACGAACGTACTGCCGATTTACGCAAGACTTTGAAGGTGATGCTCACGAGTCTGGGTTCGCTTGCCGAATATCGTGATCCCGAAACGGGCGAGCACATCAAGCGCACGCAAGTGATTGTGCAGCTCCTCGCCGAAGAACTTCAGAAGAACCCGAAGTACGAAAACATCATCACTTCGGAGTTCATCGAAAACATCACGACGGCAGCTCCGCTCCATGACATTGGTAAGGTGGGCATCAACGACCGCATTTTGCGCAAGCCGGGAACGCTTACGCAAGAAGAACGTGAAATCATGATGCAGCATTCGAAGATCGGTTACGACGTTCTTCGCGAAGCGACCTCGGAATTGCACGACGATTCGATGGTCAGCATGGCGGCCGAAATGGCGCTGGGTCATCATGAATACTGGAATGGCGAAGGCTATCCGAACCACAGAAAGCAAGACGAAATCCCTATCGGGGCTCGCATCATGGCGGTGGCCGACGTCTATGACGCCCTTGTTTCGCGTAGGCCTTACAAGGAACCGTACCCGCACGAAGTTGCCGTCAAGGAAATCGTCAACGGTCGCGGAACGCAGTTCGACCCTGATATCGTCGATGCATTTTTGGCGATTGCCGACCGCTTGCCCGAGATTTACGAAAAGTTCAAAGACAAATCCTCCGAGGATCATAAGGCTTGACGCGTAGTCCGCTAAATGAAAAGCAGCGCCACCTCAGTTGGCGCATTTCGATTGTATATGCCATACCGATGCTAGTCTTTACCATCGCGTTGGTATTTGTATTTTCGAATTATCTCAAGTCGACATTGATTTCTGCGTCTTACAGTTCTTCGGAATCGAAGTTCCAGGACAAGGTCGTAGCCGACTTGGAGCTTTTCTTTTCCAAGTTCGAAAAACAGTTTAGGCCGCTTCCGCAGATGCTCCAGCATACTAAGGAAAATGACATCAAGAAGGTCTTGAAAAAGCATTCGATGTCGTCGCCGTACATTGTCGATACGTACTATGGCGGCAAGAACGGTAAGTTTTTTTCGGCCAAGGATTTTAATCTTAGCGAAGACAAGAAGGAATTTAGAACCAGGACTTGGTATCTAGAAGCTTCGAGACACAAGGGGCTCGCCATTACGGGGCCGGTCATCAACGAGAATGCCAAAAAGCGTGTCTTGACGTATTCGTACCCGCTATGGGATAAGAACCGCAAGTTCTTGGGCGCTGTGGCAGACGATATTGACTTGCACAAGGTGCGTCAGTTGATGGGGGAGTTTGCAAAGGCCGAAGGCGGAATCACTATGCTCGTGAGTTCCGAGAACGACAGCTTGTTTACGTATTATCCGTACGAAACGAACCTCCACAAGATTGTCGTGGATACGGTTTCGAACCTTTTGAATCTTGTCTTGGATGATCTTCAGCAAGAAAATCTTTCTCCCGATGCCGTCTCCCGTTTTGAAAAAATGGATTTGGGAAACCGCAAGTTGATTTTCATGGTGATGCCGTTAAAGAACGCTCCGTTTTATGCGGTCCATGTTATCCAGAAAAACAAGGTTGTCGCCAAGGTCCAAGAGAACTTGAAGGCCATTATTTTGGTGGTGGCGCTTGTCGTTTTAGTGCTCATGATCATCACGTCGGTGATCGTTCATTTCCTCTTCAAGTTCTTTATCCAGAAGCCGTTGAACGAAAGCGTCAGTTCCAGTACGATGTTCGAGACGCTTTTGGGTAGCGACAATTTTAGGATTATCTTGACGAACGATACGTTCGATATCCTCCATGCAAGCGCGTACGTCACGGACTTCCTCAACAATGGCGTCGACATCCGTGGCGAAATCCTTTGGCGATTCTTCCATTCCGAACAGTTCAAGAAGTTTGTGTACAAGGTGTCGAAGGGCGGAAAGATGCACTCCAGCGAACGCCAAATCGTTATCCCGGTCAAGAGTTTTTCGGGCGAAGAATCGTGGTGGAAAATCATCTTCCAGTTCCTGGTCGAAGACGATGGTTCCATCCGTTATCTGTTCATCATTTCCGATGAAACGAGCGGCATCCAGAAGGATACGATTCTCGATACCATCATGCTTTCGGCGGGTAATTCCATCCTCGTCATTTTTGACAAGAATCGCCGCGTCAAGTACATGTCGAGACAGCTAAAGGATTACCTTGTCGCGGACTGGAAAGACGTGATCGGCCAACCGCTTAAAAACTTGACCAAGTGCGGGATGCCCGAAAAGGTCGTGGAATCTTTGAAGAAGGCGTTCGACGATCAAGGCGTGTGGAACGAATCGTTCATGCTCCAGAGCAACGATACGCATTCCGAAACGTGGTTCCGTGGCGAAGCCAGTACGCTCAAGGTTCAAGATTCTGTTGTGGGCTACATGCTTTCGATGATCGACATTTCGGAAGTGGTCGAGGCCCGTGAAATTGCGGAACAGGCGACGCAGGCGAAGAGTGAATTTTTGGCCAACATGAGTCATGAAATCCGCACGCCGATGAACGCCATTATCGGTATGGCGCACCTGCTCCAAGAAACGCAACTGGATGAACGCCAGAACGGTTTCATCGAACGCATTAGTCATGCGGCAACGTCACTTTTGGGAATCATCAACGACATTCTGGATTTCTCGAAGATCGAAGCGAAGAAGCAGGAACTCGAGATTATGCCGCTGATTTTGCAAGACGTCATCAACGAAGTGACGATGCTTGCCGAAGTGCGTATCGCCCAGAGGCCGATTGAATTGATCGTGGACATGGATCCGGAAATTCCGGAATTCTTGATGGGCGACCCGTTGCGTTTGTCGCAGATCTTTACGAACCTGATCAATAATGCGACCAAGTTTACCGAAAGCGGAAGCATTACGCTGCAGATCAAGCAAGAACAAGTCATCGGCAATAACATCAAGCTTTCGTTCAGCGTGATCGATACGGGTATCGGTATGACGGCCGAGCAGTTGAACAACTTGTTCCATGCGTTCACGCAGGCGAACGGTTCCATCACGCGCAAGTATGGCGGAACGGGGCTTGGGCTTGTGATTTCGAAGTCCCTTGTAGAATTGATGGGCGGAGAATTGCAGGTCGAAAGTGAATATGGCAAGGGCTCCAGGTTCTTCTTTACGATTACGCTCCCGATGGCTCCACAGGCGACGGTGCCTAAGTGGAAGTCCGTTTCGACGTTCAGGAACAAGAACGTGTTGCTCGTGGACGATTGCGGCAAGCTTCGCGATGTGCTCAGGCATTACTTGACCAAGTTGCGCTGCGTGGTCGAAGAAGCGGGCTCCGTCGAAGAAGCTTTGGAACTGATCCAGGCGCACGATGAAGCGGGCGAGAATCCGTACGATCTCTTTATTGTCGATTACCAGATGCCGCTATTGACCGGGTTTGATTTTGTGCAAAAACTTCCGGTCAAGATGATCGATATTCCGAAGGTCTTGATTCACCCGATCCATTTTGACGAAAAGAACTACCATATTGCCGAAGAACTTGGCTTTAACAGTTTTGCCGCAAAGCCTTTGCAGATCAGCTCGCTCTTGACGGCCATGCAAGAAGCCTACGGTGAGAAGCCGACGTACCAAAAGACGGTCAAGACCGAAAAGAACAAGATATTCTTCAAGGAAGCGAAAGTCCTCCTCGTTGAAGACAACGAAATGAACCAGGAACTCGAAGTCTCGCTCTTGAACAGCGTGGGGCTTACGACGATGGTGGCCGGGAACGGTAAGATTGCGCTTGAACTCCTTAAGAAAGATGCTTTTGACTTGGTGCTGATGGACATCCAGATGCCGGAAATGAACGGTCTTGAAGCGACGATTGCCATCCGTAACCGCATTGAAGAATATTACCACAACGTACCGATTATCGCCATGAGTGCAAGGGCGTTCCAGAAGGATAAGGACGATTGCATCAAGGCTGGCATGAACTCCTACATTTCAAAGCCGATCGACCCGAAGCTGCTTTACGAAGAACTTTCGAAGTATTTGCTGTTGGCGGACAAGACGACGATTCCTGCCTCTGCTGAGATCGAAACAAAGTCTAGCGATAGCGACGACAATACTGTTTCGCTGTTCCAGAAGGTCCGCAATTTCGATGTTTCGTTGGGACTTTATCATGCCAACGAGAACCGAATCCTTTACTTTAAGATTCTGCAAAACTTTGTCCGTGACTATGATGGAACCATGCAAAAGCTCAAGACGGCTTATGAAAGCGCGTCCTTCGAAGAAGCGGCTCGCATTGTCCATACGCTCAAGGGCCTTTGCGGAACGATTGGCTCCAATCATGTGCAGACGCTTGGACTTGTACTAGAAAACTCGCTCATCCGTAAGGAACGCAACAATGGCGAATACTATGCGTTCGTAAAGGCGTTGGATGAATTGGTCGAAGACTTGAATATTGTTTTGCAGAACATTGCATCAGAACAGATTAATACGGCCGTCGTCATCAAACGTGTCGATCCTGAATCTGAAATGAAACTGAAAAATGCGATTGAAGAACTCAAGCCCGCGATTGAATCGTGCTCTTCGACTCTCTGCAAACGAATCTTGGAATCGCTCGACGAAATCATGTTCAGCACGGAACAAGACGAAATTTTGCAGAAGTTGCGCAATCAAATCGAGGACTATGACTTTACTGAAGCCGAAGTTAGCCTCAAGCGCTTAGAAAAAACGTTAAATAGTTAAAGAATCATCGCCGCCATAAACGCAAGCGCCACGATGAGGGCGACTGCAATACCGAGCGGGCTTGCTTTCTTCTTCTTTTCACCGAATTCGTTCTCGATGATTTCGTCGTAGTCGGGGAGTTCAAGGTCGGAATTCTCCGCACCTTCTTTCCAGCCGGTGTTCTTGTCGCTCCCGCAATGGGGGCAGAAGGTTGCGCCTTGTTTCAGTTCAGCGCCGCAATGGGGACAAATCATGATTATTTCTCTGTTGCTTCTAGAACTTTAATTTCGCTAAACATGTCTGGGGCTTTTTCACGAATTTCTTTTTCGAGATTGTCGAGATCATCGCTCTTTGCGTTAAAACTCGATATTAAATTGCCCGTTGACGTATGATACAGTTCTACGCCTATCGTGATTTTAGAACCATAAGTATTTATACGTGCTTGTGCAACATATTCGGCGGAAATATTTCTCCCAGTTTCAACGATACACCCTCCTTCACATTCTTCAATGGACTTGTCAGGTGGCAACATCGCTAAAATGTTTTCTCTTGTCATTATCAAATAATTTGCTTTGGTGGGTAAAACTCTTCTTGCTACTTCACGAAGAACATCTGTTAGATATAAGTTCTCGTTTTGTTTTATCACGCCATGTGAGACCGTCTCTAGAACGGCGACATATATAGTGTGTTTGGTGGTAGTTTTTTCTTGAGATTCTGAAACTGTTGAGACTGTCTTTTTTTCTGAAAATTTAAGAATGTCTGCGGATCCACGATAACAGGTACTATAGTCACTAGGTGCTTTTATATTCTTTATCTGAACGGCGTCGCCACCAATTTTACGACATTCTTTTGTAAATGTCTCCATCATGTCCGTAGAATCGCAAATGAAAGTCTTTCCCGTATCGTCAAATTCAATAGATCCAATAACCTGAAATTCATTATTGGGTTTTTCTGATTTTGAATATGTTTTAACGGCTTGTGAATCCGGAATAGGAGGATATTCTTTTATGATTTTTCTTGAAATTTTGGCGTAACTTTCGTCTGTAACAAATTTGATTATATTGGCAGATCCTCGGTAACAGGAAGTTAAATCAGGTTCCTGCATTTCTGTGATCATAACAGCATCGCCTCCAATATAACGGCATGCATCTACAAAATATCCGGTCATTTCTGAATAATCACATATGAATGTTTCCTCGTCCTTATTGAACGATGCCGTACCTATAACAAGATATTCTTGTTCAGGTTTTTCTGTTGGGGAATAAATTAAAATTTTTTGCGATTCAGGTGTAGATGGGAGGGTCTTGTATTTTTGGTAGCTAGTTGTCGTCGCGCAATTTGTAAGAATTAAGGCGCTTAAAATAAAGAATATTTTTTTCATGCGCGTAAATATAAAAAACACCCCGGAAAAATCCGAGGTGTCTTAAAGCTTTTTGGTTAGGCAAGCTCACCGACCTTGAAGGTCCCTGAGCCTGTCGAAGAGCAAACATTAAAGCTTATCGTTAGAACCAAGAACGTCAACGATCTTGTGTTCGTACATCTTCTGCATGTTTTCACGAGCCGGCTTGAGGTACTGGCGCGGGTCGAAGTGTTCCGGATGTTCGTCGAAATACTTACGGATAGCGG
>Ga0265300_10003699_pt1 | contig 12467 bp, 10 predicted proteins | sample AusTroGonzalo_MG_FD_193482 | JGI IMG/M metagenome (GOLD analysis project Ga0265300, IMG submission 193482) | Bovine rumen microbial communities from tropical cattle in Woodstock, Queensland, Australia - Gonzalo_03 | ecosystem: Host-associated > Mammals > Digestive system > Stomach > Rumen ... | reverse complement strand
TTTGTGAAAAATTTCACAATTTCTGCCGTTGTGTCCTCATTTGCATCAAACAGAACTCTATTTCCAAAGAGTTTTACACTCAAATTGAAGTTTTCGGCCACCAGTTTGCCGCAGTAGTGAGGGTATTTGACAGCAACAAATGCAAATGTTTTTGCTGTGCTAAATTTCTCACATTCTTTTCTGTGCAAAATTTCCTTAACTTGTCTGTCGACCATAAACATATATCTGTCACATTGATCTTCAAGGCTGTCATAATTTTTTGATGTTATGATGATTGTCGTGCCTTTTTCGCGAAGTTGTGCAATGTAGTGTCTCAACGTTTGAATGCTTTGAACGGGCAGACTTTTGAAAGGTTCATCAATGATAAGAAATTTTGATTCATTGATAAAAGCAAGAGCAAGTGCCATCAACTTTCTCTCATAGTATGAAAGCGAGTAAACTTTCTTATTCTTCTTTTCAAGAAGATTGAATTTGTCCAGTGTGTCCAAAATTCTCTGTTTGTTGTTTTTGCCAGCAAGGGAACAGAGATATTCCATGTTTTCCATCACTGATTGAAACTTGAAGAAAACAGGGGGATCAAGGCAAATGCTCACTTCGTTTAAAATTTTTGGATGGTCTTTGATGTCTTTTCCGTCAATTCTGACAAATCCATCGCTGATTGGTAATGAGCCTGTGATAGCTTTGATTAGACTGGATTTTCCAGAGCCGTCCTCTCCAACAACACCAAGACATTCACCTTGTGCCATAGAAAAAGAAACATCTTTCACAAGAAAATGCTCTTTGATTAAAACTGACAAGTGTTCAACGACCAAAACGTTTTTATTTTCCATAAAATTATTATATCAAAAAAAAACGTAAATGTAAAGACATTTGCGTTTTCTTAATCATTGTTTACCAGTTTTTCAAAGATGGATTCATAGATGTTTGGGGCAGCCTGTCGCCATTTTTTGCAAGCTTCTTCTGCGGATTGTCTGGTTGGAGCCTTGATTTGAATTTCAAAAAGTGGTGAGGTGATCAGATTTTCATAGATGCGCATTGTGACAAGATATGATCCATCTTCGGCATCTGTGTAGTTTGCATAATACTCTTGGCTTTGTTTGATGGAGAGGCGATTTGCTTTGCTATATTCTGTGATTTCATCACGCAAATTGAGTGGAATTTTGCGATAGAAATAAGAAAGGCAATCACGACCTTCAAAAGTGAGTGTGTATCTCATTTCTCCTTCTTTGCACTCTGTTTTGTAAATGAGTTTTGCTTCGGAGAGTTGATACAACAGGTCGAGACAATCCATGTAGTTGATCCATTCATTTTTTACCGAACAAATTTCAATGATTGAATTTTCAGTCAAAGGCATTTCCATTTTGTCAAAAACAAACAAAATGATCAATTTGTTGGTAACAGCATCATAGTTTGCCATCTGTTCTCCAATGTGTTTTTCGTATTGATGATACCATTTGAGATGGAAAAAATCAAATAAAGAGTTGCAAATTGCAAAAAAAGATTTGTTTTTTTTGCATTTTATGTTAAAATCAAACAATAGATGTAATTGGAGGTTTTATGGAAGCTAAAAACATTTTGGACGTTGAAAAATTTGTATGCAATGCCAACGATATGTTGTCTGGCAAGTTTTTTGACGTAAGCAAAAGACTTGAAAAGCTCCTTGCATCCATTTCTGATAGCGATGATATGCTTGATGTTTTGGCCGAATATATTGACGGATTTGACTATGACACAGAGTTTGAAAAAGCATTTGCTGTTGACAAGAAAACAGGGGCAGCACGAGTTGCACTTCCTGTTGATGAAAAAAAGAAACTTGCGCTTTGCATCACACTTTTCAACGATATTGTTTATGAAAAGCTCAATGCAACACAATTTTTGGAAACATATTTCCAAGACAAGAGATTGACACCAACACAAAGCTTTCTTGACAAGGTTGTGATGCCGTTCCGTGATGGAATTTGCAAAGTTTTTGGTGTTAGCACAAATTTGACTGATGTTGAAGTTCAAAAACATATTGCAGAAAGCAAGCCAGAGGAAAAAGATGTCGAACAATTCCCACATCTTGACGAACTTTTGACAGAAGTTGTAAAAACCTGCAATCAAATTTTGGCTATTTTGAAATTTGAAAAGAAAAGAACAGATATGCTTGATGATGCAGAGTTTGTTGTTCAAGCAATCTTGGCAGCTTGTGACAAGAGAGATTTGATGATTGTCAATGGTCTGGTGATTGGTCTTGAATATACTTCACGAAAGTTTAAAAACATCAGACATTTGGTTCAAGAGCTCAATGATTGCATTTGCAATTATTATGAGTTTTTGGAAAATCCAAACACAGAAAATGCGGAAGAATAATCTTCCGTTTTTTTGTTATTTTTGAAAAAATCGAATCATATCTTTTAGTATGAAAAAATCAAAAATTTTCACGTTCAGTGGTAGAATTTTTTTGCAAAATTTTGTCATTATTTTTGTGATTGCATTTTCCGCAATTTTGTCTGTTTTTTGCATAAATTTGACTCCGGTTGCAAAAAATTCAAGTGAAATTTACTATTTTGGCGACAAAAATTCCAACAAAATCTCGCTTATGATAAATGTTTATTGGGGTACAGAATACCTTGATGACATGCTTGAAATTTTGAAAAAATATGATGTTAAAACCACATTTTTTGTTGGTGGAACTTGGGCAGTAAAAGAGAGTGACAAATTGCAAAAAATTGTGGATGATGGGCACGAAATTGCCAATCATGGATATGGACACAAAGATCACTCAAAACTTTCAGAAGATGCACAAAGAAAGGAAATTTTAAACACACACAAGATTGTCAAAGAGTTGGTTGGAGTTGACATGAATTTATTTGCGCCTCCAAGTGGAGCTTACAACAAAACCACACTCAAAGTTGTGAGTGAACTTGGCTATAAGGCTGTTATGTGGACACAAGGCAAAGACACAATTGATTGGAGGGATCACGACAGCAATTTGATTTTTCAAAGGGCGACAAGAAACTGCCATGGTGGAGATTTGATTCTCATGCATCCAACAGAAGCGACAAAAAACGCACTTGAAAGAATTTTGACGACGATTCAAGACCTAAATTTTCAGATTTGTTCGGTTAGTGAGAATTTGAGTCAAAAATAAATATATTTTTGGGTGAAAATCTTTTGGCTTTCAGGTGCTGTGGTGTTATAATGAAATTGCTTAAAGGTAACACACAGGCGGAGGAATTATGGCAATTTACAAGTTGAATTCTGAAAAAGCTAAAAAGAGAACATCAAAGGCAAGAAAAATCACAGGGTTTTCAATGATTGGAATCTCATCTCTGATTTTCTTTTTTATGACAGGTATTGTTCCTGCAATCAGAGACTTTTTGTTGGGGGTTTTTGGTGTATTTGGCTATCTTTTGTGCATCATCATGATCATTATTGGTTTGGCTGTGCTCAACAAGAGAAAATATGTCATGTCAAAACGTTATGCCGTTTGCCTGATTTTGGCTGTTGTCATGTTTGTTTGTGTTGTTCAACTTATCATTGTTGGAAACAAGTATAACGGAGAGGGCGTCAAAATTGGTTTTTGGAAATATTTGGGTTCAAACTACACAAAAACTTGGACCGCTGGTGGAATTTTGTCTGGTCTTTTGACAACAGCAGTGCTTTACATCACAAACATTGTTGGAGCATATTTGATTTTTGGACTTGGTCTTGCAATTTCAATTGCACTTTTGGTTGACAGCATCAACAAGATGAAAGAAGAAAAAGTTGAAAACGAACCAATCTCTGTGCAAATCAAAGAGTCTGAAAATGACCAAGAAACATCACAAGACGAAAAAACAGAAGAAGTCAATGTTGTTTTGGATGGCAAGTTGAAAGAAGAAGCGCCACCAACACCAACGGCAAAGCAAATGTTGGGATTAGATCACAAGAGAAATTATGCATACGAATTTCATGACGGAGCAAACAAAGTTGTGGAAGCTGCAAAGGCAGTGGAAACACCAAAAGAGCCAGAGATAGATCCAAGAAAGGATTGGAAGAAGTATATTCTCACACCTCCACAAATTGACATTGATGAATACTTTAAAAACGTCAAGAGGGCAACAGAAGCTCCATCTAAAGAAGAAGTTAGTCAAAATGTGCAGGCTTTGAGAGAAGAACCTGTTGAAGAAGAAAATTTTGAACAACCAGATCGTGAAGATGCTTTTGTTGAGGAAAACACACAATTTGCAAGACCTCTTGAAGATGTTGAAACAGAAGAAATTGTTGGAAATGTTGATGACATTTTGCAAAGTGTTATAGAAGAAGAAAGAGAACAAGGCCAGGGCTATGATGAGCCTCAACATGAAGAATTTTCAACATTTGACAGAAATGTTCAAGAGAGAAATGTTTTGGATCGATTGCCAGAAAGAAACAACTCTGGAAGTTTTGATAGGCGCCCATTTGATCGTGGTGATCGCATGATGAGTCAAGAAGATAGAGATGCGAGAAACGATTTCAATCGTGACTTTGACACAATCAGTGCAAGAAATGGGTCGTTGGCACGTGAGGTTTCTCCAATTCCACAAGAAGAGCCAGAAGTGATTGTGCCTTATGAATATCATAAACCACCACTTGATCTCATCACGACAAAGAGTGTTGATCTTTCAACTCTTGCAGGAAACATTGACGACAACAGAGTGAAACTTGAAAATATTTTGGAAACACTTGGAATTCCTGCCAAAGTGCAAAACGTTATTCCTGGTCCAGCTGTAACACGATATGAACTTGAAATGCCAATTGGAATTTCAGTTGGAAAAATCAAAGGATGTGCGGAAGATATTGCTTATGCTCTTGCTGCAAAGGGAGAAATCAGAATTGAGGCTCCAGTGCCAGGGAAAAGTGTTGTTGGAATTGAGGTGCCAAACTCTTCTATTGCGACCGTAAGTTTGAGAGATATTTTGGAATCAAGCGAATTCGTCAATGCAAAATCTCCACTTACATTTGCAATCGGAAAAGATATTTCTGGAAAAGTGATTTGTGCAAATATGACAAAATTGACACACCTTCTGGTTGCAGGAACAACCGGATCAGGAAAGTCTGTGTGCCTGAATTCAATTATTTTGAGTATAATTTACAAGGCATCCCCAGAAGATGTCAAAATTGTGCTTGTTGATCCAAAGAAGGTTGAATTTACCTCGTATGAGGGATTGCCACATATGTTACTTCCAGAGGCAATCAGTGACACGCAAAAAGCAATCAACATGCTCAATTATCTTGTTGAAGAAATGGAAAAACGTTTTGAACTTTTGCGTCTTGCGAGAGTGAAGATGATTGATGAATATAACCAAACGCCGGACGTTTTGAATGGCAAAGTAAGAAAAATGCCATATATCGTTGTTATTGTTGACGAGCTTGCTGACCTTATGATGACGGGAAAGAAGGAAGTTGAAGACAAGATTGTTCGTTTGACACAGAAGGCGAGAGCTGCCGGAATTCACTTGATTTTGGCGACACAAAAACCATCTGCTGATGTTATGACGACACTTATCAAATCAAACTGCCCATCAAGAATCGCTTTCTCTGTGAAGAGTTCTGTTGACTCACTGGTTATTTTGGATAAGATTGGAGCAGAAAAATTGCTTGGAAGAGGAGATATGCTTTATGCACCTCATGGTGCGATGGATCCGATCCGTGTGCAGGGATGTTTTGTTGATACCCCAGAAATCAATAACATTGTTGACGATGTGAGAGATAACAATGAGCCAATTTTTGACAGCGAAATTGAGAAACAAATCAACAATCCAAACAGACCAGAAGCTCTTGATGGAACAAGAAAAGACAGAGATCCTCTTTTCCAACAAGCAGTCAGAGTTTGCCTTGATGCAAAGATTGCATCTGGCACAATGTTGAGAAGAAAATTTGGAATTGGTTTCTCACGTGCTGGGGCACTGATTGATCAGATGGAAGAAGCTGGATATATTTCAACGGCAAATGGCTCGAAACCAAGAACGGTTTACATCACCGAAGAAGAGTATAACGACATTTTTGGAAGCGATGAGTAACAAAAGGAAAAACAATGGATAAAATTTTGAGGAACAAAAAGATTTCCGCAATATCACTTGGCTGTGATAAGAACAGAGTTGATCTTGAAAAAATGCTGTTTAGATTGCAAAACTATGGTTTTGAAATTGTTGCAAGCATTGACGATGCTGACATTGCCATTGTCAACACATGTGCATTTATCGAGCCATCAAGAAAAGAATCTCTTGACAACATTTTTGATGTTTGCTTGCACAAAAGTGCTGGAAAACTTGAAAAAGTGATTGTTAGTGGTTGTTTGTCTCAAAGATATGCAAAAGAATTGCAAAAGCAACTGCCAGAAGTTGATGCATTTTTGAGTGCAGAAGACAATGAAAATGTTTGTGAAATCATTGAAGATTTGTATAATGTTAAACATTTGAAAAAGAAAAAAGAACTTGGACGAGTGTTTACAAATCGAGGTTCTTATGCCTATTTGAAAATCGCAGAAGGGTGCAACAATGTTTGTTCTTATTGCACGATTCCAAGAATCAAAGGCAGATATGTCAGTTACGATATGGATGATTTGGTTGCAGAAGCAAAGTATCTTGCAAAAAACGGAATCAAAGAACTTGTTTTGGTTGCACAAGACGTCACAAGATATGGAGAAGATTTGTATGGAGAAAATTCCCTTATCAAATTGTGCAAAAAGCTGGCAAAAATTGAAGGAATTGAGTGGATAAGACTGCATTATGCGTATCCAGAAAAAACGACAGAAGAGCTTTTGAAATACATCGAAAAAGAACCAAAAATGTGCAAGTATTTGGACATTCCACTGCAACATATTAGCAAACATATTTTGTCCAGCATGAGAAGAAGATTGAATGAGGTTCAAACGCGACAACTTGTTGCTGATTTGCAAGAAAAACATCCTCAAATTGCACTTCGAACCACATTTATTGTTGGGTATCCTGGCGAAACAAAGGCAGACTTTAAAAATTTGTGTGAATTCTTGCAAGAAGCAAGGTTTGATTATGCTGGATTTTTCCCATATTATAGAGAAGAAAACACACCGAGCTATTACATGAAGAAACAACATTGCAAACTTGTCAAAAATTTACGTTTGAAAAAGGTGGAAAGTCTGCAACATAAGATCGCAACTCAAAAAGCAAGAGAGAAAATTGGACAAGTTTTCAAGGTGCTTGTGGACTACTTTGACGAACAGACAGGATTGTATTTTGGTCACACAGAATTTTTATCTCCATCAGTTGACTTTGGTGTGAAAATTGAGGATAATAATAACGTGACGATTGGCAGATTTGTCAACGTCAAATTCACAGATTTTGATGGTGAAAATTTTAAAGGAGAGTATTATGAATTTACCAAATAAAATTACGACAATCAGATTGGTTTTGATTCCACTTTTTGTCTTTTTCTACATGGCTGATTTTATTCCACATGCCATTGGAAAAATCCTTGCAGCTGTGATTTTTGCAGCAGCATGTTTCACAGACTTTTTGGATGGCAAAATTGCCAGAAAAAGAGGCCTTGTGACAAATCTTGGGAAATTTCTTGATCCAATCGCAGACAAAGTGCTTGTGATGGCAGGAATCATTTTGGTTGTTGCATACCCAGTGACAGCAAATGGTGGAGCATATAGTTCACTTCCAATGATTTATCCAACATGGGTTGGAGTTGTGGCCGCAATCATAATCTTGGCAAGAGAACTTATCATCAGTGCGTTTAGACAAGTTGCCGCAACAAGAAATGTTGTTTTGGCAGCAGATATGTATGGAAAAGTGAAGGCTGTTTTCCAATTTATCACACTCATTTTCTACTTTGTTTATGCTTATCTTGTTCAAGAATTTTATTCAGCGATTGAAGGTGTTCCAAACACAATTTTGAGTGTCTTTGGATATGTGCTTTTGGCAATCACGGTGATTATGACAATCGTTTCTGCTTGGAAATATATTTCCAACAACAGAAAGGTTTTGAAAGAGTCAAATTAAGGAGGAATCATGGCAGAAAAGAAAGATGCAAGAGAAGAGGCATTAGAGCAAGCACTTCTCAAAATTGAGAAAGATTTTGGAAAAGGTGCAATCATGAAGTTGGGCGACAATGAATATCAAAAAGTTGATGTCATTCCAACAGGATGTTTGACGCTTGATATGGCTCTTGGAATTGGTGGAATCCCAAGAGGTAGAATTATTGAAATTTATGGACCAGAATCTTCTGGAAAAACAACCGTTTCATTGCATATGGTTGCAGAAGCTCAAAAACTTGGAGGAAGAGCTGCATTTATTGATGCAGAACATGCCCTTGATCCTGTTTATGCAGAGCATTTGGGGGTAAACACCAAAGATTTGTATGTTTCCCAACCAGACAATGGAGAACAAGCTCTCAACATTTGTGACACACTTATTCGTTCTGGTGCATTTGACATTGTTGTTATTGACTCTGTTGCAGCACTCACACCAAAAGCCGAAATTGATGGAGAAATGGGAGACAATCATGTTGGTCTTCAAGCGAGAATGATGAGTCAAGCATTGAGGAAAATGACATCTGTTTCAAGCAAGAGCAAGACAGCGGTCATTTTCATCAACCAATTGCGTGAAAAAATTGGTGTTATGTTTGGAAACCCAGAGACAACAACTGGTGGAAAAGCACTAAAATTCTATGCAAGCATCCGTCTTGATGTGAGAAAAACAGATTCCATCAAAGAAGGACAAAATGTTGTTGGAAACAGAACAAAAGTGAAAGTTGTGAAAAACAAATTGGCTCCTCCGTTCAAAACCGCAGAATTTGACATTATGTATGGCACAGGAATTTCACAAACAGGGTGTGTTTTGGATATGGCAATTGAGCTGGGACTTATCAAAAAATCTGGGGCATGGTTCTCATATAATGATGAGAAAATTGGCCAAGGAAAAGAAAACACAAAACTTTATCTTGATCAAAATCCAGAAGTTATGGCAGAACTTGAAGCAAAGGTCAGAGAAATGGCTGCTTCTGCTGAACCAAAAATGGAACTTGATTAGACGTAAAAAAAAGACTGATGATTCAGTCTTTTTTATTGTCTTGTTATTTTGTTTTTTCTGCTTTTGCAGTTAATTTTTCTTTTCTTTCTTTAATTTTTGCAATGACATTTGGTTTTATAATATGGAACCATTGTGACATTTTTGGATCGTGCTTTTTCAAAAGAGCCAATTCTGAACAAGTTTTTTGTGGGTCTGTCTGTGTTTTAAGAAGCAAGCTTCCGGAACGATAAGCATATAATCCATCCAAGAAAGTTTGATTTGAGTTGTCAATTGCAACGTGAACGGGAGCAAATCCAAAAATATTATATGTTTTTAATGCAGCAGGATTTTTCTTTGCTATTTGATGAGTATATTTATCATAAGCGCCACGTCTTGCAAAGTAATGCATCATAGTTTCATTTCTGCTATCTTGGTAGAAAACTAAATTAGGATTTTTTGCAAGGAAAAGATCAATAACTGGAACTTTGTTATGTAAAATGCAATCAAAAAGGGCAGAATGTCTATTGCTGTTTTCCCTTACGATAAGAGAAGGGTCAGTATCAACAATCAATGTGATAATTTCAAATATTTCTGCACTATTAGGCTCGGTTTCGTTGTATTTTCTTACATACTCTTGTAACTTGTTATCACAATGAGGATTTTCCTGTTTCAAATCGTCAAACTTTGTGATTATATTTCTGTTAATCAGCTCTTGCAATGCTTCTTGTTGTGTCATTTTACACCTCACTTTCGTTTTCTATTGTAACTTAAATATGGTGGGTTGTCAATACCAAAAAAGAAAAAAGTTCAGCGAAAACTGAACTATTTTTCTTCTTTTTCTTCTTTCTTTGCATGGCATTCTGCTTTGCAATAGAGCAGGTCAACAACTCTGCCAAGTCCATAAAGAACAAATCCATAGAATGCTCCTTCTACAAGGTATTGCAAGAACCAAGCAAATCCAGCACCTTGTGCAATATTTACAATTGCCAAAATGAAGAAAATTGCTACGACTGCAAGAGCTGCAATTTCAAACATATAGAAAGTTGCTTTGCCAGCTCTGTTTTGTGATTGTGCTTTAAACATAATATCATCCTCCTATGACAATAATATAACAAAAAAATCTTTTTTGTGCAACTAAATATACCATTTTTTCGTCACTTTTTGCCAATTTGCTTGTTGCTGTGAGAGAATAAATTCTGTTTTGTTGGTCAAGTTTTCATTTTCAACATTTGAATACTTTGCAAGCACAACAATTTTTGCATCATTTTTGCTGAAAGGCATTTTGATTGAAAGCGACGAATTTTTGTCTTTTATGATTTGATATGGCAGGTCGTCTTTGTAGATTTGGTACTCAATATGTTTCTGTGGATTGATTGTGAGAACAATTTGCCCGTTTTTCGCTTCGCATTTTGCGCTTATTTCCGGCTTTTGTGAGAAATTTGAGGAAATCTCTGTTGGAAAATTAAAACGTGAAAATAGGGCAGTTTCGGTGTATCTTTCTGGTGTGTTTGGGTTTGCCAGAACAATGCGATGTTGAGTGTCTTTTTCAAGAGAATCGATTTTTAGCATTGTGACACTTGTTGGCATGTCAAATTTTGTTTTGTCATAGTGTTGAGATGAAACATAATCAGCCACGACTGCGGTTGGCTGGTTTCCGCCAGCAATGTTTGACGGGGTGTTGTCCAAACTTCCAAACCAAACACCAATCGTCTCTTGTGGAGTGTATGAAATGTTGTAAGCATCTGTATTGCCATTTTTTTTGCCAGCAGTTCCGGTTTTTGATGCAATTTCAGTGTGCGTGATTGATGAGAGTTTTCGTGCAGTTCCACTTTTTGCTGTTTCTTGCAAAATTTTTGTCATAAGTGCGGCAGAATCTTCACGAAAAACCATTTTCTTTTGTGGTCTGTGCAAATAGACAATTTTGTTGTTTTTGTCTGTTATGTATTGTATGAAAGTTGCTTTGTCAAATTCTCCGCCATTTGCAAGAGATGTGTAAGCATTTGTAAGTTGTGTCAGTGTTGTTCCATATGTCATACCACCAAGAGCTAAAACATAGCTTGTGTCTTTTTCATCAAAAGTTATGCCAGCCTTTTCGGCATATTGTTTTCCTGTGTCAATTCCAATATAGCTCAACGTTTTGATTGCAGGGATATTTACAGAATTTTTGACAGCATCTGTGATTGACATATAACCGGCAAATTTTTTGTTGACATTTTCTGGCTTGTATGAGCCAATTTGAATTTCCTCATCCAAAATTTGTGTCGCTGGGCTGATGACGTTTTCGTTGAGGGCTGGGGCATAGACCAAAATTGGTTTCAAGCATGATGCAGGTGGTCTTTTGAGGTCAAAAAGTTTGTAGTTGCTGTTGGCTTGATAAGCGAAAATTCCAAGCGAAGAATTGTCAATTACAACTGCACAATCATCCAAATTTGCCAGTTTGTGATTTGCCAAAGATTGTGCGAGGCAGGATTGTTTTTCTTTGTCAAAATATGTGTGAATTTTGTATCCGCCGAGAGCAATTTGCTTGGCTGGCAGATTGAGAAGCTTGCAAGCTTCATCAAGAGCTGATTGGGAGTATGTGTTGAGCTTGTTTGATTCTTTTTTCGTAATTTGCAAAACGATGGGTTTGTTTTGTGCAAGCAATTTCTCTTCTTCCGTGATATGACCATCTTTCTCCATTTCAGAAATGACCAAATTTCTTCTTGCAATGCAGTTGTCATAATGTGTGATTGGAGAATATCTTGTTGGAGACTTTATCATGCCAGCCAAAGTGCAGCCTTCTTCCAAAGACAAGTCTTTTGCACTTTTTCCAAAATAGTACTTTGCAGCACTTTCAATACCATAGCAATTATTTCCAAAAAAGATTATGTTTAGATAACTTTCTAATATTTTTTCCTTTGAAAACTTCTTTTCAAGTTTTTTTGCAAGAGCAATTTCTTTCAACTTTCTATCAATTGTTTTTTCACTTGAAAGGTGGGTGTTTTTGATCAGTTGTTGTGTGATTGTTGATGCTCCTTCCTTCATTTTTCCACTTTTTAGATTGTTTAAAAATGCTTTGAGAATTCTTTTTTTATTTATCCCATTGTGTTTGTAAAAGGATTTGTCCTCAATGGAAATAAAGGCATTTTTTGTGTTGTCAGAAAGGTCTTCAAGTTTGCAATAATCTCCATTAAATTGATTTTCATCTTCAAGTTTTGTGTTATCTTTCGCATAAATTTCAACAGACAAAGACGGACTGGTTATAGCTTCGGTTTGCAGAGGAATTTTGCTGTATTTTATGTATTTAACACCGATGTATGAAATGCAAAAAGAACACAAAACAAAAAGCGAAACACCTCCAACAATCAGACATCTTTTGACAATTTTTTTCATTTTTCTATTATGTCTCTTTCTTCGCTAATAATACACCGATTGCTTGCAAAAGAGATTTTTTTCTTGTATAATACTAACATGAAATATTATATAGTT
>Ga0265300_10003698_pt1 | contig 12467 bp, 4 predicted proteins | sample AusTroGonzalo_MG_FD_193482 | JGI IMG/M metagenome (GOLD analysis project Ga0265300, IMG submission 193482) | Bovine rumen microbial communities from tropical cattle in Woodstock, Queensland, Australia - Gonzalo_03 | ecosystem: Host-associated > Mammals > Digestive system > Stomach > Rumen ... | reverse complement strand
TGGGGCTTTTTTTTGTGCACCGTTCCGCCTTGCGGCTACACTCTCGCGACCACGACTCGTCAATACGAGTCGCTTGTCGCTCACGGGCCCCCTGCCAAGACGGCTGGGGGCCTCTTCGTTTTTACGCGCAGCCGCTCGCGCCGGTGTCCTGCCGGGACTCCGTCGAGGCGCTCGCTCTCGCCATCACGGCCGGTCGATACCGGCCGCACTTGGCTCGCAGCCCCCACGAGGTAAATCCTCGAGGGGCCCTTTCTTTTTTTGTACGCGCGCGCGCAGCCCGGCATCGCCTACACATCCCCCCCAGCGCCATCCAGAGCGGACGTTGCCGCGAAGGATCCGGTGCATTGTCTCTTGCGCTGTCGCCCTGGAGGGAGAGCGACGACCGATAGGGCCCACGCTATCACGCCGGTTGATATCGGCCGCTCGTGCCCAGTATCCCTTCGAGATAAACTTCCCGGGGTCTCTCAAGTTACAATTATGATTTAGCTTATTTTGTTCGTGGTTGAAGCAATTTATTCTTATTGAACGTAGCTAATGTACTTTATGAATTCATCTGGAATCTCTGATAGCATCGGGCTTTGCTGATTCTGCTTGTGGGATATTGCGGTGTTGGGGCGAATGTAGAATTTTAAAGCAGCTTTAATACAAAATAACAAGAGTTTCTATTCAATTTTTGAGGGACTATGCTTTTTGATTCTTGCCCTTTTGTGCCTTTTCGTATTGTGTAATTGGATGAATGAATTCCTATATATATTTTTTATTGAAAAGATTTATTTTTTTTAAATATTTTTGTTTTTTTACAAAAAAAAGATTTAGATTTACGTATACGGGTGTGGAATAATTCAAAGGTGAGAGATGTATGAGACACCTGTATTTAGCTTTTTGTGTTCTAGGCGCTTTTGCGTCCACTGTTTTCGCTGATTTGACTGTTCACCTACAGTCACCTTTTGCTGCAGGCGAAGCTTCCAAAGTTGTTCCACATCTTGTTCTTAATTCAGAGAAACCAGATGTTGCAGCAACGTCTTCCTCTATTATGAAGGAAGATAGTGTAAGTTGGTATTCTTTCACTTGGAAAAAATCGCTTTCTGATTTTAAGGCATCGGATACTTTTACCATTATGGGGTGCCCTGCCACTGCGTCTAGCAGTGATGTATGTGTTGATTTTGGCGATGGCATTACCTATAATGTTCGTGATTTCTTTGATGGCAGTAACGAAGCCTGGATTTATACGAATACAACTACGGAAACATTCTCGAAGTCTTTTGTTTCTGATGATTCAAAGATTATTTGGTTCAAGAGTCCATGGGGCAATAAAGCCCTTCCGCAAATGGTTTTTGGACAAGATACGGTTGTAATGCATTATTCTGCGGACCCGACGAAATGCGGTTGGTTCTATGCTGGAATTTCGCCGGAAATGCTAAAGAAGCATGTTCTCAAAACGGCTATATTTACACGCTTTAATGCTCCGTGGATGACTGTTCCCGCAGATAAGAAAGCGATTATCGAATTGGCTTCTGTTCTGGAACGTAAGAAAGATACTATCTATGTTGATGGTACATTGCCAACTCCTTCAGTCGGCGTAAGTATGGGAACTGTCGGTGAATGTTTTGATAATAGACGAATTTTGCATGTCTATAACCCGTGGCGTAATAATAGTATTTATCGTGACAGCACGGTTTACGTGAGCATAGATGGTGTCTGGTCAGCTGATTCTATTCAGGGGACTGGTGGTAAAGTTGCTGGGCCTGGTCGTAAGGGACTTGATTTTGATGATGGTTACAAGTTCTGGCTTTCTGTGGCATTCCCAGATTCTCTCGTTTCATCTGCGGCTTGGAAGTCGGCTGATGCGAAGGTGCAAGTTGCTCGTAGCTATACAGAAAGAAATGATACGATTTTCTATTTCAATGATAAAAACCGTCCTTTGGTGAGCGACCTTTTCCCGTCTGGTGTTTATGAAACGTGGTTCTATACAAGTTCTAAGATGGAAGAGCTCGATATTTCCTTTGCTCCGCTTGAGCGCAAGGTTGTGCGTTTGTTGAGCCCTTGGAAGAATACCCCGACATCGTTTGTCGTTGATGCAACCAAAGAAGTCGTGAGGATGTCTGCATTTTCGAAGGACACTTGCGGTTGGTTTGAAGGTACATACTACAAGCATGCTCCTGACTGGAAGATTTACTTTAAGCAGAGCTTTGGTCTTGAAAAGTACGATATGACGGGTGTTATCCGTGAAGGTAACGATGTTGAAGTATTAGTTAATCTCGACTCTCTTATGAACAAGTCCGATACGGCTTGGGTTTATCCGTCCGATAAAAACAAGAATTATAGCCGTCCGGAAGCGTCCTCGAAATATCCGAGTGGCCGTCTTGGCGATTGCCCGAGTATGAAAATTTCTGCAATGCTTTTTGACTGGGCTGGAGAATCCTATCACGACAGCATAGATGTGGATTTTGGAAAAACTCAGAGAGGTGGTGAATATACAAGAGTGAGCTATAATGGAATTACTAATGACTCGTGTAGCGGAACTGTGACGGGAATGGTACAGTCGACACTAGTCAATGGTCGCCCTGCTCGCGCTGATTCTTCGAAGTACCCATGGGATAAGTGCGCGGCAGCTCACAATCTTGATAAGTGGTTTGTTCCTGAGTTCCTTGGCATAAATCCGAAGACTGGCGATTCGCTTACGAATTCCCTATGTAAAGACATTACACTCCAGCTTGATAATGAAGGTTTCTGGTATGCAGATTACACGAACGAATCGGGTGATTGCAATGACCCAGTAAGCCCGGGATTCTTCCCGCTAGATCATTTTAAATATCTTGATACTAAAGATTCAGTGGGTACAATTCCTAACCCGAAATTTGACTGGAGTGTTGATGGCTATGTCAATTTGAATGATGGTAGGGGATGGGTAAGGGATACCTGTAACCACAATTATAGCTATTCGATGATGGTTTCTGCTAGCTTCAAGTATGTGAAGGGCCAGTACTTTGAATTCCGTGGTGACGACGATGTTTGGGTCTTCATCAATAACAAACTCGTTGTGGATATCGGTGGCGTTCATGAAAAGGTAGAAGGCGCTGTTGACCTTGATTCGCTTGGATTGAAGGAAGGTCGTGAATATCCGTTCCATATCTTCTATGCGGAACGCAATGCGACGGGTTCCAACTTCAAGATGCGCACGTCGATCAACTTGCAGAAGCAGAACACTTACCTTTCCACTATCGACAGAAGCGATACGGCGAATATAAAGGGCCTCCTCAGATTGAAGATGGATGCTGAGGCTATCAGCTGCGATCCGCAGGCCAAGGTAGAAGCGGATACGACTGAAGCTCCGTCTGTATTCTATCTCGATGGCGGCAACCTTTCGGAAGCTAAGGAATTGAGCGTGGGTCTGAACTTTGCCGGTATTCTCATCAATCCGGACAAGTCCAGTTTTGAAATCAATATTGATGAAATTGTTAAGCAGCGTGCTTTGAGTCCGGGTACGTATGTTCTCCTTTACTTCTTGGAAAGCGATATGGGCTTGGGCGATGCTTGTGAATTTACTGTTCCTCCGTTCGATGTTCCAGAAATTGCGTTTGTCGATGTGTTTAACGCAAAACATGGTGATGCGCCGAAAGTCTTTGATCCGAAGGGCAAGAATTTGAGAGGCGATGTGATTCGCACGGGTGAAAACGATACCTTGATGACACATGTGCGCTATCCTGAAATGACTTACCTTGAAATCATGGTCACTTACAGGGGTGAAATTTGCACGGATTGCTTTGTTGTGCTCGACTTGAAACCGAGCGATCCCAGCATGATGTTCTTCAACGAATTTGAACAGCAGATTTATACGGTCGAAACGGACGAAACGGGTAAAGCTCGATTCTATGTGGTCGGCGATGCTCCGATTCAAGGAGGCTCGTTCTCTGTAATCGGTGTAAGTGGTGTCAAGAATTCGCTGAAGTGGGACAATATCAATTTCAAGGATCCGGAAGTGCCTCTTGCAAAGACGGGTGAAATTCATGACCGTAATGGTGACGGCGTTCCCGACAGCATTTACGTGCCGTTCGAATATAAGGCTTTTGCAAAGCATGACCTGGATACGATTGCCTGGAACTTTGGCAGCAATGTATGGCATGGTTACTCCATTGATGCGGTTGAAAAATTCATTCGTGATTCAAGCATCGTGATTACTGCGGATAGCTTGATTGATTCTGTGTTGACCGGTGCTGTGAAGACGGTTGTCGAGGGTGGATTCCTCTACCATTACATTTATACGGATGAGGCTACGGGTTCGATGCAGGAATCCGATATACTCAATACGAAAATCCAGGAAAAGATTGGCGCTATCATGCTTGACAAGCCGATGCTTAAGATTATTTCGGACAAGGCTGTCAAGGTGACTGTCAATCTTTCGGAATCATGCAATTCTAAGGGACTTACTGGTATTCGCTTTATCGAATTGAAGGATAAGGATGGTAAAGTCGTCGATCCGTCGAAGTACCATGTGCTTTCTGCAGCACCTGTTGATGCTGAAAGCGATTTCTTCGAATTGCTGTTCCAGAAGACTCCTGATATGATTGCTCCGGAAGTCGGTTTCATGATTCGCCTTGCTCCGGGAGTTTTGCCGGATAAGCTTGGCAATACGCCGCACAAGAATAACCCGTGGAGGAGAATCGAAGGTGAACAGCCGCTCGAGACGGAACGTCCGAAGGTCGTGACCGTTAATCCGCACATGTTCGAAAATAATCCGTGGCCGGGTGATACGGTTGATGTTGTTCCGGTTCGCGTTGACCCTGAGCTTACTCTTAAGGAAATCATTCGTGAAAAAGGCTTGCCAGGAGTCTTGGTCAAGTTCCAGCTTAATGACTATGCATCGACTAAGCTTTATGCTGCTGGTAATCCAAAACCGGGCACTCCTGAATACGAAAAAACCTTGAGCCAGATTAAGGTAAAGTGGGAAATCGAATTCTTCTCTAGCCTGGGTCAGTACGTGAATTGGGTCAAGAGCAAGGTGTTTGCTTGTAATGACACTTCGATTTATAAAACGGACTGCGTTCGCGATGCTGGCAACATGTTCTTCATGTGGGATGCCATGAGCGAGAAGGGTCGTATAGTTGGAACGGGCGTGTATATTGCCAAGTTCAAGTTCAAGATTTTCTCGGATGAGGAAATTATGGCTAAGGGCGAAGAGACGTTCACGTTCGGAGTCCGCCGCAACGAAAAATACGGTATAGAGATTCTTCGATAGTTTATTTTAGACTTGAATTTGCCTACTGTGTTAAGCCCGCCTTTGGCGGGCTTTTTTTGCTTTTTTTTCCTTATGGCGTTTTGAAATTGAGATAATTGAATATATCTTTAGACTTAAAGTGTGGGCAGAATAAAGAGGGTGTTGAATGAAACACTGTTGTTTGGGTATTGCCGCCTCGTTGACATTAGTGGCCTCTGCGTGGGCGGATTTAACAATTCATTTACAGTCGCCGTTCCGCAATGATGCTACGGCTTCAAGTTATACTCCGCATATAGTTGGTGGCGTAACGGATTACAATCCGGGTTTTGGCGCTATGTCCAAGACGATGATGCAGAGCGAAGGTGACGATTGGTACGTTTATACGTGGAAGGGCAAAACGATTGCCGATTTTCAGGATTGGCAGGATTTTGAATTCAAGGCTTGCCCTAATACTGACGACAACAATTACAATAACAATAATTGCGTTTCGTGGACTGGGGGCGGAAAGAACAGAATTACATCGTTCTTTGGTACCGAAACGGAAATTTGGCTTTATACGGATGCGTCAGGCAAGTCCTATGAAAAGTCTTTCATGGCACCGGGTTCAAAGATTGTTTGGTTCAAGAGTCCGTGGGGCAACAAGGTTTTGCCTCAGCTTGTTTTTGGTGCCGATTCCATATTGATGCGTTTTAACGAGGGTGACAAGGATAAGTGCGGCTGGTTCTATGGGGCGATTACGCCTTCGATGATGGATTCGAATCCTCTCTTGACGGCGTACTTTGTGCGTTACAAGGCTCCATGGTATGTTGTGCCGGCGGCCAAGGACTCGTTTGTGGATTTGGGAACTGTTATCCAGTTGCAGGATACGCTGTTTGTCGATGGTACTGTTGCAAATCCGGTGGCCTCGACGAAAATCGGGACTCCGGGAGAATGCTTTGATGCGACCAGGCGCTTGCATATTTACCACCCGTGGCGCACGAATTCGACTTATCGCGACAGTACGTTCTATCTCCAGATTGACAACATCTTGAACATGTCGGAACTTAGCAGTCAAGGTGAATACAAGTATTGGCGTCATATTGATTTTTCAGATTCTCTTGTCGGTTCGTCGCAATGGAATTCGCAGATGACGCGTGTCCAAATTGCGCGCGGTAAGAGCGATTGGCCTCCGCATTACTATTTCGAGGATAGGTCGCGTCCGCATGCAAGTGAATTGTTCCCGACTGGCATTTACGAAACATGGCTTTATACCTCGACGTCGCTAGGCTCATTTGATTTAGTGTTTTATCCGCCGGAACCGAAGGTGGTCCGCTTGAAGAGCCCGTGGGAAAACCAGTCGCCTTCGATGGTGATTGAATCGACAGGTGATGTTATTAAGATGGGTCCGCTTACGGATACTTGCGGCTGGTACACGGGTACAGTCTATAAGCATGCGACGGACTGGAAGGTTTACTTTAAGCAGTCCTTTGGCATGGAACGTTATGGTGGCAAGGGCATTGTCGCGGAACTGGATAACCTGGATTCCTTGATTTCGCTGGATTCTTTGATGACGAAGTACGATACGGTCTGGGTGTACCCGAACCCCAAGCAAAGCTACATGCCGAGCGATACGACTCAGTATCCGGGCATCCTTGGCATTTGTCCGTCGCTCAAGATTTCGGCTCTTGTCGTGGACTGGGCCGGTGAAAGCTATCACGATAGCGTTGACGTGGATTTTGGAAATATTGTTTATGGAAATCCTTATACCTCGATGTATGGGCTTAATCAAAATGGGGAAATGGATTCGTTGAAGGCATGTACTGGGCGTGTGCAAGGCATGGTGCAGGATACGCTTGTAAATGGTGTTCCTGCCCGTAAGGATTCTTCGGAATATCCGTGGCATTTGTGTACGGCAGCTCATGAAATCGAAAAGTGGTTTATTCCGCAGGTGGTTGCCAAGGATGCAGCTGGCAGGGAATACAAGAATGGTGTTTGCCGTGATATTAGCTTGTCCTTGGACGATGAAGGTTTTTGGCAGGCTGACTTTACGAATGAGTTGAGTGATTGCAATGATACCATCAATCCCGGATTCTATCCTATTGATGACTTGCAGTACCTCGATTCGGCAAAGACGGTTCGTAATCCGAAGTTTGACTGGGATATAAGCGGTTGCCGCCACAACTATAGCTTTGCCATGAAAGTCTCGGCTCAGTTCAAGTATGTGAAGGGGCAATATTTTGAATTCCGTGGGGACGATGACGTGTGGGTGTATATCAACAACCGTCTTGTCGTAGATATCGGTGGATGCCACAATCCTGAGGAAGGTGCCGTGAATTTGGATACCATTGGGCAGAACGATCCGTCGCAAAAGCTTATCGAAGGTCGCGAATACCCGTTCCATATTTTCTTCTCGGAACGCAATGCGACGGGTTCGAACTTCAAGATGCGTACTTCCATCAACTTGCAGACGCAAAAGACGTACTACCCGGTGGAAGAGGCTACGACCGATGGAACAATCAAGTATACCATTTTGCAGTTGTTGATGGATGAATCGATCAGTTGCGATGTCTCCAGTACCGCGAAAATCGATACGATGCCTGCGCAGTCTTCGTTTGTGCTGTTTGGCGATGACGACAGGATTCCGCCGGAAGGCATGGAACTTTTGCCGGGAACCATTGCGGGGATCAACATTGACGAAAACATGGCTGGCTTTGTGATTGATACGGTGGCGATTGTGCGTAACCGCTCTTTGGCTCCGGGCTCCTACATGTTGCAGTTCTTCTTGGCTAGCGATATGACGCAGTCGAGCGAAGTCTATTTCTCTGTGCCGGCGTATCCGCTTCCGGACATTGCGTTCATCGATGTGTTTAATAGCCCGGATTCAGTCAAGGTGTTTGACCGACGGGAATTAGCTTGCGTGGCCTCCCGTTTGATGGCAGCGCGAACGATACGCTCCTTACACATGTGGCTTATCCGGACACTGTGCCGCTTGAGGTGGGCGTTTTCTACATCGCGAATATTTGCAAGGACTGCTTTGTAGCTCTCGATTTAAAAACTGCGTACCCGTTGACGTTCCTCGATGAGAAAAAACAGAGGGTGAATAGACTGGTGACCGATTCGACGGGAACGGTCAAGTTCTATGTTGTCGGGGATTCTGCGGTGACGAACGCAAGTTTTGAAATTTCTGGTGATGCTGTTTCCAATGTGATTTCATGGAAAAATATTCACTTCAAAGAACCGCCTGTGCCGTTTGCAAGCCTTGGCGAAGCATATGACCGCAATGGTGATGGCGTGCTTGACAGTATAGCCGTTGTGTTCAACAAGCCGTTTGACGAGACTATCCCGGATACAGTGGCATGGTCTTTCGGCAGCGATGATTGGCATACGATTGCATCGACGCAAAATATTTCGATGCTGATGCAAGATGAAAAGAGTCTCGCGATTTGCCATGACAGTATGGCAAGTGAAGTCTTTACGGGTGGCGCTAAGGAACTTTATCAGGGTTCATTCAGGTACCATTACACGTATATGGACAAGGAGACGGGGCAGATGACCCAGCTCAGTTTGGATGGCCTTGCGATTGAAGACCGCATGGGCGCCATTCTTACGGATAAGCCTATTGTGAAACCGATATCTGAAGATGCCAACAAGTTGACGGTGTACATTAGCGAAGCGACCCAAGGGAGCGTGCTTAACGGTATGCAGTTCCTCGAGTTCAAGGATAAGTCTGGTGAGCTTGTGGATCCGTCAAAGATTTCAGTTATCGTGGTGACTCCGGCCAAGAACAGCAACTATTATGATGTGCTTTTCCAGAAGACGGAAAATACGGTTCTTCCGGAAGTGGGCTTTATGGTCCGCTTGATTCCGGGTGTGTTGCCGGATTTGAATGGTAATTTGCCTCATGTGGATAACCCGTGGCGCCGTATTGAAGGTGAACAGCGTGTGAATATGGAATTTCCGGGGGTTGTGGCTATAAATCCTGCAGACTTCACTCCGGAAAAGTGGCCGCACAAGGAAGATGTTGTTCCGGTTCGTGTAGATGTGTCGAAAAAACTGGAAGATATCATTGCCGAGCGTGGATTTCCGGGTGAACTTATCAAGTTTGACTTGAGCGAAGTTGGCAAGTCGCTATTGTTGAATTCTGATGAACCTAGAGAGGTTGTGCTCTCGAAGGCAAAAATCAAGTGGGAAGTCCGCTACTTCTCGAATCTTGGACATTATGTCAATTCGGAGAAGGGTGAAGTGCTGTGTAGCGACAAGAAAGTTTTTGGAACGGACTGTGTTGATAGGCCGGGTAATGTGTTGCTAGAATGGAACGGCCACACCAATAAAGGACGCTGGGTTGGATCGGGCATATATATTGCCAAGCTCAAGTTCAAGATTATATCGGATGGAAATGTTGTTGGAGATATCGATGAGATATTTACCTTAGGCATTCGCCGTAGCGAGAAGCGTAAGAAGTGAGAAATATTGGTTGTTGGATTGCCGCCCCGCGTTTGCCGCGGGGCTTTTTTACGTTCACAATTTATCAACAGCCGAAGTGAAGAAATGTTGAAAATTATCTCGTTGGATGATAACGAGTTACGACTGAAATGCTTCATGTATTGAATTTTTATTGACAGTATGTGGAAAGGAAATTCCCCGTCGGGGCGGGAAATGGCGTTCTTAAAAAAATATTTTTCGAATATTACAACTTCGTTGCCAAGTGATTTACTTTTTTTTACATTGTCGGCAAATTGCACTTTTCTGATTATAGTAGGTTCGTCAGGATAGGTGTATGGAACATGGAACCTACAGAGAGTTGTTTTGAATGAAATCAATGTTTAAGGTTGTTGCTGCCGGGTTGTTTGTTGCATCTCTTGCCAATGCTCAGGATGCTGCTCCCGCTGCTGAAGCCCCTGCCAGTGAAGTTGCTCCTGCTGCCGCTCCGGCTCTTCCGGATATGCCTATGATGACAAGAAAGGAACTCCCGGTGAGCGCCGATATCTCCAACCGTTACTACGAAAGAATCTTCTACCACTGGAAGGACAACAAGGAAAAGGGCATCATCAAGGTTTATATCCATACGGATGAACTGGCCCAGGAACGCGAACCGGATGTCTTGAATTACGACGTTCTTTATAGAGATGCCGACAACAATGTTATTTACTGGAAGGACCATGTAGCAAAGTGCGTGAAGTGCTTTGGCAAGCCACTTGTCGAAGGCGCAACTCCGGATTCTCCGAAGGCCCTCGTGTATGACTGGGATCCGAAGAAGATCGATGAATCGGTGACGTCCTTGGTCATGGCTGAATTGCCTTCCGATGAATACCTCGTCAAGAGCGAAAACGACATTAGAAATCTCAAGTCCCGTTGGAAGGCTCCTTCGGACAAGGAAAAGGGCGAAAGCACGTTCATGAGAGCTTACCGCATGAGCAATCTCGTGAAGTGGAAGTCTCCGAGTGGCGACGAAAAGAACGCTAACCAGATGAACTTTATCTTCAAGAAGAACGGCAAGTATTACTACATCGCTGATGCATACGCTCTCTTGAACCAGGGTGTTTACAATGGTTTCGGTTTCCCGGAAGGTGTTCGTGAAATCGAAGTGACCGACTTCAAGGAAGAACGCGTCAAGTCCCCGATTGAAGAAGTCCAGGAATCCATTGCAAGAGGCCCGTCTCCGGTCAAGAAGGCTGACCTCCCGAAGGAAGCTTGGAAGGGTCCGAAGATCGAAAGCCAGCTCAAGGGTCTTGTCAAGAAGTACAAGGTCAAGAAGCTCATCATTCCTATTGCTGACTGGCAGTACGAAAGAAACTTCTTTGGCGTGATGCTCTACAGATGGGTCCGCTTCGATATCGTCTATGAAGGCAAGAACAAGGATGGCAAGAAGGCATTCTTCTACAAGGCCGGCTTTATCGGTAAGCAGATGCACAACGGAAAGGATTTCGACAAAAACTTTATCATGACTGGCGTACCGATGTCTTGGGATCGTGAAATCACGGACTGGAAGTAATCTCTGGTCGCCTCTAAAAAAATTATTTTCAAAAATTTGGCTGCGACACATTGTGCAGGTTGCATATTCATGCCAACTATACGGCTCAGTCATGCCCATGCAAGCATGGGTGCGACGTTCACCTTTTATAGTTGTCGTCACTCAAAGTGGTAAAGACCTCCAGTATTCACCACTTTTCGTTCCTGCCTGCACTCGGTCTCGCTCAAATTTTCTTAACCAAAGCATTTTTTAGAGGCTCCCTTATTTTTGAATGATTTAATAAGGTGACTCCCGTTAGTGTGGGGGTCGCTTTTTTTATTATATGTTATTGAGAATATTTTGAATGGATGCTAATGGGGTAATTGAATGAATAAATTATTGCTTATCATTGTTGTGTTTGCGGAAATTTCTTTTGCTGTTTCTCCAAAGACGAATGAAATAATTTTCAAGTCTTTGAAAATCGATGTGTCGCAAATTGGCGATGAAATATGCGATTCTATTTATGCTGGGTTACCTAAGTTTGAAACATCTAGGTATCGTGCTTTATGCGTTGCAATGGGTGATGTTATTGAATATAATTCGCCGTTGGATTATTCAGTTGTTTTTTCTTTAGATATAAATGAAGCCGCCTATTTGAAGGTGAGAAGGGAAAATCAGATTTGTAAGGATGTTTCTACAGGTGCTGTAGCCGAAGGCACGCCTGGAACAGCTCTGTTTAGCGAAGTTCTTTTTGCTGAACTTATGCGTTTGCAAAAATATGGAGTGATTCAAAATAATCGTGATTCGTTAGAAGTTTTCCTACTTCAAGAAATCGATAAAATGAAGAATGTGTCTGGTTGTAAAGATATTGATTTGGTGTATTATAATGAAGAAGAGGGCGCTTACTATTTAATAGGACCTGATATGGCAAATTGTTGTTCTTTAGTAGACTCTGCAAAAACTTCTTTGCCTTTGGTTAAATTCAAATCGATAGGTGCTCGGGCATTGAAAATCGGCAAGAATAGGTTTTACTTGCAAGGTGTGAAAAGTGACGATGCTTATACGTTGTTTGATTTGAATGGTAGCGTTTTGCAACAAGGATGGGTGCGTTCTGCAATAATCCAAACGCCGATGCTCCCTGCAATTTTAAGAATTCAAGAGAAAACGATAATGCTGAAATAAAGCAATTATCTTCACATTGACCGAGTTTTAATCGCTGATTCCTAATCACTAACCACTGACTACTGACCACTAAAAATCTATCTTTGGGTTCGTGATTCAAATTCAGAATGTATCTAAGTCTTTTGGCATGCAGGTCCTTTT
>Ga0265300_10003697_pt1 | contig 12470 bp, 10 predicted proteins | sample AusTroGonzalo_MG_FD_193482 | JGI IMG/M metagenome (GOLD analysis project Ga0265300, IMG submission 193482) | Bovine rumen microbial communities from tropical cattle in Woodstock, Queensland, Australia - Gonzalo_03 | ecosystem: Host-associated > Mammals > Digestive system > Stomach > Rumen ... | reverse complement strand
GAGGCATTTACGAATGCCGGTGGGTCCAGGATAATCAAATCATAGTTATCTGCATGCTCGAGGAAATGGAAGGCGTCATCCGTAAATGCCTCATGGTTCGTGCAGTTCGGGAAGTTGCGCTGCACGTTCTCGTTCACCAGTTCGATGGCCTTGGCCGAGCTGTCCACGGAATGGACAAGGTTGGCGCCGCCGCGGAGGGCATAGACGGAGAATCCGCCTGTGTAGCAGAACATATTCAGCACGTTGCGTCCTTTGGCATAATGCTCGAGCAGCGCACGGTTCTCGCGCTGGTCCACAAAGAAACCCGTCTTCTGACCCTTCAGCCAGTCGATGCCGAACACCAGTCCGTTCTCCATCCCGAGGCAAGATGTCGGTCCGCCGATGAGGTACTGATCCGCCTTTTCTTCCGATGGAATCGGGGCTTTGAAGGGCAGTGTGCCTTCGGATTTGTAATAGACGTTCTTTACCGCGGGCACCGTTTCGCACACGGTCTCGGCAATCTCCATCCGGTGACGGTGCATGCCTACGCTATGTGCCTGGATAACCGCCGTATCGTCGTACACGTCCACCACCAGTCCCGGGAGAAAATCACCTTCGCCGTGCACCAGGCGGTACGTGTTGTTGTCCTTGCGAGAGAGTCCGCAGCTTGTTCGGAGCCCGTACGCAAAAGAGGCCCTCTTTTTCCAGAAATCCTCCGGCAAACGGTCTACGCCGAACTCGAGGATTCGCACGGCAATGGAGCCGACCTGCCAATGACCGACGCCAAGCGTCTGACCGTCAGCGGATTGTACCGCAACGAGTTCGCCTTCTTCCGGCGCGTCGCCTTCGTGGTCTTTGTCCAGCACCACTTTGCGTATGGCGCCCGAGAACACCCAGGGGTGAAACCGCAACAGGGATTCTTCTTTATGTTTGTTCAGAATGATGGTTGTCATGACGGTTGCGTTTGAGAGGTTTCAGGAGTTTGGGGTGTTTCCGGAGTATCCGTTGCGGAGGTTTCCGCGGCAGCCGCCTCGGCCTGACGCGCCGCCAGCACCTCTTGTTGGTGCATCTGTTGCTGATGCAGGTCGTCCAGATGCAGACGCTCCGCCTCTCTGCGAGGGAGGGCTTTCGTATCTTTCAACATCTTGTATATCAACAGCGTAGCCCATGCGTCCGTCGAAGCGTAACGGGCCTGTTCCGGTGTCAGTTCCACATTCTCCCAATTGGTCAGCTGCTGACTCTTGCTGATCTTCTTGCCGAAACAGATGGCGAAAATCTTCTGCAGTCCCAGTTCCAGGATTCCGTATTGTCCCACCATTCGCTGTACGTCGATACAGTTCTGGGGGTTGAAGTTCCGCCGCCTGCGCATGGCGTTCAGGTCATCGCGGAAAGCCAGCCCCACCTTGCGTATCTTGGGATTGGCAAAGAAATCCGCCAGTTCCTCCGGCATGCCGATGCGGTTAAGCTGGAAGAGATAGCAACGGTCCTCGGTGGCGATTTGCGCCAGCGCCACGGGGAAATGCTGCCCCTTGACGAAAGAAGGCCGGGTCTCCGTATCCACTCCCACCGTCTTCTGGCGGTTCAGATAGCTCATCGCCTCCGCCACCTGTTCCGGCTTGTTGATGACATATGTCTCCCCTTCGAACGCCACAACCGGCATATCGTTGACCGTTTCTTTGTCAATCTTATGTACAAATGTGTTTTCTTTCATACCACAAATTCGGGCCGTTTTCTCCATAAAATAGTGTGTCGGCACGAAATCGGGTGCAAAGTTACAAAAAATTTTTGATATATCAAAAAAAAATTTGGTAGAATGGAATTTTTTTTGTAACTTTGCAGCCGATTTCATACAACAAGGGAAAAAATGACCGTGACAAGATACATACCAAGCTACTTAACCTCCCGCCAGAACCTCACCCGTCTGGTGCTTTGGACCGCGCTTTACGCATGGCTGTTCATCACCATCTACCAGCCCTTCAATTCCCGTCAATGGATGCCCGCGATGAACGAGTTGCAATACTTCATCTCCGGCACCTTCGTTGTGCTCATTGCCATGGCGGTGATTGCCGTCTCGCGTATTATCATGCACTACTATTGCAAAAAGCATGCGATGTCCTATATGATTTACGCGTTTTGGGTGGTGTGCGAGATTGCGGCCATGTCGCTTGTGTATGCGGTTGTCCCCATCATCGTCAACCCCGAGAGCGCCAACCGGTTCCTGTCCACTTGGGGCAATGCGGCGCTATACAGCTTCTTTATCCTGCTCATTCCGTATGCCATTGTCATTCTGGCACTGATTTTGCTGCATTACCGTGAGCAGCTGGATGCGATGGAAGCAAAGAAAAACGGGCTGGACGAGGATTTAAGCAATCCGTTACCGGACATGTTCAACTTCTACGACGAGAAAAACGAACTGAAACTCTCGCTCCGTCCCGACACGCTCTACTACATGGAAGCTGCGGACAACTACGTGCAGATTCACTACACCGGGCAAGGCAAACTGCAGCATTATATGCTGCGCACCACGCTCCGCGACATCGAGGAGAAGTTCCAGAACGTAGGCCTCAGACGTACGCACCGCTCTTATATCGTCAACTTCTCGCGCGTCAAGTTGCTCAAGCGCTCCAACGACGGACTGATGATTGACTTCGACATTGCGGGCATACCCAATATTCCCGTCTCCAAGACCTACATGGACGCGGTCATGGAGCAACTGGCAACGCCGCGCACGCCGGATGACGAGACACTGTACAAACTGTTCAAATAAAAGGAAATCATATCAACTTTTAAAAATAATACGACAATGAAAAAAATCTTTCTTTCTGCAGTCATGATGGCTGCCATGGTAATGGGAATCAATGCTGACGAATACAAGCACATCTCTCCCGTCACGCTGAAACTGGTTGAGTTCGACCTGGACGGCATGCGCGCTTCCTGCGGTGACAATCTAAGTCAGTATGTATCCCAGTTGGAGAACCTCCAGTCCGATATCGAAAGACAGGACAAGGACATCGCCGAGGCACAGAAAAACCTCAAGGCCGAGAAGAAACTCTACGACATTCAGTCCGATTTCCTCAAAGGCCGCAAGGACATGATTAAGAATGAGAAGAAGTACTACGAGGGCGAGAGCAAGAACTATGACACCCAGCTGAAGAACATCCAGAAACAGCGCACGACGATTCAAAACATGAAAGACGTGTCGAGTGTGGCGATGCAGGACCAGCTGAATCTGCTCAACAACCTGGAGCAGGACTGCAACGAGCGCAAAGCCCACAGTGCCGAAATGATTGAGAAAATCACGAGAGAAGACGAGAAGGGCTTGGACGACTCGTACGAGACGCTCAGCCAGTACCTTATCGAGCTCAACGACAAGACCACACGTCTGGAAAACCTTGCCGTACAGAGCAAGTCGCAGATGGCTATGGTGAAAGCCCAGATCAAGAACATCAAAGACCAAATCAAAGCAACGGCCAAGAAGTAACAATCGCTCATGAAGGTCATTAACCTCTCGGAACAGAACTCCATCATCAACATGTATCTCCTGGAGTTGCGTTCTGTTGATATTCAGCGCGACAGCATGCGCTTCCGCCGCAATATCGAACGCATCGGGGAGATCATGGCGTATGAGATCAGCAAATCCTTCCACTACGAGCCGAAGACGGTGATTACGCCTTTGGCTCCTATTGAGGTGAACGTGGGAATCGACCATGTGGTCCTCGGTGTCATCCTGCGTGCCGGAATACCGCTTCACGACGGGTTCTTCCATTGCTTCGACAGAGCGGAGAATGCCTTTATCTCGGCATATCGCCGCTATACCGACGACAACCACACCAACGTGGAAATCGTGGTCGAATACATGGCGTCGCCGTCCATCGAAGGCAAGGTGCTGATTTTGCCGGACCCGATGCTCGCCACCGGAGGTTCCATGGAGTTGGCATACAAGGCGCTTCTCAAGAACGGGACGCCCTCTGCCGTACATTTTGCCTGCGTCGTGGCTTCACAGCAAGCCGTCGACTACCTGCAGAAGATTATGCCGGAAGACTCTACCCTTTGGGTAGCAGCCATCGACCCGTATCTCAATGAGCACAAGTACATCGTGCCCGGACTGGGTGATGCAGGCGACCTCTGCTTTGGCGAAAAACTCTGACACCACAACATGAAGCGTCTGCTCAAATTTCTGATAGCGTACTGGCCCTCACTGATAGTGGGAGCCGGTATTGTCTATTTGTCGCTTTTCCATGCCGCTTCACTGCATCTGGACGTGGACAACCCCGACAAGTTCTCCCACCTGGTGGCGTATCTGGTTTGGACCATGTGTATCACGTCCGACCTGTGGCGCAACGGCGTGCCGTTCCGTTGGCGGGTCGTTTGGGCGGTTATTTTCCCGATTGTCTTCGGAGGCATCATCGAACTGTTGCAGGCGTATTTCTTTCCGCCGCGGGCAGGTGAATGGCTCGATTGGTATGCCGACTTCTCCGGCGTAGCGCTCGGATTCGTGCTCGTGGACGTGTTCTACCGTATCTGCCCGCCGGACAAACTCTTCCGTCATGAAACTCGACACTGACATCGATGCCTTGCGCGCCGTTATCGCGCTCCCGCTGATAGAGGGTGTAGGTCTCCGCAAAGCGAAAGACCTCATCCGTCATTACGGCTCGGCGCAGGCTGCGCTTGAGAACGACCATAAGCTTGCGGGCATCCAAGCCGCAACGGAAAGGGCAAATCAGGAACTCGAGTTCATTGAAAAGCATCACCTAAGCACTTGGTATTTTGAAGATGCCGATTACCCGCAGCGACTGGCGCAGTGTCCGGACTGCCCGCTGCTGTTGTTCGGCAAAGGCAACCTGAGACTCAACGAAGGAAAGTTTGTTTCTGTCGTGGGTACACGGTCGCCATCCGACCGCGGCAAACAACAGTGCCGCGACCTTATTATGGACCTGGCTCAGAAAGTGCCGGATGTGACCATTGTCAGCGGACTCGCCTACGGCATCGACGTCACGGCACACCGCGCGGCACTGGAAGCCGGACTTCCCACCATTATCATTCCCGGACACGGACTCGACCGCATCTATCCGCACCTGCATCGCCAGGTGGCGGTGCAAGCCCTCGAGAAAGGAGGCATACTCACGGAATACCTGAGCGGAACGGAGCCTATCGGCCCTAACTTCGTGGCGCGCAACCGCATCATCGCCGGCATGGCCGATGCCGTGGTGGTTGTGGAAAGCCGCATCAAAGGCGGGTCGCTCATCACGGCGGACATCGCCTTTACCTACAACCGCGACGTCTTCGCCTATCCCGGACGTCCCGCCGACACCAACTCGGCCGGATGTAACCGACTCATCAAATACGCCCAGGCGGAACTCATCGAATGCGCCGACGACCTGATTGCCGCCATGCGCTGGGAGCCCAAGAAGGCAGGCGACGACGGCTATCAGACCACTCTCGACCAACTCTTTACGGAGCTGGAGCCCGAGGAGCAGATGCTGCTGAACATCATGCGACAAAACGAGGATGGCATACATGTCAACTCGCTTGTTGCAGAGACACGTATGCCGTACGCAGCCACCTCTTCCCTTTTATTTCAAATGGAGTTGCGCGGACTGGTTCGCTCTTTGCCCGGCGGACTCTATCGCGCACTGAAGTAGTACCTTGTTTTTTTACTTAAAATAGCCGAACAGGCCTCGTCTTCTTGGCTGTTCTTCTATAGAGCGTTCCGGCTCGTCGGCCGTTTCCTCCGGGGTTTCCAACGCCCGCTCGCGGCGGTCTTCGATGTCGCCCAACTGCTGTTTTACATAGGCGATTGCATCTTCCAGCCCTTCCATGAAATGGGCAAAATCTTCCTTGTAAAGGAACACCTTGTGTTTTTCAAACGTGGGTGTTTCCTCTCCTTCATTCGCAGTCCGTTTGCTTTCAGTAATGCAAATAAACAGGTCAGCATTGCGGTCCCTCTTCACATCAACATAATAAATGCGCCTGCCTGCTTTAATCGAATGGGAGTAAACGATCTCCGGTTCGTTACGCTCCCGTTGCTTGTCAGTTCTCATTTTGTTGTTATTAATCGCTATGAAGTGACAGTATGTCAATTCTGGGTGCAAAATTACAACAAATTATTTATTCATGCAACTATTTTTTAAAAAAAAATATCATTTGGAGCGTTTTTTATCAATTTTCACCAATTATTTATCATTTTATGCATTTTTAAGGGACGATTTTTAACAATTTTGCATTATTGCTCTTGCATAATTGAAAAAAAAGTTGTAACTTTGCACGTGATTTTGAGATGAGAGAATCGAGATGGCTCATAGAACCGCTGTCGGCTGAGCAGGATGCAATTTGCGCCCGACTTGCAGACGAACTGGCAATCAGTCCGTTGTCGGCATCCATACTCGTGCGTCGAGGTTTGACGACGGCTCAGATGGCGCGCAGTTTCATTCGTCCGCGCCTGGAGGATCTGCACGATCCTTTCCTGATGTTGGGCATGAAAGAAGCCGTGGACCGCATCGACCGGGCCATTGAGTCGGGCGAAAAGATTCTCATCTACGGCGACTACGACGTGGACGGCACGACGGCCGTGTCGCTGATGTACAAGTTCCTCCATACGTTCTACGACAACCTGGATTTCTACATCCCCGACCGGTATCTGGAGGGCTACGGCATCTCGTTCCGCGGCATCGACTACGCGGCTGAGCATGGTTGCAAGCTTATCATCGCGCTGGACTGTGGCATCAAGTCGGTGGACAAAGTGGAGTACGCCCGCCAACAGGGCATCGACTTCATCATCTGCGACCACCACATGCCCGGTGACGAACTGCCAAAGGCAGTGGCCGTGCTGGACCCGCACCGCGAGGACGACACCTACCCCTACCGCGAGCTGTGCGGTTGCGGCGTGGGATTCAAATTGGCGCAGGCCTACGCCATCCGTCACGAGATGGCGTTCTACGACCTGTTGCCGCTGCTGGAACTGACCGCGATGAGCATCGCGTCGGACATCGTACCGGTGACTGGCGAGAACCGCATCCTGGCTTTCTTCGGACTACGCGAAATCAACAAGAAGCCTTCCGTGGGTTTGCAGAGTATTATGAACCTGGCAGGCATCCATCCCGGACGGCTGACCATCTCTGATCTGGTGTACAAGATTGGTCCGCGTGTGAATGCCTGCGGACGCATCAAGTCGGGCACGGAGGCGGTGCGGCTGCTCATCACGGAAGATGCAGACCTGGCCTCGGCAATGAGCGAAGCGGTGAACGACTACAATAAATCGCGTCAGGACATGGACAAATCCATCTCGGAAGAGGCGCTGGCGCAGCTGCAGGCCGACCCCGAGAACGCACACAAATACACGTCGGTGGTCTTCGCACCGCACTGGCACAAGGGAGTGGTAGGTATCGTGGCCTCGCGCCTGACGGAGAGTTTCTTCCGTCCGACCATCGTGCTGACGGGTTCGGAAGACGGGCTCATCTCGGGCTCGGCGCGAAGCGTGTCGGACTTTGATATCTACTCAGCCATCGACTCGTGCCGTGATTTGTTGACCAACTTCGGCGGACACATGTTTGCCGCAGGTCTGTCGATGCGCGAGGAGAACCTGCCCGAGTTCAAGCGTCGCTTCGAGGAATACGTGGCGGCACATATCACACCGGCGCAGCAGGAGCCGGTTATCAAGGTGGAAGCGGAGATAGCCCTGAGCGACATTACGCCGCAGTTCTTCCGCATCCTGCAGTGTCTGGAGCCGTACGGTCCGGGCAACCCGCGGCCGGTTTTCGTGACGCGCAACCTCATCAACTATCGCTACACCAAGCGCGTGGGTAAGATGGGGGAACACCTGAAACTGGACCTGACGGACAGGACGGCGTCCATCTCGGGTATCGCCTTCGGACGCGGCAGCTTCGCCACCCATTTCCAGAACGGCTATCCGGCGGACGTGTGCTATGAACTGGACGAGAACCACTTCAACGGCATGACGTCCATTCAGATGCAGGCACTGGATATCAAGGGTAAAGGTTAACGGTTACAGGTTAAGGGTTACAGATTTTAAGAAAGTTAGAAATAATAAGATGTATTCGGAACGAGATCGTCAGAGTCCCATGCAGCGAAGGGGCTGCATCGAAGTGGTTTGCGGAAGCATGTTCTCCGGCAAGACGGAGGAACTGATTCGCCGTATGAAACGCGCGCAGTTCGCCAAATTGCGAGTGGAGATTTTCAAACCCGCCATCGACGTACGCTATTCGGAGACGGAGGTTGTTTCGCACAACCGCAACGCCATCCCCTCGACGCCGGTGGATTCGTCGTCGAGCATCCTGCTGCTGACGTCCGACGTGGACGTGGTGGGAATCGACGAAGCGCAGTTCTTCGACATGGGCATTGTGGACGTGTGCCGCGAGCTGTCAAAGCGTGGCATCCGCGTGATTGTGGCGGGTCTGGACATGGACTTCAAGGGCACGCCCTTTGGTCCGATGCCTTCGCTGCTGGCCATCGCCGATGACGTGTTCAAGGCGCACGCCATCTGTGTCCGCTGCGGCAATCTGGCAACGTTCTCGCACCGATTGGTTCGTTCGAGCAAACAGGTGTTGCTGGGCGAGACAGAGAACTACGAGCCGCTGTGCCGTGACTGCTACAACGAAGCGATTGAGAGTTGTTGACGTCATATTGCCTCTGGCCGTTGAAGGAAGCTTCACGTACCTGTTGCCGGCCTCTGAGAAGGAGCCGGAGGTGCAGGTTGGGCAGCGGGTAGTAGTGCCACTGGGGAAGAAAAAAGAGGTGATGGGCGTGGTGGAGACAGTTCGCGAGGCACGTGAAGACGAAGAGGTGGGTGTACTCCGAGAGGTGCTTCGGTTCCCGGAAGAGGGTCCGCTGGTGACGGCCGAGCAGATGCAACTCTGGCAGTGGATAGCGCGTTATTACATGTGCTCCCTGGGCGAAGTGATGCGGGCGGCGCTACCGAACAGTCTGAGGCAGGAGAAAGAGTCCCGGCGACGCAAAACTCCCGATGGAATCGGAGAAAAACAGACTGCCAACGCACTCAATGAAGAGCAGACGCGCGCCGTTGAAGAGATATACCAGGCTTGGGAGAAGACACCCACGGTGCTGCTGTTCGGAGTGACATCATCGGGCAAAACCGAGGTGTACATACACTTGGCGGAAGAGACGATACGTAAGGGGAAGAAAGTGCTGTACCTGGTGCCTGAGATTGCACTGACGACGCAGTTGACCGACCGGTTGCGCCGGGTGTTCGGTGAACGGTTGGGCGTGTATCACTCGCGCTTCACCGACCGCGAACGCGAGACGATATACAAGAACGTGCTGGCGGGTGACCGCTACGACGTGGTGTTAGGAGTGAGGAGTTCGTTGTTTCTGCCCTTCAGGGACTTGGGGCTCATTATCGTGGACGAGGAACACGACACGTCGTACAAGCAGCAGGACCCTGCACCTCGTTACCATGCGCGAACGGTGGCGCTGATGCTGGGCTCGATATGGAGCGCAAGGACGCTGTTAGGGACAGCCACACCCTCTGTAGAGACCTACTACAACGCCCTGCAGGGCAAATACGGACTGGTGGAGATGAAACGGCGCTATGCGGGGCTGGCTCTGCCTGCCATTCATCTGCTGGACCTGCAGCGGGCGTACAAACAGAAAAAGATGGAAGGCCATCTGTCGCTGCCGCTCGTGGTGCATATGCGCGAACAACTGGAGGCCGGCAAACAGGTGCTCCTCTTCCAGAATCGACGGGGGTACAACTCGTTCATCGAGTGCCCGGAATGCGGTTACGTGCCCAAGTGTGTCAACTGCGATATCTCGCTCACGGAGCACAAGCCCGTGGCGGAAGGCCTGCCAAGCCGACTGGTTTGCCACTACTGCGGTTACAGTATCCCCGCGCCAAGCGTCTGCCCCGAATGCGGAAAGGGCGAGCCCGTGGACCGCGGGTTCGGGACGGAGAAGATAGAAGAGGAGGCGAAGACGTTGTTCCCTGAGGCTCGCATCGCGCGCATGGACACTGACACGACGCACGCCAAGGACGCGCACGAGAAACTCATCCGGCGCTTTGCCGACCACGAGATCGATATCCTCGTCGGCACGCAGATGATCACGAAGGGACTGCATTTCAAGGATGTAAGCCTGGTGGCGGTACTGAAAGCCGACGCGATGCTCAACCAGCCGGATTTTCGGGCACAGGAACGAGCGTACCAAATGCTGGAACAGGTATCTGGCCGCGCAGGCAGAGCAGGAACGGAAGGACACGTTATCCTGCAGACGTCAGACATCGACAACCCGCTGTTCAAACACCTCCAACGGCACGACTACGAGGCCATGTATGCGGAGCAGATTGAAGAGCGCAAATCGTTCCGGTATCCCCCATTCTATCGGATTATCGGGATGACACTGAGACACCGCGAACAGTCGCGTCTGGAGGCCGCGTCCCGGACACTGCACGACCGGCTGAAACAGGTGTTCGGCACCCGTTGCTCGGAGGTGATTGTGCCGGCAGTGGGGCGCGTACAGAACCTCTACATCCGCCAATTGACTCTGAAGATAGAAGCCTCGGCGTCGTACGCAAAAGCCAAAGAGATGTTAGAGGCAGAACTCCGCTACGTGAAGGGACTCGGCCCGTGCAAGGGGACGCTGATCACCCTCGATGTGGATCCAATGTGATTAATAATCAACAAAATATCTAATGCGTATGAATCGAAAACAACTACTCAAACTGACCCTTCTTGGTGCGGTGCTTGCTGTAGCGCTGCAAGCTGAGGCAGGTCGTATCTACTACGCGGGCAACTATGGCAACCCGAACATCTGGGCGTGGACAGGCACGTCGAACGTCTACCCGTCCTGGCCGGGACAGACAATGACCGTTTTGGAGAACGAGTTGTACTACGGACGCCCTGTCTATTATACGGACATTAACTGGACAGACTGCCCCGACTCAGTCATCTTCAACAACAACGGTGGCGAACAAACCATCAGCCTGCATATTCCCGGCTACAACTACATGTTCAACGGCACGGCCTGGATGCCGTTCACGACGGAGAAATCGTGGTATGTGTTCGGCGATCTGGACGGCGGGCTTATCTGGAACTACTACCAGTTGCAGGGCACAGGCAGCACGCTGACATGCACTATCAATCTGCTGGCTGGCAAAGAGTATTACTTCAAGCTGGCTTCGTTGAAAGGCGCTTCGGAGTCTAACTACAGCGCCGGTGTCGCCTTGACGCGCACAACCTGCACGAACGTGGACTTCAGCACCGACGGTCCGAACGCTGCATTGGCGACAACCATCGCGGGCACATATGTGTTCACTTTCGACACGCTCGAGAAAAAGCTCAGCGTCACCTACCCCGACGCACTGGCACCGGAAGCCATCAACACCACCTCCGTTCCTGCGGAATGCGGCGACGTGCTCATCCAGGCATACTACTGGGCGCATGAAGAGAACGACTCCACACGGTGGATCCCTTACGGCGGCATCCAGTGGACCGACCTCAACGCACAGGCCGCCGAGCTGGGGCAGTACTTCGACCTTGTATGGTTGGCTCCTTCAGCTGTGACGGCGGATTATACGGGCTTCCTGCCCATCAACTATTCTGACCAGAACAACGTATGGGGCACCGAAGCGGAACTCAAGACGCTCATTAGTAACCTGCATGCTGCGGGTTCGAAAGTGGTGGCCGACATCGTCATCAACCACTCGAATGCGGCCGAGGGCTTCTGCGATTGGGACCCGTTCAACTTCGGCCAGTACGGCATCTACAACCCCAACAAAGGCTGGGTAGCCAACGACGACGAGATGTATATCAGCGCTTCGGACGACCGCTACAAACGCTACGACGTGCCCGGCTATCCGCAGGGTATGAACGCCGGCATGAAAGAGCAGGCCGGCGAATGCGGTAACGATCCCGGCATCTACAGCGACGAGAACGACTACAGCTGCGGCGAAACGGACGTGCAGTGCCAGTGGAGTTATGCCGAGTACAACTGCGTCTATTCGCGTGACTGGTCGCACAAGAACAAAGAGGTGCGCGAGATGTGCCGCGCTTACCTGACCTGGATGAAGGAGTATATCGGTTACGACGGCTGGCGCTACGACTTTGCCAAAGGCATCCACGGCTCGCACCTGGACGACTACAACAAAGCATCCAACGCGGTCTTCTCCGTGGCCGAGGTCTTCGACGGCGACATCAACAAAGAGATTGGCGTTCTGCGCGACACGAAGTACAACACCTACCTGTTCGACTTCCCCGCCAAATACCAGGTGATGAACGACGGCATCCGTTACGGCAATTACTACAAGCTGTTGGGCAACGCCACAAGCACTATGCTCTACAACTACAAACGCTACACCATCACCTTCGTGGACAACCACGACACGTTCCGCGAGTACTACAACCTGTGCGGCACACCGAATTCCATCGGCGACAGTTCGAAGGTCATCATGGCCAACGCCTACATCCTTGCGATGCCGGGCGTGCCCTGTGTCTTCTACCCCTACTGGTACGAGTACAAAG
>Ga0265300_10003691_pt1 | contig 12486 bp, 9 predicted proteins | sample AusTroGonzalo_MG_FD_193482 | JGI IMG/M metagenome (GOLD analysis project Ga0265300, IMG submission 193482) | Bovine rumen microbial communities from tropical cattle in Woodstock, Queensland, Australia - Gonzalo_03 | ecosystem: Host-associated > Mammals > Digestive system > Stomach > Rumen ... | reverse complement strand
TTTTTCAATCTTGAACTAAATTTGAACTTCGTTTGGTAAAGTAGTGCAAATCTGCACTAAGGAGAACCAAACGAATGAGACAATTGATGTTGCTTTTAGGCGCGTTAGCCGCGGCGTCGGCCGCTGGCGCGGACGCGGTTTTCGGCCAAGTGCCGCGCGGCGGATATATCGACACGGAGGCCTCGACAAACGTGCCTTTCGCGTTCGCGAGGTCCGGCGTTCGCGACTTCCGCTTCGAGCTCACGTTCGCCGCGACGCCGTCCAACAACGTCCAGCTCGCCTTCGGGCGCGACGCCGACGGCGACGGCTCGCTTGCCGCGGACGAGGCCGACATGACGTTTGCCTGGGACTGCGGCGAGTGGAGGGTCGAGAACGTCGCCGGCCGCGAGTGCATTGCCGCGCCCGCCGCGACGACCAACGCGGCGAAGCACGTCGAGTGGGACCTCGGCATGAGGCGCATGCGCCCTCGCCGACTTGTCGTCAAGGAGAACGGCGTCGCCATCTTCACGGAACTTCCGGATGCGCCGGAGCAATGGCTCTACTCTCCCGACTGGGACCTCGTTCGGCTGACAGTCCGCGGCGTCGATGCCGCGGATGAGGGCGCGCGCGTCGGTCTTAACATTTCCGGATACGCCATAAGGCTGAGGTGACATATGCAGACTGTAATTCTCTATCTTGCCCTTTTCGGCCTCGCCCTCGCGCTTCCCGCGCTTGCGATTACTTGGATATGCATGCAGGACGCCCATCCGCTGCTCGACGCCGCCTCGCGCATAAGGCGACTCCCGAAGCTTGTCCAGTTGGCCATCGCCGCCTTTGTCGCGCACTTGATCGTCTATGGCTCGTCGAAGACCAACTCCCCTCCGATGCGGATCGTAGGCGACGGAACCCAGACCGTGTTCGGCTTTACGCCGGAGCAGTTCGCGGCGGGCTTCGTGATGTCGCGCGTCGGCTTCGGGGAGTCATGGGGCTTCGCCCCGGGCGAGGGCATGTCGGTCGTCGGGCCCTGGCGGCTCCGTGGCGCGGCGGACGACATTGCGAGTTGCCCCCCGTTCGCGCCAGTCTCCGATGCGCCTGTTGTCTTCTCCGACGGGCGCGTCCAGGACAGCGTCCGCAGCCCCCAGCGGCTATACGCGCCTCTCCATGCGCCGCTCGGCGTCGTGCCGGAGGCGAACTGGGGGCTCGTCGCCAAGACCAACGCCCAGAGCATGGTCTGGCTCGGGACCACTGCCTCGAACTCGCTTGTCGTCACGTGGCGCGACGTCCTGCTCCAGCGTGAGACGAACATGCCCGTGAGCGTTCAGGCCGAGTTCTTCGAGAACGGCAACTTCGAATACCGCTACGACCTTGAGAGTGTAAAGTGTAGAATTGAGAATGAAGAGTTGGATGTCGGATCCCTGACCAACGTCACGATCGTGGCCTCTCTCGGCGGCGCTCCGTTCGAGATGTCGCTGGCGGAACTGGCGACCAACGCGACGGCTGCCGCTTTCAACGCTCCATTCTCGATTTCGTTCGTGGCGCTCGCCGACGAGGACGCGCAGACCGCCGACCGCGACGGCGACGGGATTTCGACTTACGACGAGATCTTCACGTACCGCACCGACCCCGGCCTCATCGACACGTCGGGCGACGGAATCTCAGATGGCGCGGCCGTCGCCCTTGGCCTCGACCCCCTCCTAAGGCACGTCCCCGACGCTGACATCCTAGCGCGGGTCGCGGCTTCAGCGACAAACGGTGCGTTCGCCGCGAACATCGTCGCGACGAACTCTCTTGTTTCGTGGAAGCTTTTCGACGGGTTCGCGGCGGAAGTCCCGCAAGGGACCACGAACGTCATATGGGAGCGGACGTTCCGGATCAACCGCACAAGCGCATGGCAGCAGTTCTTCGTGTCGGCGTCGCCGACGGGTGCCGCGTCGTGGCGGTTGGAGGGGATGCGCCTTGAATGGGACGCAGGCGAGGGCGCATGCGGGGCTATTGAGGCATCGCCTTATGGCGACAGCTTCCGCATTCCCCTTGCGACTAACGACTTCCCGTCGGCGCTTACGCTTCGCCTCCGCACCATCGGCGGGTTCGCCCGTTCGCCGGCGCCGCTGCACTTCATAGCGTACGCCTCGGAGTTCAGCGTCGTGGGCGGAACGGAGATATCCGGACCAGGGGGGCGGAGGTTCCATGTCTTCACCGAAGGGTCGGACTCTTCGATACGGCTTGTGATAGACAGTTCGCGCCGCCCGTGCCTGGCTCCGCTGGCGGACGAAGCGTGCGGAATGGCGGAATTTGGGGAAATGGCCGCAAGAGGCTTTGCCTTCGATGGCGACGTGTCGGGAGGGACGATACGCGCCAGCCGTCCGGGGACGTGTGCGCTTCCAGACGTATCCCTCGGCGTGTTAGACGTCTCTACTCCGCAGAGCCCTATGCGCGGCATCCCTGCGCCAAGCGGAGAGGGAATCATTGTCATCGACCCGTCAGTCAGATGGGAGTGCGAGGGGCACGGATGCGACCGCGACGGACTCGGCTACGACTGGGACGGCGATTGCTACTACGAAGAGGATCGCTATCCGCTCGACTCGAAGTGCCTACGAAGGAAATGGTATCGTGACTGGTCCGGGGGCTGGACGCACGACAGCTGCGTGCTCGCCGTCTCCAGCGGCATGCCCGAATGCGACGGCGTCACTACGTCAGTCGACGGGAACAGGGGCGCAGTGCTCGTATATGGCGTCGAGGTCTGGTCCGGCGAGGCGGAGCATGTGTACGACGACACGTGCATCGACTGGTACGCCGAGGATGTCCTCGGGGATGGATGCGATGGCTGCGACTCAGACTGCGCGGATGGGAACTGCGATTCGTTGGAGGGTTCGTCCCTCGGGTCGCTCAAGTTCCGCATTCCGCTCGGGGCGCCAGTCAAGGAACAGGTCGCTGGCTTCGCATGGTTCTCGACCGATGGGCCGGTCGCCATCTCCAAGTCGATTTTCCAGATACTCGAACACCCCTGCGCAAGCATCTCCGTCACGACCGAATCGGGGGTGAGGCGCATCGTGTGCCACGATTTGAGGGGGCGCGACCTTCGCATCGAGGACATCGCCGACGGTGCGCGGATAACCATCTACGACACCGCCGCGCAGACGCTGGAACACATCTGGGAGATTGTGAACGTCAACGGCAGCGCGTCTCAGGTGCGCCTCAGGAAGATCAGCCGCCTGAACAACGTGATGTCCGACGAGACCTATACATATGACGACGGCGACTGGACGCGGTTCGACAATATCGCCGGCGTAGGAACCCTGCTTACGATATGCAACGGCTTCGCCGACTATGGCGACGGCGTGAAGAGCGAGATGCGCACGCTGACTGACGCCTCTGGGAACGTGCTTTCGCTAGTCACGACAGAGCAGAGCCGTGTCGGCGAGTGCGACAACGCCGTCTTGCGCGAGACGTACCGCGAGGAACACACGGGCATGAACTTTAAGTGCTCGTGGGCCGACTATTGGAACGACCCTGCACACTCGGGCCGCCACGGCCGGCCGCGCCTTGTGTGGGGCGATGCCCGAGCGTGGGTGTATGCAGACTACGACGACTGCGGACACGAGACGCTGCGCGTGGAGCAGCGAGGCGGCGACGCATTGCCGTCCGAGTTCCCTTGCGTTGTCTCGAATGAACTGCAGAACGCATCTACTCTTGAGGACGCGTTCGTGACGGTCCGCGACTTCACGCCGCTTCCCGGCGATACGGGCCACCAGGATGACGCGGCGCGTCCGCGCACCGAGACGCGCTACGTCGTGACGAACAGCGTAGCAACGCTAATCGGGCGCACTTGGACGCGCTACACGCGCTTCGACCGCGACGGGTACGCGGCGGTCAAGCGCGAGACCTGGCGGGCGGCCGATGCACAATCCGCAGCACTCAACTTTTCAACTTTTCAACCTTTGAACTTTTCAACCGGCATCGCCTATTCCTACGAGATCACATACGCCGATACGGGCGACGGGACGCCGCTTCTCATGCGGAACGCCGCCGCCGAGACGCTGGACGAGGACGGGGTCCTCACGGTCAACTCCTACTCTCTGTCTGGCGGCGTCCTGATCCAGATGTCACACAAGTCGTATATGTCGCATCCTCTGCCCGCATACGAGGTTGTCGAGCGCGATGCCTCCTACGGCACTGTTCTCAGGCGCACGACCCGTTTGGCCGACGGCGATGCGGTCATCGCGGACGAGCAGTCGATCTACGACAGCCAGAACCGACTGCGCTCCACGACCTACCTTGACGGCACTTCCCTCACGAACGCCTACTCCTGCTGCCGCCTTCTTTGGAGTCGCGACCGCGAGGGGTGCAAGACGCTTCGCTCGGCGGAGACCGGCACCGACCATCTCTATAACGCCATGGAGGACGTGTGGCTCGCAGACGTGTCGACGAACGGGCAGTACCGCGTCACGCAGCGTTTCTACGATGCACTTGGACGGGAGACGAACACGGTAGTAGGAACATCCCACACCCCCGGCGCATCCGCGTCGCCCACCTCAGCTTTACACTCTACACTCTACTCATTGCACTCTTTTTATCCCTATGGCGGCTCCGACTACTCCGTCAAGATCGACGAACGGGGAAAGGTAACCACTTCGCGCACGTACATCCTTGGTAGCGGCATTGCCTCGGTTGAGACGGTGTACACCAATGACGTGGAGGTCATGTCCACGACTAGCAGTTCCTCCTTCGACGGTGGTTCGTCCACGCGCCGCGAGTGGGGTGGCGACAAGTGGACGGATGAGAGCCGCTTCGAGGACTATGCCACCGACGGCAAACGCATCGAGTACGTGGTTACGGAGTCCTCCGACTACGGCGTCGTCACAAACTCCGTCGCGACCTACGATCTCCTCGGTCGCCTTGTGTCCAAGGCCGTTCCCAGCGCGAACGGCTCGTCCATCGTCACGGCCAACACATACGACGGCGCATCCACCCGCATCCTCGCCACAACCTATACGGCTGGCGACGTCGTGCGCACCACCACCTATCTTTACGACGACTTCTCCGAGCAGGTCGGCACAGTGCTTGACGGCATCACAAGTCGCGAAGAGACGACATACGAAACCGATGCGTCTAACGTCGTGTGGAAGGTTGTGTCGTCGTCAGTCGCCGGCCCGTCCACCAACTCCCTTGCAATCGTCCGAACGCGACTTACGGGCCTTTCCGACTCCTGTCGCCGCCATACGGTAGAATTGGCAGGGACGGGCGTCACGCCAGCCCGTAGCACCGAGACGCATGCATCCTACGACCCTGCTACGGACATCGAAACTGAAACAGTCACGTCCTCCGTCGCCCCGTCCATTGTCCGTCGCTACCGCCACGGCATCCTTCTTTCCGAGGAAACGGTCGGGACAACCATGTTCAACGCCTACGACGCCCTCGGGCGCACCGCTGCCACGTCGCGCTCCATCGGGAACTCGCCGCCGCTGCCGGTTCAGGCATTCGACTACACCCCCTGTGGCGACATCTTGGCCACGCACACGTACACCAACGGCACTGACTTCGTTACCGAAGCCTATGGCTACGACATGCTTGGCAATAATGTCGCAACGACCGATGCGCTTGGCAACACTGTCTTCAAGGCCTACGACGCGGACGGGAACGTCGTCGAGATATCCGGGACGGCGGACTACCCTGTGCGCTTCGCCTACGACACGGAAGGGCGGCGGACATTGCTTTCCACAACGAGAGATGGTATAATGCGCGACGTGACGACGTGGGAATACGATCCGGCGACAGGAAGGTGCACCGCGAAGCGGTACGCCGACGGCTCGACCGTCACCTACACCTACACGCCAGACAATCTCCCTCTTCGCACTACATTCGCGAGCGGTCGCTGGATGGAGAACGCGTACGACGAGCGGCGAAAGGTGGTCGCCGTGGAGTATTCTGACGGCGAGACCGTTTCGCTTGTCCATGATGCTTTCTCGAACGAGATTGCCGCATCTAACGAAGTTGCAGCAGTGTCGGCTCTTCGGGACGATCAAGGCAACTGCACAAACGAGACAACCGTCGTCGGCGTCGAGAGCAAGACGATTGTGCGAAAGTTCGATGCCTTCCGGCGACTGGTCGAAAGCGACGGCGCTTCCTATGTATACAATGAAGATGGCTCGCTTGCATCCATCTCCAATGCGATTGCCATTGTAGATTACGCATATACGCCCGACCACCTCGACGCGGGATATTCGCTGACGCTTTCCAACGGCGTTGCATTCACACGCAGCCTTGAACGAGATGATTTCCGTCGTTCGCTAGTGACTGGCATTTCAAGCTGTGGCGCTGGAGCGATGCTGGAAAACCTTGCATACACATACGATCTGCTCAACAGACCGGCAATGCGCAATGATGACACATTTGGCTACAATGCGCGTAGTGAAGTGACGGCGGCGAACGTTTCTGGTGTTCCCTCTACTTATGGCTATGACGAGATCGGCAACTCCACCAATTGGACGGCGAACTGCCTCAACCAATACACGGAATTCACGTATGATCCCGACGGCAACATGACTCAATGCGGCGATTGGACGTTCACCTACGATGCCGCCAACAGGCTCAAGACGGCGTCGTCAAATGGAGTTTTGCTCGTCACCAACTTCTACGACGCAAAATCCCGACGCGTGAAGAAGGTGACGCCCGAAGCAACGACAACATTCTTCTACGATGACTGGAACCTCATCGAGGAACGCGTCGCCTACACCAATGGTACATCTTCGACGATTCTCTACGTCAGGGGAAAAGACATCTCAGACACATTGCAAGGTGCAGGTGGCATTGGTGGACTGCTATATCTTACGGTTTCTAACTCCAGCTCCCAACGTCAACTATATGTTCCCTGCTATGACAACAACGGTAATATCACGCGCTACCTTGATGCTGACGGCAACACCGTAGCGCAGTACACTTACGATGCATTCGGCAATATCGTCGCGCAGTCTGGCCCTCTCGCTGATTTCTTCCATGTAAGGTTCTCGACAAAATATTTTGATCCTGAAACCAGTTTATACTACTATGGCTATCGCTTCTACTCATCCGCGCTCATGCGCTGGTTAAACAGGGATCCGATTGAAGAAGATGGTGGGATGAATCTGTATGGATTTTGTGGGAATAATACGATTGTCGGGATCGATGTCTTTGGGCTGTATGAGTTGACTCTTATTTCTGATAGGACAGTTGAATCCGATGTGCTAATGTGGTATCTACATGGTAATGTGGGAAGCGTTATTCGCACTAACATTCATTCACCTAGTCAGTTGTTGGCTGAGATTAGGCGAGAGAATCTCAGGCATGGTAGCATGGTTACAGTGCTAAATATATCTGGGCATGGATTGCCGTTTGGGTCGGGCGTGTCATTTGCAAATAAATCAGAATTTGATGTTGGTAAGTCGTATAATAACTTGAAACCGTTGTTGGCTCGTAATGCTACAATAAGAATATGGTCGTGCGATGCCGCAAGCACATATAAAAAGTGCTCCGATCTGAAAACGGCGGCAGATGCGCTTGATGCCGTCATTTATGCAAACACAGGGAGTGTCATGGCTGGTCCAGATGGAGATGCGCTCAGCCGCATGTCTCAGCGTGTAGTTGCATGGGTTATTGGCACGACGCAAGGCGAATGGCGACGTTTCACGCCTCGTCCCAAAATCCAATCAAGAGGGTTTTATCCTGGCCCTAGAGCTTTTAAGATTTCAAAGAGTGAAAGGAAGATAAATGACTAGGTTCTGTAAATCGGCATTGTTGATTGCAGCCATAATGTGTTTGCCTGTAGCGATGATTTCGCTATATACCACAAGAACAAAACGCTCTATCGTCTCTTTGATGGAACAGACTAGATATGCCGTAAGCGAAATCAATGATAAGACATCACTTACTAATTCCATCGCACCAGATGCAGCTCATGAACTTGCAAAACTAATCCGGTATGATTCCTCTATGTTGATTGTTGAGAAGAAGAGCGTTTGCTTTGGGGATATTTCCTTGCTTGACGGCAATATGAAGCCTCTTGCCAAGGTGGTTGTCCTAAAACATCCTTTGTTCCAGTTTCAGAGTTCAAGGGATGGTTATGGCGACCAATTTGAGCTCCGATATGATCTTGTTGGAGCGCTTGGCTTTAATGTTCATGGATATGATTGCAAACCATAAATCCAACTATGTCGAGAACTGTTGTGCTAGTAGAGCCACAATTAATCGATTTGTCAACATGGAAAACAGAACTGTGCTCGTCAACACGAATGGAGGTGACGCCCGAAGCAACGACAACATTCTTCTACGATGACTGGAACCTCATCGAGGAACGCGTCGCCTACACTAATGGCACATCTTCGACGATTAGTTACTATTGGGGTAAAGACCTCTCTGGCACATTGCAAGGTGCGGGTGGGGTCGGAGGCTTGCTATATCTTACCGTCGACGGCGTGCCTTATGTCCCCGACTATGACAACATCGGCAACATCACGAGGTACCTCGATGCGAACGGCAACGTTGTGGCGCAGTACACATACGACGCCTTCGGAGGCACGATATCCGCAACGGGCACAATGTGCAATGTGTTCCGCCACCATTTTTCTACGAAGTACCTCGATGTCGAAACCGGTTTCTACTACTACGGCTACCGTTTCTACCATCCCGTACTCATGCGCTGGCTCAACCGCGACCCGGTAGAGGAAGAAGGGGGTGTTAATGTTTACGCATTCTGCAGGAATAATACTCTTAACGAATGTGACAAACTTGGGCTAAAGTGGAAGATCATACGAGAAGGGCAAACTTTTGCCAAGGCAATTCCATGCACAGGTGAGGATACTTTTAAAAAACTGGCGTGGGAAATAGGTCTTGATATCTCTGATTATAAAAAATGGGCACATACAAATGATTCATCTCCGATCAAAGGCAAGTCGTATAGAATCCCGAATGTAAAGATTTATCACAAAGGAGCACGTCGCTTTTATGAAAGTTGGCCTAATAATGTCATTGGCAACTGGGACGACATTGACAATAGGCACATGGAAGTGGACAAGAAAATTGGATTCCAAATTATATTGAAAAATAATATAAGCAATACGGACGTCTCAAATGCTTTGTCTTTAGACGGACTTTACGAATATACGTTTACCGGTCACGGTACAGGTGAAGGGAGCATTGTAACAGAAGATACTGAAACTTTTTATAGCCCGGATCGTATCACATTATATGGCATTCACAAACTTACGCTACAAGGGTGTGATACAGCCAATGACATGAGGATAATTAGGAACACCAAGTTTGTAGGCTGGGCTTCAAATGTTGCAGTTGCAGGTTATTTTATTGGATATATGGGGGGAGTCAACAGATTTACTGCATCTAGCTATAAAATAATTCGGCACGGAACAAACTCCAAACTTATCATAACAACAAAAGGAGACAGCAAATGAACCTGAAGTTTAGGCGTATTCTAGCCATCATAGTCCGTGTGGCAGTTGTGATTGCGTTGGCTGTTTTAGGGTTCTTGTTGTATGTGACCGTTGAATGCCCTTTCACGAAGCCAAATGATAAGGGAAAAATTGGATTGTGTAGGCAACAGATGAGAGGCCTTATGTCGGTGACTAATCTCTTTAGTACAGCTCAAGAGGTAGCCGACAACCTTAGGAACTGGAAAGATCCATGGGGGCATTGTTATAATGTAATTGTTGCTGATAATTTCGCTATAGATAGTTTTGGCCATGATTCTGGCGGCAACATTATAATGTGGTCTTCTGGACCAAACGGTATCAACGAAAACGGCGATGGGGATGATATTGTGTTTGGCAATAATAATCCCGTGAAATTAGAACTCAATGGTGGGCAAAAATGAGGATGTCGCAAAATGAAATGTTGGAACGAAATCCGAAAGGCGGCGACGGCGTTCTCGAAATGCTGGAAGAACGCATATGACGATAAGAGCCAGGCGCAGAGCTTCCTGAAGGAGTTCTTCGGGTATAGTGGCTTGGTGAATTGGATTTCACAATTTTGGCTGGAGGAATCTACAAATGCCGAATAAAAAGATAACGATGATAGATGTTTGCAACACGATTGCAATTACATTTTACGTCGTTGCAATTCCTGGATACTATTTTTTTGATTATCGCATAATGAATGTAATATTTGGCTCATGCGCGGCTTTTCTTTTTCTGAGCTTGCTGCAATTTTTGTTTTATGGTCGTTTGCGACTGTTAATAACGGTGCTGGCGATTTTTATTATTCATGTGCTAAGCAAGACATGAGGTTGGAGATTTGCTATACTATCTAAGTGGAGGCACCGGCCATGAAACGAACGCTGAACACGACAATCAACCGCTCGAAGAACGAGAAGAACGACGAGCACTACACCCAGCTCGCCGACATCGAGAACGAGGTGCGGCACTACCGCGACCAGTTCAGGGACATGACCGTCCTCTGCAACTGCGACGACCCGCGCTGCAGCAACTTCTTCAAGTACTTCACGCGCAGCTTTGAAATCCTCGGCCTGAAGCGCGTCATCGCCACCTGCTACAAGAGTCAGGACGTAGATCTGTTCACGCAGAAGTCTTGTGAGAAGGCCGTCTATCAAATCTACGACGGCGACGCCAACGGCAACCGCGAGGTGGATGACGAAGAGATCGACGTCAAGGAACTGGAGGGCGACGGCAGTTTCGACAGCCCCGAATGTCTGCGCCTCCTCGACGAGGCGGACATCGTGGTGACGAATCCGCCGTTCTCGCGTTTCTTGGACTTTCTGCCGCTTCTCATCAACCGGGGAAAGAAGTTCCTCATACTCGGCAACAATTTCCATGCGAAGGCAAAAGAGATATTTCCCTACTTCATGTCAAACCAACTATGGCTTGGCTACAACTACGGCAATATGAACTTCATGGTGCCCGACCACTACAGGCTTGAAGGAAATCGTGCATGGGTGGACGAACACGGTCAGAAGTGGCACAGTCTCGGCAACATCGTCTGGTACACGAATCTTGAAGTGAAGAAACGCCACGAGCCGTTGACGCTGTTCAAGAAGTACGATCCCACCGTCAATTTCAAGTATTTCAACTACGATGCCATCGACTGTAACAGATACACCGACATCCCGATGGACTACTTCGGCGAAATCGGTGTGCCGATCACGTACCTCTGTCACCACAACCCCGATCAGTTTGAACTTGTCGGGACGAGTCTGCAACTCGCCGACATGAAAAAGGTAAAGGAGCGACGGGGAAAGTGCGATGGTGGCCCGACGTTCTACCGCGAGGAAGGTTCGCGGATCGTGAGAATGTTCGACAGAATCGTCATAAGGAGGAAAGATGGACATCACGCTTCATAAGATCAAGGTGCGCGATTTGGTCGCGGGCTACCGCGATGAAGGCGATGAGGGCGTTTACGGTTACGGTGGCAAGCTGGACATCCGTCCGCCCTATCAGCGCGAGTTCGTGTACGACCAAAAGGACAGGCTGCTTGTCATCGACTCGATCATGCACGGCTTCCCGTTGAACGCGATGTACTGGATCGTGCGCGACGACGGAAATTATGAGGTGATGGACGGGCAGCAGCGTACGATTTCCATCTGCCAGTATTTCAACAACGACTTTTCCTACGAGGAGCGGTACTTCGGCCGGCTCGACGGAGCGGAGGATGCGCGGCAGAAGAAGTTCCTCGACTATGAGCTGACGGTCTATTTCTGCAGCGGCGACGACGAGGAGAAGATCAAATGGTTCGAGCGGATCAACGTTGCGGGGAAGGAACTGTCGGCACAGGAGATGCGCAACGCCGTCTATCACGGGCCGTGGGTGTCGGACGCGAAGCGATGGTTCTCGAAACGCAACTGCCCCGCCGTCAACATTGCGCGGAACTACGTCGTGGCGGAGTTCGAGCGGCAGGGCTGCCTTGAGCGGGCAATCCAGTGGTTCATCGGCAAGAAGGACGACAAGGCGATTCGTGAGTACATGGCGGAGCGCAAGAAGGACGGCGACACCGACGCGAGCGAGCTGTGGAGCTATTTCAGCAACGTCATTACATGGATCGAGGCGAAGTTCAAGCACACGAGCGACCGCGTGAAGATTCTGAAGGGGCTGGACTGGGGGTATTGGTACGCCAATTACGGCAAGGCCAAGCTCGACACGGCATGGATCGAGAGGGAGACGCAGCGGCTCCTGAAGGACAAGGACGTGACGAAGAAAAGCGGCATCGTCCCGTACCTTCTCGACGGCGATGAACGGCATTTGAACATACGCGCATTTGACGACGAAGAGCGGCTTGCCGCCTATACGAGGCAAGGGGGCAAATGTCCGAAGTGCGGCAAGAAGTTCGCCATCGAGGAAATGCAGGCCGACCACATCACGCCATGGGCGAAGGGCGGCAAGACTGTCGCGGAGAACTGCCAGATGCTTTGCGCCGACTGCAACCGGCGCAAGAGCGATGTGTGAGAGGTAATGTTCAGGTCAGCGAATAGAGGGATTAGGCAAGGCCGAGGCAGACGTTGCTCTGTGCGTG
>Ga0265300_10003690_pt1 | contig 12487 bp, 6 predicted proteins | sample AusTroGonzalo_MG_FD_193482 | JGI IMG/M metagenome (GOLD analysis project Ga0265300, IMG submission 193482) | Bovine rumen microbial communities from tropical cattle in Woodstock, Queensland, Australia - Gonzalo_03 | ecosystem: Host-associated > Mammals > Digestive system > Stomach > Rumen ... | reverse complement strand
CCAGATGCACACACTTTTCGGCGATTCATGGTATCCATCCGGATTCAGCACCCTGGTGAACACCTCCCCAGGCCATCTTGGCGACAAAAAGCCGATCTGCAACTATCCGAACTACCATGTGCGAGGATATGGCGATTGGCCCAAGAACAATGCCACTGCCGGTTTGACCGCCAGCTCCAGCCATGGACTCATCGCGAAAATTCGCGAGAAGACGGCGACAGGAACCGCATTTGACCTGCCGACCGAGGCTCAGTGGGAATATGCCGCACGTGCAGGCACTACCGGCAGGTACTGCCAGTCGGAAGGTACGACCAAGGCCATTGTTCAAAAGTATGCGCTGCTCAATTTTCAGAACGCGCCTTCCAATCCGCAGGAGGTCGGGATTCTCCTGCCGAACATGTGGGGATTGTATGACGTGCAGGGCAACGTGCAGGAATTGACCCTTACATACCATAACAGCACCTATTGGTCGGCGACGGATTTCGTCAACCCTCGCGGCCCAGACAAGACTGCCAGCGGAAATTATGTTTCGCGAGGTTATGCCTATACGGGATGGTGGGAGAACATAAGCGCGTGGGGACGCGGCAACGGAACCGACGGCAACAATGGCAATACAGGTTTCAGATTGTGCTATAATCCGACACCCTGGGAAGACTTGTCGACAGAAGAATAGGGGATATGGACATGAAACTTGCAGCGTTTGCATTTCTGTTCGCTCTGCCACTTGCAGTTGTAGCGGCGATAAACACAGACGGCACGTCTACCGAGATGTGTGTGGTAGTCACCGACAAGGCCGTGTCGTTCACGTCGAAGCACATTGGAACGTACACGGTGGAGTCGATGGTTGAACGGGTGAATTCATTTCATAGGGCGCTTTGCATAATCGTCCGTTAAAATTGTGCGTGAGAAGATCGGGATACTAGGCGCTGCGACGGTTTTATGCACGCTTTCGGGCGTGGCGAATGCCGAGTTTTCGCTGCCGGATGGCGATGGCTGGACGTCGGTTTCCGTAGCGTCGAATATCCAGAGCGGCTCTGCACTTGATTTTTCTTCGTTTCGCACGACTGGCGCGCCTGCAGGGAAGTATGGGCGTCTGGTGGCCAAGGGATCGACGTTCGAGTTCGAGGGGTTGCCCGGCGTGCCGCAGCGATTCTACGGCGTCAACCTATGTGGTTCGGCAAACTTTCCAAGCCATCAAGAGAGTGACCGATTGTGCGCTTATCTTGCCGCGATAGGGTACAATTCCGTACGTATCCATCATCATGACACGTTCCTCGTAAAGGAAGATGGATCCCTCGAGCCCAATGAGGCGGCATTCGACCGGCTCGACTACCTGATTGCGGCATGTATCAGCAATGGGCTATACATAACTACCGATCTCTACGTATCGCGCCGTGTGCCGTACCGGATGATAGGAATTGACAAGGACGGGGTGATGCCGCATATCGAGTTCAAGGAGCTTGTGCCTGTCAATCGCAGGGCATACGAGAACTTCATCGCCTTCGCTCGCCTCTTTCTCGGACATGAAAACGCATACACTGGGCGGAGATATGCTGACGAACCTGCTCTTGCATGGGTTGCATTTGTGAACGAGGGAAACCTCGGCAACCGGGGCACGGAGAGGTTCAAGGCCTATCCGGAATGGATCGCCGCATGGCGAGAGTGGCTTGATGAAAAGTCGCGCGCAGATCCATCGTTCGCATCCATCCCACACGATATCCCGGAGCGGTTCTCGATGTTCCCGTCAAGCCCAGATCGAGTGTCCTCTGCATTTTTGCAGTTTCTTGCCGATGTCGAAGACCGGTTCGACAAGCGGGTTTCGCGGTTCTTTAAGGAGGAGATGAAGTGTCAGGCGCTTACGGCGAATATGTCGAGTTGGATGTTCCCTGCGTCATATCAGGTGCCGCGAACGGCAAACTTCGATTATGTCGACGACCATTTCTACATTGACCATCCAATTTTCGATGCCGGACATGCATGGAGGTTGCCAAGCACCCTGAAGAATGCGAATCCATTGCGCGATGCGTTTGCAGGTGTTCCAGTTGTTGCCGTGAGGCGTGCCCTTGACAAGCCGTTTACGGTTTCGGAATTCAACTATTCCGGTCCAGGAAGATTTCGGGGTTTAGGTGGGATTGTGGCCGGGACGATTGCCGCGTTGCAGGGATGGTCTGGAATGTGGAGGTTCGCATGGAGTCATTCCATAGGCGGAGTGGCGCATCCTGAGTCGCGGCGGATAGACTATTTTGATCTTGCTGGAGATCCTCTTCTTCTTGCAAGCGAACGTGCCACTGTTTGCCTGTATCTCCGTGGTGACTTGACGGAACTGCGCGAATCGTATGGTGTCTTGCTTGATCCGGCATCGTTTACGGGAAAGGAAGACTACCCTTGTGGAAACGATGCTAAATGGCGATGGGCTGGATGGTATCGCAAGATAGGGAGCATCGTTTCCCCGACTCGACCTAAAGGCGTGAGGTTTGCGGGTTCAGGGCTTGCAGGATTCATGCGCAGGACGGAGGATGTCCGCATGGATATATTCGGCAGCTCCGATACTAACTTCTGGCCAATCGCAGGCGACGGCAAGGTGCGGATTCTGCCGTCGTCAGGATCGTTTGCCGTCTCAACGCCATGCACCGCCGGAGGATTTGCCGAAAGCGGAGGTTTCTCGGCAGGTTTCATGCGTGTTGCCGGAATTGACGTGCCTGCAACGATATGGGCTAGTTCTCTTGACGGAAGGCCTGCACAAAGTTCCAAGAGGATTCTTCTCACGCATTTGACGGATGTGCAGAACACAGGAATCGCCTATGCGGACGAAACGCGCGTTAAGCTTCTTAAATGGGGCGCTCTTCCCCACATTATGCGCAAGGGCACATGCATGGTTTCGCTTTTGCTCAAACCAGGGAATTGGAAGGTTTATGCCCTGGCTGCAGACGGGCGGAGGCGGCGCGAGTTGCCCGTTGCATGCACCGACGGGGAGTTGAAGATAAACCTTGACATAGCAGCGGACGGCAGTTCTGCGTCTTACCTCTATGAAATCTTGGGTGATTAGTGCGACAATAGTGCTTGTTGCGACCCTTGTTGTTGCCGAGGTTGTACATGACGGTTCGGACGACTGGGGTGTGAGGCCGCACCCTGCCATCGTCAATCCTGCCACAGGGCAGGATCCCGACTGGACGATTTCGCTTCGTGGAACATGGGAGTTCTCTCCGCACCAGAGTTTCAAGCCCGAGAGGAACAACCACAAGGTCAAGTTCTTCCATTTGCGCGACGACTGGCCGGACGTCAGGCCAATAAAGGTGCCTGGATGCTGGGAGGCGCAGGGTGTTGGTACAAACGCAATGTCGGATTGTTGGGACGTGAAATGGGACCATAATGCTAAGCGCATCCGTCATTTTCATTCAGGTGATGGCTGGTACCGAAAGGACGTTGCTATACCAGATGCTTGGCGTGGGCGTCGAATCTGGCTCAAAATCGGCGGGGTGCGTTCTCTTGGCTGGTTTTGGGTCAACGGAAAACAAGTGGCGCTGAACAGGAAATACTGCGGAACGTACAAGTATGAAATTACGGAATTCGTCAAGCCGGGGGAAAAAGCTCGGGTGGTGGTGCAGGTGAACAATGCCATGCCTTCTCGCAAGGGCTTGATGGCGGCCATGAACCGTTGGGGCGGGCTGTACCGTGATGTTGAGATTGAAGCCACGCCGGCAACGTTCATAGATGATGCCTGGGTGCGCGGTGATCTTGACAGGCGAGAGGCGGAATTGCATGTGACGATCGGCGGTAGTGACATTGGCAGGACGGCTTGTCCTCAAGCCGCCGAACGGCGCGTTAATGATAACGCGCCCTGCCAAATCCGCTTCACCGTCGACGGCAAGACGGCCGACGCCGCAGTCGCGGCAGATGGCGAGGCCGTCGTGAGACTTCCGCTTCCGGAACTGCGCCCGTGGTCGCCTGAACGTCCAAACCTCTACACGGGCACGGTCGAGCTCGTGGAGAACGGCCAAGTCGTGCATGCACGGCGCGAACGCTTCGGAGTCCGGAAGTTTGAAGTCCGTGGCGAATGCCTTTATCTAAACAACGAACGTTTTTTTGTTCGGGGATTCGGCGATGATCATGTCTATCCCTTGACCGGAGTGTCGCCGGCGGACCGCGAGTACCACTTGGCGCACCTTAGGCTAGCGCGAGAAGCTGGTTTCAACTACGTCAGGCTGCACACGCATTGCGAAGTGCCGGAGTATTTCGAGGCGGCGGATGAAGCTGGCATTATCGTACAGGCAGAACTGCCTTATAACGCCGATGTGTGCTGCGAGCATTTTGAGTTCGATCCTGTGCGCGACGCACGGGAACTTTATCTGAACTACAGGCGCCATCCCTCGTTTGCGGTCTATTCCATGGGAAACGAGGGGTCTTTTGGGAAAGACCTTGATGCAAGGTTGCATAAACTTATCAAGGCGTGGGATTCGGATCGTCTGAAAATCAATCAGGACAGCCAAGTCGAATGGGTGAATCCGCCAGAAAGTGCCGATTTCATGGGAGGACCGATTTCTGCGTGGCCGCGTGGCTCGTTCAATCCCGGCCGCCCTTTTGTCTGCCACGAATACCTAAATCTCGGCATCAAGGCAGATTCGCGGCTAGAGCCGCTTTTTACTGGCATTTGGGAGCCGCCATTCCCGCGCTCCGAACGGGCCGCGTGGCTTGCGCGCTTTGGGCTTGACCATGCGTGGGGGGATCGGTTGCAGGACGCGCAGCATGTGTTACAGCGCCACTATCAGAAGGAGGGTATAGAATCGGCGCGCTCAGACCCCTACTGCGATGGGTATTGCTTCTGGACGTTAGTGGACGTGGTGGTGCCCCTTGATGTGGGTGTGAGTGGGCAGGGTTGGTTGACGCCGTTTTGGACTCCGAAGACGTTTGGGATGCTTCCAATGGAATTTGCAGTCTTCAATTCGCCAGCCTGCCTTATTGCAGATTTGCCGGGCACGAATCGCGTGCATGTCTCTGGGGAGAGGATGGACATTGATGTGGCGCTCGCCAATTTTGAGGGCGGAATACGGGGTGGCCCATTGCGTCTCTCGTGGCGTATTGAGGTTTCGGGCGTTTCCATTGCCACGGGGGGCGAAACGGTATTGGAGATTCCTGACGGCGACATGAGACGTATAGCGCGGCTGGGCATGGTTGCTCCAAGTGTGAAAAGACCATGCAGGGCAAAATTGACTTTGTCGTTAGGGAACACGGCGAACTCTTATGACCTGTGGCTGTTTCCCCGCCGCCGCCGCTGCCTTGCGCGTGACGTGGCTGTCGCAGACGAACTGTTTGCTTCCCTGTCCGCGAGATACGAAGGACTGCTTCATGAAATCGACCTCGACTTTGCCTCTGTGGCGGTTGTAGTCGGTGGTTCCGTGTTTGAGGAAACTGCGCTACGAAAAGGCAAGAAGGTCGTGTCGATATCCGGTTGGAGGGGCCCGACGAACGTGACTCTCGGATGGTGGGGCATGGGAGGGCAGGTCGGTACGGCTTTCCTGTCGCATCCGTGTTTTGGTGACTTCCCGCACGATGGCTTTTTGACTCCACTTTGGTTTCGCATCTTGAAACACGGCCGGCGACTCCCTGATGCCTCTATCCGCACAGCGGACCTTGTAGGCGTGGGCGAAGGCGGTGGCGCATGCTATGCGTATGTTGTCGAGAACAAAGGCAATGTGCGGATATATGGTGTAGACGTTGTGTCAGACACGCCGGAGGGGGCGTCATTGCTTGATAACATCGTAGACTGGGCGAAGGGAGGTTCGCGAAAATGAAAAGTATCTCATTCGCGATTTTGGCGGCCACTACGCTCATGATGGATGCAGTGGCAGACGTGATTGATCCTCGCGTGCGCACGTACGTCGATCCCGTGAGGGTCGTATGGCAGTCTCCGCCGTCGCTGTATGGTGCAAGGAGAGCGGTAAAGTGGGCTGATAGTCTTGCCGGCGAGAAGCACGGGCAGGTGCCGGAAAAGACTTGGGGCACGCCAACGGGCTGCCGGTTGGAAAACAATGGAGATGTTCCGGGAATCATTCTGGATTTCGGTCGAGAACTCCATGGCGGCATCCAGCTGGGCTTCGAGGGGAGTCTTCGTCTGCGAGCGCGCATACGTTTCGGGGAGTCCGTTTCCGAGACGATGGCGGAGCTGGGGGAGCGGGGCGCCGGCAATGACCATGCCATTCGCGATTTTGAGATTGAGATCCCGCACATGGGGGAAATTGAAATCGGCAATACGGGCTTCAGGTTTGTCCGCATCGACCTTGTTTCGTCAGGTGTCACCACACTTGAATATGCTCGTGCTGTTTCGTTGATGCGACAGATGAGACGTGTCGGGGCGTTTCGGTGCTCCGACGAGCGGCTCAACCGCATTTGGGAGACGGCGGTGGATACCGTGCAACTCTGTTGCCAGACGTATGTCTGGGATGGCATTAAGCGTGACCGGCTTGTATGGATAGGTGATTTGCACCCGGAGATGTCTGCAGTCTTGGCTGTGTTTGGTGCGCAGGATGTTGTGCGTGATTCTATCGAAATGCGCAGCCGACTTACCCCGCCCGACAAGTGGATGAACCTTTCTTCTTACAACATGTGGTGGATACGGTGTGTACGCGACTGGTATTTCTACACGGGCGATGTCGATTTCCTCAGGCGGAACGCAGACTATCTTCGCATTGTCGTGGGGCATCTGCGGAAATGTACTGGCGAGGATGGGCGTTGCATGGCAGACAGACCGTTCCTCGACTGGCCGTCCAAGCACAATGAACTGGCGGTGGAAGCGGGAATGCAGGCGTTGCTGGCAATGGCTTACAGGTCGGCCGCGGAGATTGAAAGTGCACTTGGGGACAAAGGCCGTGAAGCGATCCTTCGCGAGGATTACGCCCGTTCGGCATCTTTCCGTGTGGATCCGCATGGTTCAAAGCAAGCTGCGGCGTTGCTAGCTCTTGAAAGGATGCGCGATCCGAAGGAAATGTTTTCACAGGTTCTTTGCAAAGGGGGTGTGCATGGAATGTCGACGTTCTATGGATATTACATGATCGAGGCGATGAGCAATGCCGGCGAGACGCGTTTCGCCATGGATGCGGTGCGCGACTATTGGGGTGCCATGCTGGACATGGGCGCTACATCGTTTTGGGAGAACTTTGATGTTGCATGGACCAATGGCGCGTCGCGTATTGATGAAATACCCGTGCCGGGAATGAAGGACATACACGGGGACTTTGGGGAATTCTGCTATCCCGGATTCCGGCATTCACTCTGCCATGGATGGGCTTCCGGGCCCGCGGCATGGTGCATCAGGTGGATTCTCGGCATAAGACCCGTTGAGCCGGGGTGCAAAACGATTGAGGTGAAGCCGAATCTTGGCAATCTTGATTGGGCCGAAGGTGCGCTCGCGCTTCCGGATGGCGGAGCGGTACATGTGCGTGCCAGGAAAACGAAGGATGCCGTGTCCGTGAAAATCGACGCGCCTTTTCATGTTAAGATCGTCAGGTAGGGCTTGGCGCCGTTGAGGGTTGGTTTTATGGAACTTGGTTTAGGAGCCATGATGCGAAAAGGAGTTGTAGCGAATAGTCTAGCAGGCCTTTGGGTGCTTGCCTTTATTCTTGCAGCGTTTCTGCAGTCGGGTTGCATGTCGGCAGGAAACTGGCAGGACGACGGTTGGACGGCGGACGGAGTGCCTGTAAGCCTGCCGCATTGCTGGAACGTCGAGGACGGAACTGACGGGCCGACGGACATGAAGAGCGACAACCACAACTCCGTCGGCGGCACGGGGTATACTCGCAAGAAGGTCGTCTATGCGCGGAACCTGCCCAAGGCGAAGCCGGGGAAGCGCCGCTATCTGCGCGTCAACGCCGCGTCGATCCATGCCGTAGTGCGCGTCGATGGAAATGAGATAGGTCGCCACTCTGGCGCATTCACGGCGTTTACGTTCGAGCTCCCTCCTGGCGGCAGGCGTCTGGAGATCGAGGTCGACAATTTCTTCGACTCCGACGTCCCGCCGATCTGCGGCGACTTCACGATGTATGGCGGCCTTTATCGCGGCGTGGATCTGATCGAGGCCGATTCGTCCCGCAAGTTCGTTGCGGAGGACGGACTCTTCGAGGACGAGCTTGCCATGCCGCGGGATTTGCCGCGCTACGAGTTCCGCGAGGACGGCTTTTATGTCGATGGGAAGAAGACATTCCTGAAGGGCGTCTGCTACCATCAGGACCGTGCGGGGAAGGGCTGGGCGATTTCCGCCGAGGACGAGGAGGCGGACATACGCCTCATAAAGGAGATGGGGGCGAATGCAATCCGCACGAGCCACTATCCGCGAAGCGAGAGGTTCTACGACCTCTGCGACAAGTACGGGCTGTACGTCTGGACGGAACTGCCGCTCGTGGACGCTACGACGGATTCCGCCGCGTTCCGCTCGAACGCGCTGCACATGGCACGCGAGATGGTCATGCAGCACCGTCGTCATAGGTGTATTGCGATGTGGGGGCTCTTCAACGAACTCTATCTCAGGAAGATGCCTGAAGGACAAGCCGAGCCGCTTGTGCGGGAAGTGAAGGAGCTTATTCGTTCGCTTGATCCGCGTCCAATTGTCGCGGCAAGCAACAATCCGAAGAAAACGGAGCTGAACGCCATCCCGGACGCTCTCGGCTTCAACATGTACCCGGGCTGGTACGGCGGCGAGTCGACGGATCTTGGGCAGGAAATCGAAAAATGGCGCACGGCGAACAGGCGCAGCTGCGTTGCTATCTCGGAATACGGCGCCGGCGGGTCGCTCGGGCAGGACACCGAGGACGAGGCCTACCGGCCGACTCCGGGCGGAAAGTTCCATCCGCTTTCGTACCAGCTGCACCACCACAAGGCCAGCTGGGCGGCGATAAAGGCCGATCCGCACGTCTGGGGCTCGTTCGCATGGGTCATGTTCGACTGCGGCAGCGACAACCGCCGCGAGGGCGGCAGGGACGGGCTAAACGACAAGGGGCTCGTCGGCTTCGACCACAAGACGAAGAAGCCTGCCTACGACTTCTACCGCGAAGAGTGGGGCAAGTAGCTGCCGATGAGTTTTGGAGTGGGGGCTTTTCCCCGACTTCGAGCTTAGGCGAACGCGCATTCGCAACATCAACATTTCCGACTGCGAGGCGGAGCTGGCCGCCTGGGGGTCGGTATAGACCGCCTTGTAATGGCGCTTTTGGACTGCAATAGCATCGTGCAAGTTCGCGCATAGGCAACTTGCGCGGCGGGCTGGCTATTCGGTATAATACAATGGTTATGAAAATCGCAAGAAATGTTTTTTTGTGCGCCGCAGTCGTCGTTGCGGCGGTGGTCGGCCATGCCGCCGAATACAGGCTTGAACGGCAAGGTGACGCGCTTGCGGCATTCGCCGACGGGCGGCGCTTCGCCGTCATCTCGCCAGCGGAGGACGAAAACTGGAAGATCGACGCGGATACGTCGGGTAAGGACTTCATCCGCTTTGTCTTTACGCCGAAGGCCGGTGAGGCAGGCACGTTTCGATTCCCGGAAATCCAGCTCGATGGATCCGCATCGTCGCTGAAGGCCGTCGGCTCGCAGGGACTGACGACGCTTGACAATAACGTTGGCTCTGCGATGTATCTTGCCGTTGCCGAGCCGAAGTCGCGCAAGGGCGTCGTCGCCGCATGGCTCACCTCCGAGAAGGGTTCTCCGTTCGTCAAGAGCGCCGTCGCGGGCGACGCCGCCGTCTTGAGGCCAGAATTGCAGTTTGGCGGAGTCGGCGCGTCTGGATGCGAGACGTTCGTTCTCGGCGCGTTCGACGACTGCCGGCTTGGACTTGAGGCTTATGCGGACGCCGTCGCCGAGCACTACTCCATCCACCTCCATCCGCAGATTTCCGGTTACACGACGTGGTATGACGACAAATACGGCTATTCGAATAACTATGGCGCCGGCACCCCCGCCTCGGCGCGCGAGTTCGCGGACTCGGTAGAGCGCCTTCGGCTGAAGGACTATGGCTTCTCTTTCTTCCAGATCGACGACTTCTGGCAGGACGGCATGGACCACAACGGGCCGCGCAAGAACTTCACGCGTGTCGCGCCCGACGGGCCGTTTGCCGAGGGAATGAAGCCGACGGCCGACTATCTTCGCTCGAAGGGGATTCTTCCCGGCCTTTGGTACATGCCGTTTTCCGGGACTCAGAAGGATGCGTCATGGTGGGGCGACAAGATGGGGCTTTTCGTGAAGGACCCCCGGACCGGCAAGCCGTATGAGACGGAGTGGGGCGGAACATGCCTTGACATGACGAATCCGGACGCAGTCCGCTACATGCAGGACGTGACACGTCGCATCTGCCGCGAATGGGGCTATGGATACATAAAGTATGACGGCATGTGGACGGCGATGGGCTGCAAACTTTCCACTGCGGAGAAGCTGCCAAAGGACGAGTACAACCAGCAGGGATTCTTCGATCCAGCTGAGACGGGCGTCGGCGCGTACAGGCGCGGCGTCAAGGCGATGCGCGAGGCCGCGGGAAAGGATACGTACATGCTCGCCTGCAACCTCGCGCAGAACGTCCGGGCCATGGGCGCTACCTACGGACTGGTCGATGGCTGCCGCATTGGCGGGGACAACGGGCCTATCGACAAGTACCCCGGCCGGTACATGAAGGGCATTGCGAACGGCACTCCGAGGTATTTCTTCAGCGGCCGCGTCTGGCACAACGACCCAGATCCGGTCTATGTGCGCGACGCGGTCTCGCTTGGACGCGCGCGGATGTTCGCTACGTGGACTTCCATCGGGGGGATGCTCTACAATTTCAGCGACTGGCTGCCGGATCTTTCCAATGAGCGCGTGGACATCCTGAAGCGCACAATGGCGCCGCATGGAGTGAAGACGGTGCGCCCCGTCGATTTCTTCGAGCGCACGCTAGCCAATGCATGGGTGCTAGAGAAGGGCGACGTGCGTGTATTCGGGCTCTACAACTGGTCCACTAACGAGACGCTGCGGATTGACTGGCCGGCGGCTTACTGCGGGCTTGATCCTGAAAAGCGCTATGTCGGCTTCGATTTCTGGACGAACGAGCCTGTCGCGCCTTTCTCCGGGCGTTTCAAGTTCGACGTCCCGCCAGATTCCTGCCGCGTAATCGCCGTGCACGAGCTTCTTGACCGGCCGTTCCTTGTCTCCACCTCGCGCCATGTGGCGAGCCCGGCGTTCGACGTTGCAAATGTGGAATGGGCTGTTGCCAGACTCGAGGGCGAGTCGAAGGTCGTCGCGGGCGACCGCTATGAGCTGAGATTTTACGTGCCTGACGGCTGGAAGACGCAGAGCGGATCGGTGAAGTCGGGCTTGGAGTGGCAGGTAGCGGAGCTCGAGGCGAAGGGCCGGTTTGCGCGCATTTCGTTCACGCCGGAGAAGACGGGGACCGTCAGCTGGCGCGTCGCTTTTGCGCCTCTTTGCGCAGCGGCGAGCCAATCCATCGAGACGAACAGCGTCTCGGTCTCGTTCGCGCGGGGAAAGTGGAATGCGGCCGATTTCTCGGTCGTGAAGTCGGCGCGTTGGGACGGCTACTGCCTTTTCGACCAGCTTGACGACGGAATCGTCAACCACTGCCCTGACATTTCAGGAGAGGAGGTCTTCCGCACCTGCCACAGTTCCGTCTATGCCGCGCTTGTGCACAAGAGCAGGTTCGCGGTCGGCGAAAAGATTTCTTCCACGATGATGTTCGACTACCGCATGGCGCCGATAATCGTGCTGGCGGAGGATCTTGTAAGAAACGAGAAGTTCGGGGTTGACGAGTTTCGCGAGCATTGGGAGGTGTGCCTCTACGACTGCGGCGTAAACGTTTGGCACCACTTCTTCAAGGACGGAGTGCAGAAATGGCACAAGTCCGCATCCCTCCTGCTGCCGGAACACGAGCGATTCAAGCCAAACGTCAAGTACGACATGCAAGTTTCCGTTGCGCGCAACAGGAGCGGCCTAAAGGAAATGAAAGTCGAGGTCGGAGGCTATACGCTCACTCACATAAACGAGCTTCTGCCCGACACGTTCAGGGCCGGTGTCATCGCCTGCGAGGGAAGGAACTTCTTCTACGACTTCAGGGCCGAGAGGTTGTCGTCCGCGAAGGCATTGCGGCGCGCTCGGTAATTCCCGGACAGAACCATCAGAAAGGCGCGAAGGTGACAGCGGTATTCTTTGACATGGACGGGACGCTCATAGATTCGAAGGCGGATCTGTGCGCGACGGTCAACCACGTGCGGCGCGACCTGGGGCTCGCGGAGCTGCCGCAGGACGAGGTGATAAGCCACGTCGGGCGCGGTGCGCGGCATCTTCTCGCGACGGCGATACCGGAGAAGGCCGACGACGTGGATTCCCTGATGGAAGGCTTTATGGGGCGGTACGGCGAGCACATGCTGGAGTCCGTCACGCTCTACCCCGGCGTTCGCAGCACGTTGGAAGAGCTTGCGGACCGGGGCTGGCTGCTCGGCATAAACACGGCGAAGCCGTCGTTTGC
>Ga0265300_10003686_pt1 | contig 12495 bp, 19 predicted proteins | sample AusTroGonzalo_MG_FD_193482 | JGI IMG/M metagenome (GOLD analysis project Ga0265300, IMG submission 193482) | Bovine rumen microbial communities from tropical cattle in Woodstock, Queensland, Australia - Gonzalo_03 | ecosystem: Host-associated > Mammals > Digestive system > Stomach > Rumen ... | reverse complement strand
CGACATGACCCCACGCGTGAACTACAAAGGCTCGGACGACATCATGGCTGCCATCAAGGGCGCAACGCTCTCATGGGCTACGGAGAAGGACGAGAAGGAAGGCGTGGAGACTCCCGACGACGACAACTCGCAGACGGGTGGCAACGGCGGTACGACTGGCGGGGAGCTGGAGGGATAAACGACCACGGATTTCACGGATTTAACGGATTGAGGGACTGGCAAGCGTCAGCCCCTCTTTAATTGAACGAATTATGCAATACATTGAACAGACCGAGATTGAAGACCAGTTGTTTCCGACGGACAACATACTGGAGGTGCCGACACTGAGGGAGGACATGCAAGCCAAGGCGGTGCAGATTCCCTTCGTGTGCTTCGGTGAACAGCGACGGACTTACGACATGCAAGGCACGGGGACGCTCCACTTCTACACGGACGACTACCGATTCCGTGCCATCTACGAGCACCCCGACCGCATTCTCCAGCACAACCCTGCGAACATCGTGGAGCCTAACTTCTCGCTGTTCAACGACACACCGATTGCCTTCGGGCTTCAGCACATCTACAAGAAGCGATTCTTGGCGAGGGCTTGTCAGGAGAAGGGCATCAAGGTGTTCGTGGACTTGAACGTGGCACCGAAATACTACAAGGTGAACATGCTCGGAGTGCCGCGTGGGTGGTCGTCGTATTGCACCCGTGGCTACCAAGACCGCATCAATCAGACGGCTTTCGAGTTGGAAATGGCACGGCAATGGGCTGACGGCAATCCGCTGACCTTCGTCGTTTACGGCGGCGGTAAACCCGTACAGCAATTTTGTCGGGATAATAGACTGGTATATGTCACTCCCGTCGTGTCGTGCGTCCACAAGGCGAAGTCGTTCGAGAAGATGAAAGAGTCGATAGCCTTCTTCGGGCAGGAGATTTCAGCCATCGAACTGAATCCGGCACTCAAGGAACTGCCGACGCTCGACGAGATGCTTGCCAGCCGTATTGATGATTTTTCACAAGATAAAATTGAATAGATATGGCAAAAGGATCAGGCGGAACAAGAGGCGCAGCAGGTGGAGGTAGCGGTTCTACAACGGTTTTCAAAGGTGGATGGAGTGGTAGTGATAGAGACACAGCCGACATTCAGATTTATGCTATCAATAAGCAGACGGAAAAGGCCATCAATGTTAAGACACTTGTTGAATGGGGAAATGGAAGTGCCCATGAAAAAGATATATGGGTACCAAAGTCCACCGTTAGCAAGGTAACGAAGACAAAGAGTGGCAGTACCATGACATTGAGCATGAAGAAGAGTATGGCGCAGTCAATAGCCAATCAAAACTCATATAAGGGTTACGCTATGGACTTCTCCAATTCTTACAATGTTTGGGGATAAATTCACCTAATTTCGGGCAAAATAGGGGCTGAAATGTTAAAAAGTACCAAATAAGTTACTTTTCTTTGTAATTTATTTGGTACATTCATTCTTTCTTTGTATCTTTGCAACAAGAAATCAGAACAATAACATTTTAGAACACCGGCGGCAACGGGTAACAGCGGCTAAAGATTATGACAACGACAATCAATCCCAAGGACAACAGCACAATCGTTAGACTTCTTAACGGCGAGCAGGTTGACATCAAGGAAGTCCCCACTTTCACATCATTCGACGAAGCAAAGCCTTACCTCATTGAGTGCGGCAAGCAGGCACGCGCAATGGCTAACGAGAGCGAGAGTTTCTTCATCAACATGGCCATGAAGGAAGTTGAGGAAGCATGGTACAAGGCTCTTCACGCAGACTGCGGCTACATGGTTTATACCGCTGCTTGCCTCGCCTTCGGTTGGCTTCAGAAGATGTACACCTTCAAGACCACTGGCCGCGTAGCCCTTTAATCATCAACTAACGGAGTATTCACAATTAAAACAATAGGAACTATGAAGAAGAATATCACATTCAGCGATTGCAAGAGTTATGAAGACATCGAGGCTAAGATACTCGCAGCCTTGGAGTATGACGAACTGGTAGATGACGAGGCAGCAGCCCGTCAGTGGTTCAAGGATGCCGGAATAGAGGGCGACGTCATCAGCCGCGACATCGTGAACACCCGCGTCAGCATCTGGAATGAAGAGATGAACGGCGAAGAGGAGTACACCGTCCGCATCTATGAGCACTACGTTGACCCCGGTTCAGTCGATTACGTTTATTCATACGTCATTCAGTAGGCCATGAACATCGAAGAGCAACGCATCCGCATAGGGCAGGAGATTGCCGAACTGCGCAAGCAGCGAGGTATGACGCAGCAGAACGTCAGCGACAAGGCCGCTATCAAACGCCCACACATAGCGAGGGTAGAGCTGGGTAAGTACAACTTCGGTTTCGATACCCTCCAAGCCATAGCCGACGCGCTCGACGCTGACATCCGCATCGTGCCAAGGCAATAAGACATCATCCATCAGACATCACGAAATTATTAACCCATGAAGGGAGCAACTGAGCGAATCGGTTGCTCCCTTTTTCGTACCCATAAAAACGACAAATCATGTTTGACGCAGTAAACCCCCGACAGTATTTCGAGCGATATACAGACCGTCACGTAACAATTTAAAACTGTCACGTGACAATCTCGAAATCGTCACGTGACGATGGTAAACGTACAACATGATAAATTGATTAAAAGTATGGCAGATTTGAAACTGAAGATTAAAAAGCAGCTGTTCAAACGCAAGGTCGAGGGACAGACGAAGGCCGGATACATCGGCAAGGTGATCACCAGCGGCAAGGCTGGCTTCGACGAGATAGCCCGCGAGAGCGCAAAGAACACCACGCTGCACCCCAAGGAGGCATCGCTGGCGGCTGAGCTGCTGCTCGAAGGCGTGTGCGCCAAGTTGAAACAGGGCTTCATCGTTGACCTGGGACCCCTCGGAACGCTCTACCCAGCCGTGAGCGGCAAGTGGGAGGAAGACCCGAAAGACCTTGCCCTCGGCGACATGACCCCACGCGTGAACTACAAGGGCTCGGATGACATCATCGCGGCCATCAAGGGTGCAACGCTCTCATGGGCTACGGAGAAGGACGAGAAGGAAGGCGTGGAGACTCCCGACGACGACAACTCGCAGACGGGTGGCAACGGTGGTGCGACTGGCGGGGAGCTGGAGGGATAGTGCCTGCGGCAAGTGAAAAGTGAAGAGTGAAGAGTGAAGAATTTGCTTCCGCTCTTCATTCTTTGCAAATTTATCAAGAATTAGCAAGAATTATAAAGAATAAGGAACTATGTATAATTTAGCTTACAACCCGTTTCTGATGAGTGACGACGTATTCGGAAGGAATTACGTTGGCAGTAACAAATGGCGACAGAACCAGCGCAAGCGCAAGCAGCTGGCGAAGCGCAAGTAAAGAACTTAGAGGCTTAGTGAAACAGGCGGGTAAGCTCCGCTAAACATCACGTCGGGCAGCGCACCCGAAGTTCACGTGCAAGCCGTGGGCCTCCGACAATAGGGAACCATCCGCAAGGGTGGTTCTCTTCTTTTTATCAAGAATTTGAGAATTGGAGAATTTTATGAAAAAGGCAAAAGATGCTGTAAAGCGACAACTGAAAGAACAATGGAAACAGGCGTGCAACGGTTTTCTCGTAGAACTTCTGCGCATGTGGGAACTGGATGCTCACTACGGCTATTGGATAGGTGACGAGACGGGAAGCGTGTACGACTATGGCGACGGGATGTTTACCATCAACATGGACGACATCATCTACTGCGTGTTGGCTGACGTGACCCGTGAGCAGTACATCGAGTGGCAGGAATACATCTGCGACGCTGCTGAGTTTGGCTTTAACACTCCGAACTTGCGGTCATTTGTGCGAGGATGTCCGCGAACATCTGCTGAGACCTTCAAGCATCTGCGTGAGATTAAGGCAATGCTGAACGACGCTGTTCAGGAAGAAAAGGAACGTATAAATAAGGAACTATGAACGAGCAAGAATTTATTGAACGCATGAAGCGAGCCAACAGCAAAGTTAAGGATGGCCTTTCGACATCAATTATTGATATGCTGCCAGAAGATAGAGAGTATGTTGCAGCAGGTTTTGAACCTAAGACTATCGACGAGTTATTGGCTCATGAAAGAGAGTACATCAATAACACGCCATTATCTGAAGAACCATATTTTAAGGCTGTGGCTGAATCATTAAACAATAAGGAACTATGACACTCGGACACATTTAATGAACAAATATAAAAATATGAATACAAAAACAATTATCTTTTTTGGTGATTTATCGGAAATCGCTCAAAAGAGAATTATCCAGCATGAAGAAGCTAACGTGATGAATAATGACCCAACAACAGTAGAAATCAAAGACATCACAGTCGATGAATCTGCTTTTGGGGATAATTCAGACCCAGCCAACATTGAATGCAAAGAGCGTGTTCGTGCTAATATCGACGGTAAAGAATGGTGCTTTGTATGGGATTGCTACAGGCATTATCTAAAAGCTGAACCTACAAGATGGATACCAGGCTATTTAATTAGGCACAAAGCAGATAAAAATCGAATGGCCATCGTTGAAGGTGACTATGCGTATCTGCATGGTGGTCGTGGCGTTGATAGTCTGAGTATTGGGGAACTTGACAGCGAAGGCAAAGTGAAAACCCTTTGGGCATGGGCACACCGTGACGAATGGGAAATTTTAGACACGGAGCATGTTAAGGAGAATATTTTGAAACTGATAGAGTACAAAGACAAAGTTAACAGTATATAAAACGAATGGCCGTGATGGTGTAATGGTAGCACACCAGCGGCAGGGCCCTGAACACTGGAGCGAGGTTCGAATCCTATGCGGCCATTCTACTTAACTAATCAAATAAAAGAACTATGGATTTACATTTTTATCTATGGCTGCTGATGTCAGCCTGTGCGGTTGCGCTGCTGATAGTGAACCGCAGAAAGCAAAAGGTGATTGATAATTACAAGTCATTGTTGCAAAAATACGACGATGGTTGGTATAAAACTGATGATGTCGGCAAACCGAATGAAAACATCGAGAGTGTCGAAGAGTTAATCAAGGAACAGCAAGAGAACATAAATAGCTTGCAACGCAAAATCCGTTGGTACCGCGATGAGATAAATAATCTCAAGAAACTGACTGCTGACTTCACGCCAATGAAGTCAATGGCCGACTATTCGGAGAAGATACAGAAGTTCTCCGAGCAGGCTGAGGACATGTTCGGACTTTACATCGACACCATCCATATTGAGCGCGGAGACAGCATGTTCAACCGATATTGGAAGATTGACATGAAGACAAGTGGATGCAAAAAGCCGAGAGAGGAGTAAATGAAAGAAAATAAAAGGAAATATGAACCCATGTAATGCAATTATTAAGGATTGGACTTTGAAAGAGTCCGAGTGTTATTCAAGTTGTCTTGAACTGGTGCTGACGCTTGACCTACAAGGTGGCGGCGGTTGCTGTTTTAGGGTGACAGGTGTTTACGAAAAGAAGTGGACGAAGAATCAGTTTGGCTACGCTGTGAAACGTGTACTTGAAATCACGGAAGCCGACCGACTCGAAGACATCAAGGGCAAGCCAGTACGTGCAAAGTTTACGGGCAATGGCAGTCTTGGTGACACGTTGATTGGTATTGGACACCTGCTGCGTGAAAATTGACTCATCCCACGCGAAGACAGTATGTGGAATGACGAAATAAAAGACGATGAGGAGGAGTGACGTATGATATTGAACGGACCAGGAAAGATTAGCATTATGGTAGGCGGTCAAGTCGTAGGAATGGCGAAAGAAGCAAAGTTCTCCATTGCAGAAGACGATGCCAGCACCAAGGAGTTTTCAGACCCTTGGCGCACACCCGACATCAAGCAGTCGTGGAACATATCTTGTGACGCAATGGTTCGGGACGCTGGCGACGTGCTGCGTGACCTGCTGAACGGCAAAGAGAAATGGGACGTGACCATCGGGCAGGAGGTCGGCAAGTTGCCACGCAAGATGAAGAAAGCGTTGCACTCAAAGCGCATGACGAAATGGAAGCGCAAGGTGGCCGCGTACATCAATCGTCGGCAGATACGCATTCGTGACGCTGAAATGGTCGTCACACCTGACCAGTTCGACACGCTGAAGGCTACCATCAGCGGCGGCACCATCGAACACGGCTGCGTCGTATCGGGCAAACAGATACACGAAGCGTTGGAGAGATACAAGCATAAGCGGTAGCAAATTCTTCACTCTTCACTCTTCACTCTTCACTTTCATCGGTAAACCCCCGACGGTATTTCGTGCGATAAATAGAGCGTCACGTGACAATCTCGAAATCGTCACGTGACGATGGTAAACGTACAACATAATAAATTTATTGAAAGTATGGCAGATTTGAAGCTGAAGATTAAAAAGCAGCTGTTCAAACGCAAGGTGGAGGGACAGACGAAAGCCGGATACATCGGCAAGGTGATCACCAGCGGCAAGGCTGGCTTCGACGAGATAGCCCGCGAGAGCGCAAAGAACACCACGCTGCACCCCAAGGAAGCATCGCTGGCGGCTGAGCTGCTGCTGGAAGGCGTGTGCGCCAAGTTGAAACAGGGCTTCATCGTTGACCTGGGACCCCTCGGAACCCTCTACCCAGCCGTGAGCGGCAAGTGGGAGGAAGACCCGAAAGACCTTGCCCTCGCCGACATGACCCCACGCGTGAACTACAAAGGCTCGGACGACATCATGGCTGCCATCAAGGGCGCAACGCTCTCATGGGCTACGGAGAAGGACGAGAAGGAAGGCGTGGAGACTCCCGACGACGACAACACGCAGACGGGCGGCAACGGCGGCACGACTGGCGGGGAGCTGGAGGGATAAAACGACCACGGATTTCACGGATTTAACGGATTTACGGAGCGACAGACCACGACGGCCTGCCGCTCTTCATTTTATTAACCCTTATAAAAACATCGGAACTATGACAAGAAGTGAGTTTGACCAGCAGGTCAGAGAGTTAAAGAACAAGAGGGGCAACGCCATCCGCGAGATTGCTGCCCTACAGTCGGAAATCAAAGAGGAGATTGCCAGCAAGCATCGTCAGATTGACGAGATACGCAAGGACATCTCCAAGCTCAACCAGTCGTTGCAAGGCTACCACCAAAGGCGCATCGCTCTGGAAACGGAGTGGAACGCAAAGGTAAACGCTTTCATCAAGGAGCATGAGCCGAGCACGACAAGCAACCTCGCAGAAGCGACCACGCTCAACATCGTGTATGAACTTCGCAGACGTGGCTTCGACGGCATCGTGAGCAAGGTTGACGATGAGACGGGCGACTGCGAGAGTTACGACTTACAAAAGCAATTTGAACCGAAGAATGAGGACGAGAAATAAAAACAAAAGGAACTATGACCCTGAAACAGGCATTCACAATGTGGGCATGTGCCCCACGAAACACAGCACTCGCAGCTAAGAGCCGCGACGCGGTGCAACGGGTACTGATGAAGAAGTACAACGACATCGACCTGGAGCAATTCACTGAGCCGTTTGTGCGCCGTATCTTCACCCAAAGCAGCGAGACGCAGGAGGTGAGAGTGAAGGCCGCAAGCATCCTCGTTTATGTGTTGCAATGGGGTGGCGACCACGGCCATTGCAAACGACCGACATTCACCTATGAGATTGGCTCGGCAAAGGAGCAGGAAGCAGCAGCCGCACCCGAACCAGAACCAACACCCGAACCAACAGAACAACCAAAGGAACAACCCAAAGAAGAAACGACAATGGAAGAGCATAAGAAAACAAGGGGCAAGCAGCCTATACCCGTGGCGCAGATAGACCCCGAGACGCTTGCACTCGTGAAGGTGTGGCCGTCACGCTGTGAGGCAGAGAGAGGAACGGGAGCCTGTAACATAGACCGAGCCATCGCTAAGAAACGCATGGCTGGCGGTTTCTTCTGGTGTATGCCAGACGATGCTGAAGGATTCAAGCCTAACCCGCTGTCGAATCGGGCGCCGAAGTCGGCAGATACTCCAAGACCTAAGCCATCGCCAAAGCCAAAGGTCGAAGTTCCTGTGAAGAACGACATCACGCAGTTCTCCGACCAAGAAATCATCGAAGAAATGAAGCGTCGCGGTTGGAAAGGAAATGTCACAATGACTATCAGCATCGACCTCTGACATCATCCATCAGACATCAGACATCAGACATCATTATGACAGACCAACAAGAAAACAAGCAGCGGGCGATTGACCTGCTGGAGAGCAGATACAGGGGCATGGAGAACGTCTGCGAGACAATCGACATGCGACTGCGAATGTATTTCGAAGACCTGCTGGAGCACTCGTCGGCACGCGAGGATGACCCGCAGGACTGGCACGGGCTCTACGAGCTATTGGGCGGCGCGAAGTTCCTCAGGTGCCTCGATACCTATAACTTCAACACGAAGAAGGTGCAGACGGTGATCCGACTGCGCGAGGGCGAGTGGCGGCAGGACGGCAGCGTGTGGCGACACATCAGCGGCGGACTGAAATGTCCGGGCATCGCGGGCGGTCAGGTGTATCGCTGGGCACCCTTTCAGGTGTTCGCCCTCGCCAGCATCTACGGCTTCTATGCATGGATAGACACGCAGATGCCTGCCGGTTCGAAGCCCCAACTGCTGCGCACGGAGCGCGAGAAGGACGGCACCATCTGGGACTACCGAAGGCTGTGCACCGACTTCACGCTGACCGGCTCGCGCAAGATTGACAAGACGGGATTCGGCGGCTTCATCGGCATGGAGTTCATGCTCTTCGAGGACTACAACATGGAGGGCTTCTGCTGTGCGAACTCTGAGGATCAGGCGAAAATCATCTTCCGCCGCATCAAATACCTGCTGAGCGGTCTCGACACGGAGAACCGATTCCGACTGACCGAGAGCCTGGCAGCGTGGCGCGACAAGTACAGCGAGATTTCGACCGCCAGTATCCGACCCATGACGGCAGGCGGCAAGTTCAAGGATGGTTGGTTCGCACAGCTGTGCCTGAAGGACGAGTTCGGTGCGGCACCCTACGCCAACGGCAAGAGCGACATGAAGATGCTGGTGGACGTAATCGAGTCGTCGATGGGTCCGAGGCGCGAACCGCTGAGCGTGACGATGACCTCGGCAGGACGCATCACCGAGGGGCCGTTCATCCAGATACTCGACGGCCTTCACGGTATGCTGGAGCGCGAGCAGAGCATTGCCAAGGGCGAGGTGCAGCCCGTGCTCACGGACGACCGCACGATGACGCTGCTCTTAGAGCCCGACGCATGGCAGAAGGAGGAGCAATACCTTCTCACCAATAAAACGGTGCGGTATAAAGTTAATCCTATGATTGGAACGATTGTGCAGCACCAGTTCTACGACGACCAGATAGCGAAGGCGCAGCGCGACGGCGACACGGGCGAGGTCATCGCCAAGCTGTTTAATGTGTACAGCAGCGGGAAGGTGACGAAGTGGATCACGGGCGACAGGATAAGACCGTTGCAGATAGAGCGCAGGATTGAAGATTGCAAGTATCAGGACGGGTGGCAGACGTTTGTTGGCCTTGATTTCGCCCAAGGCGACGACCTCTTTGCCGTCACCTATATGGCGGTGAACTACACACCGAGCAACACCATGCGAGGGCGTTTCTTTGTAGATACTGACCTTTGGGTGCTGGAAGAGACGATGAAGCATAGCCCCAACCGACCACTCTACGAACAGTGGGAGAAAGAAGGCTGGTTGCACGTGTGCCCTGGTGAGGTGTTCGACAGCATGTATGCCATCAACCGCATAGCAGAGGTGGCAGAGCATGGCGTGAACATCGTGAGCTTTTGCTACGACCCCGCCCAGAGCGTGCAACCCATCAACCAACTGAAGGCATGGTTGCAAACGCTATTCCAGAAGCGTGGCGACATCAGCCCGAAAGACCTTGCCGACATGATTCAGCGCATGGTCATCCCCGTGAGTCAGACCGCCATGACGCAGAACCCCCGCATCGGTGAGCTGGAGCATATGATACTGGAGAAAGAGCCGTGGATGACGTTCTCGATGAACCCGATGATTTGCTGGTGCTTCGGTAACTGTGCGGCAGAAGTCGGCAGCAGCGACCTCAGGCGCATCGTGAAGGGAGGTCCCCAACCCACCCACAAGATTGACTTCGTTCACGGCCTGCTCGATGCACTATACGGGTTTGATCTCAGTGAGGGCAGAATAGAGCAGTAATTATAAAATATCTTAATATTTTGGCATATTGTTTGGAAGTTTGGCGATAAAATGCTTATATTTGCATCGTCAAAACTTAAGTGCGGCAGGAGATGGACGCCGCAAGCGTCCTATTTTTATGCCCAGTGAACAATTAAAGAAATTACAGACTGCGCCGAGTCGGGTCAACGGATAACGCCCCGAAGGTTCTGCACTTAAGACCTTGACAGCTCGTAGCGCAGTCTTTCAATTTATGTCAAAATATTAAGTGTTATGAGTAACGAAGAATTTAAGAAAAAGCAAGAGGAGCAAAGAGCAGCTCACATGCTGATGGTGGAGTTCGTAAAGAGCAATGCCGACCTGATGGCAACCGTATTGGAGCCAATCGTGGCAACGTGGGGAGAAGTGACCTACCCATCATTGAAGGACAACATGGGCGTTGTCAGTCAGGTGTTCGCAGGAGTAGCCTTGGAACTGATAGACCACAACAGCAATCTCGAACCAGAAGATGCCAACAACATGGTGCTGCCAGTAGGTGCAAAGACCATGAGCAGCACCATTGAGGAGTTATCCAAGTTTATTGCTGCCGTTCGCTATCTGTTTGTGCTCTTCATCGACAAGAATATCGACCACCCTGCCATCGACATGGTACGCAGGGCATTCTACAAGTACGAAGCGCAAATGTAAGACTATGGAAGAGATTTGGAAAGACATCGAAGGTTACGAAGGTCGCTACCAGGTGAGCAACCTCGGACGTGTGAGAAGTTTGTCACTCGGAAAGATAGCCAAATTTAGGCGTGAACACGAAGGGCGAGTCCTAAAGCCGTATCTTACAAGGTACGGTTATTACCTTGTGGATTTATATTACGACACGAAAAAGAAACGGCACTACCTCGTACACAGGCTTGTGGCACAAGCATTCATACCGAATCCGGACAATCTGCCTCAGATAAACCATAAGAACGAGCAGAAAACCGACAACCGGTCAGAGAATTTGGAATGGTGCTCACTTGTGTACAATCTTACCTATAACGACCGACCGAAGCGTGTTGGCGTTACGCAAGGCAAGCCTGTAGAGCAGATGGACGAAAACGGAAACATCGTGGCAACCTACGATTCGGCAAAAGAAGCCAGTAGGCAGACGGGTATATATGCGTCTAACATCTCGGCATGTTGTATAGGAAAAAAAGGACACCCGCGAGCTGGCGGCTATCGCTGGAAATTCAAAGAGTAAGTAATTATGCAAAAAGGGGCTGTTTTGTAATCTCTGACTTTACAATTTGGGGTTATCTTATGCAAAAAGGCAAGAAAAAGCATAAAAAGATATGCTAAAACGCAAAATAAATGCGCAAAAACTTGTGCATTTAAAAATATTGTCGTATCTTTGCATCAGAAAAAGAAACAAATAACAAATTAAACCCCAAGACCCGGAAGGGCACAGAGATTATGAAGACTACATCAAACAACAACGAGGTAAGAGAACAAAAGTTTTTCGTAAATGGAATGCGCTACCGCTGCATTAAGACCGTAAAGGGTGCATTTACGAGAGGTAAGGTGTACGAGCAGTGCTCGGATGCAACAGAATCTACGGATGCTCACTAACAACAAGGGGGAACACCACAGCTGGCCACAGCCGAGCAATATATCTGACCAATGTGGGACATGGGGCTTCGCTCCTGAAGATATTGACCCCCGCGAATATTTCGTAGCTATTGCATAATTTACCAACAATAAGTCAAACCCTAAAAGCATAAGGAACTATGAAACTTTCAACAGCAAAGAAGAATGTGGAGATTCTTACTAAGATGTGGAACCTCGCAAAGGATTTGGAAGAAATGCCTACTGGTAGTTTAGAAGATGCAATCAACGAAGGCATAGCCGAAATGAAGACGCAACTGAGATGGTCGTTGGTTTATCATTTGTCGGAAGACAACGAGACCGACAAAGTGCTATTCGAAGGCTCCGACGCTGACTGCGCTGATTACATCATCGACCACCCAGACCTGAAAGGTCATTGTATTATCAGTCCAAACTACTAAGCCGTATGAGTAAGGAACAACAAGCACAGCGCATGGGGCAGCGTATCACTGCCCTGCGCAAGTTGGAGGGCATCAGTCAGCAGGAACTGGCCGACCGTGCGGGGCTGACCCGTCAGCACATCGGACGCATTGAGAAGGGCGAACTGGTAAGCGTGGCCTACGTCACCATCCAGCAGATAGCCGAAGCCCTCGGCATGACGGTGGACATCATCGACCCAGCACTCGCAGACCTGGCACCGCTGAAACGGCTGACACCACCTATTAAGGGTTCGCTTAGTGAAGCACTCGAAAGCAAGG
>Ga0265300_10003685_pt1 | contig 12496 bp, 10 predicted proteins | sample AusTroGonzalo_MG_FD_193482 | JGI IMG/M metagenome (GOLD analysis project Ga0265300, IMG submission 193482) | Bovine rumen microbial communities from tropical cattle in Woodstock, Queensland, Australia - Gonzalo_03 | ecosystem: Host-associated > Mammals > Digestive system > Stomach > Rumen ... | reverse complement strand
GTCGTCCGTAAAGGCATGGCGGGCATTGACAGCACCACGCATGTAGGCCGTATTAGGACGGGTTGCCAGCACATGATGGCGATTGGTGACGAGCTGGTAGGCTGTATAGTCACCGCTGCCAAAGGCTGTCTCAGTGGTGAGGTCGTAAGTGATTTCTGTCTGAGGGGAGTCCTGAGCCCTCGTTATCGCTGAACAAGCGAGGATAACCGAGAGAAGGAAGAAGTGCCTGTAACTCATGGGGCGTTCAATTAGAATTTCTTTCCGAACAGGATGTTGATGAAGGTCTTGACCAGAATGGTGATGTCAAACCACCAGGAGCGGTGCTCCAGGTAGTAGAGATCCAACTCCAGTCGGCGGAGCATCTTCTCCATCGTATCGGTATAACCGTTATAGAGCGTAGCATAGCTGGTGACACCGGGGCGAATCTGATAAAGATATACGTAGCGGGGGTCTCGCTCGACAATCTGTTTGATGTAGAACTCGCGTTCCGGACGGGGACCGATGAAAGCCATGTCGCCTTTCACCACGTTCCACAGCTGGGGCAGCTCGTCCAAATGGTGCTCGCGCAGATACTTGCCTATTTTTGTCATGCGTGTCTCGTTCTCATGCTGATAGAGGGCGGGGCCGTTTTTCTCGGCATCGATGCGCATAGAACGGAACTTATAGATGTAGAAAGGACGACCGAAACGCCCAATGCGCTCCTGCTTGAAGATGGCTGGGCCGTTGTCTTCGCGCTTCACAAGGATGTAGCAGACGAGGAAGAGCGGCGAAAAAACAATCAAACACACCAAGGCGACACAGAAGTCGATGGCGCGTTTGATGTTGCGTTCGAACTCGTTCATTCCGTCAAGTACGTAGCCGTTCTCTAATACAGTCATATATAATTCCGGGTTTTCTCTTATTTTATATTAGTATTAACGAGGAAAACCCACGAATATTATATCTTCTTAGAAAATTATTTTCTGTAGAGATAAATAGCACTGTCGATGCGTTTTTTCAGACGCTTCAGCAGGTGGGTGGGAGTAAACAAAAAGAGAAAATAACTGACGGCTTTCAACCGCGAAAAGCCCAGTACTTTCTGGTAAATCAGGATGTTGTACTTGATGAGTCCCAGCTTGCCCGATGACACCGAACCCCTTCGGTCACGATAGTAGGCCAATGGCTCGTGCAGGGCGTGAGCCTCATGGCAGTCGCGCAGGATGGTAAGAAACAGTCCCCAGTCCTGACGCTTGCGTATGGCAGGCATGAAATATTTGCGTCCCAACTTCTCCGTGTCGTAGATAGCCGTCAGGCAACCAATCTTGTTGTCGCGCTTCAACTGGTCGAAAGTGATGCTGACGGGCGCATAGACGATGCCCTGCTCCTGATCTTGGTCGTCGCAGATGATGTACGAGGCATAGCAGAGGGCGCAGTCGTGGGCATCCATAAAGGCAATCTGCTTCTCTAATTTCTCCGGAAGCCAGCGGTCATCACTGTCGCAGAAGGCGATATAGCGGCCTTTAGCACGCTCAATCGACTTGTTACGGGCGTAGCCGGGACCGTGGTTGCTGTCAAGATGAAGTATATCGACACGGCTATCCTGCTCGCTATAGTGCTGCAGGATATTCAAAGCCTGTTCGTCGTCCGAATGATCGTCGGTGATGAGCAGCTCAAAATTGGTATATGTTTGACTCAAAATGCTATCAATACTGGCTGCCAAATGCTTGGCTCCGTTGTACGACGGCATGATGATCGATACGAGTCTTTCGCTCATTTTTCGCAATTTGGCTGCAAAGGTACGAATAAGCGAGCGAAAAACAAAAGGAAAACTTGTTTTTCTTTTTATTTCCGAGCGAAAAAGTAGCTCGACCGAAGGTCAAGGTACGATTAAATAAGCGAAATACCAAATTATCTCGGGCTTTTCCGTTTCCGATGTGTCGTTATTATGGAGTTAAAGTGGAAACGATTTTTCCCTTCAATGAATGGCTTAAAATGTATATGACTACCTTATAGAGAGGCTTTTGCTGCCAAGCGTTACTAACAATAGGGTCGTTGTGGATAATAGGCTCTATTTGGACTTTTGAATTGTCTGGAGCGTATTTCAGGTGGTAAGTATGATTACCAGTATCAATCGCGATATCTCCGTCGCTGATTTTTTTTGCTTCGCCACAAGTAATGTAAGTTATTGCCGATGGAGATCTATATTCGTTAAGCTGATAGGAATCGGTTATTTGGATTTCCTGGTCTTTGTTTATTGAAATAGTGCGTTTCCATTCCCTGACATCCGCTGTTGCAGGATATGCAGATGATAGGTCTAATGAAAGGGAACGTTGAGACGAACCACTCTTGTATTTTACCTTTCTTGCTTTAAATTCCTTCCCAGCAGATTGCTCTTGACCATTAATAATAGGTACGTTATGAAAGGCCGATCGAGTGTTGAACAGCTTGTATCGTTCCGAGCTAAATGTCTGGGCAGTATAGGATGCTGCTCCTATATCGATGATGACAGGTTGCCCGTCAGCATAGACAATGAAGTTTCCTATATCGTTATGATTGTGTGAATCGCCGTTATTTCCTCCCTTGGCTGATACGAACCATTGGGGCGATTTCTCTTTGGCTTTGGTTCTGAAGGTGGCTATCTGGAGTGTGGGCAACCAATTGTCGGGAACGATAGGCGCTGATGGCTTTCGGACTGAAAATTCATCGTAGAGTTGCATGAACAGTAGTGTGCGCCCCAGTTCGGGATAAGTAGTATTGAACAGTTTCACAGGATGGCTAAGACCATCGTACTGTTGTGCCATGTATCTGCTGAAATCCATCATTGTGTTGTCGCCAATATAATGTCCAAAGGAATAGACATTATGGGCGTTTAGTAAAGTGTTCTGATGTGAGTCAGCATAGTTGACGAATTGGTTACCGGCGATGTGCATCGTATAGACAAACTGTCCCATGAGAGCCAGCCGTGAATTGTGAGCCATTGTGATACGACCTTGTGTGGCTATGTCTAACAGGTAAGCACAATCAAATAGCGAAGCCGCTGCTCTTGACCAATATGTTACTCCCTCTTCACAAGCTCCGTCGGCAGCATAGTGATTGTAAAAGAGATCCATGCATCGTAATATTTGGTGAATAGCCTCCAGCTGTCTTGTCCGTTCTTTTTCGCAGAGAAGCACGCAGGTGAGCCAATTGGAACAAATCCACGGGTTCCAGTTATTGGTCACCTTTTTCCAGTGGTTGTCATCGTTCAGCGCTGGTGTGAGCATACGTCTGTCTATTTCTTTTCTCATTATGTCACTCATGCCAGGGCGCTCTTGGTCTATGGCATCGCTGAGCATATAAATCGTCCATGCGATGAGAGCGGCTGTCTCTGCATTGTAGAGGTCAACCGTCTGCAGATCGGTATGGGCAATGGAATCTTGATAATGTGCGGGAAGTCCCCACCATTTTTCTTGACAAAAATAGTCAAGTCCTGTTATGATGGAAGGAATGTATTTCTTCTGCTGTTGCATGGTTTCAGCCATTACCAAACATGCCAGCTGTCGGCGTTTTATATAGTTTTGTTGCTCGTAGTGAGCCCGTGCCCCAGAACGTTTGTATTCGGCAAAAAGCCTATCAGGAATAGGCTCCCATTGACTGTGAGTCATATAGTATTCGCCACATCTCACATAGTCATCGCGCACCTCCCGTGAAATATGCTTGATCCAATAGTCTTCCTTTGCGGTTGGACAGGGATGGAACGAAGTGGGTAGCGGTATTATTTCGTCCAATATATCAGTAGAATAGGTCGTGGACAGTTGGCTGATAGTCTGCCCATAGGCAGAATTCAGTCGTGAGACGGCTGACAAAAGAATGATTGCGATAATAGAAACGGATGCTTTTCTCATAGCAGTTCCTCGTAGAGTTGTTGGGTGCGCCTGCTGATGTCATCCCAGGCGTAGTAGTCGCACACACGCTGCCAAGCCTGTGTATTCTTTTTCACGTTTTCTGTCTCTTCTGGATGTTTGCTCAGATAGAGCAGGATCTCGCCGAGTTCTTGTGCATCGGCGTGTTTGATTTTCCAACCAATTGGAGCAATCGAAAGCGGTTCGGATAAACCGCCAATGTCAGTTACGACAACAGGGACATGCTCGGTGATGGTCGTAAGCAATGCACCACTTTGGGAGATGTCACGATAGGGTAGCAGATAGACGTCAGTATGGCGAAGTAAAAAAACAAACTCCTCGTCAGAAATGCGGCGCCTGTCAACAATGACATTATTGATACCGTCAAGCGGAGAGAAATCTATGTTGACATCGTTGACCTTTCCGATAATCAGAAGCCTGCATTTAGGGTTCTGACATAACTCTGGTATCTGAGACCATGCCTTGATAATGATGTCGGTGCCTTTATAATGGTTTTGAAAGCCAAGACATGAAAACACGGTTTTTCCTTCTAAGTCATACTTCTCTTTGAAACTGTGTTCAGCTTTTTCATAACTCTCTTTGGAAATGTCAAATGGCAAGACACCATGTTTGATGACCCTGATTTTTTCTTCGTTGACGTGGAACGCCTGAATCAGTTCTTCTTTGGTGTTCTGAGAATGTACAATAATCCTGTCGAAAACCAGATACATCTTCTGGAATACAGCTGTTTTTTTACTTTCATTGCCCTGATGGGGTAGAATGTTGTGGGCTGTGAATATGACTTTGATGCCGAGGACATGTTGCATCAGCAGAACTATCCAGTAGTCGAAGCGTGGGATGCGAAACCATTGAAAGTGGACTACCTTTGGGCGTAGGACTAAAGCATAACAGAGAATCTGGATATAGGAGAGGATATAGCTGATGGCTTTTTGCCAGTTGTATTTCTTGTGGTTGTATCCAAATACCTTTTTGTAATGCAACTCCTGAAGGGTTGCAAAGTCGTAGTACTTGCTGCAGAAATAGTAAATAGGCAATTGAATCCCTTCAAGTAAGAAATAGTCGTACTTGGCAAGATTAATCATTGACTGTGGGTCAATGTAGAATATTTTGTTATTTGTTTCCTTTTTCATAAGCAAGTTGTTGTTTGAGGTATTGGCAGAAATCGGAATACATGTTTTTCAGACTGTCGTCCTTTTTGCCTAACGCGTGGCGCAGGTGTTCTCTGAGTAGTAACAGACGGTTGTTACGGAGGTAATTTAGAATGGTTTTCCGTCTTGGGTGTTCTTTCTTTTCATTCAGAAGTACCACTGCCTGAAGACGCTTTTTCTGATAATTAAGGTCTGGCTTTCGTTCACCCGTCAGGTGCAGATAGTGCAATTTAGGGTTGTAAACCATGTGGTAGCCATACGTCTGCCCTATCCGATAGTGGATGTCGTCTTCCTCACCATACATAAAGATGTCTTCATCATAGAGACCTACGTTATAGAACATCTCAATCCTTACGAAAAAGCAAGAGCCTTGCAGGTACATAAATCGGGGAATATACCATTCGAGCCGAGTACATACCGCATTGATGATGCTGAACAGATAGCCGTTCATCAAACTTGTGCAACAGAACGAGTTGGAGCTGGCTTTGCTGAGCGTTGTCATCTGTTTCATGCCGTACATGCTTAGCGATGGTTCGTTTTGAAATGCATGAATGGCAGTTCCGAAGACTGGTTCATAGAGCCGGACGTCAGGGTTCATGATCATTGCCACGGGGGCAGAGGCGTGTCGCAATCCGATATTGTTACCCTGCCCGTATCCACCGTTTCTGTCGTTGTGGATCAATGTCACTCTCTCTCCATATCTTTCATTGATGTTGGATTCCAACACATCAGCTTGGCTGCTGTTATTATCGACAACGATTACTTCCAGCTCGTCGAGGGGGATATCGGAAAACTGGAAGACCGAGTCAAGACAATCATAAATGTCTTTCTCAGAGTTATAGGTGACGATGATAATAGAGAGTTGCTTCATTGATAATTGCTTTCTTCTTGCAAGATGCGTTGGTAAAAGTTCGTAATCCGTTCGGCATTGCTTTCACGTGAATAGAGTTGGTTCACTGTCTGAAAAGCTGCTTCAACCATTTCATTGTAGTATTCAGTCGGTCGTTGTTCAATCTCGGTGAAGATCTCGGTGAGTTGTTGCTCGGTAGTAAAGGCTAAACCGATGTCCTTTCCTGTGTATTCTCGTCCGTTGTCAAGTTGCTCCTTACTGCCGCCAGTGTAGCGTGCCACAGCCAGACATCCGTTGAACATGGCCTCGGGCATGCATCTTCCGAATCCTTCAAATCTTGAAGGAACAAAAATAGCCTTGGCCGTTCTCATTAACGGAAAGATATCCTCACAAGGCTTTGATAGTGTTACGTTTTCTACAAGCTCATTCTCCTGTATGTAGTTGTTCAGGACTCTCAGATAATTCATGTTGGCTTGTTCTCCTATTATTAAAAGAGGTATAGCCTTTTTCGATTGAAGCTTATAAACATGGTAGGCTTGCAGCAGTTCCATCACGCCCTTCGATGGATCTATCTTGCCTGCGAAGAGGAAAAAAAACTTTTTCTTTTCCTTGGGCATTTCTTCCATCCTCTGCTGCACACCATCGTAGATGACCTCAGAATTGGGATTCCCGTTTTGGTGAAAATGTCTTTGGATGTCCTTGGTAATGCAGATAGAGTAGGAATGGGGCTGAGCCAGCTGTTTGAGATAGGATGCCTTATTGGGGATGTAATGCATATTAAAGTCCTTGTCGGCGTATTCCCGGATGTGGTAAATATGGGGGATATGTAGCTTCCTCGATAACTTGAAACCAATGCCACAAACGCTGACATTAGTATGAATCAGGTCAATGGGGCATCCTTTCAACTGTTTGACTAATTTGTAAACAGCTATGTAGTTGACTAATATACGGGCTATTAGTTTCAGTGGCCATAGTATATAGTCTTTGGTCGCTCTTATTGGAGGATAGGTTTGGTTTCTATAGGGAGTAACAATCACGGGAATGTTCATCCCACAAAGCAAAGGATATATGCCTTTATCGTCAGGCATAACGATTATGGGCTTGACTCCTTTCGCCATTACACCTTTCAGAGACTCTAAGAACGATTTGGCACTGCCTCCTGTCTCCGTCGTTTGATGTATGATGTATAATACGTTCATAATTGAAGCCATGTATGTCCGTTTTTCTTTTCTGCTTTTCTCGATGCTTTGATGCGTCGTGCTTGTAAAAGCAGTTTCCAGACTGCTGCAATATAGGTTCCACAGCGATACTGTCGGCGTGGTAGCATATAGACATAGCATCTGAGCAGTGTGCGCACTGATTCAAACAATCGTTTCGTCAGTCCCAGATTGATGTTGGTGGCGTGTAGCAGTAAGTCGCGGTAAACGAGCTTATGGTTATAGGCCTGCTCATTGCCGTACATCAGACGGTCGTGATACATTTTTGCCTGTGGTACTACGATGGTTTTGACGTGATGGTAAACGGTGCGATAATAGTAATTATTGTCTTCACTATAGTGATAGAAAAGAGGATTGAAGCCACCAATGGTAAGCAGAAGCTGGACAGGTATGAACCAACATGCTGCACATATTTCACCAGTGATATATGAATTCTGTAAGACTTTACCTGTAAGCAGGTCGTCAAATAAAGAATTGTCGGATCTTGTCAAAGAGTATTTGAAGTCAAAATCCAGTCTTGAACCGTCACCGTTGAGGTGGATGGGAGAAAGAAGGGATTTCCCGTCGCTGACAGCCAGCATCTTTTCAATGGCTTCAGACGATATTGCTGCATCTTGATTGAGTAGTAGGACATAGTCGGCTTGATGCTTCAATGCATAGTTGATTCCTAAATTGTTGGCTTGTCCGAAACCAAGATTCTTTTCCTGTGGCAACCATATGACATCGGGGTATGTCTCGGGTACGTATGAACGGGTTCCATCTGTAGAGCAATTGTCAACAACAAGGATTTCCGTAGGCACAGTGCTTGCATGCAAACTGCTGATGCAGCGGTCTATCCACTGCTTTCGCATAGCATTATATGTGACTACAATCGTGTAAATAATCATTCGTGAACTCCCCGTGAAAAATGTTGTTTGTTATTATAACGTACTCATGGTGTTTTTATTGCGCTCCATTCATTAAGACTGTAGTAGCTTAATCTTGAATTTGTCGATAGTGTAGAGCGCCGCAACAAGCAGAATCATATATGTCGCCATATAATACATATATCTATAATAGAAAACTCCGAAGATAGGAATCGCTGACAAGACAAATATAGCCAGAAATTCGCCTAAACTCATACTCGTTCGGTGGGGCCGTTTGATAATGACCGTCGTTATAATGAAAAAAAACAAAAGCCAGATAAACATTCCTATTGGTGATAGATCGAGAAGTACGTCACCAAGGTAGGTCGCAAACACGCTCATCCAAAATCCTTGTTGGCCAGTACGCTCATTTCGGCGCTCGTCGTTATTGTCTATATGTAGGAGATAATGATGGAGGAGCGGAAATTCTCTTTCAGCAGCAATGATATCGCGTTTGCCATTTTCCCAAAAGAAACAAAAATTCAGGTAACCTTGTCCAGCATACTGGACGGCTCCTGTGGTAGCACCTCCTTCTCTCTCTCCAAATCTTGCTTCCGATACCGCTGTTACATAAATAAGGAGGATGAGTGACAAAGGAATTGTGATGATGTAGATAATGCGTTTGGTCTTTATTGACAAGTGCTTATAGAACAGAATCAGACAGGACAGGAACATCATGCCGTAGAACACTGGTTCCGTGCGATCGACTGACTGCACACCGGCAATGGGCATGCTGAGTGAAGCAAATAGCAGCAGCGCTTTGAACCACCAAGGCCTTTTCTCAAAGCAGAGGTAATAGAAAAACAATGGTACCGCAAGGATGGTCGAATAGTTGAAATAGTAAATGAACTTGATAATGAAAGGCATTGTTTCGGCTTTCAGTTGGGCGGGACTTTCCAAACCTTCCATGTGGGCGTCTCTGACTGCTGCCAGGTCGCCCTGTAGAATGTCAAGGGTGGAATCGGCAACGAGATAGAAATTCAGGAAAGAGACACCAATCAGAAAGCAGCTGAAGATCAGCATGACTCGGGGATTGGGGGTGGAAATAGTTTCAAGCTCTTTTTTGTAGATCATGGAGAAGGGAAGCATGCCAATTGTAAGTACCGCACAATAGACAACGGTGGGGAGGATGTTCAGTTCCAAATCCCACGCATCGAATAAGATACCACCTGCGTCAAGTATGTCGAACACAACGATGCAGATGGCCAGAAAAGATGTAACTGCATAAAGTATGGACATGAAGACGCAGAGGTCAAAGCACTGATGTTTTTTCCACCAATAGGCAGTGAGTAGGGTGAAATATATAAAAGGGATGGCTACCATTGATGCTAACTTTTTAGGAGGGTCTTAATGTTCACAATGTCTTTCCATCCGAGACAGAGCGCCTTGGTCTGTCGGACAAACAGATGGCGATAGGCTGGTATGAAGGCGTCTGCAAGATATCCGGCAACCACATTGCTGGCTATGGAAACGAAGGCGGCTGCCATGATACCATAGCGGGGCAGCAGGATGTAGTTGAGGGCAACGCAAACCAAACAGCCGAGACCATCGCGCAATATAGCAAAACGCTGAAGCCCCTCAGTGACAAGCATGGCTCCAGCAGTGTTCGACAAGGCTACGCTGGCAGCTTTGAATGAGATAACTTGTAGCACAGCCACGGCGGGTAGATAGGCCTCGCCAAAAGTGTAGCTGACGAGCCAATATGAGGTAACCGACATGAATGCAGAAGCCAGTAGCGACAACCAGAGTGAGATGTTCATGAACTGCTGGGCTTTGTTCAGATATTCCTGCACGCCGCGTTCACGGGCTTGTACAAGGATGGGCGTGATGGTTTGAGCCAGCATCATGGGTATATAGATAAGGACTTCTGTAAATCTGGCGGCTACGGAAAAATAACCCACGGATTCCTTGTCTATCATTTGGCCAATCATCACTTGGTCTATGCGCTGATAAATGATGACAGCAGCATTGGTCAGAAGCAGTGGTAGTGACTCTTTGAGCATAAAGAGCGCATACGATTTACTGAATGTCCAATCTCTAATGCGGCCTATGATTGTCCGATAGGCCACGATGTAGCCTGCAGCAACAAGGGCAAAGTCGAGCAGAAAAGCAAAGACGAACCATGTGAGCGACGCATGAACCAACAGTAGCGTGATTTTAAATACGATGCTGATCATCGTCCTTGTGATTTCCGCTTTCACCACATACTCGTTTTGCACGATAGCAGTGAAGTAATTGCGGATGACAATCAGTGAGTTGAAGACAATGGTCAGGGAATAAATTGCCACTAAAAGTAGAGTGTACATGTCTGTCTCCATGTACCACGATGTAGCAATGCAGGTCGCGATAAAAAACAGTCCTGTTAACAGCTTTATGCAGAATGCTGTTCCGATAATCGTGTTATAGGAGACCTTGGCGCGTGCCTCTTCACGGATTTCTATGGCATCGAGTCCGAATAAGGCAAAGGTCTGAAAGAGAAACACATAGCTGATGACATAGTTCATTAACCCATATTGCTTGGGACCCAGATAGCGTGCGATGATGATACCGACGAAGAGACCGCTGAATAGATTGAACAGCTTGCCCGTCACAGACCAGAACAGATTCTGTAATATGGCTTCTTTGGTCTTTGATAGGTTCAGCTTTTGGGCAATATATGTTAGCAGGCTCATCGGCTATCGGCTTAATAATTGAAATGCAGGTCGCTACGAACCATCCAGAAAGCTTTGGCAAAAAACGCGAGGAACAGCATTCCAGCCACAAACATCATTCGTTTCGGTCCTGCGGGTTTAACAGGCATAGCAGCACCTTTGATGACGGTGAAAGCTGGTGTGCGTTCCTGAACTTTGCTTTTTGCTGCTTGTAATTGATTGCTGACAACGGAATAAGTGTTCATCTTCAGTTGTACTTCATTTTCCAAATCTTCAATCTTCGAACGGTAGCTTTGTAACACAACTCCCATGTTTGCATCGGAGTAAGCTCCGTAGGCGTGAACCGCTTTCTTATAAGCAATGCGGGCGCTATCGGCAAGCGCCTCATAATACTGAACATCGACACGGGCTTTGTTCGTCCTGTAATTGGTAATAAACAATTGTAGATGCTCTTTCACCGAGTCGGCCAAAGCTTTGCATATACACGGATCTTGATCTTTCACGTTGATGGTAATCACACCAGTTTTCTTGTCAATACTCAGTACGATATTGTCTCTGATTTGGTTGAGTAAACCATCTTCATTGCGTGAAATCATGTATGGATCATACTCTCCTTCTTTATTATTCTGCTCTTCGCTGCTTTTGAAAAGATCTGATAGCCATTCGAAGGGTGGTGTCCACCACGGCTTCTTTTGATGGTCTTTCAGGTAGTCGTGATAGTTGGCTTTTATTTCGCCGTCAGCAGTTTCCACTGGAATGAAGAAAAGGCTTGCTGCGAAACCGTTATCTTCCATTAAATCTGGATAGAGAAGGGGAGAAATAGCATCAGAGGTCTGCATGTCGCTAAGGTCGATACCAAATGACGATGCAATGGAACTGAGTGCTCCACCTGCCATGTCGTTGTTTATTTCCGGGGCAAGTCTTACATCGGTGGTATAGTAGCGTGGAATACTAAAAATATAAATACATGATAGGATAAATACGATGGCTAACGGCTTGATCAATTCCTTGCGCCGTTTGAAAAGTATTTTTGTTATCTTTTGTAGGTCTATGACCTGAACTTCTTGTTTCTCTTCCATATCTCTAATCTTTAATCTCTCCGCTCGGTGCGAAGCGACGCTTCGCTTGCGAAGAACTCTAAACTCTCAATTATTTCATCAAATTCGCAATGGTGGCAATCATCGTAGCGATAGAGGCTACACCCGTACCCAGTGCCATGGTCTCGGCAGTAGTCATCTTGCTGATAGCCTTCTGCGGCACGACAATCTCACAACCCGGACGCACCTTGGCGCTACGGCCTTTAGCCACGTCGCCGTTCATGTAGATGACGTAGGTCTTGTTCTTCTTGGCCTTGCTGCTGTAACCGCCGGCTTGGTTAATGTAGTAGCGCACGCTCTTGCCTGTCTCGAAGCCCACGGTGTTGGGGTACATCACCTCACCGTTGATCTTCACCGTACCCGTATAGACCGGCACAATCAAACGGTCGCCCTCTCTCAGCACGATGTCAAAATCGCTGCCGGGCTTCTCTAAGGCTTTGTCAAGCTCGATGCCTACGGTATAGGTCTCGGGTATCTGTAGCTTCTCGTTGGCAGTGGTGTTACCAGCACGGATATCACTCATCGAACGTCCGCTTTTCAAGGCCTGCTCCAACATCGCAGCCTCGTTTTGCTGGCGCTGCAGTTTCACGGACTCCTCATAGCGCATGCGCTCGGCCTCGTTCATTTTTCGTTCCAGTCGGGCACCAGCCACGTAGGCAATATCGGTCACACCGCCGGCCTTCATGACCAGGTCGCTCAGTCGCTCGTTCTTCTTCGTCAGACTATAGTCGCCTTCAAACTGCACCT
>Ga0265300_10003684_pt1 | contig 12496 bp, 8 predicted proteins | sample AusTroGonzalo_MG_FD_193482 | JGI IMG/M metagenome (GOLD analysis project Ga0265300, IMG submission 193482) | Bovine rumen microbial communities from tropical cattle in Woodstock, Queensland, Australia - Gonzalo_03 | ecosystem: Host-associated > Mammals > Digestive system > Stomach > Rumen ... | reverse complement strand
TGGACGAGGTCGTCGGCGTAGAACCGATAGTCCCGCAGTTCGTCCATCAGGATCTCATATGCCGGGAAATAGCTTACGGCAGACGGAAAGCGGCCCGGTGTGCCTGCGGCTCGGCTTCCATCCTCGCTTCCCGCTGATGCGGGAACCGGATTCGGCGCCACGAATCCTGCTGCGGCTGAGCCTTCGCCGTCAGGCAGCACCGGTGCCGCTCTATTTCCGTCTGCCGACTGAGATTTGCCGGTCGATCCGACGAATGACGATAAGATGTGTTCTACCGCCAGGTGGAGGGTGGATTTCGAAATGGTGTTGAGGTGGGCGCCGTCGCCGAGGTGGCGGATGGGGGAGACCGTCAGCAGGAACTGTTTCTCCGGATGGGCCTTGATGATGCTGTTCAGCAAGTCCGTGCAGGCCTCGACGGAGAGGAGTTCGTGCGCGAATTCCCGGGCGGGGCGCTTGAGGCAGTTGGCGACGACGGGCTGGCCGGGGCGTTCCAGCGCGCGCCATACCCGGGCGGTGCCGAGGGTCAGGATGACGGTGCTGCAGCGGCGCCAGCGGGCGGCGTCTTCCTTTAGACGCGCGTTCGCGTGCGCGAGGAATTCCTCCGCCGTCGGACGGGCGAAGGAGGTATGGTGCGAGAAGCTGCCGATGCGTCCGGCGCCGGCGCCCATCTCCACGCAGTCGGCGGCCGTGAAGGGGGCGGCGCTGTCCAGCCGCTCGACGGCGGCGGCGATGGAAGCGGGGTTGTACAGCGTTCCGAACGGGTTGCGGAGCACGTCGAATCCGGCGGCTTCCAGGCGGGCGCCCATCTCGTCGGCAAAGCAGCTGCCCAGCACGCAAACGGGCTCGGAATGCGCGATTGTAATGCTTTTTTCGCAGGCGACTTGGGTGAACAGTTTCATAATCGCAACAAATTTAGTAATTTCGCAAATTATGAAATACCATTTGTTAGCCATTTTTACAGCCGTCGCGCTTCTGACTGCCGCCTGTGCTCCGAAGGAGCGCACCCTGCATATTGTCACGACGGGAGATGTCCACGGATCCTGGTTCGATGAGCCTTATGTGGAGGGTCAGGCGCGGAAAACCAGCCTGATGTCCGTCAAGGCCTGGGTGGACAGCCTGCGGAATGCCGTGGGACAGAAGAACGTCCTGTTGCTGGACGCCGGCGACTGCCTCCAGGGAGACAACGCCCCCTATTATTATAATTATGTCGACACGGTGGGCGAGCATCCTTTCGTGCAGCTGGTATCCTACATGGGGTACGACGCCGTGGCCGTGGGCAACCACGACATCGAGACCGGTCATCCGGTCTACGACAAGATCGACGCGCAACTGCGCGCTCATGACATCCCGTTCCTGGCCGCCAACGCCGTCCGGGAAGAAGATGGCGCTCCCTATTTCACGCCGTATAAGATTTTCCGCCGTGGCGGCTTCAAGATTGCCGTGATCGGCTTCACGAATCCGAATATGTCGGCCTGGCTCGACGAGCCGGTCTGGTCGGGCATCCGCTTTGACTCCCTGATTCCCTGCGCGCAGGAATGGGTGGACCGCGTCCGCGCGAAGGAAAAGCCCGATGTCGTCGTGGTCCTGACGCACTCCGCTACGGGCGAGGGGGACGGATCGATCCTGGAAGCCCAGGGGCTCGACCTGCTGGAAAGTCTGCAGGGCGTGGACGTCCTGGTGTGCTCGCACGACCATATTCCCTATGTCAAACAGCAGGACGGCACCTGGCTGATCAACGGCGGCGCCCGCGCCGGCAATGTCGGCCATGCTGTCGTCACAAAATCCAGGGAGAGCGGGAAATCGGTCTTCGGCGAGTTTGTCCGCATGGACAAGAACAAGGTGGACACGGTCATGGAAGCGCATTTCCGCCCGACCTTCGAGGCGGTCAAGGCCTTCACGCTGCAGCCGGTGGGCCAGCTGGCCATGGAGCTGCGCACGCGCGATGCTTATAAGGGGATGTGCGACTATGCCGCCCTCATCCATATGATCCAGCTGCAGGCGTCCGGCGCCCAGATTTCCTTCTTCGCCCCCTTGACCTTCAACGGCACCGTCGATGCCGGTCAGGTCATTTACGACGACATGTTCACGATCTACCCCTACGAGAACCAGCTCTACGTCGTCCGGATGAAGGGCTCCGAGATCCGGGATTATCTGGAGTATTCCTACGACGGATGGATCCAGACGCCCGGCCAGCACGTCCTGCGGATCGAGAACAGGCCTGATCCCCGTACGGGTGCCCCCAAATGGTCTTTTGTCGGCCGGACCTACAACTTCGACTCGGCGGCGGGCCTCGTCTACACCGTGAACGTTACCAAGCCTTTCGGCAAGCGTGTGCAGATCACTTCATTCCCTGACGGCACGCCGTTCAAGGAGGATGCGTGGTACAACGTGGCCATGACCTCGTACCGGGCCAGCGGCGGTGGTGAGATTCTCCTGAAGGGAGCCGGGCTGTCGAAAGAAGAAGCCGAGAGCCGGATCGTGGAGCGTCTTCCCGAGATTCGGGAGATGGTCTACCAATGCTTCAAAGAGCATGGTACCGTTGATAACACGCTCTTTGGAAAACGTTCTGTGCTCGGCGAATGGCACTTCGTGCCGGAGAAGCTCGTCGGGCCGTTGATGGAAAAGGATCTGGCGCTTATCTTCTAAACGCTTTCAGGCGCTGCTGCAGGGAACCGTCCACTGCCATCTTCATCATCATGCGGGTCTGCTCGAATTGCTTGAGCAATTTGTTGACGTCCGCTACGGTCGTGCCTGAACCCTTTGCAATTCTTTGGCGACGGGAGCCGTTGAGGCATTCCGGATGCTCCTTCTCATAGGGCGTCATCGACTGGATGATCGCTTCTGTGGACTTGAAAGCATCGTCCGGGATATCCACATCCTTGAGCGCCTTGTCCATACCCGGAAGCATGCCGGCCAGGTCTTTCATATTGCCCATTTTCTGTACTTGCTTGAGCTGATTGTAGAAGTCGGCCAGGGTGAACTGGTTGTGAGCGATTTTCTTCTTGAGGGCGCGTGCTTCTTTCTCATCATACTGTTCCTGGGCCTTCTCGACGAGGGAGACGACATCGCCCATTCCCAGGATACGGTCCGCTACACGGGCGGGATAGAAGATATCGAGCGCCTCCATCTTCTCGCCGGAGCTGACGAATTTGATAGGCTTTCCGGTGACCGCCTTGATCGAGAGCGCCGCACCGCCGCGGGTGTCGCCGTCCATCTTGGTCAGCACCACGCCGTCATAGTCGATGGCCTCGTTGAAGGCCTTGGCGGACTCGACGGCATCCTGGCCGGTCATCGCATCCACGACAAAGAGCGTTTCCGTCGGCGCGACTGCCTTGTGCAGGGTGGAGATTTCCTCCATCAGTTCCTGATCGACGGTCAGACGGCCGGCGGTATCCACGATCACGACGCTGTAGCCCTGGCTACGCGCATGCTGGATGGCGTTCTTCGCCACCTTCACGGGATCCTTCTCGCCGTCTTCCGAATAGACCTCGACGCCGACCTGCGTGCCCAGCGTTTTCAACTGCTCGATGGCGGCCGGACGGAAGGTGTCACAGGCAGCCAGGAGCACCTTCATGCCGCGCTTGCTCTTGACGTGCAGCGCCAGTTTACCGCTGAAGGTCGTCTTACCGGAACCGTTCAGACCGGCTACGAGCACGACGGCGGGCGAGCCCTTGAGGTTGACCTCGGCATGCTCGGAACCCATGAAATCGGCCAGTTCGTCATGGACGATCTTGACCATCATCTGCTGGGGCTTGACGGCCGTCAGCACGTTGGCGCCCATCGCTTTCGCCTTCACACGGTCGCAGAAGTCCTTGGCCACCTTGTAGGACACATCCGCGTCGAGCAGCGCCCGGCGGATTTCCTTGAGGGTTTCGGCTACATTGACTTCGGTAATCTTACCTTCGCCCTTCAGTATTTTGAAGGACCGTTCGAGTCTATCGGATAAATTTTCAAACATATGCTAAAAATAGAAATGCAAAGATAATCAATTTATGAAGATTTTATTTGGCCATCAGAAATGGTGCTGCGGCTTTTCCGCTGAACAGCGCCGCATGCAGCAGCAGATCGGTGATGCTGTGGATAAGTGGATTGTTCAGAAAGGGTACACGAAGACCCTGCCGACGGTGGAAGCGATTGCCCAGGATATCGGCGTTCCGGCGGACCAGCTGAGCATCTATATCCGGGTCAGAAGCCGGAAATCTGTGTTGACGTGGCGTAAGGAACTCCGGATCTGGGAAGCCCGGGAACTGTTGCGGTTTTTCCCGGATCTGCCGATTTCCGTTATCGGCGAGATGGTGGGAATCGACGACAAGACCAACTTCAAACGCCAATTCCTCCAGATCGTGGGCACGACGCCCCGGGACTGGCGGGAAAAGCATCTGGAATGATGCAGAAGGCGGGTCGGGCAACCGATCCGCTTTTTATTTGCTGAAGAGCGTCCGGAGAGCGTCCCGGAGCAGGCGCAGGGTGTTGAAGAGAATGACGGCGGCGATCACCAGGCTGATAATCGGGTCGATGATGTAGAGGCCCGTCAGGCTGATCACGATGCCGGCGATCACCACGCCCAGCGAGAGCAGGGAGTCCGTGGCCATGTGCAGGAAGGCCGCCCGGGTGTTGATGTCTCCCTGGTGGCGCATCAGGAGCCAGGCGCTCAGGCCGCTCACCAGGATGCCGATGCCCGCAATCCACGAGACGGTGCTGCCGTCCACGGGCGAAGCGAAGCTGAACTTGTCGATGCTCTCCCGGACGATGACGAACACCCCGCAGAGCAGGATGCAGGTGTTGACCAAGGCGATGACCGCGGAGATGCGGCGGGCGTCCAATGACGGCCGGCGGGCCAGGTGGAAGCCGACCAGGGCCATGCCCAGCGCGAAGACGTCCAGCATCTTGTGGCCGGCGTCGGAGACGAGTCCGACGGAATGGCTGATTCGTCCGGCCAGGAACTCCACGATGACAAACGCAAAGTTGAGGGCGATGGCAATCCAGTAAGCGCGTCGGAGCGCAGTATTATCCGCTCCCGCAGTTGGAAGCTCGTGGTGGTGATGAGAATGCATGTTTTGTTCGGAATCAGAAATGCCAGCCCAGACCTAAAGAAATCTTGTAGGGATGGGCGTATGACTTTTCGCTTTCGTAGTTGATGATATCGATCACGCTGAACTTGGCGCTCAGGTTGATCTGCAGGCCGGGGGCGAACTCATAGCCGGCATGGACGCCGACGCCGGCGTGACTGTCGCTGAGCGCGTAGCGGGGCTTGCCTGACTCCTGGACGGAGACGACGCGGTGGTACGGCGTGATGAAATCCTTGTCTCCCGGGCTCCAGGCATCGAAGGTGATATGGGTGAAGAAACCGGCGCCCAGCCGGAAATTCCCGGTCCCGCAGGGGAGGTCAAACATGACGAAGATCGGAATGTCCAGCCCCCAGAGACGCATGTTGGCCAGGTAGGAAATGGGGCGTTTGTGCCAGAACAGGAATCCGAGATCCTTGTCCGTGGACACGTAGCTTCCGTTCTGCAGGCACAGAATGGCCTGGACTTCGAACGCCAGCCGCTTGGTCAGGTAGTAGTCGATAAAGCCGCCGACTTCGACGCCGAAGCCGGGGTAGGCGGACAGACCGGACTCGGCGATGTACATGTCTTCGCCGGCAAAATTGGCCTGCACCAGCGCACCGAGGCGGACCGTCCGAAATTTCAGGGAGTCGGCGTCCTGCGCATGCAGGGACGTCAGGCTGAGGGCGATCGTCAGGATGATGAGAGAGATCTTTTTCATGATTCAGGCACAATATTAAATGGTGAAACGGAGCGAAAGCTTGATACCCCACTTCTCGGCTTCAGAGAGACCCTCCAGGTAGCTGATCCGGCGGATGTAGTCGACCCGGAGGAATTTGAAGATGTTTTCGATACCCACGCTGTACTCCATGTACGGGGTGTTGGTCATCATGCGCGTGCCGGCCGGCAGGGCATAGAGGCCTTCCGCGTTGAAGAGCGGATTGTTCTTCTCGGACAGCGAACCGATGATGGCGCGGAACGAGACGACTTCGCGCAGCTTGAGCTTGTTCAGCAGCGGGATACGGTTGAAGAGCCAGCCCTTGAGGAAGTAGGTGGCGAAGAGGTCGGCATACTGGTCCATCACGAATTCCATGGGCTGCATCAGGTTGAAGGCGTCCTTGACCAGCAGGATGGACGGGTTGGCGTTGGGCGTGAAGAGCCGGGGCAGCGGGACGCGGTTCCAGATGAAACCGGTCGAGATGGAGGCGTCAATGTGGCCGAAGGAAGACAGCCAGATACGTTTCTCGGCGGTGAATTCCGTCTTGTTGTAGAGGAATGCGTTGTCGAAATAACCTACCGTGTGGGAGAGGCTCACAATCGGGGCATCCTTGGCCAGGGTGATGGGCGCTTCCTTGCCGAGACGGTTTGAGAAGAGCGGCTCACCCGGCGCGTAGCGGATCCGGAAGGTGAAAGACAGGTCGTTGAAGACCGATACGGGCGAAAGCGTCCCATTGGCGCCGTAGCGATAATACTCCAGCGTTCCGGTCGGCCAGACCCGGTCGAAGCGGAGGTAGGTGTTGATGGAGACGCGGGACAGCCATTCGCGGTCGTAGCGGAGCTGGGCCCGGGCGACATATTGCAGGGGCTGCGGCTTGAAGGCGGACATCAAGATGTTGTCGCGGTCCAGGAGCGAGAAGCTCTGGCCCGGCGCCTCCAAATCGTAGCTGACGGTGGCGGTGAAGTTGTTCCGCAGCGGTTCGAAGGGGTGGAAATCCTTCTTCTCGAAGGTATGGATGTAGCTCGCCGAACCCTTGAACTGCTTGTCGCGGAAACCGTAGGCCACGTAGCCGTTGAAGAAGTTCTTGCTGTTGACCCGCGCGGTGGTCATGCCGCCGATGCGCAGTCGGAAGCCCTCCTGCACGTTGTAGTTCATCATGTTGGTGATCGGACCGATGTCGAATTTACTCTTCAGGCGGTCCTGCGGGCTGGCCTGCCGGTCCGCGGGCGTGGTGGGGAAGTACTCCGAGCCCAGGGATTCGGCGATGCTGGCGATGCGGCGCAGCCGGGGTACGGCGTAGATATCCGTGAGCAGGCTGTCCAGGATCTGCTCCTTGCTGGTCAGGGGGACAGGCCGGCGGGGATTCCACCAGTCGTCCGGACGCCACCAGTCCTTGTTGGCGATGACCTCGTCCGGCTGGCGGAGCAGGCTGTCCGGGATCGCCGTCTGCGTGAAGTCGTAATTGCTGTGGACGATCTTCTTGTGGGCGAAGAGCTCACGCATCCACTTGAAGATGTAGAACTGCGCGTAGGTGTTCTTCTCCTTCGAGGCCCAGGTGCCGTTGTCCATCTTCTCGAACGTCTCCTCGATGGCGAGGTTGCTGACGAAGTTGAGGTTGATGTGGGCCGGGATGCCCAGCGAGTATTTCTTGACGGCGTAGGTGCTGTCCTTGACGACGTAGAGGTGGCCCGTGAAACTGAAGCTCTCGCTGTTGAACGGCACGAAGGTCAGGTCGATGCATTCGACCCCGTCCACCATCAGCGTGTCGGAGATATAGTACTTGTAGTACGCGGTGGCCAGCGAGCTGGAAAGCGGACTGACAAAGCGGTTGAGCAACACTTCCATGTTGTCTTCGAAGATGTCCGAGTCGGCGAAGATCTCGCGGATGTTGGTGCCCAGTCCGCCGGCGTCGAGCGGCTCGTCCAGACCGAGGCTGCGGCGGCGTTCCACCCAGGTGCGCGTGCGCTTGGGGGCTTTCTGGTACCAGGTCGTGGAGAGGTTCTCGCGCAGGGAGACGGTCAGCACCGGCGTCTTCTTGAATGTGGACGTGTCCACATATTTCTCGATGAAGCGGAGCTGGTTGCGGAACTTGTTCTTGTCGTAATTGAGGTCGAACTTGTCCATCGACATCGCGAGCTTCTCGTAATTGTCGACTTTGTATCCGTCCGTGGAGCGGACGTGGTTCTCGTCCTTGTGGCGGATGACGTTCTTGACGAGTTCGACGGCCGGATTGCCCCGGCGGCGGTAGACCTTGTCCCGGCGGCGGCGCGGCTTGACGACCACGGCCTGGATGCCGTAGGTGTCGGGATTCATCTTGATCTTGGCGTCGCGCGTGGTGGAATTCGGGCGGATGTTGAAGATGTAGGTCTCATAGCCTAACATCATGAAGCTGACGTTGGAGTAGCTGCCGTTTGCCTCGATGGAGAAACGGCCTTCGGGATCGGTCATGGTGCCGATCTGGGTGCCCGGAAACACGACGGACACATAGGGGAGCGGCTCTCCTGTCTGGGCGTCCGTCACGACGCCGTGTACGCGGGTCTGCGCCTGGGACGTCAGACCCAGGAGGCAGAACAGGAGAATGATAAATATACTTCTTTTCATAAAATGGGCCGCAAAGGTACAAAAAAATGCGGGAAAAACCCGCCTTTTCTTCAACAAAAGTATCACAGCATCAATGCAATGCCCGCATGGCGTTGAGAACGGCCAGCACGGTGACGCCGACGTCGGCGAATACCGCCATCCACAGGGTGGCCACGCCGAAGGCAGCGAGGATGAGTACCAATAACTTGACGCCGACGGCGAACCAGAGGTTCTCGCGGGCGATGCGCAGCGTCCGGCGGGCGATGCGCACGGCCAGGGCCACCTTGGACGGCTTGTCGTCCATCAGGACCACGTCGGCGGCTTCGATGGCGGCGTCCGAGCCGAGTGCGCCCATGGCGATGCCGAGGTCGGCGCGGGCGAGGACGGGGGCGTCGTTGATGCCGTCTCCGACGAATGCGAGCGTGCCCTGCGGCAGCAGCGCCTCGACGCGGGCGACCTTGTCGGCCGGCAGCAGGCCGGCATGCCAGGCGTCCAGCCGCAGGGGGACGGCCACGGCGTCGGCCACGGCCTGCTGGTCGCCGGTCAGCATGACGACCTGCCCGATGCCGGCGGCGTGCAGCTCGGAGACCGCCCTGGCGGCGTCTTCCTTGACGCGGTCGGAGATGACGATGTGGCCCGCGTAGACACCGTCCACGGCCACGTGGACGATGGTGCCCGTGTGGTGGCAGGGGTGCCAGGCGGCGCCGAGTTCTTCCATCAACTTGTCGTTGCCGACGGCGACGGTGCGCCCTTCGACCACGGCCGTCAGGCCCTTGCCGGCGAATTCGCGGATGCCCGACACGCTGCAGCCGTCCTGCTCGTCCGGATAGGCGTGCAGCAGGGCCTGGGCGATGGGATGGGTGGAATGGCGCTCGACGTGCGCGGCCAGGTGCAGCAGCTCGTTCCCGTCCAGCTCTTCCGGATGGACGGCCGTGACGGCGAAGACGCCTTCGGTCAGCGTGCCGGTCTTGTCGAAGACGACGGTCCGCACGCGGGAGAGCGTGTCCAGGAAGGAGGAGCCCTTGACGAGGATGCCCTGCCGGGAGGCACCGCCGATGCCGCCGAAGAAGGTGAGCGGCACGCTGATGACCAGGGCGCAGGGGCAGCTGACCACCAGGAACATCAGTGCCCGATAGATCCAGGTGGCCCATTCGCCCGTCAGGAGCGGCGGGACCACGGCCAGCAGCACGGCCAGGCCGACTACGATAGGGGTATAGATGCGCGCGAAGCGCGTGATGAAATGCTCGCTCTTCGATTTATTCTCGGCCGCGTGCTCCACGAGTTCGAGGATGCGCGAGGCGGTGGATTCGCCGAAGGCCCGCGTCGTCCGGATGCGCAGCACGCCGTTGAGGTTGACGCAGCCGGAGAGGATCTCGTCGCCGGCTGCAACGCTGCGCGGCAGGCTTTCGCCCGTCAGGGCTACGGTGTCCAGCGAGGACTGGCCTTCCAGTACGGTGCCGTCCATCGGAACCTTCTCGCCGGGGCGGACCAGGATGATTTCGCCGACGGCGACGCTTTCCGGGTCGACCGTCAGCAGCTCCCCGTCCCGTTCGACCCGGGCCGTGTCGGGCCGGATGTCCATCAAATGGGCGACGGAGCGGCGCGAGCGGCCTTCCGCGATGCCTTCGAAGAGCTCGCCCACCTGGAAGAAGAGCATGACGAAGACCGCTTCGGGGAATTGCGTCTCGGCGCCCGGGAGGAAGCCGATGGTGAGCGCGCCCAGCGTGGCGACGCTCATCAGGAAATTCTCGTCCAGGGCTTCGCCGTGCGCGAGGGCTTCCGCAGCCTCCTTCAGCGTGTCCCAGCCGACGAGGAGGTAGGGGACCAGATAGAGCAGCAGGTACTGCCAGGCCGCCCAGTCCGTGTTCTTCTCGACGAGCACGGCGCCGATCAGCAGCAGCGTGGCGGCTGCGATCTTGACGATGCGCTCTTTCGGGCTGTCCTCGTCGTGGTGATGTTCATGGTGATGTTCGTGAGCCATATCGTGTTCTATTTTATTTTCCATCGGCAAAGGTAGCGGCTTCCGTGCGCAACCGGGTTGCAAATGTGTGTGTCATTGCGTATATTTGTAGGACTAAGCTGAAACCAATTTTATCAATACCATGTCAATCTCATTCTTCCGGCGGTTTTTGCTTTCCGCCCTTGCCCTGGGGCTTTTCTCGGCGATTCCGATGAGCGCCCAGCTGGATCTGTCTTATCATCATCCGGTCCTCGAGGACTATTTCGCCCCGGCTACCGCCACGCCCGCCACCCCGGACGAGCAGGGCTTCATCCGCCGCTGGTCGCTCCTCGAGCCTATCGCCAAACCGGAATATACCACCAACGCCACTTTCTTTGACGACGACTTCGCCGACGGAGAGCTCTCGAAGATCTATTTCCAGGACCAGATGACCATCGTCCCGAAGGACGGACAGAAGACCAAACTCGACAGGAAGACGAAGCTGACCTGGCATTGCTATGACAGCAAGCGCTGGAATGTCAAGCTCTACCGCTTTGCCACGGGCCTGGGTCTGCACCCGACCGAGGCGCTGTATCTGGCCGTGACTGTCATTAATGTTCCTGAGGATATGACGGTTCGCATGTCCGTCGGTTCCAACTCTGCCTCCAAGTGGTGGATCAACGGCGAGGAGGCCATCCTTCTGGCCGGCGACCGCCGTATGGTCATGGATGACTGCGTCTCCAAGAAGATCACCCTGAAGGCCGGCCGCAACGTGATCCGCGGCGCCGTGATCAACGGCCCCGGCATGAGCGACTTCTGCGTCCGTTTCCTGGACGGAAAGGGCCGCCCGGTTACCAACTTCACCGTTTCCAACCAGTAACAGAACGCCTTATGAAAAAGATAGAATTCTCTTTGATCGCCATCCTGCTCACGGCCCTGTTCGCTCTGCCTGCAGCGGCCCAGACTGGCAACGTATATGTCCACGACCCGTCCACGATCATCAAGTGCGACGGTAAATATTATACCTTCGGCACCGGCTCCGGCGGCCTGATTTCAGACGACGGCTGGACCTGGCGCAGCGGCGCCGTCCGTCCGGGCGGCGGCGTGGCTCCCGATGTGATCAAGATCGGTGACCGTTATCTGGTGTCCTACAGCGCCGGCTATCCCGGCACCGAGGGCAAGACCCGCGGCGTCGTGACCACGATGTGGACCAAAACCCTGGATCCCGAGTCTCCCGACTTCGGCTTCTCCGATCCGGAACTGGTGGCCTTCGCGGGCGACGACGAGGACTGCTGGGCCATCGACCCGGCCTTCCTGATGGATCCGTACGGCCGTCTCTGGTGCTCCTATGGCACCTATTTCGGCGCCATCCGCATTGTCGAGCTCGACCCTGCCACCGGCAAGCGCATGCCCGGCAACGAGGCGGTGGACGTCGCCATCGACTGCGAGGCCACGGCCCTGATGTACAAGGACGGCTGGTATTACCTCCTGGGTACCCACGGCACCTGCTGCGACGGTGTCAACTCCACCTACAACATCGTCTGCGGCCGTTCCCGCAGCGTCACCGGTCCCTATCTCGACAACATGGGCCGCGACATGCTCCAGGGCGGCGGCAAAATGGTCCTTTCCGCGGGCAACCGCGCCACGGGCCCCGGCCACTTCGGCTGGTTCGTGGAGGAGGAAGGCGTGGAGAAGATGTCCTTCCACTGGGAGGCCGACTTCAACCGCAGTGGCCGTTTCGTCCTGGCCGTGCGCTCCCTGCTCTGGAAGAACGGCTGGCCCGTGGCCGCCGATCCTTTCAAGGAGGGTACCTATGAGATCGAGTCCGAGCGCCGCGGCTATGCGCTGGAGCTCGCCGTTCCTTTCGTCCGCATGGCGGGCAGCATGCGCGGCTTCGGCGCCCGTGCTGACGATCCGGTGGTCGAACTCGAGGAGCAGAAGCTGGAGGAGGTGATCGACCGCTGGCCGGCCGGTGAGATCGGCGTGCGTGCCGGCGACTACATGTTCCGCCCGCATCAGCGCTGGACGGTGACAGCCGTGCCTGACAAGGGCGGCTATCTCGGCGCTCCGTACTACAAGATCACCATCGAGGGGACCAACCGCGCCCTGGCGGCGACGGAGGACGGTGAACTCGTCGCCGTGCCGGAGTACACCGGCGCTGACGAGCAGCTCTGGCGCATCGAGCAGCTGACCGACGGTACCTTCCGCATCCTG
>Ga0265300_10003677_pt1 | contig 12510 bp, 13 predicted proteins | sample AusTroGonzalo_MG_FD_193482 | JGI IMG/M metagenome (GOLD analysis project Ga0265300, IMG submission 193482) | Bovine rumen microbial communities from tropical cattle in Woodstock, Queensland, Australia - Gonzalo_03 | ecosystem: Host-associated > Mammals > Digestive system > Stomach > Rumen ... | reverse complement strand
AACATTATTTTTTCCCTCATAATACCAGTATCCACCAATATTATATATTTTATTTTTATTCCATCCATTAGCAACTAAGAATTCTTTCATCATGCCAGCGTATCCACCGCCACCACACATTAAGAATATAACTTTATCTTTTGGAAATAATTTTTCAACAATATCCCATGATTCTTCATACATAGGGGCATAAGTTCCATCACTCATTTTAAAGAATAATGTACTACCTAAATAGGTATTACCGACTTCTTCAGGAAGTCCAGTTACAGGAATAATATATGGAAGTGGTACTACTTCAAATCCTTTAATATAACCAGATAAATATCTATCTCCGCCAATTTCTTCATATTGAGCAGGATCTTCTAAAAGACGCATATCTCTATAAACAGCATCTTCTCTATTTAAATATTTATCAATTACTCTTTCATTGATATTTTTGTCAATGCCAAGCATTCCTCTTTCACCTTCAGTTACTTCAGGTTTAGGAAGTTTTAGGAGTTTATTAGTAGTTGGATCATCGCTTGATTTTTTGTTTCCGTTATCTTTAAATGCAAAGAAGTATAATAAAGTACCAGTTATAGCAAGAATCAAAATATAAATTAAAAGTCTTACAAAAAACTTTTTATGACATTTTTTATCTACTTTAACATCATTTTCTTTTAATTCTTCTTTTACTTCAATAACGGCTTCTTTAACTTCTGGTTGTATAGATTCGACAACTTTTTCTTCTTCTGCCTCTTCAATAATTTCAGGTTTTTTAACTGAAACCTTTTTAGTAGTAGCTTTTTTAGTTGCTGTTTTTTTAACTTCTGCAACATTTTCTTCCTTAACCGCTGATTTTTTTGCTGGTGTTGCTTTTTTTACAGTTGATTTTTTTGCAACGCTTTTAGTTTCTGCTTTTTTAGTTGTTTTTTTAACTATTTTTTTCGTAGCACCCTTTTTTGCAGCTACTTTTTTAACTTCTTTTACATCTTTTTTTTCAACTTTTTTGTTTGCCATTTTACTTCACCTATTATTTATTTTATCAATCAAACAAATAAAAATCTACACATAAAAAAAGAAAGTTAACACTTTCTTTTTATTAATCATTAAGATTTAATATTCTTTTCTTATTTTAATAAATTTAGGATCTCTTTCATGATAAATAGCATAATATACATAACCTAGTTCTTCTAATAAATCGTAAACTTCATTAAAATGAGATGCTAAATCACTATAATGATGTGCATCAGATCCAATAGTTATAATTTTTCCACCAAGTTCTTTATATCTTTTTAATATTTCAATATTTGGATGAGCATAACCTAAGTTATATCTAAAACCAGATGTATTTACTTCTATTCCTTTATTATTTTTGATAAGTAATTTTAATATTTCATCAAGAACTTCTTGGAATTCGTCATATTTAATTATTTTTTCATCATATCCACCATAACGAACTACATAATCAAGATGTCCATAAACATCAAACTCTTTATCATATAACTTAATATTTTCTAGTACTTCATTAAAATATTTTAAATATGCCTCTTTTCTAGTTAAACCATCAAAGAAACTTTTATCCATTGCCATATCTTTTTTGCATGTAATGTGAGATGAACCAATAATAAAATCAAATGGATAATCACTTACTAATTTAGAAACTTTTTCTTTAATATCAGGTTGAAGTCCTATTTCTAAGCCAAAATTAACACGTGTATAATTATTAAGAGCATCATGTAAAAAAATATTAAAATAATACTCAACATTAAGTTCTTTTAAATTGGTATTAATTCCATCATATACATCGTAGTGTTCAGTAAATGTTATTTCATCCACATTCTTTTTAGCAGCTACATCAGTATATTCTTTAAAAAATGATTTACCATCGTGACTCATTTTAGAGTGAACATGAGAATCCTTAAACATAGTATCATCTCCGTTTTTTTAATTTGAAACTATTTTACCACAAAAAAAGTAGATAGCAAATCTACTTTACAAAACCTATTCTTTTAAATGGGAATAAAACTAATCTTGTAGTACCTTTAATATCTTTTTTATTAAAAGTTCCAAATATACGACTATCAGCTGATATAGGTCTATTATCTCCCATTACAAAGTATTCATTTTTAGATATTTTAATTTTATCAAAATCTCTTGTTACTCCAGATCCATATTTATCTTTTACTAATTTATCATTAATATAAAGCTTACCATCTTTAACTTCAATAGTTTCACCAGGCATACCAATAACTCTTTTTATTAAGGTATCATGAGCTTTACTACTTTCAATTACAACAATATCAAATCTATCTATTTTAGCTAGTTTATTTAATATCATTATATTTCCGTTAGTAAGAGTTGGATTCATACTTGGTCCATCTACTCTAATTGGAGTTACAATAAATGTTCTAATTAAAACAACAACTAAAATAATAATTATATATGGAACTAATTCCTTTAAAAAATTTTTCACTAGTATCTTGTCTCCTTATTTTAAAAAAAAGAAATTAAGGTTAAACCTTAATTTCTTTCTTTTACCTTATATTCCTTAGTCATTTTCTTAATAAAGTTTAACTTAGCACGACGTACGCTACCTTTTTTGATAACAGTAATCTTATCAATTGTAGGTGAATTTACAGGAAAAATTCTTGTAACACCAACTCCACTAGATTTTTTTCTAACAGAGAATGTTTCAGAAACACCACCATTTTTCTTTCCTATTACTAGGCCTTCAAATGCTTGGATTCTTTCTTTCTTTCCTTCTTTAACCCATACATCTACACGAACTGTGTCACCAACTTGAAACTTAGGAATATCTTTCTTTATGTGCTTTTCATTAATTTTATCAACTAAATTTGCCATAAAAAATTCCTTTCTATAAAATATATTAACCTATAATCATTAAAATACTTTAAGCGGATTATATTTTTTGGGTCAAAAAGATTATAACATACTACGAAATAAAGTACAAGTACTTATTTATATATGGTAAAACCACAACTTTTAGTTGTGGTTCTTTATTAATCAGGTAGTTTTATTGTATAAGGTGAGTTTGCATCTCCTTTACCTGAGACATATTGTATATCAGCTTTTAAATTAATAACTGGCACAATGTCAACATTATCATATACATAATAATTACTACGGCCATTACCTATAAATAAATATGGTGTAAATCTATTTGGCATATATTGAGAAGGAGTCATAGTAGCAAGATTATTTCCATTAAACATGTAAGACATACCAGCATTTCCATACGCTGATGAAGTAACTCCTGATGCCATTACTTCATCAGCTGTTACAATAGCAACAGGATATTTAAGTTTGCCATTTCCTCTTCCACTTCTTGTAACAGTGCTTGATGATGCCCCTAATGTAAAGCCATCAACACTCATATTTTGACATTTTAAAGATGGTCTATAATCCTCTCTAATTCTTTTAAATGCACTAAATTTAAGTTGATATTGATTTGAAACAGTTACGGGTTTGTAAAATCGTGAATTATAATCCATAAGTTCATTAGTTTCAGTAACTTTTTCGTTTAACAAAGATCTATCATTACAAAATACTTCGTCTGACAAATATTCTTCCAATATTTTAGGAGTTGATCCCCCATCACTATGATTTAAAATATTATTTTCATACCATTCATCGACAAGAGTTTTTACATAACTATCTTTTCCATTTATATTATTTGTTGTATCCCCATAATGAGTGTATCCAATGTTTCTTACAACAAATGATTTTATGCTTCCATTTTTTACGTCAGCTCCCATAATTTCAGAAACAGTACGACATGTTACGTAAACATTACTTCCTTCAGTTACTAAACTTGATGGTGTTAAACAAACATATTTATACTCATCAGTGTAAACATTAAGGTTATAATCATTATCACTATAAGCTCCGGTTTCATCAGAACTAAACTTGTTTGATGCAATCACATTAGATCTAGTCACGTCAACGTCAAGAGTGCCTTTTAAAGTACAAGAATGCTGAGTACCAGAACCTTTATCACAATCTGTATTAGGATTAAAATTTTTAAACAGATAGAACATAGCTGAGCTTCCATTAAGCTTTGGAGTAACATCACCAGTAAGTATAAACTCATTAAGTTTATGTTCATTACTTAAGTTAAAAGTTGGATATGTATATACCTCATCATAAGTTGGAACCATATATCCAATCTGTGAAATGTCAGTAAGTTGATCATATACAGTTACAGTTACATTTGGAGAAGATGAACCTGGAAGTGAAGATACTGCTTTTGTTGAGGATTGACCATAATTAGAATATGTATAATTAAATAATTTACCACCTGATATTGGATAAGTTGGATTAGCTGAACACCTTCCCCCACTTAACGGACCGTGATACATAATCTTTATAGTACCATTACCATTAATTCTAATTATATCCCAGCACATACCTCCGAAGCTTAATTTATTTAAAATATTTATTCCATAAAAGGTGAAAGTTTGGCCATCATCATCGTCTAAAAGTATTAAACCGTTACCTGTAGTGGTTGCACCACTAAAGAAAGGTTTTGAATTTTCACTATATAAACCTATGCCTCTTGTCCTTTCTCTTATAGTATTTAATATGGTTTCATCACTCACAGTAGCAGATTTTTCCCTAGTTCCATCGCTATTTCTAAATATTTTATGTGCTAAAGAATTTGTTGGAAAATGTAACGAATTATATCCTTGGCATGAATCCTGAAATTCACTGGATATTCCTTTTCTTACATCACGTAATTTTATATTTTCTCCACCGGTAATAGAATATTTTCCATCAGTTAAATATATAGTGTTAATTAATTTACCATCATTATTGGTAGACATTACTACTCCACTATATTTATCATTTGATTTTTTTACATATGTACTATTTAACTCAGATATAGTTGTGCATTGATATGGAGTGGCATTTTCTTCATTTTCAAATGCATATTTATCTTCAGCAGCTTTTAAATAAGTTCTTGCTTCGCTTAATAAAGCATTCTTTTTAGCTTTATTCAATGCGGGAATAACAGCAGTAGTTGCAATTAATATAATAATTGCAAGAACAACAATAACGGCTAGTATTTCTACTAAAGTAAATCCTTTTTTTCTATTTTTTTTAATATTTATCACAAACACACGTCCCTTATTATTTATTATTCTACGATAAATAAATTATATAAATATATGTAATAATAGTCAATCAATAAAAAATGGTTTTTATATAAAAACCATTTTATCTTTTAATACCATCCATACCAAATATTTGTGATTCAAATACTCTTCTTTCAACATATCTTAATTTTACTTCAGATTCAATATAATCAAGTTCCTTTAAGAATTTCTTTTTTTTATTTAATGATAAATATTTATCATATTTATCAATTAATATAGATCTAAGTTTAGCAGATTCATCTAAGACAGCTGGGTATCCAGAATCATCAGGAAATGCATCATTATATAGTAAATAAACTAGTTTAAGTAGATTTTTATATTTTCTTAAATATTTTTGGCTTAGAATATTATCTATCATTTTACCATTATAAATAGATAGTTTAGATATATCTATTATTTCATCATTTTTCCTGTATGCGGGGTTAAAAACATAAGGTGCTTTTTTAGAATAATGAATAGTTCCTGATAATTTTTTCGTTCTACGATAAATCTTAAACTTCATAGACGTTTCACCTCTACTTTAGTAAATCTGGTCTTTTTTCTTTAGTTTTTTCTACCCTTTTTTCTTCTCTCCATTTATTAATAAGTTCATGATTACCACTTATTAATACATCTGGAACTTTTAAACCACGATATTCAGCTGGTTTAGTATAAGTTGGATAATCTAAAAGATTATCATTAAAGCTTTCTGAATCTAAGCTTTCTTTAGTTATAACACCATCAATTAATCTTGTAATAGAATCTATAATAACAGTAGCTGCAATTTCTCCACCTGTTAATATATAATCACCAATAGATATTTCTTCATCGACTAAAGTTTTAATTCTTTCATCAAAACCTTCGTAGTGTCCACATATAATAATTAAATGTTTTTTGTTTAATAAAGATTTAGCTTTAGTTTGATTATAGGTGCTTCCTTCGGGAGTAAGTAATATAACATATGAATCATCTGTTTTGATTTCATCTAAACAATTAAAGATTGGTTCACATCTAAGTACCATACCTGCTCCACCACCATATGGAGTGTCATCAACTTGTTTATTATTAAGTGGAGAATAATCTCTAAAATTAATTAAATTAATTTCTACTTTTTGATCATTAATTGCTCTTTTAATGATTGATTCATTTAAAAATCCTTGAATAGATTCAGGAAAAATTGTAAGTACATCTATTTTCATATGATCAAGCCCTCTACATTTTTAGTATAAACTTTTTTATTAGTTAAATCAATATTTGTAATGTACTCAGAAACGTTAGGAAGATAGAATCTTTTTTCACCTTCTACTAAGAATGTTGCATAACTTATTCCATCATCATAGTCTTTTATTGTTCCAATTTCTTTATCATTATATATAACATTAAAACCTATTAAATCAGATAAAACATATTCTTCTGAAGATAATACATCTTCTCTGTTTATATATACTTTTTTCTTATTTAAAAATAATACATCATTAATATTATTAAAACCATCAAGTAAAACTAAATGATTACCTTTATGAACTCTAACTGATGATATTTTATATTCTCTATTATCATCTTCAAAATAAATTATATTATTTATTTTAAAAGCTTTTTCAGATACTTCTTGATTAGCAAGAATTTTTATTTCACCTTTGATACCGTGAGTACCAACTACTTTACCAATATATAATTTATTCATTTATATCACCTAATTCATGCATAATAATACTTGCAGCAACACCAACATTTAAACTTTCACATACTTTAGATTGATTAATATGTACATAATTTAAATCTAGTGAACGAATAGTATTACTTATACCATTACCTTCATTACCTACTATGATTGCTATTAAACCAGATATGTTCAAGTCTTTAACATTCACACCTTTATTCATGTCAGCAACAAAGAATGAATATTCATCATGATTTTTTATAAATTCTTCAATATTAGATTTTATAAAACTAATATTAAAAATCATTCCTTCAGTTGAACGTAAAACTTTACTATTATATATATCGACTGTATTATCACCTAAAACTACATTGTAATTAAAAGCAGCAGCACTTCTTATAATTGTTCCTAAATTACCAGGGTCTTGAAGGGCATCTAAAACTATTAAATTCTTACCTATTTCTAACTTTTCATCAAGCATTTTACAAACACCAATTATATCAGTTGAAGAATCTTGTTCAGATATTTTTTTCATAACTTCTTCAGTTACGTAAGTAGTATTTATACCTTCAAAATTATATACTTTTCCATCTAATACAAAAACTTCAAGTAAAGCATTATTTTTATATGCTTCACTTACTAAATGGTCGCCTTCAACCAAAAACTTATGTTCTTCTTCTCGATATTTTTTTAAATGAAGTTTAGTTACATTTTTTATTTTATCGTTTTCTAATGATGTTATAAGCATTTTAAATAGCCTCCTTCATTGTTTTTCTAATTTCTTTATAATTTGGATAGTACCTTGATACATGTTCCCAAAATTTAGAACTGTGATTTCCTTCATAAAAATGACAAAGTTCATGAACTATAACATAATCAAGTTCTTCTTTAGTTCTTTTTATTAAATCACTATTTAATGTTACAATTTTATCTTTTCGATTACATACTCCCCATCTTGTTGTCATTTTTCTTATTCTTAAACGAAACTCAGGAATATTTGTAAAATAATATTTAATATTGTTTACTTCCTCTTCAAAATATTCTTTTGTATATTTTTTTATAAATTTATCTAAAGACTTTTCATCTTTTGCATATACTAAATCTTGATCAAAAACGACATCTTTATATGATTCATCAAAAACAACAATATATCTTTTTCCTTTAAAACAAAAGTACTCTTCAGATTCATCATTTTTAATTGCTTTTAGATGCATTTTAGATAACTCTTTATAATTATCATTAATAAATTTCTTTATAAGAGAAAGTGGTGTTAAATAAGGGCAAGTAACATAAAGTGTATTTTGATCTTTAAATCTAAAGTACATGTTTTTATTTTTCTTTTTTTCAACAATAACATCTACGATAGAACCATTAAATTCTGCTGTCATAACCTGCCCTCCTATAAATAATTTTATCATACAAAAAAGGGTATTAAAATACCCTTTTAGTTTTCTAGAAACCTCCGTTGCTTCCGCCTCCACCACCGAAGCCTCCACCGAAGGAACCGCCTCCACCGAAGCCACCTCCAGAAGATGATGATGAATAAGCATTAGCTCTTGATGCAGCGTATTGTCTTCTACCATCAGCAACAGCATGTGAGAATGTATTTCTTAATGAATCATACATATATAGTCTTGTAAATGTTGTACCTGCATAAGTAGAATCGTATTCAGCAACTTCTTTAATTTTAACATTCATAACTTTTTGAACTTTACTTGCAAGTCCAAACATAGTTGCATAAACTAAATATCTTTCCCAAAGTTTAATCTCTGGTAATTCTTTAACATCAAATGTTCCAAAATCTTTTAAGAAATTCTTAAATGCATTCCATTTTTTTATATGTAATGCGCCTTTTTCATTGTAAGCTTTAAAAGCACACACATAGATAAATAAACATATTGCCCCAAAGAATGCAAGGAATAGTAATCCAGCATCTACTCCTTTAGATGATCCAGATACCATTAATATAAAACAAATAGCAGCATATATAATTGAAATAATATAAGCTCCTGTTTTGCTTCTAAAGAAATTTTGCTCTTTTCCAGATTTTTTAACTTTATTAGACCATTTTGTATAGGATGTATTAAATTTAGATCCTGTTTTAGTTGAAGCAGCATAACTTTTAATCTCTTTAGTTGAAACTTCTTCACCATTTCCGATTTTATCAAATAAGAATTCAACTAAATTTAAATTATCTTCATCCAAGTCTTCTCTAGATAATAGTTTAAATTTATAATTTTTCTTCTTTTCATTACCTTTAGGATCAAGTATTTCTTCAACTTCAACCTTTTTCATGTAAACCAAATTCATAATAGCTGCAGATAAGGCATTAGGAGTAAGATTTTTTTTGTATAAATAATCAATTACTTCAACATTATAATCTTCAATAAATTCACGATAATATTGAGCATAAAATTGTACTCTTGGTTTTCTTGCGTATTTAAAATAAATATATACTAGTAATACAGGTAAAGCACAAAGCATTACTTTAGATGCATTATTATAAAAATTATATACTTTCTTTAAATGTTCTCTTTCTTGATTAGCAAGATCTGCTCTTCTTTCTTCTACTTCTAAAATATTATCAAAACCATCACCATAAAAGTGATCAAGTTCATAATCATCAGTAATTAAATATTTATTAAATGTTGCTCTAACATCAAATAAATCATCAGTATTTATTTCATCAGCTGATGCTTCAAAACCAACTAATTCTCCATTTTTTTCAATATATTTAATATTAGATGATAATATATCATGAGTCCAAATTCTAAAAGTATCTTTTGTATCAGAAGATGGTAAATATACTCTTACTCTAACATCTTTTTCTTCTGTTTTATCAGGGTCTGAATCAAGTATTTGCCAGTAGAACTCAGCAATATCATCATGCATTACAACAATATTATCTAATGTATATTCAAGTAAGAAAGCAACAGAATCACCACGTGTTACATGATATACTGTATACTTATTTTCTCCGTAGTTTTCAGTTAAAGTGTATTTATATTTATCACCCTTATAAGCATAATCAACTTTTTCAAACTCTTTAAAACCAAACGAATTAAAATCATCAAAAGAAATACTTTTTACATTTTTAGCTGAAATTTTAAAATCTTTAATTCCATCAAAATTATAAATAGCATTATTTTCATAATTTGAAGAACTTCTACTAAGTGATGAATTTTCATATCTTCTTGTAAAAAGAGCTCCATTAAATGATCCATCATAAAGTAATAGTTGTTTTACCTCAGCATCACCATTTGGAAGAATATTAACTATCATATAATCTTGTTTTATTTTAAAGTTGACATTATTTACAGCAGTATCTGCAAATACAACAACTGGTAAAATAAAAAAAGAAAGAATAGCAAATATAATACGTTTCATAATTTTATCTCCCTTCTTTAAAAAAAGCTTACTAGTTAAGTAAGCTTAAAATTTAACTTCAACGTTTTGTCTTTCAGCTTCAGTAGCTTGGAAGAAAGCTTCTCTCTTAAATCCAAATAATGCAGCAATAATATTAGTTGGAATAACTTCAACTTTATTATTGTATTGAAGAACTGTATCATTGTAGAATTGACGTGCATAAGCAATCTTTTCTTCAGTTTCTTTTAAGTCTTCTTGCATTTTAATGAAGTTAGCGTTAGCTTTTAAATCTGGATAAGATTCAGTTAAAGCAAATAATTTAGAAATAGCTTGAGTAAGTTCACCATTAGCTTCCATTTGAGCTTCAGGAGTAGATGCACTTAAATAAGTATTACGTGCTTTTACTACATTTTCTAAAGTTTCGCTTTCATGTTTTGTATAACCTTTAACAGTTTCTACTAAATTTGGGATTAAATCAAATCTTCTTTTTAATTGAACATCGATTTGAGCCCATTGATCTCTAACTCTATTTCTAAGTCTAACAAGTCCATTGTAAGCACCAATAATCCATAAAACTAAGAATGCTACAACTCCAATTACTATCCATAACCATGTTGGCATATAAATCATCCTCCTTAAATTTATGTATTTATATTATCATATTTTAGTGATTTTTTCAATATACATAATATATGCACAATAAGACATGTAAATTTAAAAAAGAATCAAAATATGCCTTATCCTTTTAACATATTTCTGATTCTTTTAAATTCACTATAAACATCTACTTCAACATTATAATTACTATCCATTTGATTTTTTAAATCAAATATTAAGTTAATATCACTTTCTTCTAAATTAAACCCCTTTTCATTTTTACATTTATCAATTAAATTATGTAACTTTTTAAATCTCCTATCTTTTCTAACTAATTCTATAACATTATTACACCCATGAAATATATCTTTAAAAACTTGATTTATAATTATCGCAAGTAAACATAACTCATCTTTATTTATAGATTTTTTTAATCCATCAGTTATATACTCACCATAATAATCTTTTTCCATATATTTATTAGGTTTATTATTAATTATAAAACTATCAGGATCAATAATATGAATATCTAAACTATCATCAATAATAATATTTCTTTCATGAAGATCACCAATACTTACAGTAAATGCAAGTGATTTCATTTTAGATATTAAATTAGATATTTTTAAATATATACTTTTCAACTCTTCAGTAGATAGTTCATTATTTATAATATATTCCATTAAGGTTTTACCTTTAATCTCATTCATAACAAAGCCAATTATTTTATCATTACAAGTAAGTAAATCATTAGGAAAAACAATTTCAGGAATATTTGCAAAGGCTTCCTTTAGTATAATAAGTTTTCTTAGAGTATAAATATTACTTGATGTTCTTTCATCTTCAAGGGTATAAATTTTATATACTAAACCTCCCTTAATATAAATATCAGAGTTTCTATTTGCATTATCATACAAAGTATATTTATATGGAAGCAATGAATTTAATTCATCAAATTTTACATCTGTCATATTATACTCCTAATCAAATTAATGATATATTAGTATTCATTTTTTGTCAAATTAAAAGAACTAATTTAATTAGTCCTTATTTGCTTTTTTGATTCTTTTTCTTGAAAATTCTTCTATATAATTTGTAGCAGTTGTTCTTCTAATAGCAAGTTCAGTTAATGGTTTTTCAACAACTTCAACTGGTTTAAGAGTATCAGCATATTCTTCTATAAATGTAATTAAATCTTCAATTGCATTAACATAGTTATTATAATATTCATCATTTTCTAAAAGCATTAAATCTTGTGCAACAGTAATTGGATCTATAGAGTAGCTTCCATAAATTTCCGGAAAATTAACTAAAGTATTATGTAAATCAAAATCAAATGATTTAGTAGTTACAATATCCTTTTTATCAATATTTATATAAAGAGGAATAGTCATTAAGTCTCCAATTCTAATATGTATACTATATAAAAGATTTCCTTCGCCTGGTTCAGTAAAAAGTACTCTGCTATCTGGATAAGTTTCCTTAAATGTCTCAATAAATTTATCCGCTGCTTCCTTCACAAGTGAATCAGTTGCTATTAAACCTGCATTAAAATACGAATTAACTTTTGCTTCAGTCATAATTTTTTTGTCATCCTTTTCTATCAATCAAATATTCGTAATTCTTTGATGAGTCTTAATCGTAACTCATATATTAATTAAAGTCAATAAAAAAGAACTAAACATGCATTAGTTCTTCTTCTTTTTCTTTAATTTTATCTTCGATAATCTTATTGTACTTGTTATTTAG
>Ga0265300_10003673_pt1 | contig 12521 bp, 6 predicted proteins | sample AusTroGonzalo_MG_FD_193482 | JGI IMG/M metagenome (GOLD analysis project Ga0265300, IMG submission 193482) | Bovine rumen microbial communities from tropical cattle in Woodstock, Queensland, Australia - Gonzalo_03 | ecosystem: Host-associated > Mammals > Digestive system > Stomach > Rumen ... | reverse complement strand
AAAGATATCGATGGAGTTGTTCGAATGAACATCGGACCACTTACAAAGGTTGCTTTCACTGGAATTTATGCAACTTATGAAGACGCTGGTATCGTTACTGAGAAACTTTCGAAACGTTTAGCAACTAAACTTTCGATGTGTCAAGAAATAAAGCTTCATGAGACAGATGATATCGAAAAGATTGTATCAATCGGTGATGAAGTAGAAGTTTCTGATCCATTGATCACTTTTGGTATGGGTGACACTGGTGATAAGGCAGTCGACAACTTCCTCAGAGCATTCCAAGGTACAGACTTCATTGATAATGCAAAACGTGTTATCAAATCGGAACATTCTGGAACAGTTGCAATGATTAAGATGTATACAAACAAATCATTGGATAAATTGTCTCCATCATTACGTAAACTCTTAACAAAACACTTCGAACAGAACAAAAAGAAACGAGCTATCCTCGATAAGTATGATGGAGGTCCATCGAGTTATAAAATGGGACTCGTTTATGAATATCCAACTGAACCATTGACGGAACCAACTATCAAGGGTAGAAGTTGTGATGTTCTTATAGAAATCTACATCGAACATGAAGACGAAGCAGGTATCGGCGATAAGTGTGCGGCTTATGGTGCGAATAAACAGATCATATCTGAAGTTGTTCCACCTGGACAAGAACCTTACACTGAATCAGAACCAAACGAAGAAATCTCAGCCTTCGTTGCTCCAGCTTCTATCTTGAAACGTATGATTCCATCAGTTGTTATCATTGCTGCAGCCAATAAAGTTTTGGTTAAGTTAAAGAAACAAGTCGTTGAGATGTGGGATCAAGATGAATCTAAATTTAAATAACAAAAATATACAAAAAAGAACCCTGGGCATTTGCCCAGGGTTCTCAATGTATATTATCCTAACCTGCATTTTAGTATTTATTTACCATATGACTGGAAGTATTCTAATACTTCAAACATGTATCCACGAGTGAAACATGTGTGATTATCACCTCCTTTGTCGAGATCATTTTCCTTTACAATTTTCGCATTTATTTCTGTTGCCTGGTTGATCGGGAACATAAATATGATATGGTCAAACTCTTTATCTAAAACTGCGTCCAGTTCATTTGCAACTTCTCTTATCTGCTTGGCTGACACCGTTGGCTTTGGTTCGTCTGCATCTAGCCACATCGGCCAGCCGGTTTCCTTAACAAATTCCAGCTGCTTTTTCATTTCTGCATATGCTGGGAATGTAGGATACTTGCTTAGATATTCTATTGCTGCTTCTAATGTGGCATTGCCACAAGCTGTATACATTTTTTCTGTAAGGCTCTTTGTAAAATCTCTTCTATTCATAATTCTTCCTCCATTAATAGTTTCTTCCAGCCTTGAATGTCTCTTCAATTAATGCCGATAAAGCTTTCACAAGAGCATCGGCCTCCTCTCGTGTTGTCACCCCCTCGATAAAGGGATAATATAGATCGTCTTCATAAAGCATGCTTCCATTAGATGACATATTCATTCTGGCACAATCTATCATTGTAAGTACCTCATGAATTGAATCTGAAATGTTGTCATTCATACTATTCACCTCGGTTTGTTTTAATATGCTTTGTCAAATTAATCATTCCTTTCTACTTTAATCCTGTGACATCAACTTCTTATCATCCAGAAACTGGATATAGAATGGATGATCTAGTCCTTTGATTGTCATCCTTGCTCTCCCATACTCAATTTCTGGAAGATTATAATAGCTCTTTGATATTTCTATCTGAACTCCTGCCTCTTTAACTTCCGGGAATGATTTGTAGAATTCATTTACAATGTCTTCTGCTTTGATGATTGCAGGACCTGGTCCTTCATGGAGAATGATATTGTATGTTCTATATCTTTCAATACCATCTATTGTTCTTTTACGGCGTTCCTCCGCTTCTCTCTTTCTTCTTTCAGCCTCCCTCTTTTTTCTTTCGATTTCTCTTTCGCGTTCTTCAGCTCGACGGATGTCAGCCATTTGTTTTTCGAAGTTTGGAGAGAATCTATCTATGGCATATCCTTTATTAACCAGGAATCTGCCAAAAGTTTTTTTGACATTATAATAGTTTCCTCTATAATATTTCTCATAATCCTTGATCATTATGATCGTCATATCTGTTATAATCATATTTAGTACCTCCTTAAATTTGCCCATCCTTTTATCTGGATTTCCCAATTAATGGAATCCTCGATTTCGGACTCGGATATTTTGCGAATTTCCTGTTCATTATCCCAATGGATATGCCAGGATAATTCATCTTCGTTCTCAGCACAGCCTTTGATAACATAAGCCCAGATTGGCTTAGCTGTTTGAGATTTTTTGATTCGGACAATCTGCCCGAGTGCACCCAAGTACTTTTTCATTTCAGGATCATTTAAATTTAGACCCGAAACTTTTCCTAAATTAGTTGCTGGACCCATATCAATGAATAGACTTTGCTTGCAATACCAGCCCACTCTAGCTTCACAAAGCCAGTAATCAAACTCATGATAGCATTCACGATATGGAACATACCAATCGTGAAGCACAGAATCGTACACGGAATCATCTGAATATGTTCCGATTGTTTTTGTTGGGGAATATAATTTGCCTCCAACATAAATGCCTGAATTTGTAATTCCATATACTCCAGTTTCACCCTGTTTGTTTGGGCTGATGACTTTATACTCATGCCCTATCTCAAGACCAAGTATCGTAAAGTCTGTTTCCATTTTTAATTCAAATTTATTTTCCATATTGGAATTCCTCCTGTAATAAGTAAATGTCTTATTTATGACTGAGCCTTTTATAGACATGCTCGGGTCATCTTATAAATCATGATTTAAACTGTATATCCAGCTCGTCCATGATTTTATAGATGGCTTTGAAACTTAATCGCCATCCTTTAAATTTACCAAGGAATTCTTCCTTGGTAAATTCGCCAAGTCGTCGGAGATCTCGGCATTTATATTTTATTAACCGATTCCCTTCCTTTTTTCTTAGCTTTTCAGATACCATTAGATGGTATACATCATATTCATGAGGGATATTCACATCCACTCCATTTCTTGTTAATGACTCCATTGCCCATTTGTATTCTTCTGCACCCTCGCGTAAAAGTTTTCTTACTTTAGTCATTGGAAATTCATGTTTATTTGCGATATCTTTTATTGTCATTTTTTCAACTGCCCACTCTTCTAATATGATCAAACTCTTATTACAGAATGTATTTGGGCACCACCAGTATCTTGCATCTTGAGCAACGAAGAATGGATCGAAAATGAATTCATCTCTGTAATTTAATCTTGATAATCTCTGCATAATAATTACCTCCGTTGAATCTACTGCCGTATGCATTGGGCAGCATAGAAAAATATCGAATGTTGATATCGAAACAGATATTAAATTTCTATTTCATATCAAATTAATAATATACATATAGAGAATAGAAATAATAGGAAATTAAACGCAAAATTAAACTTTTATAAAGTAATATATTAAGAAAGGAATGATAATATGAAAGCCAATTACAATGAATGGTTTCATAAGTATAATCAATACATTGAAACTAAGAATCGTGGTAATGTAAAAGGTTATAATGATACCAGTTGGATTGATATCATGAAACGAATCAAAGTTTTGGAATCCGCTGGTAATGAATTATATAATCAGCCATTAGGTATAGCTGGTACTGAACGTGGGTTCTCTCATCTGTTGGATTTAATGGCGAAATCAAATTACTCGTTCAATGATATTGATGAATCATTACTTAAGTCATATAAACATACTTTACAAGCATCAATGTCAAACATGTTGGTGAATTCTCATGCAATTGTGTTACATTGTACAAGTGAAGATAAGAAATACGTTTCATATGATCAGATGTCGAGATACTACGTTGTCGATGTTCCATTTATCCAAATGCATTTCGGTGAACGTGATGAATTCATCCGTCAGAAGTTACAGATGATGCATACCAAGTCAAATGGTAAGTTCATTGACATCCAACAGTTCGTTTCGGAAGAATTCGATAAGATTTTAAACTTCTCATTGGTTGTAACAGTCAATGGTTACTTCTGTAATGATTGTAAGATCGCAATCGATGAACATGGATTCAAATTCAAGATCGCTTGGACAAATAGTGCATCAGATACTGGTAATGAATACCTTGACATCATAATCTACAAGTTAGATGTTCTTAGAACACATCATGTTCAGGTATCAACTCATTACATCAAAAAGAATATGCACATTCTCATATCTGATCTTGGAATTGATGGATCTCAATACAAAAACAATCATGTGAAGTGTTTGATTGACTTCTATTCTCCAGAATACTTACGAGGTGGAAGATGTAATCCAATCTTTGGTTTAATGACCGACACACATTTGTTAGTTCATTCATATGATGGAATATCAGATCAGTTCATTAATACTTATCCAGAATCAGCAAGATGTTTTGCAATCATATATGAATTAGAAAACATATTTGAGATACCAAACATTTTCCCAGCAACAAACTACTTCGATGTGTTGGATGATCGTAGAGTTTACACAGAAAGAGCGGAAGGTGTTGTTGATTACAATGATTTCCGAGTTGTATCCGAAGCAATTGTTTCATCAACCAAACCACCAATCTGCACTCCACCAATCATTATTGATCGAGACTCAACAGCTTCATTCAATACGATCATCGACTGTATCAATCTCAAAACAAAGCTTTATAAGTTAGAACCAGAACTCACAAGAGTCGGCGGTAACATGAGCTTTGATATTTATCCACCGGAAATGATTCAGTCTAACTATAGAGATTGGATTACCATTCCACTTACTCAAGTTACTCAAGAACTTGAAAAGTATTACGCAACTTATCTCAAGGGAGCAATCTTAACATCAAGAGTTCCAAAAGAATATACATCAAGATTCCGTGAAGTAATTGACGAGATGTATTCATTGGCAATGGATGGAGTAGCAACAAACATTCCATCTCATACGGCGAAGTGTGATGTTTATAATAAATATAATTGGTATTCTTTCGTAGATTATATTTCGGAACCATTCGAACGTGAATCAATGAAAGTATTCCTTGATATCAAAACAATATCACAAAGTAGAATGAATTTCTATAAGGATCCAGCCAATGCATCATTTTATGATGGCATCTCACCACATAGATTCAATCGTCCAATCTCTGAACAATGTTTCATTACATTGAAATGGAATCTCGATCGTAGAATTTGGTTGTTTGCAGCCCCAAAGATAAATCATTTCAAAGGAATCGGTAATTCATTCTATATTGATTCTGGTTTAACTGGAAATGAGATCTTCAAGTTCTTTGTTCAGTATACTGATACAGATAATCCAGTTGAACTCGAGACAGATCCATTGACATTAGAACAAGTTTATGATTTCGATAAGTTCTATGAAGAAACATCGAGACATTTAGGTTATATTAAATACTGGAATGCAGAAAACAAACTCATGAAGTTATCCAAGATTCTGTATGGTAAGTATGATGATGAAACAGTTGTTCAAGTGTTAGGTAGAATCTTATCAGGATCAGTTTCAGCAGATGATATCATAAATCAATATGGATCAGAAATCAAATACGATGATGCTGGTAAATCATCTTTAGTTTACAATAAAGAATTAGGTTTCTCTCAGTATGATCCATTCACATCAGATGCCGCACCATTTACTATCAACTATTTATTCTATACAATGATGATGATCCATGATAATGTGGATAACATTGAAGCATTGTTCATGAGAATGTTAGTCGATAAGAAATATAGCAATCGATACATCGATGTCAACATCTCAGATGCAATCGATACTTCAATCACAGTTCCAGTTAACTATTCTGGATTCTCAAAGTCACCAATTTTAGTTGAGACAGCTTCATCAAATATTCCAATTGGTGTTAGTATTTATTATGGTATTCCATTTGTAGTAAACAATCGAGCTTCATCAACTCCAATGGCTTATCGTTATACTTTCAATAGGTATGACAATAACATTCGTTACCCATTGCTTCTTGAAGATGGTTTCGCTCCAAATGGATACTTATGTTGGGATAGAATAGAAGACTTTGATTCACGTCGAGTTGTATATTCATATGACATTCAAGTTGGTAAATTAGTTTCAAAGTATTTGACTTATGCTTACACATGTATTTCCAATATCGAAACTAATTATGCAAAGACATATGACTGTCGTTATCTCATCGATGTATTCATGTCCAGTTACAATTTAATCAGAGATGAATTGTTTGACATTCGTGCTCAACAAAGATCAACGTTACAAACAGATTCATTGAATGTAATCGAATTGATTGTAGATGATAATGAATTCTTAAGAAGACTCGATCACATTAAAGAATTCTTGACAGATATCAATAAGATCAGTTACAATAACAAACTGAATTCAATCAGAGCGATGTTGGATGATCTTGTGAAGATGATTAAGAAGATTTATGTTCAAACTGGATTTGATAATGAAGCTTTACGTAGAATCAGAAATCTTTATGCTTACTTATGTAAGTATAATAACATCATGAACATTCATGAACTGAAAGCTTGGTGGGAGAACTTAGATCTTGAACAGATTCAGCATCTGGTAAATGTATTAGCAGAGAATCCAAACTTCAATGAGTCAGAGACAACCATCAATTCATTCTATACTGTATTAAATCAGTATATGCATGACAAGTTCTCAGAGATTGAAGATCTTGATAACTTATTCTATGAGAATACACTCGATGAACTTAATCCAACTCACTTCTCTCCATTATCAAGCTATCTTAAAACTGTATTTACTAATTACATCTTCGATCTATATGCAATTGACCAAATTGAATTCGATAAGAATCCAATCTACCAGTCAAGACCATACTATGTATTGATCAGTGTCAATGCAGATAACTTCAAAGCTCCAATGGATGTTATGTCCGGAAATTATAAGTTATTATGTAAAGCAGATACAATTGTAAATGGTAATGGTTGGTCAATCGATGACATTGTTCCTTTATGTGAGTATGCTTGCTTTACTGATACTCCGTTATCAACATTATCTGCAGAGATATTCGATAGATCCAATAACTCATTGGGTACAATCGAAGTTGATATGACATTCATGAAAGCAGGTTCATCAGTTGGATCAGATGGATGGTTACAGATGTTGCCAAATGTAGCAACAACATCAATCGCATTCAACAATGATCATGAAGATATGGAAGTTGTTTCAAGCAATGTAGTTTCTTCAATACATTCTGAAATGAACTTCGAAATGTTATACGGAAATAAATATATCCAGCTTGATCATGACAATGCTTATGTGTTAGATCCAGTTACTTATGAAGAGCATGTTCAAGAAATAGTTCGTGTTCCAAATAAGATGCTGAATAGTTTATTGATTCGCGAGAATAGTAATAAAGCAAACCCAAGAATGTTCTTCAAGGCAGGACAAGTAATTCATTTACCAATCAATGAGACAACTAATAAACTCATATCAGTATATGGTAAGAGTTTCGTTGGTCAAACATTATATTTGGCAACTGATGATGGTTTATCAGTATTCCCAGTCAAAGTAACAGCAATCGATCATACAATTGCCCGTGGATTCATTGAAGCGGAAGTAGATTCGATTAATGCGAAATGGTTTGAGACAACTGACCCAGATGTTATCGATAAATATCTCTCGACAACTGTTGAGTGTCATGTTCTTGATGATAATATGATGAACTTTGTTAAAGAATATAATAATTCAGATTACAATTCATATTATGTTCCATCAAATGCAGATAACAATGGAGATACACCAGAATCTCTCCCAGGAGATCCAATCTTTGTTACAAACAATGAGAAATATGTTTACTCACGTTTGAATTACTTCTTCCATGAAGATATTCCAAACAGATTCATCGATGATGATAAAGCTGCATGGAAATTCATATATCTTGGTGAAGCAATCGGTAAATATGGAACAGTTCCACCAGAGCCAGGTCCAACTCCAGTTTACAAACGATACATTCCAGAAACTTATCGTACATTGGATTATATCAATTCATATAATGGTGAAAGTACATTGCTTTTCAAAGAACCATGGACAAAAACCATGAAGATTGATATCTATTTCGAAACTGCAGATGATGCTCGTGATCTTACTGATCCACACTTCTTATATTTGTTTGGTGGAGAAGATAGTACAAATGCATTTGGTATGATTGTTTCTCAGACAATAAATCATACATCCGAAACGCGTGTTAATAATAGATGGGGAATCAGTTATTCACAAAAAGAAATTATTGACAGTGGTAGTGTAACAGGTCACGGATTTATTGGACAAAAGACAGCATTACGAATGGATCTTACAACAGGTTTATGTACATATTATAGTGATTCATATAATTCGCCAAGAATCCGACCGGATTATGAAGAACATATGGATCGATGCCCAATGCTTAACAACTATGATGTATTGCAAACTGTTGATGTGGATTTTGATTATATATTCTCATATGCATCATCAACTTTCATGATTGGTGTGCGTAGTGATGTTTATGAAACTATCACATTACCATCAACACCAATGGCACTCAATGGTTGGAATAATAATGATGTCTCTACTGATTTAACTACAAAGCTGAAGATATATCGTGTTGCAATCTGGGATACAGATGAACATGGTAATGATGTTTTGATACATAACTTAGTTCCAGTAGAAGATACTACAAATGATTATGCTGGTTTATTTGATATAATCGATCAAGAGTTTTATGGTCCAACAACATATGCTCAAAGATTCTATCGTGGAACTTATACAGAACATGAATATATTCCACCGCAGTCAGTTGCTGATTACTGGGCAGAGCATGGATGGATTAATCCAACAGATGAAGAATCTAGTAGTGATGAACCATCAGAAGATCCAACACCACAGATCGATACAATCAAGATCAGTCTCATCAATAAAGAAACAACAGACATCACACTTCCAGAACGTTATCCAATTCTTCGTGAAGAACCAGATGATCATCAAGTTTGGGATAAAGAGGAGAAGGTATTCAATGAAGTAGTTCAAACTACTTTAGAACCTGCAAAATTACAAACAACAGTTACCATTGCTCAATTGGAATACCAAAGAGATATGGCAACAGATGACAATACTCGTAATCATTATCAACGTGAGATCGAATCAATGCAACGTAAGTTACAACGAATTGAAGAACGTATCGAAAAGGTTAACCATTACAATGAACAAAAGGAATGCCCAACAACTTGGTACAATGTTCGTTCACTTGAAGCAGCATTGATTTATATCAACAATGGTCGAGCAATTACAGATCCAGCGATCATTATTGATAAGCGTGACATTCCAATCACAGATAAGCTTAATGTATTCTTATACGATTGGAAGAATAAGAAATGGATTGACCCAGCAACTTATACAGTCAGAACAAATGTTGTCGATATGGTTATTGACAATAAGGCAGATTACATTACTCCGGATGTCATGAAAGAAATGATAATCACATCAGATGGTTCATGGTTATACACTGATGACATATTAGTTTATGTCGCATTCAATAAGTCAGACATTTATGATGAGATTACATTAAATGATAACAGCTGCCAAGTTAAGTTCAAGCCAATCATATCCACAGCAAAACAATCCATCTTAAATCCATATGGACAAATCTGTATCAGAAAACATTTCGATGGTCATGAATCATATAAGTTCACAGAATACAATGCAGAAGAACATGAGTTCGATGGCAATGGATATTACATCAAGAGAGTTTCACAGAATGGAAAGTATGTTGGAGCTCCAGTAATGAGAATCTGTGATATGACATTGACATCGAATGGTACAACATTAAACCCAGAGGATTTAACTGTTTACATTAAGATGCCATTTGGTTCAGTATCAAATGTTGTCAACTATGCTTCGCCACAATATGGATCACAAGTTTATTCTCCAATCGATGACTTTACTCCAGATGAAACAATCCGTTTGATTTGTGTTAACAACAATTCACAAGCTCAATTCAATGGAGCAATCTCAACGGTAATGTTTGAAGCAGTTACAAGTACAGATGAGAATGAACGTCAGATCATTACAATAACAAAGTCAACCTTGAATAGTTTCATCGAGGGTGAATATGTTTGTACAGTATTCCGTTGCAATGATTACAAATCATATGGCGGTTTAGTATTAGTAAATGTTTCATCCAACTCAGAACAGATCATGACAGACAATGGTAGATGGGTTCGCATCCCAACAGCATTATCATATTACAAAGAACTCCCGGATGAGTTCGTTGTAGTTCCAAACGATACGGAAATGTTAGATCCATCGGATGTTACAATCAATCTTGATAATGTTTACCAGAATTCTGTTCAAGATGAGATAACTGTTTACAATGAGAATGATAATCCATTTGAATTCTACTTCAATGAGGATACACATGTTCGTTATCCAATCTCAAACGTTACAATGAATGATCCACATTCAAGATTTGTTATTGATACAACAAACAATCCAGATGTTCAGGTTGCTAAGATGACTTACATTGGAATTTCTCGTTATGCATCATTAATTATTCCAGAAGATGGTGTTATTGATGTAACAGGATCAATTCCAACTCCACTTTCTCGTGATAGATATGAATGGTGGGTAAATGGTAGACAGATTAAGGGTGATGATGTTGTTATCCTTTCACCAACGTCATTCCAGTTACGTAATCTCCGTTCATTAAAGAACTTCGAACTCATTGAGTTGGTTGATGACATCCATGACAGTGAAATCATGACTCAAGGTAATGTTTACGTTGATATCAATGGTAAAACATATGGATCATATCGTTTAGCATTATTATCTAACAAAGCATTCGTTGATCAGAGCATCAGATACTTATTCAATACTTCAAACCATACAAAGTTCAATGATTATACAAGATCAATTGATAATAATCCAAACAATAATGATATTGAAGATAATATCTTGGATCAATTAACTTATGATGATTCAAACATTACAAAGTATACTCAGCTTTATAATAAACCATCAATCAATGGAGTTACAATCTACAACATGAGTTCAACAGATCTCGGTTTAAGTGAAATTCCAGTTGATAAGTTGATTGATATGTATGATGAAGTATGGAAAAAAGAAATCATTACTGATCCTTTGTTCGTAACAACTCATAAAGAAATCACAGCAACTGAGAATCATATTATATTACATTCAAAGCCAGCTACTGGTTTAGGATATCCAGATTCAATAGTTGTATATGCTTCTGGTATTTCAGAGAAGTGTTTCACACTGTATGTGTCTAAATCACATAATGGAAGAATCACCGACCTGACAAATACCGTGAAGATCATCCCGCTCATTCGAGTTGGAACTTATGCAATTATAGAAAAAGAATATTCTGGTATGTGGTTGCATTGTACCGAATCAGATGTTGAAACAATTAAAATATAACAAAAAAGAACACCCGGGGCAACCCGGGTGTTCAATGTTATATTATACATATTAATGTGCTGATATTTTATGATTAGCCTTCGAAGCCAGGTTCAGCTGAGAAGCCGTTTTCAACTCCCCACTTGTCACAGATTTCATCTGCTTCGGTAAGTCTGAGATATGATTCCTTTAAAGCAGGATACAACTTCTCAAAGGAAGTCAAATGCTCCTTGTTGAAGTAGTGGTCCATGTGATACAGTGAGAGGATAAGATCTTCCATTGTACCATCAGTTGCGCATGCGATCAGATATGCGGAGATATCAGCATGTCCATAATAATGCGAGAACTTATCTTCGATTATGTCCTTTCCTTTTCTAAGTTTATTATCTTTCGATATCGGCTTGCCAATATCATGGTAACGTGCAGCATGAGCTGCTATAGAATCATCAGGATATGTCTTATTCAGATAAGCTTCACATGCAAGCATGTGATCTTTAATGTTAAGCGGATGGTGTGTGTTATTATGAAGAATACCATCGCAGTCATTAAGATATTCTTCCATCGTTTTGTTATTCTTTGGATGTTTAAGTATATAGATTTCATCCCAACCTTCATCCTCCCTCGGGAAGGACATGGTCTTAAACATGCGCATGATAACTTCCTCTGGAACATGTCTGTCTCGGTTATTGTTCTGATTAAATGCGACGTCTAAATCAGTTGCTACAACTACAACTATCGCCTTCTTAAACTTGCCCTCGTAAGTTTTGAGATTCGAAACCCTGTACTTACGGATCAAGGCTGTAGCGTCAACGATTACTGATCCGCCTCTCTTGAGTTCTTCGGTAGCTCTGTGCTGGAGAATTCCAAATACTCGATTTGGATCATCCTGGCACGCAGCTGTGCCGAAGAGTTCTTCTCTGATAGCATCACTTGATGCGATGTATGCATCAAACTGTTCTGCTATCTTTTCGGCTGCGTAACTTTTTCCACAGCCGGGGAATCCGAACATGACGATGAGTGTGTTTTCTGTTACTGGGATTTCATTTACATTTGCGATC
>Ga0265300_10003668_pt1 | contig 12545 bp, 14 predicted proteins | sample AusTroGonzalo_MG_FD_193482 | JGI IMG/M metagenome (GOLD analysis project Ga0265300, IMG submission 193482) | Bovine rumen microbial communities from tropical cattle in Woodstock, Queensland, Australia - Gonzalo_03 | ecosystem: Host-associated > Mammals > Digestive system > Stomach > Rumen ... | reverse complement strand
TTTTTTGTGTGCCGGATCGAAAAGGCCTTCGGCTTCCAGTTTCTTTTTTAATTTTTCAAATTCCAGAAACAGATTGCCCTTGTTTAATAATTCGGCCGTTTCGGCCACTAACTGGTATTTACCCTGTTTGGGATAGCACGTCAAATTGCCGCCGATACGCACTTGCATACCTTCTTGCAGTTGGTCACCGTACTTACGGACTTGGTATTTGAACATGACGGCGGGAAGGAGTGCTTCGCGGTCTTTGAGGTCAAAATAAATGTGCCCGCTGGACGGTTCGCGCAAATTGGTAATTTCCCCTTCCACAAAAATGCCGCGGAAAACGCCTTCCAGCGTCTGCTTGACGGCCATGGTGATGGCAGTGACGGAAAAAACCTGTCCGCGAAAAGGGGCCTCGGGTTCCATTTATTCTCCCTTTATTTTTTTCAACCGTTCTATTAAAGCGGCTTCTTTGCCCAGTGTACCGGGTTTAAAAAATTCCATCGGTTGGGGCATGTATTGTTGTTTTACAAAATGATTTGGGAAATCATGTGCGTATTTGTACCCGCGGTTTTTACCGCCGGAGCGCAAATGGTCCGGCACCGGGCGATAGCGTCCTTCGCGCACTTCCTGTAAGGCGGCATCAATGGCCAAGTAAGCGGAGTTGCTCTTTGGACAGCAAGCCACATAAACGGCCGCATGCGCCAGCGGGATGCGCACTTCAGGCATGCCGAGTTCTTCGGCGGCGGCAAAAGCGGCTTGAGCAATCATCAATGCGGCCGGTTCGGCCAGGCCCACGTCTTCACTGGCACAGATTAAAATGCGCCGCGCGATAAAGCGGGGATCTTCACCGCTTTCCAGCATGCGGGCCAACCAATAGACGGCGGCATCGGGGTCCGAGCCGCGCATCGATTTAATAAAAGCGGAAATAATATCGTAATGGTCGTCGCCTTTTTTATCATAGCGTAAGTGGCGGCGTTGGATACACTCCTGCGCGACTGTTAAATCAATGTGTTTGATTCCTTTTTTGTCGGCCGGCGTGGTGAGAAAAGCCAGTTCGGCCGCGTTGAGCATTTTGCGGCTGTCGCCGTTGGCCTGCATGATAAAAAAGTCGGCGGCATCATTATCAATAACGGCCTTTTCTGCTTCGGCGGCGCGCAGAAGAATTTTTTTCAAATCTTTTGCTTCCAACGGCTTAAATTCAAAAACGGAAAAACGGGATAAAAGCGCGTTGTTAATATAGTAGTACGGGTTTTCGGTGGTGATACCAATTAAAATAATATCCCCACGTTCTACGGAAGGGAGTAACACGTCCTGTTGGGTTTTGTTAAAATGGTGGATTTCGTCTAAAATGACCAGTGTTCGGCGGCTCTCAAACGAAGGCGTTCGCACGCGTTCTTTGGCTTCCGTCAGCACTTTTTTAAGGTCGGCCACACCGGCCGCCGCCGCATTTAATTCCACCGTAACAGCCTTGGTACGCGAGGCGATATAGCGGGCCGTAGCGGTTTTGCCGCAACCGGGCGGGCCGAAAAAAACGGCTGATTTAATCATGTCTGCTTCCAACAAACGGCGCAACATCTTGCCCGGGCCCAGCAGATGTGGTTGTCCGGCAAATTCTTCCAATTTTTTAGGTGCCTGCCGCGCGGCCAGCGGCAAGGTAGTTTCTTCGTCTATCATTTGGTGTTGGTGCTTCCCAATTCGTGACGTAGTTTGGTGATGAGTTCGTTCATGCGAGAAGCGGCTTCTTGGGTTTTTCCGCCTTCGTTTTGATTTTGGCGGTAAGCCAGCGCGGCGAAATGGACGGCCGTAATCAAGGCTTGCTTGATGGTGTCTATCTCATACGATTGCACCTGGCGCATGTATTTTTCCACTTCGGCGGCCAAATTGGTTATTTCCAGCATGCGTAAATTTTCTTCGTCTTCATCTACGTCTATTTGGATACCTTTAATTTCTACTTGGATATAATTTCTTGGCATATTGCTATTGTATCTTTTTTTCGGGAAAGCGTAAATTTTTTGCTATAATTTTTGATAATTAAAACGACAGAATATATATGAGAAAGAAAAATGCAAAAATAAAAAAAAGCGGGTTCACTTTGATAGAACTTCTTGTCGTGGTGCTTGTTATCGGCATTTTGGCATCTGTGGCATTGCCGCAGTATCAGATGGCCGTAGATAAAGCACGTTTTACCCAGCTTCTCACTGCAACCACTTCACTTAAACAAGCTGAGGAAAGATTTTATTTGGCTTCTGGAAAATATACAGATAATATAAACGATTTAGATATTAAGTTTGACACCAGTAATTTGCAAATTCATTTGCCCAGTGAGGGGACGCTTAATAATCCTGCCATTATTTGGGTTAAGGATAAAAGAATGCCGAATGTGATGACTTATTTCGGCACCGAATTTTCCGGCAATAACTCATGGAACAACCGGCGGATGTGTTTTGCGTACAAGACAAACGCCCGCGCCATCCGATTATGCCAAAATGTGGCTAAAAAGAAAACCGCCGATATGGAAGATTCGGCAATTTATAAGTACAATATCCGATAAACAGCAGTTGAATTTTGGACAATAAAATTTGCTTCTCTAAAAAACAAAAGCCACCTTTTGGTGGTTTTTTTATTTTAAAAATTAATGTGCGGGTGGGAATCGCCTTCCGGTAAAACCCCTGACGGAGTTTCCCTGCAGGCCGGGCTCGCGGTACTCGCCTTGCGGCTCACGAGTTCGCACGCAAACTCGTACATCGCTGCGCCTTTCGATTCCCGACGCAACACCAAGCAGTTGGTGTTGCTCCTATCCTTTTAAAAACAAAAAACACCTCGCGGTGTTTTATTTTAAAAGGTGCGGGTGGGAATCGAACCCACGAATATCAGTTTTGCAGACTGACGCCTTACCACTTGGCCACCGCACCGTTAACAGCAACTTGTATAATTATTATAACAAAAAAAGTTCGTTGTGTGCAAATGAAGCACGGGGTGTTGGCAGCGGGCTTATTTTTTGCTATAATAATTACATAGACGCGATAGGGCGTCTTTTTTAGGCGCTTGTTTTGGAAGACACTTTGCACGAAAAGGCATTTCTTTTCTTGTATTAATTTGATATAATAAAGTGACGTCTTTTGCGGGCGTGGTTCAATGGTAGAACACTAGCCTTCCAAGCTTGTGACGTGGGTTCGATTCCCATCGCCCGCTTAGATTTTTTGATGAATTGCTGGGGTAGCTCAGTCGGTAGAGCATCTCCATGGTAAGGAGAAGGTCGTGGGTTCGATTCCCACTCCCAGCTATTCTTTGACAACCGATTTAATTTCCATTACAGGGAATTAGTAGTGTGCTGGGGTAGCTCAGTCGGTAGAGCATCTCCATGGTAAGGAGAAGGTCGTGGGTTCGATTCCCACTCCCAGCTATTTTGTAAAAAGTAGTAAAAGATTAAAAATAGGAGAACTAAAAAAAATGGCAAAGGAAAAATTTTCCCGCAGCAAACCGCACGTGAACGTCGGTACAATTGGCCACGTGGACCACGGTAAGACGACGTTGACGACGGCAATTACGAAAGTATTGTCCAAAGAAGGCAAAGCCAAAGCTATGGCTTACAGCGATATCGCCAAAGGCGGTGTCGTTCGTGACGCTTCCAAAATCGTGACGGTAGCCGTTTCTCACGTAGAATACGAATCCGAAAAACGCCACTATGCACACATTGACTGCCCCGGCCACGCTGATTATATTAAAAACATGATCACCGGCGCCGCCCAGATGGATGGTGCTATCTTGGTAGTTTCCGCCGCTGACGGCCCCATGCCGCAGACCCGCGAACACGTGTTGTTGGCCAAACAGGTCAACGTACCGAAATTGGTTGTCTTCTTGAACAAAGTAGATTTGGCCGACGACAAAGATTTGTTGGATTTGGTAGAAGAAGAAATCCGCGATTTGTTAGGCAAATACGAATTTGACAGAGATAACACCCCGATCGTGCGCGGTAGCGCTTTGAAAGCGATCGAAGGTGATCAAAGCGAATTGGGCGAACCCTGCATCCACAGACTGATGGAAGCCTTGGATACCTGGATTCCCGAACCCAAACGCGATACCGATAAACCGTTCTTGATGGCTGTGGAAGACGTATTCTCCATCACCGGCCGCGGTACGGTAGCCACCGGCAGAATCGAACGCGGTGTTGTACACGTGGGCGATCCGTTGGAAATCATCGGTTTCCGCGATACCATGAACACCGTTGCCACCGGTATTGAAATGTTCCGCAAATTGCTGGACGAAGGTATGGCCGGCGATAACGTGGGTATCTTGTTACGCGGTATTGATAAGAACCAAGTGGAACGCGGTCAAGTGCTCGCTGCTCCCAAAACCGTCAATCCGCACAAACACTTCATGGGTCAAGTTTATATCTTGAAGAAAGAAGAAGGCGGCCGCCACACGCCGTTGATGCCGGGTTACAAACCGCAGTTCTACTTGAGAACCACGGACGTAACGGGCGAATTGTCTTTCAAACAAGAAATGATCATGCCCGGCGATAACGCCGAAATCGAAGTGAAATTGATTACCCCCGTCGCCATGGAAGAAGGCTTGCGCTTCGCTATCCGCGAAGGCGGCCACACGGTAGGCGCCGGTGTAGTAACCAAAATCATTGAGTAGTACACCTATTTAGTTCTCCGGGAAGGGGGCATGGTTGTACATGCCCCCTCCCGTAGTGAGAACAAATACAAAGGAGGGGTTTTGTCCCCTCGTGAAAGGATAATACGATGGCAACTGAAAGAATTACAATCGCGCTGATTTGCACTGAATGCAAAAACAAAAACTATTATCAAGTGCGCGGTAAAAAGAAAGAATATAAGTTGGAACTCCACAAATTCTGCAAAAAATGCGGAAAGAGTACCACTCATAAAGAAGGGAAAGCCTAAAATTTTGTGGGAGCGTCGGTTAACTGGTAAACCACCGGTCTCCAAAACCGGGACTGAAGGTTCGAGTCCTTCCGCTCCTGCCACGGTTTTACCCGAGGAAACAGTATTTTTATGAATAAAGCAATTGATTTTATCAAACAATCGGTAGGAGAGTTAAAAAAATCAACTTGGCTGTCCCGACAGGAAGTGATCCAATCCACCATCTTAGTAGCAATCGTGGTGGCAATTGTGGCCGTTTATGTCGGCGTCATTGATATGGGCTTAACCCGTGCGTTAGGCTGGTTAATCGGCGGGGGACACTAATGGAAGAAAAGGCTTGGTACGTCGTCCATACACAGACGGGGTATGAAAATAAAGTAAAAGAACACATCGAGCAAAACGCGGCCGGACAGGGTTTTGCCGAACGCATTTTCCAAGTATTGATTCCCACCCAGAAAGTAACCACCAGCAAACGCAAAGAAGTATTGCGCAAATGGTTTCCCGGGTATGTATTAGTGGAAATGATTTTGGATGCGAAAACATATTGGTTTATCCGCTCTACCACAGGTGTAACCGGCTTTTTAGGCGATCCTACCCCCACGCCGTTACAACCGGAAGAAATTGAGCAAATTTTTGAAAAAATAAATAATCCCGACGGTAAACCGAAATATTTGGTGGAGTTTAAAGTGGGTGAAAGCGTCCGCATTATTGAAGGGCCTTTTAAACATTTTAACGGAACCGTGCAAGAAATCAACGAACAACGCAGCAAACTGAAAGTGATGGTAACGGTGTTTGACCGTTCCGCTCCGGTGGAAGTCGATTTCCTGCAAGTGGAGAAAAATTAATTTTACCGCAGTTAGCAGTATGCAGTAAAAATATGGAGTAACAAGAAAATGGCAAAAGAGAAAAAAATAAAAGGTTATATTAAATTGCAGATTCCTGCCGGTGCTGCAAACCCTGCCCCGCCCGTTGGGCCGGCATTGGGTCAGCATGGCGTAAACATCATGGAATTTTGCAAACAATTCAACGCCAAGACGGCTAAAATGGAAAAAGGAATTAAAATTCCTGTGATCATCACCGTTTATGAAGATCGCTCGTTTTCCTTCATCACCAAGATGCCGCCTATGGCCGTGCTGATTGTGAAGGAACTGGGCCTGGCAAAAGGTTCCGGTACTCCTCATAAAGATAAAGTCGGCAAGATCACCCAAGCCCAATGTGAAAAAATCGCGGCTCAAAAACTGCCCGATTTGAACACCAAGGACATCAAAGCCGCGGCCGAAATGGTCAAAGGGACCTGCCGCAGCATGGGTGTAGACGTAGTAAAATAAATTTAAGATAGGGAGGGCGCAAACGCCCGCTATCACCTAAGGAGTTTTTAAGATGGGAAAAAGAATGGAAGCAGCCGTAAAGGCTTACGATAAAACCAAAACCTACACATGGGAAGAAGCGGCCCAAATCGTCAAAGATAACGCGAAAGCCAAATTCGACGAAACCGTGGAATTGCATGTGAAATTAGGTATTGATACCAAAAAAGCAGACCAGCAAGTACGCACGACGGTCGCCTTGCCGCATGGTACCGGTAAAACCAAACGGATTGCCGTTATCGCCAAAGGCGAACACGCTCAAGAAGCCCAAAAGGCCGGTGCGGATCGCGTAGGTGCCGAAGATATTGTGGAAGAAGTAATTAAAGGGAAAATCGACTTTGATGTGCTCGTCGCCACCCCCGACACGATGAAAGATTTGGCTAAAGCAGCCAAAATCTTGGGCCCTCGCGGTTTAATGCCTAACCCGAAAAGCGGCACGGTAACGTTTGATTTGGCCAACACCATCAAAGCGTTGAAAGCCGGCCGTATCGAATTCAAAGCCGATGCTTATGGTATCGTGCACGCCATTGTTGGTAAAGCCTCTTTTGATGCTGCCAAATTGGCCGAAAATGCAAAAGCCGTTATGGACACCATTCTGCGCGTAAAACCCTCTACTTCAAAAGGGCAATACGTGAAAAGTGTTTCTATGAGTTCCACTATGGGACCCGGCGTATTTGTTGCTCACAAATAAACCGTCTCTTTTGCAAATGAAAACCCCGCCTAAACGGCGGGGTTTTTTCTTAGCAAATTTGTTTTGCGGCAGAGACCGGATTAAAGTAAATAACCGATAAAACGCTTATGGTGGAAACCGGCCTATTTTAAATGCAATGCCAAATTTTGTAATTTATCTTTTAATTGATCATCGGCTTGCCGGAGTTCGTTTTCAAACGCATCCGCCAAATCCACCATGGAATTATTGCTTTTATTTTTTCCGCCACGGCGTTTTTTGAGTCGCGAAACCGACGTAATTTCCTGTCCGTCTTTGTACTCTAAAACCTGTAAGGTTTCACCCCCTTTCATTATAACAACGAATTTGTGGGGAATTTTTTGTTGAACATCTTGCAAATAGGTAATTCTGTGTTCATCATCTACCTTTTGTATCGCAATTTCATCCACGGCTTTATTCTGCGCAAAAACCAATTGCTGTATGGTTTGCATAGCGACGACCGCCCCATATTGATTAAAAAAAGGTTGGTTATGGGAGATGGTTTCGGAGAGAAGTAACTTGCCATCTTTTACAACAATGCGGTATGTTTCGTCGTAGTGATACATAATATATTCTTCTTCTCCGGTGGAACTGCGCCCGTAAATTTGTCTGCCCTGTTTATCCCACTCGGTATCTTCCGTGAAGAGGGGTTCGTCAAAAGGAGAATAGTTGGAATCTAAATCTAATTTAAAAACAACTTCTCTTTCGAGTCCCTCTTTTCCTATAACAAATAATGTATAAGTAGGGAGATCTTCTTCATGCTGTTTGGAGGGGCCAAGGATGTAGGATGTTTTTTCCGGTGCCGGCACCCCTTCTACATAAGTGTAACCGGGCGTTTTGCAAAAACTTTTCCATCCTTTTTCGCCGCCGATAAATTTTTCAAGGGAGCCTTCAATTAAATGGATAAGCCCGTCTGCATCATCACAAGTAAAACCTTTCGCGCGCCCCATTTGGGACTCTTCGCTCGTTTGCGGCGTGCTGTATATACGATGGGAATTGTTTCTGACTCCCAATTCTTCTTTTTGATCCGACAGCCCCATCGCATGGCCAATTTCATGGGCAAGGATATCAACGGCATGTTTCTCACTGAAATATTCAATAGGGAAGAAAATAGTGGGAACGGTTCCAGACCGGGAATAACAAGTGACGGCGGAAGCGTGGCACAATTTAAAAATCTTCGTCTGAGGGGAAAATATAAAAACAAGGTCAGCCTCTTCTTTGTTGGAGACAAGAGTGAATTCTCGCCCTTTTTGGAGAAAAGGGATAATGTCTGCAAATTCTTCTTCTCTGTTTTGCCGGTGAATAAAATCAAGTGCATTATCAAACCACCCTTGATAGGCTTGTTTGATCAGTTCCGTCCGATGACTTTTTTCCCCGTGTAGCGGCGGCCTTTTGACAAAGAGGCGAATGGAGTTTCCTCGCACCAACGATTCTATTAAGTAAGGGTGGACAGAGGGGTCATGGCGGGATTCATAGTTGATATTTGCGGCGCTGTCCAATTCTCCCCATGCCGCGGCAAAGGGGGCAACCGCCAACCATAAGAGCAAAGTAAGACAAACTGTAATCCATTTATTCATAGGTTATTCTCGTGTTTTAAAATAAGCATGTGCTATAAGCACAACATCTCTACGCGGGGAAAACGGTTGTTTTTTCCTCGCGGAGTCGTATACCAATAGTATAAGAGTTTTCCGGCGGTTTTACAAGGGACGGAAAATTTTTTGCGTTTTTGCTTGTATCTTGTTACAATTTTTAAAGAGAATTTTTATGAAAAAACTGTTACTTATTTTATTGATTAGTGTAATCGGGTTATCTTGGGTATGGGCCGATGTGAGCGTTATTTCATTAACAGATGAAGATAAACACTCCAAAAAAGAAGATTTTTTCCATACTTTTGAATACCTGATTATGACTAACGGCGCGTCTCAGACGGGCAAGTGCCAAGCTACGCGTGTGCATAAACGCTGGTTCGTTACGGCCGCACACTGCGTGATGCCCCGTTGCAAAAAGGCCTGCACGTTGCAATTTGATTTAATAGATGAACCTTATTCGGCCTTGGTGCGGGTGGTGCATACGGCTAAAAAACCGGCCGTTTTTGCGCATCCCGGTTATGAGCCGGAGGGTGACTTTTATAAAAACGTAAAAAATGATTTTGCACTGATTCGGCTGGACTTAGATCATGCTCCTTTTATGTATTACCGCCGGGCGCAGAAAGAAGGCGACCCGAACTTAATTATTCCTGCCAAAATGTTTACGGAAGCCATGCAGAAAAACCGCCGTATTGCTTCCAAGTTGCGTCATGTTAAAAGCCCGGAAATGCCACCGATCGCGAAGTTTGACAAAGGCAATTATAAATTTGATCGCATCATTTCCGTCATTTCTATTTTTGACGGAGTAAGAGAAGTGAAAGTGAACCCCAATGATGTTTTTTATCCTAGACTGGCTCAGTATGCCGTTACGGAAAATTTCGGCGTGCGCAAAGGGATGAGCGGTTCCGGCGTGATGGCTAACACAGGCGAACTGGTGGGGATTGTTTCAGGTAATTCCGAATTTTATTTACAGGGTAAGAAAGACAAAGCATTAAATTACTTTGTGTTTTTAGTATTTAGTCCGGATGTTGTCTCTTTTATGGAACAGCATATGGGAAGCGATTACTACCAGTTAGAATGGAAAGATGCCTTCCCGTATTTGGTAAGCCCCATTCGGGATGGGTTGTTGCCGCCGATGTGGCGAGCCGCTGTTTTAAAAGCCAGATTTAAAAACGCTCCGTAGAAACGGAGCGTTTTTTAAAACTATTTTTTACTTTCTCTTCTGGCTTTGCGTTTAGCCAAACGTTCCTGCTTGGTCTCGCGCCGCTTGTAGCCGGCATGTTCTGGGGCGGTAGGGGCTTCTTCGTCAAAGGTGCCGTTCCACTCAAATTCGCGCCCGCCCACAACTAAGGTGTCTCCGTCTTCCACTCCATATTTTAATAAGGCTTTTTCCAACCCGATTTTTTTGAAGATGCCGCGCAGACGGATGACGGCTTCGGGTTGGTTAAAGTTAGTCATAGAAATAAATTCCACAATTTTTTTGCCGGTGATATGCACCACATTTTCCTCATCACGCATAATTTGGAAAATCGGCTCCACTTTGTGCGTGGGTAATGACGGTGGCAACAGCGGGGCTTGTTCCACAGGAGTTGCGGCCAAGATTTTGACCACTTCGTCCAACACTTCCTGCACGCCTTCCCCTGTTGCGGCGGACATTAAAAAGACGGGGCATTTTTTGAATTTCTTTTTCAGGCTTGTAAAAACGGTTTTCGCTTCCGGTAAGTCCATTTTGTTCACAGCAATAATGCGCGGTTTCGAAGCCAATTTTTTATCAAAGGCTTTAAGTTCTTTTTCAATGACTTTAATAGATTGCGCCGCGTCCATGCCGTCAAATCCGGCTGGATCAACTATATGCAGTAAAACGCGGGTGCGCTCAATGTGTTTAAGAAATTGGTGCCCCAAGCCCTTGCCTTCGCTGGCCCCTTCAATGATGCCGGGAATATCGGCGGTGGCAAAACTGAGTCCTTTGTGCAGAGTAATGCCCAAATTGGGATTGAGCGTAGTAAAAGGATAATCGGCAATGCGCGGGCGCGCGGCGGAAATACGGCTTAAAAAGGTGCTTTTGCCCGCGTTAGGGAAGCCGACAAGACCCAAATCGGCCAGTACTTTTAGTTCCAAAAATAAGGTTACTTCTTCGCCTGGCTGTCCGTTTTCGGCAATATGCGGGGCGGTGTTATTGCGTGTTTTGAAAGATTGGTTGCCGCGTCCGCCCATACCGCCTTTGGCCACTGTAAAACGCTGGCCGGCGCGCGTCATATCCGCCAGGATAACTCCTTCAGCGCGGACAATGGTGCCGCACGGAACGTGGACAATACGGTCTTCTCCGGCGCGTCCCGTTTTGTTATACGTGCCTCCGTTGGTGCCATTTTGTGCTTCAATGTGCGGGTTGTAAGCCAGTTCCAATAGTGTGGTAAGGTTGGGATCAGCTTCCAAAATTACATCGCCGCCTTTGCCGCCGCAGCCACCGTTAGGGCCGCCGAATTCAATGAATTTCTCGCGGCGGAACGACAAACAACCGTCACCGCCTTTTCCGGCAGTGACATAAATTTTTACACGGTCCAAAAAACTTCCCGATTGCATATTATTCCTCGTTGGCGGCAGTGGCGTCTGTTTCTTGCGCCAAAGCGGCGGCTACTAATTTTTTAGACAAACTGCGTTTAGCTTTTGTGCGGGCACGCTTGGCTTTGGTGCGTGCGGCCGTGCGTGAGCACTCATAACCCCACTCGTCTTGTTTTACATGCAGTTCGTCGTATTTCATCTGTTCAAAATCAAAAAAAGCGGCAGGAAAAATCCCGCCGCTTTATGTTTAACGAAAGACTATTTATCTGCTTTAGCGGCTTTCGCTTTGGCAGGTGCCTTTTTTGCAGCCGGTTTTTTGGCAGCGGGTTTAGCAGCTGCTTTTTTGGCCGGTGCTTTGGCTTGTTTCGTTTCAGCTTCCGCGGCTTTGGGGTACACGGAAACTTGTTTTTTGCCTCTGTAAGCCCATTCAAAGGTTACAATACCCGACACGCGGGCAAAGAGGCTATCATCGCTGCTCTTGGAAACGTTGGTACCGGGTAAGAATTTGGTACCGCGTTGGCGGACGATGATTTCTCCGGCATTGACAAACTGAGAACCGAAGCGTTTAATGCCTAAACGTTGGCCGTGGCTATCTCTTCCGTTGGAAGAAGAACCTTGTGCTTTTGTATGTGCCATAGTTTATGCTCCCGATTACAGTGCAATGTCCGTAATTTTAATTTGCGTTAAATCCTGTCTGTGACCGATGGTTCTTTCGTAACCTTTTTTCGGTCTTTTTTTGAAGACGCGGATTTTCGGACCTCTCAAGTGTTTGATCACTTGAGCGGTGACCTTGGCCGTGTTAGCGGCTTTGGTATCTGCTGAGGTACCTTCTTCGTCAGCGGCCCAGAGAACTTTGAGTTCTACTTTATCGCCGGCTTTCGCATCCAGTTTTTCAACCTGCAGATCTTGACCGGGTTTCACCCAGTACTGTTTTCCACCAGTTTCAATAATTGCGTACATAATTTCACCAAACAGAGCGAAAAAACTACATCACGCTGAAAACAGCGTGCGAATTTTTCGCGCTTTATTTGTACATATATTATAGCATAAACGGGGCTGATTTTGCTGTGGGGCGTGCAGGGAACGGATAAATTTAATAAAATATATATACAAAAAAATGATTAGTTTTGGGAATTATGCCTACCGCCATGAAAGAAGATTATTATGAAATACTCGGGATAGAGCGCACCGCGACGGAAGTGGAAATAAAATCTGCCTTCCGCCGTCAGGCTATGAAATACCATCCCGACCGCAACCCCGGTGATAAACAAGCCGAAGAACAGTTCAAAAAAGTAAACGAAGCATTCTCTGTCTTGTCTGATCCGCAGAAAAAACAAATGTACGACCAATACGGCCACGAAGGCGTCAACGGCGCCGGCGGCTTTGGCGGTTTTAATGCGGGTAATTTTAACGATTTGGGCGATATTTTCGGTTCTATGTTCGGGGATATTTTCGGCGGTGG
>Ga0265300_10003664_pt1 | contig 12553 bp, 13 predicted proteins | sample AusTroGonzalo_MG_FD_193482 | JGI IMG/M metagenome (GOLD analysis project Ga0265300, IMG submission 193482) | Bovine rumen microbial communities from tropical cattle in Woodstock, Queensland, Australia - Gonzalo_03 | ecosystem: Host-associated > Mammals > Digestive system > Stomach > Rumen ... | reverse complement strand
GTGAAGGACGAATACCTCCAAATGATTCCCCTCAAGCGCGGCGGCACCGTGGAAGACATCGCCAACACGGCGCTGTACCTTGCCTCCGACCTTTCTTCTTATGTAACCGGCCAGGTAATCGCCGTGAACGGCGGCATGTACTGCTAGGCTGGTCTCCACCTTGTATCTTTTGCAACCCGGTTGCAGCAGGGGTGGTGTATCTTTGCGGCAGAAAACAAAGAACACCATGATACACGAAGACCATCATCACCATCACGAAGAGTGCCATTGCCATGAACATGAACATGAGCACGAGCATCACCATCATCATCACGAAGAAGAGGAAGGGCACGGCCGACTGATCAAAATCATTGTGGCCGCCGTGCTGCTGGCCGCAGCCGTTGTTATTGAAAAAAAGACCGACTGGGCCACCTGGCAGTATATGCTGCTGTTTTTGGTGCCCTACCTGGTGGTAGGCTGGGATACCCTCAAGGAAGCCGCCGAGGGCCTGCTGCACGGGGAGGCGCTCAGCGAGGACTTCCTTATGAGCGTGGCTACGCTGGGTGCGCTGGGCATCGGCTTTATGCCCGGTGCAGAAACGCAGTTCCCGGAGGCCGTTTTTGTAATGCTGTTCTTCCAGGTGGGAGAAATGTTCGAGGAAATGGCCGAAGGCCGCAGCCGCAAATCCATCGCCCATCTGATGGATATCCGCCCCGACAGCGCGCATGTGGAACGGGGTGGAAAGCTGGAAACGGTTAAACCCGAGGAGGTTACCCCTGGAGAGGTGATTTTGGTGCAGCCCGGAGAAAAGGTGCCGATGGACGGCATTGTCCTGGAAGGCGATTCCAGCCTGGACACCGTAGCCCTCACCGGCGAAAGCGTGCCCCGGAGCGTGCACAAGGGCGATGAAATCCTTTCCGGCTGCGTGAACCTGAGCGGCGTGGTGCGGGTAAAGACCACCAAAGCTTTCGGCGAATCCACCGTGGCCAGGATTCTGGACCTGGTGGAAAACGCTGCCGAGAGCAAGTCCAAAAGCGAAAGCTTCATTACCCGCTTTGCCAAAGTATATACTCCAATCGTTGTAGCGCTGGCGGTGTTGGTGGCAGTGGTGCCGAGCCTCATCACCGGCGAATGGGCCACCTGGATTTACCGGGGTCTGCTTTTCCTGGTGGTTTCCTGCCCCTGCGCCCTGGTGATTTCCGTGCCGCTCACCTTCTTCGGCGGCTTGGGCGGTGCTTCCAGAAAGGGTATCCTCATCAAGGGTTCCAACCTCATGGACCAGCTGGCCAAGTTGCACACGGTGGTCTTCGACAAGACCGGAACCCTCACGGAAGGCGTATTTAAAGTGACGGCCGTGCACCCGGAAGTAATTGACCAGAAAGAACTGCTTCACCTGGCAGCGCACGTGGAGCGTCACTCCACGCACCCCATTGCCATGGCGCTGCGGAATGCTTACCCCAACGAGGCCGATGACTGCACGGTGGAAGGCATTGAAGAAACCGCCGGTCACGGCATCATCGCCATGGTGAACGGAAAGAAGGTGGCCGTGGGCAACAGCAAACTGATGGACCAACTGGGCGCCGCCTGGCATCCCTGCCACCACGAAGGCACCATCGTCCATGTGGCCATCGATGGCAAATACGCCGGGCACATAGTGATTTCCGACAAAATCAAGGTCGATGCCGCCGAAGGAATCCAAGCCCTGAAGGCCGCCGGAGTGGCCAGGACCGTGATGCTCACCGGCGATCAGGAAAGCGTGGCCATGGCAGTTGCCGCTCAATTGGGTGTAGATGAGTTCCACGCCGGACTGCTGCCGGCCGATAAGGTTTCGCAAGTAGAGAGACTGCTGCCGGAAGGCACCCTGGCCTTTGTCGGCGATGGAATTAACGACGCGCCGGTTCTTACCCGGGCCGATGTAGGCATCGCCATGGGCGCCCTGGGTTCCGACGCCGCCATCGAAGCCGCCGACGTGGTGCTGATGGATGACAAGCCTTCAAAGATTGCGCAGGCGGTACAGATTGCCCGCCGGACGCTCCGGATAGCCCGGGAAAACATCTGGTTTGCCATCGGCGTAAAAGTGGCCGTGCTGGTGCTGGCCACCCTGGGCCTGGCTACTATGTGGATGGCCGTCTTCGCCGACGTGGGCGTCACCGTCCTGGCCGTCCTGAACGCCCTCAGGGCCCTGAAAGCGTAAATCATCAACAAGTTGACAATCAGCGTATTAGTGTTTTCTCCCTGTGCGTTTTGACACAGGGAGAAAACGATAAACTGATTATAATCAGCAACTTATTTTGTCAACCTTTTAGGAATTTACAAAGGCCAGGGTGGCCACGGAGATGCGGACCTCCGGGCCGAAGGCTTTGCGGACGGCCCAATAGCAGGTGGCCAGGGTGGCGCCGGTGGTAAAGGTGTCATCCACTAAGAGGATGTGATTGGTTTCCAGGCGTTTCCGAACAACAAATACGCCTTGGACATTCTTGATTCGGGCTTCGGCGTCCAGGCGGGTCTGGGTGCGTGTGCGGCGCTGACGGGCCAGGACGTCGGTCCGGAGGCGGGCGTCCAGCGCCCGGGCCAGTTCGGCCGCAATCACTTCGGCCTGGTTATAGCCTCGTTGCCATCGGCGCCTCCAGTGCAGGGGGACAGGCACAACCAGGTCTACGGAAGCATAATAGGGGTACCGGGCCATCAGCTGTCCCAGCCGGGCCGAGAAGTATCGGCCTGCCCGGATGTTATGATTGTACTTTAGGGCCTGGGGTATCTTTTTGTACGGGTTGCCGTGGTGGTAATACAGCAGAGCCGTGGCATAGGCATAATCCATCTTTTCGCCCAAAGGCCGATACCGCTCCAGCAGGGCATTGAACTGGTCGGCCATGGGATTGTGCGGCTGCTCCCAGAAATAGGTGAGCGGCAAATCCTCGGCACACCAGATGCAGATATGGTTCTCGGCCGCCCCCAGTTGCCGCCCGCACACCAGGCATTCCCGCGGCATAATCAAATCCAGCATTTCCCTAATCATGCCTTCAAGATAGGCATACATAGCCAATTGTGACACAATCGGTTGACAGTTTTATCTGTTTTTTACGATTTTTTATGTGTTTTCACCGAATTCTTCTAAATTTGTAAAACAATCACATAGAATAACGCGCCATGAAAAAACACTTTCTCCTCCTTTTTGCACTGCTGGCACTGGTTGCCTGCACCGAAAAACAGCCCGAAGAATGTTATGTGCCCAAGTCCACGGTAGAATTTGCCGGAAACGCCTTTTCGGCCTTCAGCCTGGGAGGCGATATCCGTTTCTTCCTTACGCCCAATCCGGAGAATAACTCCCAGTGGGCCATCCAGGCCTTTGTGCCGGTTCGCAAGGAAGCCAACATGCAGTTCAAGTCGCTGGACATGGACATTACGCCGCTGGACGAACGTAATCTCCGTATTCGGGACGGCTTTACCCTGGTGGGAGAGGACCTTCCCAACTTGCTTCCGGTATACAATTCGTCCGAGGGAGTAGAGAAAACCATCATGTTCTCCATTCCGGCCGACGGCAAGCGGGATTTCTCCAAGAAAGAGGCACTTGATTTGCTCCAGAAAATCAAGGGCGCGCGCATGAGCTTTAACGTATTGGATCCGGAAACGCCCGCCGAAGTGCCTGTGGAAGTAGCTGCCGCGGACGAAAAGAAGGAACCCGTAACCCTTAATTCCCTCTGCGTGCAGAATGGCGTTTATGGCTTGCTGGCCCGCTATGAGAGTGCCTTGAAGAACAAGGACAAAAAGGCTGCCAAGAAGATAGAAGATCAGCTCTGGGCCATTGAGAAGCGGGTTGGTAACGACACGTCCATTCCCAAGTCGCTCCGGGACCGCTTCAAGGACTATATCGAGGACAGGGAAGACGAAATAGAAGATAAATACTGATGAAAAAGAATCTGTATTGCATACCGGCGGTCTTTTTTGGGATCGCCTGTTTGTTGAACTGGGCTGGACGAATCTGGGAACAGCCGGCTTTGGCATCGGCGGTAAAACCCGCCCTGCTGCCTCTGCTGGCCGCCAGCGTGCTGGCTTATGCCGTGGAGCATCCGCTCAACCGCAAAATGCTGGGACTGCTTCTTCTGGCCGAACTTTTCGGCTTTGCCGGGGATACCTTCCTGCTAAGCGATGCCTTTCCCATGTTCGCCAGTGGTATTGCGGCTTTTCTGGTCGGCCATATCTTCTACATGACGCTTTTCGGCGCCCAATCCTGGAAGGGACTCAGCTGGAAGGGCTGGCTGGCCGGTATTGCTTGTGTGACAGTGCTGGTGTTCCTGCTGGTCAAGGTGCTCAAGGTAGAAGGCGCCCTGCTGGCCCCCATGGCGGTGTACGGCTTTGTGCTGCTGATGCTTAGCTTCTGCGCCCTTTGCGGTGTAATCCGCTGCAAGAAAAACCGCTGCACCTGGTGGATTATCCTTATCGGCGCGTTGCTGTTCGCTTTCTCCGATTCGCTCATTGCCGCCGGCACCTTCGGCGTAATTACTTTCGCGCTCCGCGAATTTGTGATTATGTTCACCTACCTGATAGCCCAAAGCCTCCTGGCCTGGGGTGCTGTTCGCCTGGCAAAGCAAACCGCTTGATACTCTGTTATTTACGTTTTTCTCCCTGTGATTCTAGACACAGGGAGAAAAACGTAACAAGTTGAAAACCAATATGGAGTTGTTCTATGCATTTGAGGTCGACGGCCGCGGCGTGCGGCTGGATGCCGAGGAAAGCGCCCACTGTGTGCGAGTGCTCCGGCATCGCTCCGGCGACGAAATCCAGGTGATTGACGGCGAAGGAACACTCTTTCGCTGCCGGCTGGCCGATGACAACCCCAAGGGGGCCGAGGCGGAGATTCTGGAGGCCGTAAAAGACTGGAACAGCCACCCGTATCACCTTACCGTGGGCTGTTGCCCCACCAAGAATAACGACCGTTTTGAGTGGTTCGTAGAAAAGGCCACGGAGCTGGGGGTAGATGTGGTGGTGCCCCTCATCGGCGAGCATTCCGAGCGGAAAGTCTATAAGACGGACCGTGCCAAAAGGATAGCTCTGGCAGCCACCAAGCAGTCCTTGAAGGCCCGCATTCCGGAAATCCGCGAGCCGATGAGTGTGAAGGACTTCGTGCGGGAGACCCGGGCATCCCTCAAACTGATTGCCTACTGCTTCGAAGGGGAGCAGCCACGCCAGAGCATAAAAGAAGTCCTGGCGCAGTACCAGGGTAGCGATGTTACGGTGCTCATCGGCCCGGAGGGGGATTTTTCACCGGAAGAAGCCCGGCTTGCCATTGAAAACGGCTATATTCCCATCCATCTGGGCCCGTCCCGTCTCCGCACGGAAACGGCGGCGGTTACGGCAGTGGAGGCCGTGTACTTTACTTTCTTATAATCTCTATTTCTCCCTTCAGGCCCAGCTTCAGAATCTGGGAGGCCTTGCCGGTGGACTGGGTATCCACGGAAGGAGGAACCACAAAATCTACGGCGTCTTTCAGCTCCTGCGGAATGTCCGAGAAACGCTGCGGCGTGGGTTCGCCGGAGATATTGGCCGATGTGCTCACGATGGGCCTTCCCAGCTTGAATACTAGCTGTTTGCACCAGTCCATCAGCGGAATGCGGATGCCTACGCTGCCGTCGGCCGCTACGGTATTCCAGGCCAGGTGCCACTTGTCGCCGGCAGCTCCCTGTTCCCCGCATACGGCACCGGGGTAGATGATGGTCATGGGCGCATCGTTCACCTCCACCAGGTCGATGGCAATGGAAGGAATCTCCTTCACATAACGGGCAACCATATCCAGGTCGCAGGCCAGCAGCACCAGCGATTTGGAATCGGCCCGCTGCTTGATCTCATAAATGCGGGCAACGGCCTCCGGGTTGGTGGCGTCGCAGCCCAGGCCCCATACGGTGTCGGTGGGGTACAGGATGGTTCCGCCGGCGCGGAGGGTCTTAAGGGCTTCAGCGAGAATCTCTTCCGGTTTCATAGTAGGTGGCGGTTATGGGATAATGGTCGGAATACTTCACCTTGTCCACCTTGTAGGAAACGGCGGCAAGGTCTTTGGGATAAAGAATATAGTCTATGCGCAGCAGCGGCCACAGGCTCCGGTAGGTGGCACCAAAGCCCTTTCCGGCCGATACAAAACTGTCCTTCCTGCCCCGCAGCAGGCGGAAACAGGTGTAACTGAGGGGATTGTCATTAAAGTCGCCCAGCACTACGGACCGGACCGGGGCGGCATCTACGTCGCGCATCACCTCGGCCACCTGCTTGGGCCGCTCTGTGATGGAGCGCCGCATTTTTTGCCCGGTTTCCTCTACCAGGCCTTCCTCGCCGGCCTTTTTCACCAGACCGGACAGGGAAATGTTGTAGCTTTCAAAATGACAGTTGTACAGCCGGACCACGGAACTGTCCAGCTGCACATCGCTCCAAAGAGCCATGTTGGTAGATTTCTCAAAGTTTATCCTGCCTTTTCCCAAAACGGGCCGGCGGCTCAGGGTAACATTGCCAAACTGGCCGATGGGGCCGGAAAGCGCATAATAATCAATATGATAGCCGGGAAACCGCTGCTTGAGCCAGGAGCCGAAGTCCACGTTATTGGGCAGGCAGAATTCCTGCAGGCACAGGATATCGGCATCGGCCTTGCGAAGCCAGGCGCACACCGAATCGGCCAGAGCCAGCGGGTCTTTTTCATCGTCTCCATGAGCAAAGAGTCCCACGTTGTAGGAAACCACCTTCAGCGTGGCCGGCAGCTCGTTCGAAGGCTTCCGGAACTGGTAATATTTGCCAAAAAGGAAAACGGAGGGAAGCAGCATTATCAGCAGCAGCCCGCGCATGTGGGAGCGACGGATGAGCGACAGGATAAACAGCACACCCACAACCAGCAGCACGGGAATGTACAGCAACCCGAAAAGGGTGAAGAACCAGGCCTTCGCCGGGTCGATGATCATGGAAAGGTAACTAAGCAGCAGGAGTCCGGAGAACACAAGGGAAAGCGTCCCAAACGAAAGCCGGGACAGCCAGTGCCTTTTTTTCTTCTCCGAAGCCATTTAGCAGTAAATCTTTCCAGCTTTTCTCCAATAACGGATTAACAGGAAGCCGAAGAGGGCACCGCCCAAGTGGGCGAAGTGGGCAATACCCAGGCGCGTCCCGGTAATGCCGGTGACCAGTTCAATGCCGATGAAGATGATAACCCACCATTTGGCATCCAGGGTAATGGGCGGGAAAATGAGGGTAAGGCGGGCCTGCGGATATATCATGGCAAAGGCCACCAGGACGCCGAAAATGGCACCCGATGCACCCACCATGGGTGTGTACATGGCCGCGGCCAGGCTCCCGTTCAGGTAAGTGACTTCCAGCCATTCCACGGCGGTATGTAGCGCTACTGCGCCCAGGCCGGTGATAAAGTAAAAGATCAGATACTTCTGGGTTCCCAAAGCCCTTTCCACTACCATACCGAATACCACCAGCGAGTACATATTGAAGATAATATGCCACCAGCCGCCGTGCATGAACATGTGGGTGACGGGCTGCCACCAGCGGAAATACGGGGATGCCGGGTAAAACATGGCAAAGGTGCCCAGCATAAATTCCTGATTGATGAGCGTTGCCAGAAACATGAGTACGTTCACAATCAGGAGGCTCCGGGTTACTACCGGAATATTGTTGAAGAAAGAGCTGATGCTGTTGTTCATAACTTAGAATCTTTTTTCCAGTTCATCGGCCGGTACAATGGCGATGATGCGTCGGCCGGCGGCGGTGAATTCGGGATTGGGACGTTGCAGGAGGGTGTCCACCAGGCGCTGCGCCTCCAGCGGGGACGTGAGTTTTTCGCCTCCGGAGGCCCCCAGGAGGGCAAATTTCTGGGCCGATGCCTGCTCCATCACGCCCGGCAGGGAGGTGTGGTCGTCTTTCAGGATTAGCAGGAGGTCGCCCACTAGGGTTTCCACCTTGCCGGGTGCGGCGTCAAAGCCTTCCGGTACGCCGTTCACCACCACGGAATCCTGTCCGAAGGGGGCGATGTCAAAGCCCAGTTGCTGCAGCAGGGCGGCGTGTTCCTGCAGCAGCAGGCAGCCCTCTACGCCTACGGCCACCTGAACCGGGAACAGGGCCTGCTGGCTCAGGTGCGTGCCCTCGGAAAGGGCCTGCAGAAAGCGGTCGTAAAGAATCCTTTCCCGCGCCCGCCGCACGTGCACTATCATGAGTCCGGATGCGCTCTGGGTAAGGATATACTTCCCCTGCACCACCAGCACCTGTGCCGACGGCAGGGTCCGGTCCTCGAACAGGGCGCCGTAATTGTCGCTTTTGTCGATGTATTTGGAGAGCCCTCCGGTCCAGCCGGGCTTGTCGGCCGCTTCGGCTTTTCCGCCGCCGAAACCACTGAATCCGCCGTCAGGGCCGGCCATCTCCTGGAACGGATCGTATCCCAAGTCGACCCCCGCCGTGGGAACCTCCGACGGCCGGTACTCCTGGAAACGGGTGCCCATGACCGGGATTTCCCGCGCTTCCGGATTGTCGAATTCTATGGAACCGGCCACGCTGCTCCGGCCCATGGCTTCCTTGATGGCGGCCAGCAGGGTCTGGAACAGCATCTGGTCCTCTTCGAACTTGATTTCCGTCTTGGTGGGATGGATGTTCACGTCTATAGTGGCAGGATCCACGTCCAGGTAAATGAAATACGACGGCGTGGCGCCTTCCGGAATCAGGTTTTCGTAGGCCTTCATCACCGCTTTGTGCAGGTAAGGACTGCGGAAATACCGGCCGTTCACAAACAGGAACTGGTTTCCCAGGGTTTTCCGGGCGCTTTCCGGCCGGCCCACATAGCCCCGTACCGAGGCAATGGTAGTATCGGCCGATATATCCACGATGTCTCCGGTGACAGCGGGCCCCAGCAAGTCCTGGATGCGGAATTTGAGGGATTTGGCGGGCTTCAGCACATGGATGTCCTTGCCGTTGTGGGTAAGGGTGAAGGCCAGCTCCGGCCGGGTGAGGGCTACCCGCTGGAACTCCTCCACTATATGGCGCAGTTCCACGTTGTCGCTCTTGAGGAACTTCCGCCGGGCAGGGATGTTGTAAAACAGGTTCCGCACGGCGAAATTGCTGCCGATGGGGCAGCTCACTTCCCGGGCGCCCAGATGCTCCGACCCGGCCATGGACACTTCCACACCCACTTCCTCATCGGCCGTGCGGGTGCGCAGGGTAACTTCGGCCACGGCGGCAATGGAAGCCAGCGCTTCTCCGCGGAAACCGAAGGTAAGGATGTGGTGCAGGTCTTCGGCCGATGCCAGTTTGGAGGTAGCGTGACGCTCGAAGCACAGCACGGCGTCGTCCGGCGTCATGCCGCAGCCGTTGTCAATTACCTGGATGAGCGTACGTCCGGCATCGGTTATTATCACCTTCACGTCCGTTGCGCCCGCGTCCACGGCGTTTTCCATGAGTTCCTTTACCACGGAAGCCGGCCGTTGGACCACCTCTCCCGCAGCAATCATGTCGGAAATATTCTTGGGCAGGATCTTCAGTTCCATCTACAGCATTTCGAAGAATTTGGTCATGTAGATGAGCACTACTACTATGAGCACCAGCGTTACCAGGGTAATGATGGTGTGCGTTTTGGTCATGGAAGTGCGGGTTTTCTGGTAATTGCCGTCGCGGAAAGCGCCCCGGAGGCTGCTGCCGGGCACATATTCCCCCTTCTGGCGGGCGGCCTCGTTGGTGCCGTCCACCTCGCCGAACATCTGGCGGCGCTTTTCCTCTTCCGGATCGTAATACCGGGGTTTGTAATTGAACACCCTGTGTTCCTGATTCCCGAAGAATCCAAAGTTGAATAAACTGGCCATGGCAATTACTTCTTAACTTACAAAAGTACCATTTTTTTGGTATCTTTGCAAAAATCGCAGCACTGCCCTCATTAATGGCGACAGTAAGTCCCTTCCCCGAGGGAAGGGATTTAGGGATGGGGCAACGTGGGGCAAGTCGCAGGGTGGGCCTGTGCGAAAAAAAGGGAAAGGTTGAAAAAAAGGGAAAACGGTAATTATGGATATACGTATTGGTCATGGCTACGACGTGCATGCGCTTGCTCCCGGACTGCCCATGTGGCTGGGGGGTGTGCAGATTCCTTCGGAAACGGGTTTCGTGGCCCATTCCGACGGCGATGTGGCCATTCATGCGCTTTGCGACGCCCTGCTGGGCTGCCTGGCGCTGGGCGATATCGGCCATCTGTTCCCGGATACCTCCGACGAATGGAAGGGCGTAGACAGTAAACTGCTGCTGGCCAAGGTTGTGGCTTTAGTGCATGAGAAGGGGTACGAGGTGGGTAACGTGGATATTACCATTGCCCTTCAGCGCCCTAAGCTGGCACCTTATATCCAAGCTATGCGGAACACGCTGGCTCCCATTCTGGGCGTGGCTCCGGACCGCGTTTCCGTGAAGGCCACCACCACCGAGCGATTGGGCTTCGTGGGACGCTGCGAAGGCTGTGAAGTTTGGTCTAACGCCCTTATCATCAGGCCTTAAAACGCTTTTTTTAGCCTTTTTCTTACAATTTATTATTAATTTTTTTAAAAACGCTTGTTCTTCTCGAAAACTTGCCGTACATTTGCGCCCGAAAAGGTTAGAGAGTATAAGTGTATTCTTAAAATTTAGGATTATGAAAAAGGTATTTATGTCTGTCGCAGTTGTGGCTATGGTAATGGCTACCGCTGCTTGCGGTAACAACAATGCCAAGAAGGCCGAAGCTCCCGTAGAGGAAGCTGCCGAGGCCATCGAGGAAGTTGTTGAGGCTGCCGCCGATTCCCTCTCCAGCGCCGTTGAGGAAGCTGCCGAGGCCGCTGCCGAAGCTATCGACAACGCCGAGTAATTTCCGATTCATACGGAAAATGCGTGTTGTCCCGAGGATTTTTCCCCGGGATTTTTCGTATATTTACGGTGCAAAAGAAAAGGCCGATGGCAACTGTAGCAAAAAAGACGAAGTCCCTGTGGTTCTGTTCCCACTGCGGCAACGAATACTCCAAGTGGATGGGGCGCTGCCCCGCATGCGGGGAGTGGAATACCATGGTGGAAAGGGAAGTGGTTACCGGAAAGCGTCCTGCGGCTGTTTCCGTGCCCGGATCGGGCCGCAAGCCCCAGCCGCTCAAGGAGGTTTCCACCTCGCAGGAAGACCGGATTTCCCTGGGCAGCGCCGAGGTCGACAGGCTGCTGGGGGGCGGTATTGTCCAGGGTTCCCTGGTGCTCATGGGCGGAGAGCCCGGCATCGGCAAATCTACCCTTTCCCTGCAATTGCCCTTGCACCGGCCGGAACTTAAAACCCTGTACATTACCGGCGAGGAAAGCGTAAAGCAGGTAAAAATGCGGGCCGACCGCCTGGGCGGGGATGCCTCCAACTGTTTCATATACAGTGAAACGGATATGACCGCCATTTTGGAAGAGGCGCAGGAAGTGGCTCCGGACCTGATGATAGTGGATTCGGTGCAAACCATGTACTGTCCTGCCGTGGAATCTACCGCCGGTTCGGTGAGCCAGATTAAGGAAGTGGCGGCCACGCTGCTCCGCTTTGCCAAGGAAACGGGCATACCCGTTATTCTCATTGGCCATATTACCAAGGAAGGCTCCATTGCCGGGCCCAAGATTTTGGAGCATATTGTAGATGTGGTCTTGCAGTTCGAGGGAGAGAATCGCGGTGCCTACAGGGTGCTTCGCAGCATCAAGAACCGTTTTGGCTCCACGGCCGAACTGGCGGTGTTCGAGATGACGGGCACCGGCCTCCGGGAAGTGGCCAATCCGTCGGAAATGCTCATTCCCATGCACGAGGAAGGCCTCAGCGGCACGGCCATCTGCGCCATGCTGGACGGCAACCGGCCTTTCCTCTTCGAGGTACAGGCCCTGGTTTCATCGGCCGTTTACGGTACGGCCCAGCGCAGCGCCACGGGTTTTGACGTTCGCCGGCTGAATATGCTGCTGGCGGTGCTGGAACGGCGGGCCGGCTTCAAACTGGGCCAGAAGGACGTGTTCCTGAACATGGCCGGCGGCCTGCGCATTACAGACCCGGCCTGCGACCTGGCCGTCATCTGCGCCGTGCTCTCTTCCAACTTCGATTATTCCATTCCCGCCAACGTGTGTTTTGCCGGCGAGGTGGGTCTCAGCGGAGAAATCCGTCCGGTCTCGCAGGCCGAACGTCGCGCCGTGGAAGCTGCCCGCCTGGGCTTCAAACGCATTTTCGTAAGCTCCTATACCCATTTCGACCGCAAACCGGAAGGAATTGAAATAGTGAAAGTTGCCGATATCCCCGCCCTGGTGAGGGCTTTATTCAAATAGCAGATTATGAAAAAGTATCTTATTACCCTTTTGGCCGGTCTCCTGGTACTGGGAGCCGCAACTGCCCGTGCCCAGCAGGAAGATTTGGACGCCCAGTACGCCACCCAGCTGATCAAGGAAGGCCAGGCACCGGCGTTCACCCTGCCCGGAACAGACGGTAAAACCTATACGCTCAAGGATTTTAAGGGGAAGACCGTCATCCTGGACTTCTGGGCCACCTGGTGCCCCGACTGCCGGAACGAAATGCCGCAGCTGAAGGCGCTCCAGAAGCGTATCCAGG
>Ga0265300_10003661_pt1 | contig 12564 bp, 7 predicted proteins | sample AusTroGonzalo_MG_FD_193482 | JGI IMG/M metagenome (GOLD analysis project Ga0265300, IMG submission 193482) | Bovine rumen microbial communities from tropical cattle in Woodstock, Queensland, Australia - Gonzalo_03 | ecosystem: Host-associated > Mammals > Digestive system > Stomach > Rumen ... | reverse complement strand
AGGCTTGCCGGCATCACCGCGCTTGGTTGTCACTATGATGACGCCATTAGCGCCGCGGACACCGAACACAGCCGTTGATGCAGCATCCTTCAGGATGGATAGGCTTTCAATTTCATTGGGGTCTACGGTGTTGAGGGGGCGTTCTACGCCATCTACCAGGATAAGCGGAGAGGACGCGCCGTCCGTGAGGGAACTTGCGCCGCGGATGTAGATCTTTGCATAGTCTTCACCCGGCTGACCGGTTTCCTGAATGGTTGACACACCCGGCATCTGGCCTGCGAGGACGTTGGTGACGTCGGCCACAGGCGCTTTGATAAGGGCCTTTGAATCAATGGTGGTCAGGGCGCCGGTGACGGTTGCCTTGGTCTGTGTACCATAAGCAACCACAACGGTGGCCTCAATGGACTGGGCGTCATCGCGGAGCATGACCGTAATGTTGCGCTGCTTTCCAACCTTCACTTCTTCGGCAATGTATCCCAAAGCCGAAACTTCAATGACGGCAGATTCAGAAGGGACGGTAATCTGGAAGGATCCGTCCATTCCCGCAGCCACGCCGGTAGTTGTCCCCTTGATGGTGACTCCCGCTCCTATGACGGGCAAGCCGTCCGAGTCCACCACCGTACCTTTCACGCTTATTCCCTTCTGTGACCAGGCGGGAATAGCGGACAGGGCGGCAAGAAGACACGTAACAGCAGCCAGACGGAGCATTTGGACTACTTTGTGTTTCATTGGTTGTTAGTTTAGTTATTTTGGTTAATTATTCGTCTAAAACGCTGTCCTTTGCGTAAATGCCCTTTACAAGAGCCTTTAGCAGGGCGTGATCATCTGTATCACAGCGGTATTCCCAGAACATTGCGCCAAGGTGACCGTTCGCTTTCACAAACTTTCCCTTGATCTCCACTGATTCCGGGTCATCGTAGGAGAGGACGTTAACGCCTGATTCATCCACAAGATACGGGACCATTGAGGTTGCTTCCCACCTGCGGTAAACCTTCCTTGCAAGGGGTTTCCCCTTATAGGTGCCCTTTTCAAGTATATCCGGCATTTCATAATAACGGACCGAATAGTCGAAAATTTTGTTTGCCGGCTCTTTCTCTGCCTTGCCGTAGAATGGGACGCCCATCACCATGCGGTTCTTGGGAACGCCGCCGTCTTCATGTGCCTTGATGCTCTCGTCCCAGCTGCGGTGATTGAAGACGCCTGAACGGTGAAGCGGAGAATTATGTCCGTTGGGAGCGGCGCCCATGTCATAGGTCATGACATTGACATAGTCCAGGTACTTCATTGCAGTGGGCCAGTCTACATACTGTGCGCTGGAAGAAGAGGCGAACGAGATGATTTTGCCGGTTCCAAGGGTTTCCCTGAGCTGCTTGAGGACAAGATTGAAATTCTTTGTGTCGTCAGGGCTGGCGCCGGTTTCATTGTCCGCGCTCCTTGTGGGATACTCCCAGTCAATGTCCACGCCGTCAAGATGATGAATGTCCAGCAGGTTCTTTACGCTGTTGCAGAATTCCGTGCGCTTGGTTTCTGACCGGGCCATCATTGAGAAGCCGTCGGCATGACCTCCCCAGCCGCCTATCATAAGGCAAACCTTGAGTTTGGGGTTCACGCTCTTGAGGGCCACCACGTCCTTGATTGGAGCCTGTTTTGATTCCGTAATCACTATTCCGCCGTCACCTTCCTTAGGGTTGACAAAGCGACCGTGAGCGTAGTTGATATGGGTAAGGAGCCTTACCTCCGGCAAGGTCTCCGTATACTCAGTGAAATACGCCAGCACAATGGGCGTCTGGCCGATGTCCGTGCAAAGGACCTCCGGGTCATCACTGCCACTGCCACCGGAGCCGCCAGAACCTCCGCCAGAACCTGAACCACCGTCACCGGAGGGAGGAGGAGGTATCACAAGGTTGGCCACACTGTCCTGGGTGCATGCACACAGGGCCAGGGCTGCAAAAAATATGAACAATTTCTTTATCATAACGTTCTTATGAGTTTGTCTGTCCTTATTGTATGGAATTCCTCCTCAGTCACTCTGCGGTAGAGGATTTCACCGCGATTGCGGGCTGTTGTCCATCCTCCATGGACGTTGCTGAGGAAACGGATCTTTATGGCATGACAGCCCTTCTGCAGGGCTATGCTGTTGTCTGCGCGGCTGTGCTTTTTAACCTCTGTGCCGTTGTCTATTAGAAGTTCTCCGTCTATCCACAGCTGGTCAAAGACGGTGCTGAAAATATAGACTCCGTCCTTTGGAGCCTTGAAATAACCGGTAGCCTCTGCAGCATAGAAGTTGATTCCCATCATATTGTAATGCGTGGGCTCCTGCTTTGTTATTTCCTTGGGGCTTTCTATGGGGCGTGGCGCCGTCCAGAAGGCTGTCTCAGGGATATCGGCCCAGTCAAGGAAGAAGCCGTAGGTAGTGCTGAGGTTCAGGCCCTTCTCCCCTTCTACCTCCGTAGCCGGTCTTAGCTCCTGCTTTTCAATATTGAGCGTACGCACCTTGCCCATCTTTCCGTAGGAGGTGACGCAGGCTATCTTGAGCGTTGCATCAGAGGTAAATTCAAATGGCTTTTCATAGGTGGCCGATTCCACGGTGGGCTCTGTTCCGTCCAGCGTATAGACCATGCGCATTGGCCGCGTGGTGGTAAATTCCAACTTGGCCTTGTCTGTAAAGACTACATGGTTATAACTTCCTCCCGGCTGCTCCGGCTGCGGGATATGATAGTTCAAGCCGCGGGCGTCAAGGTCCTGGCAGGCGCGGTCTACGGCCGTACAGAAAGCGTCAAAGTCCTTGTTCTCCGGCAGCGTCCAGCCAATTTCCGCAATGGCAAAGGCGCGGGGGAAGAACATATACTGGCGCTGGGCCTCGCTGTAGATATACTCGCTCCAAAGATTTCCCTGAAGACCTTTCACGGGAATTGAAGGATTGTAGCTATATACTTTATATAAGGTGTTGTCTCCGGAGATGGTTTCCGGTTCAATTTTGGGGTCTCCCTGGTAATGGTCCAGGTACATGCCGTCCTTGGACGGGGTCATGATAACCTCGTGACCTTGTTCTGCGGCTGCTATTCCGCCCTTTTCCCCGCGCCAGGACATTACCGTAGCGTTGGGGCTGAGGCCGCCTTCAAGGATTTCATCCCAGCCGATGAGCTTTTTGCCGTATTTTGCAAGGATGCTCTCCATACGCTTTACAGCGTAACTCTGGAGGCGCTCCTCTGCGGTATGCTCTGCCGTAGCCGTGAGACCTTCGGCCTTGATGCGGGCCTGGCAGGCGGGGCATTTTTCCCAGCGGTTCTTCAGGCACTCGTCTCCGCCTACGTGGATGTATTCTCCGGGAAACAGGGCCGATACCTCGGCAATCACGTCATCCAGGAATTCAAACATCTTTTCCTTGCCGGGGCAGAGCACAATGTCAGGTGAGCCCCAGGTGGAGAAGCTGCCCAAAGGCTCTCCTGTGCAGGAGAGTTCCGGATATGCGCGGATAGCGGCAACGGCGTGACCCGGCATCTCAATTTCCGGAACAACGGTGATGAAACGCTCCGCGGCGTAAGCTACCACGTCCTTTATCTGCTCCTGGGTGTAGAAGCCGCCGTGAACATTGCCTTCATACTCCGTGCGCCATGCGCCAACTGAAGTGAGTCTGGGATATTTCTTAATTTCTATGCGCCAGCCCTGGTCATCCGTAAGATGCCAGTGCATGATATTTATCTTGTACTGCGCCATGACATCAATCATGGTCTTGAGATCATCTACCGTCTGGAAATGGCGGCATGGGTCCACCATGAAACCGCGCCATGAGTAGCGCGGATAATCCTTAATCTTTACGCACGGGATACTGCCGTCCTTCTCCAACTGGCGGAGCGTCTGTTTTGCGTAGAACAGTCCTGCGGGGGTGGAGGCTACGGCTACAACGCCAGAGCGCGTCACGTTAAGGGTATAACCCTCTGCCGGAATGCCGCTTTTGGGAGCCAGCCTGTAGACAATCTTGCTGCGGGACTTTTCCGTGAGCCGGAACGAACCGCCCTGCTCCTGCACGCTTACAGGAGCAGGGAGAATCCGTGCCACCATTAACAATAAAACAACCAAATATCTCATTTGAGGAGTTTCTTGAGGATTTGCGCAATTTCAGAGTTCTCGTATACTCCGGCAAAAGCTTCTGCGCCGGGGCCGAAGGCGAATATGGGTACAACTATTCCATCATGCCCACTTGTAGAGAAGTGTACTTTCACGGTGCGTTCCTCTATGCTGCCTTTAAGGAGAGAGAGGCCGCCTGTGTTATGGTCTGCCGTCACAATGACCAGAGTTTGCCCGTCTTTGGCCGCCCACTCAAGAACAGCGCCTATCACTTTGTCAAAGTCAAAGAGCTCCTCACACATGTAGCCAACCTTTTTGCGATGGCACCAGTCGTCTACCTGGGAGCCCTCAACCATGAGGAAGAAACCCTTCTTGTTGTCCAGCATCTGAATTGCCTTCATGGTGCTTTCCATAAGGATGGGGCCACGGTCCAGGGCCGGCTTGAGGTCATATTCATCATACAGGCCAAGGAATTTGTCTCCCTGGGCTCCTGCAATGTCTTCCAGCTTGTCTACATAAGTGTAACCCTTGGCCTTCATTTCCTCAATAAGGTTGCGGCCATCGCTGCGCTGGTTCCAGAAATGGGTGCCGCCGCCGGAGATGAAATCTACATTAGCATCAACGTACTGAGCCGCAATGCCTTCCTCGTCCTTTCTGGAGGCGCTGTGGACGCAGAAATCGGCCGGAGTGGCGTCGTTGATGCGGCAGGTTACGGTGACACCTGTCTTCATCCCCTTGACGCGCTTGGCATACTGGAGGTTTGATTCCACAGGCTGCGCGTTTTCATCTACGCCGATATATCCGTATTTGGTTTTCTCCCCTATTGCCAGGGCTGTGCCGCCGGCGCAGGAGTCCGTGACCAGCTTGTCCAGGCACCAGGTGCGGGAGTAGCCGCACACCGGCATCTTATCTATGTTAAGGGCGCCGCCGTTTGCAACCCACCCCACGGACCACTGGCTGAGGCCCGTGCCGTCTCCAATCATGAAGATGACGTTTTTTATCTTGTGGCCTTTGGGCTGGGTCACCTTTACCGTCTCATAAGGAACCTCAACAGTGTATTGGTCGTCCTTTGAGAAACTGTATGTTGCATACTTTGACTGGTCCCTGTCAAGAGGGTCCGGAGTCTGGGCGAAAACCTGAATGGCTGCAATGGCTGCAAAGAATAAAACGGATAACGCTTTTTTCATGTTTATTCCTGTGATTTGATATTCCATCCGGAAAGGGTTATGACAGCTTCCTTGCAAGACTTGGGAAGCGTGCAGTGAATTGTGCGTGACTGACCGGGGCGGAGCGCCACAAAATTATCCTCCCAGAACACTCCCGGAATGAGATTGCCGTCTGCATCAAGTGCCTTGAGGGTATTCTGGTAGGCAATGACATCGGCCTTGTTGCTTATTGTAACATCATAGCCGTCTCCTGCAGGGGTTACCTCCAGCTTGACCTCCGCCTCCGGAAGCTTGCACATGTAGGAGAGGTCTGCATATTTGAGGATGTCTACACCCCACCAGTCTGCGTGCTTCCAGTCATATACGTTGTTTTTGCCGGAGATGCAGTAGAAGTTTTCCTCCACTTTGCCGTCAAGGGTGAATTCCAACGCCACGTAGCAGGGACCGGGAATGTCCCCGAACACCTTCAGAGGCTCACGCTCCAGGCTTGTGACAGTGCGGCTTTCCTCCCTGATAAGGCGTGAATTAACGTCATAAACACGCATTGTTGCCTCTATTGTTGCGCTGGGAACGGCGTCGTTCACAGCATAAACAGAGGCGTCTCCGTAGTTGTATACCAGCTGAACAGGCTTGCAGGCCTTCTTGACTCCGTAGTATCCGGCAGTAGGGATACCGTACCAGTCATACAGCTGCCAGTAGATTGACGGCCAGGCGCTGTTGAGCATCCACTGGACAATACCGGTGGTGCGGGGGAGGTTGCAGCGGAAGGCTTCAAACATGGCGCGCTCTGAGTTGTAATCCATTGCATGGGCACGGCAGACATAATCATGCAGATTATCGGCCTTTCCGTACAAACCTTCCATTGATTTTATCTGGAACTGCGTTGTGTTCATGTTGGAACTTGAAGCGGTGCAGTGAAGGCTCCAGTTTTTGCCCTGGGGCCAGAGCTGATCCTCTCCCACCATCCGGCGCATGCTCTCCAACTGAGGGAGGTTGAGTCCGGGACCGGTCTCTGAATTAAAACCGTAAGCGCCGCCACTCTTGGTGTCTATATACCAGTAATCCGGTCCCACAAACTCATACGGGCCTTCCATTTTCATTCCGGAGGGGCCTGCAAGGCTGGTCAGGCTCTTTGCGGAACAGACGTAAGGCCTGTACTCCAGTTCTCCATATAGTTTAAGATATTGTTTTTCAAGACGTTTATTGGGGATACGGTCACTGCCCGTAAGCCAGCAGATGAGAGAGGGGTGATTCCTCAGTCGGATAACCTGGTCTCTGAAATAACGTACTGCCAGGGCCTCTGTTTCCGGCGTGTTGATGCAGCCGTAGCCCTTAGTCTCAGGGATGCCGCAGTAGCTCATCCACTCCCAGTGGCAGCTCCAGCCAACCAGGGAGAGGATACCCATGCGGTCACAGAGGTCGTAGACGTAGTCGTCCTTGCCCCAGATGTTTTCAAAGCGGATGCAGTTGAGGCCCATATCGGCAACCATGTCCAGCTGGGCCTTGATGCTGGCGGGGGTGTCCTGCATGAAGATATCGTCCGTCCAGCCGCCGGCCTTGATGAGAACCTTCTTGCCGTTGAGGATGAACTGGCGGTGGCCGTAGCCGTCTATGATGCCTTCAATCTTGCGGATGCCGAAATCGGCCCCTTTGGAGTGGCTTACCTTGCCGTTGTTGACAAAGTCCACGTCTATGTGGTACATCTCCGGGGTACCCATTTCCCTTGTCCACCAAATACGGGGGTTCTTGATGGTCTTTTTGACGCTTATCTCCCTTGAGCCGCCGGCGGGGATTTCAACGTCTTTGGAGAAGGCGCCGCCGTCGTCCCACTTGGCCTGGAGAACGCCGCCGATGTTGCGGTCTGTGCGGTTGACCAGGGTGGTGATCACTTCAATCTCGGCCTTTGAGAAGTCTGCGGGGTCCACATAGGGCTTGACGAAGACGTCCTGCACCTCAATGTCCGGGGTGGTGATGAGGGTGACGGGACGGACGATGCCCATGCTCTCGTCCACGGGGCGGGGGTTCCAGTCCACAAAACCGTGGTTAAGGTCTCCGGATACGGCGCGGCGAAGGGTGACCTTGAGGCGGTTGTTGCCACCTTTGACAAGCTTGGTCACATCAAATTCACGGACGCTGAACGTGCCAAAAGTAGTATCCGCCGATGCAAGGAGAGTTCCGTTGAGCTCTATGTTTGCATAATAATTCAGGCCGTCAAAACGGAGGATGTGCCTGAGGCCCTTCTGCGCTTTGAATGTTGTTGAGAACTCCCAGGGGGAATCAAAGACTGTTTTGTCAAGCTTGAAATAGCGGTCCTGGTCAAGGACATTCTCACCGAATACCCCGGCCTGGTTAAGAGCCCCCGCTACGGTGCAGGGAACCGTTACTTTGTAGGTGGTTGAGGAGCCTTCCTTCTTGAGGGTCCAGTTAGTAAGTTCTCTGGATGCACCTGCGGCATTTGCAGCATTTGACAGCAGGGACGCAAGGAGAGTAAGTTTGAACATAAAAGAGCTGGCGTGTGTCAAGTGTCTTGGTATTTGTGGTTAGCATCACAAATTTAACCTATACACACGCGCACAAAGGGAGTATTTGCGTATTTATACTCCCAATTTGCGCAAATGTCTCCGTCTGTACTCGGTTGGAGTACACCCCTTTATGGCGGCAAAGCGTCGCGAAATGCTTTTAGCATCCGGTTCGTCCATTTTGGCCGCCAGGGCGGCTACAGGCTCTGTACTTGCTAAAAGTTGCTGCGCAAGATACTCTATTCTTATCCTGGAAATAAACTCGTAAACACTGGTTCCAACTGCCTTTTGGAAGTGTTGTTCCAGGGACCTCCTTGACATGGGAACCTGTTCCAGGACATCGGCCACGCTTATGCGTTTCTTTACGTTTTGGGTAATGAAAGATATGGCCGCACTCACCCTGTCGTCCGACGTTGCCACCATGCTTGAAGACATCCTCTGTACAAGGCCTACCGGCTTAAGGACTATATCTTCCCCGGGATACGACGGGTCTTTTACCATCTTCTCCGCCATTGCCGCAAGGGCGTAGCCGCCCCCCTCCAGGTCAACGTCTATGGAAGAGAGCTGAGGGTCTGTCATGGAGCAGAGCACCTCGTCGTTATCCACGCCTATTACCGCAACGTCAAGAGGAACGCTGATGCCAAAAACGCGGCAGCATTCCAGGATTATATTTGCCTGGTTGTCATCGCAGGCCATAATGCCGATTGGCTTTGGCAAAGACTGAAGCCACTTGCCAAGACGGGCCTCGTCATAACTCCACAGCGTGTCTGTCTTTATGCGCTCCCACTCGTAATAATTCTCCTGACATCCCGCAGATTTTAGATAATCCACAAAACCGCGGCGACGTCCGTCACTCCAGCAGACACCTTTGTAACCAAAGAAAGCAAAGTTCCTGAGGCCCATCCGGTGAAACTGCTCTGCGGCCATCTCTCCCATACGCCCGTAGTCTGCGGTGAGGTTTGGTATGCTTTCAAAAGGGCTTATGTTGTCAAGGGCAATTGCCGCTATCCCCATTTTTCTAAAATCCTCCACTTTGTCTGACGGATTGAAAGGGGCCAGCACTATATCCGCCTTCCACTTTTTTGCCCATGCCGTAAGCGCCTTGAAGTTGCGGCTCCTCCCAATGAAGAGCGGCATCTTGCAAACAACCCATGGATCATCAGACTGCTGGGAGTATTTCAGGATTCCTTTGAGCACGCGGTTGGAAAACTGCTCAGAGAAATCGGCCATGAAAAGGAGTCTCATGTTGTTTTCTGTCGTTTACCATCATTTTCAACGCATTCTTCAGCACTTTTGCAAACATATCATTTTGACTGAGCAATACAGACTTGTCTAAAAATATGGCCGAATGAAAATTGCGCTTTTTGTCCCCTCAAAGGTACTAAAATTTTTTGCTATATTTGTATGCTAAACGGCATCAATCATGGCAGACTCTTTCTCTGAAATTGGAAAAATAGAGGCTATTGGGCAGCTTTACAGGCTGTCGGCATATAATCCCGTAAACGGACTCAGTTATACTTCCAAAGGAGGGAGCGTAACAACGGCGTCTCGCATGTATCTGGAAGGAGTGGATTTCAACCTTGTCTATTTCCCGCTCAAACATCTGGGATACAAATGCGTGGTTGGCGTTACAGGAGAACTTTACGCCGCCCTTGCGCGTCCAAAACTCCTTAATGTGATACTTGGAGTGTCGGCCAAACTGGATATGCCGCAGGTAAAGGATCTCTGGATGGGTATAACAGTTGCGGCCAAAGAGCATGGTTTTGAGGCCGTGAACCTTGACCTGCAGCCATCGCAAAACGGGCTTTACATCAGCATGAGCGCCACGGGAGAAACATCCACGCTTACTTCAAAACGCAGGATGGCAGCCAAGAGCATGGACCTGATATGCGTCTCCGGAGCACTTGGCGCAGCTTTCCTTGGCCTTCAGGTACTGGAAAAAGGGGCCAGGGAGTTTGCCCAAAGCGGCACACAGCCGGATATGTCCCAATACAAGATGCTGGTTGGAGACTACCTGCGTCCGGAGCTGGAGGCATCTGTGGTAGAGCGTCTGGAAGACATTGAGATTTACCCTTCATACGGCTACTTTGTAACCAAAGGCCTCTCAGACGCCCTCAAGCGCCTCACCCATGACAGCGGCCTTGGAGCCAAAGTTTACGCAGAAAAGATTCCATTCGAGGGCGGAAGCTTCCAGCTTGGCAAGGAGCTGGACATAGACCCCGTATCGGCCGCCATGAACGGAGGAGATGACAACCGCCTCCTTTTCACCATTCCCATCCTACATGCAGAGAAGTTCCGTCATGAATTCCAGACCTTTGACATAATCGGCCACCTTGCAAAACCAGAAGCCGGGACCGTGCTGGTCACCCCGGAAGGCGTAGAATTCACGGTAAAAGCACAGGGATGGGCAGAGGAAAACGAATAAGTCTAACTAAAAACAAATAATTATGAAAAAAATCATCACAATTGCAGTTTTGACTGCTGCCGTTGCAGTATCGGCAAATGCACAGAGCGTTCTTGGCGGACTCCTTGGCGGAGGCAACACCAGCAGCACTGTAGGTACCATCCTTACCAACCTTGCAGGCGCAGTCTACTCTGCACCCGTAAGCCTCAACGGCACTTATGCTTATAATGGTGTGGCCATCTCCGCCACCAAGTCGGACGGAAACGTCCTGAGCAGCCTTGCCGGCACCGCAGTCACCTCCGGCATTGAATCCAAGGCCGACGAATACCTTGCAAAAGTGGGCATCAAACCCGGAGCAATGACCTTCACCTTCAACGCTGAGGACAACAGCTTTGTACTCAACTGCGGTCCCCTCTCCCTCCCCGGTACATACAAAGTGGGTGACGGAGAAAAGACCGTCACCCTTACCTTTGGCAAAACCATGAAGTTCCTCTCCATGGTAGGAACGCTTGAATCCAGCCTCAACGGCGCAAAGATTCTATTCACTGCCGACAAGTTCCTGGAGTTTGCAAAGAAGGTTGCCTCCCTGCTGGGAGAAAAATCTTCAGAGCTCAAGTCCATCACCTCTCTTGCAGAGGGTTACGACCAGTTCAGGATTGGCTTCAAGCTGTCCAAGTAGCTTAACGTACCACAACTTCGCCGCCAGCGGCGTCAACGTGCACTACTGAATCCTTGCGGACGGTTCCGTCCAGGATTGACTTCGCCAGGAGATTCACAAGTTCACGTTGCATCACTCTCTTGACAGGGCGTGCCCCGTACGCGGGGTCATAGCCCTTTTCTGTCATATAGTCCTCAAAGGCGGGAGTGAATTCAACGCTTATGCCGCTGTCCTCCAGGCGCCGCTTAAGCTCTGCCTCCTGCAGGTGCAGGATGTCCCGTATGTCGGACTTGGTGAGAGGATCAAACATGATGATCTCGTCTATACGGTTGAGGAATTCCGGACGAACCGTCTGCCTCAGGACCTCCAACACCTTGCCGGAACACTCGTCAAGCAAATGGCGCCTGGTGGCAAGTGCCTGCATATCAATGCCGTTTACCTCAGGAAGGCGCTCCATATAGGACTGGATAATATCAGCCCCGGCATTGGACGTCATGATAAGGATGGTGTTCTTGAAGTCCACCGTACGGCCCTTATTGTCCGTAAGCCTGCCGTCGTCAAGTACCTGAAGGAGCACGTTGAATACGTCAGGATGGGCCTTTTCAATCTCATCCAGCAGGACAACACTGTAAGGCTTCCTGCGCACGGCTTCCGTAAGCTGGCCTCCCTCGTCGTAGCCAACGTATCCCGGAGGCGCACCAACAAGACGGGAAACAGTGTGCCTCTCCTGGTACTCTGACATATCAATACGGGTCATCATGTTCTCGTCGTTGAAGAGGAATTCGGCCAGAGCCTTTGCAAGTTCTGTCTTGCCAACACCCGTAGTACCCATGAACAGGAATGATCCTATGGGACGCTTCTCATTGCTAAGGCCTGCACGGGAGCGGCGGACAGCATCGGCCACAGCCTTTATGGCGGCATCCTGGCCTACCACCCTCTTGTGCAGTTCTCCCTCCATGCGCAGAAGCTTTTCCTTCTCGCTTTCCAGCATGCGGTTCACGGGGATGCCCGTCCACTTTGCCACCACCTCTGCAATATCCTGAGGTGTAACGGCCTCTGTCACAATGGGGTCCTTGATGGATTCGGCCTTGGCGGTAAGCTCGTCTATGCGCTTTTGAGTCTGCGCCATCTTGCCGTACCTGATCTCCGCCACCTTGGCGTAGTCACCGGCGCGTTCTGCGCTCTTGGCCTGGATACCCAGGTCCTCAAGCTGCTGACGGGCGGTCTGAAGCCCCTCCAGAATCTCCTTTTCAGAGTTCCAGCGCTTCATAAGCTCATCCCGCTTTGCCTGCAGGTCCTTTAGTTCGGCCTCCAGTTTATCCATCTTGGCCGATGCTCCCTCACGCTTGATTGCCTCACGCTCAATCTCTTTCTGGCGGATGGCAGAATTGAGGTCGTCAATGGGCTCCGGCACGGAGTTCATCTCCAGACGCAGTTTTGAGGCGGCCTCGTCTACAAGGTCAATGGCCTTATCCGGCAGGAATCGGCTTGTAATGTAGCGGTGGCTGAGGTTCACGGCGGCAATAAGGGCATCGTCCTCAATGCGCACCTTGTGATGGTTCTCATAGCGCTCCTTAAGTCCCCTCAGGATGGCAATGCTCTCTGCGGGCGAAGGCTCGTCCACCATCACCATCTGGAATCTTCTCTCAAGGGCCTTGTCGGCCTCAAAATACTTCTGGTATTCATCCAGAGTTGTACTGCCGATAGTCCTGAGCTCTCCTCTTGCCAGCGCCGGCTTGAGGATATTGG